>Ga0315535_1000394_pt1 | contig 30761 bp, 23 predicted proteins | sample SalMarSW160220MG_2_FD_203092 | JGI IMG/M metagenome (GOLD analysis project Ga0315535, IMG submission 203092) | Salt marsh sediment microbial communities from the Plum Island Ecosystem LTER, Massachusetts, United States - Salt Marsh Sediment SW1602-20 ... | reverse complement strand
TCAGTTCTCCTGGCGCCCTGGGTGGTTTCTCGACCGGCCCTGAAACTGAAAGACCGCGTTCAAACAACAAGTAATATACCAGCGGCACAAGCGCCACGAAGGCCACCACAGCCAGAATGAATAACAGGCGCCCCTTCACGAGTTTTCTCCCGCAGTGGGCAGAAAGACACTAAAACTGCTGCCACGACCCGGTTCACTTTCTACATCGATGCGCCCTCCGTGATCGGCGATGACCCGATAGGCCACAGACAGCCCCAGCCCGGTGTTGGTCCAGACGTCTTTCGTCGTGAAAAACGGTTCGAAGATCCGCTCGAGCTGCTCTGGCGGAATACCCTTGCCAGTGTCTGCCACCAGTACCTTGACCTCTGCGGCGGAAACCTTGCTCGAGCGGACAACCAGAACTCCGCCGTTCTCCCGCATTGCCGTCTTGGCGTTTGAGAAAAGGCTCAAAAAAACGCGCATCAACTGGCGGTGGTCGCCGGTCACCTTGACTCCGGGTAGTACGTCCCAACTCGTGTTGATATTCTGTTCTCGAAGCTGCTGCTCGGTCAATGAAAATGCGTCCTCAAGTACCTTACACAGATCCACTTCAACGTGCTCGGGATCTTCTTCCTGTTCCGAGAAGCGTAACAGGTTTTGCGTAACCTCTCGGCAACGCTTGGCGGCCAACTCTATTTTTTTCAACATCTCGAGTTCTCTCGGCGAGCTCTCAAGATTCTTGAGAACCAGCTGCACGTTACCCAGAATGCCAACCAACGGGTTGTTTATTTCGTGCGCCACACCAGCGCCCAGTTGTCCAATGGCGGCCAGTTTGCTGGTCTCGAGCAGGCGCCGGTGAGCAATCTCTAGCTCTCTTGTCCTGTCTTCGACCCGTTTACTTAACTCGCGGTTCCAGGCCTCGATCTCTTCCCGGGAGGCCGCCAGTTCCTCACCCATGTGGTTGAAAGTGCTTGCCAGAATGCCCACCTCGTCATGCGAGGCTATAGCAACCCTCGCAGACAGGTTACCTTTTGAGAATTCCTCGGCGCCGTTCACCAGTAACCTGAGATTTCTTGTAATCCTTCCCGTGAAAAGCCATCCAAGAATCAGCAAAGCGAGAATCGAAACCCCCGTCCAGAACAGTGTCACCCGGCGCGTGCTCCGAATCTCCGCCAAGGCCTCTGAGCGCGGTTGATCGATGATCACGCCCCAGCCCAACTCAGGCACCCGGGCAAAGGCTACCAGCGAATCCTTTAGAAAAAATGATCCTTGCGTCCGGCTGCCGAGCGCGGTCAGCGCTGGATGCTCAGACATGTCACGCAGTCTGCTTGCGACCTTACTGTCTGGATGAGCTATAAGCCGGCCCCTGTCGTCCACCATCCAGGCAACCCAGCCCCTGGTGTCTCCGGCCTCGACAATGCGGCGCGCGATGCGTGCAAGCGACATCTCAACAGCCACCAGCCAACGATTCTGGCCATCGGGAAGCAGCAGCGGCACGATGAACGAGATGCAAAGTCCATATCCGACGACACGTGGCTGTCCGAGAACAATGCTGTCCGCTGAAACTCCATAAGCCTTCTTACGCGGCAGATCGGCCAAGAATTTTGCATGCTCATCAGGAGTGACGCCTTTGCGGCCGGCATACTCCGGGTAACGCTCGGGGTGATCGAGGTACAATCCAGGCACGATCTCGGCACCGTCTTTGTTCAGCAGCGCCACCTGAGTGATGTCCTCGCTTTGCTTGTAGAGAATGCCCAGCCAGCCCGTCAGCTCAGCCGGAGACATGTCCTCGACCGACAGGTAACCCATGGCCCTCCTGATACGCCCGAAGATTTCATTCGTCTCGCGTTCCACCACTCCTGCCAGCGTAACGGCTGAACTCTGGCGGGAAGACCGTAGGCGATCACCAAGTTGTTGTTCGTTGGCGTGCAGAATCAACATGCCCACAACTAGCGGAATAGCTGTTGCGGCCAGTACGAAGATAATAAGCTGCTGGTACAACTTCATGGGTTTGAGGACGGAGTTGTGTCTGCAGAACTGTGGACCAAAACACTCTTGTCGATCGTTTTAGCCTTCTTTTTCAGCTCGGCCGCCTTCTCCGCAATCTCGGCGTGTGACCTGAATTGGCCAGGCTTGACATGTACTGCCGCCAGAGAAATTGTCATTATTCCAAAACGACGCATCTCGCCGAATCGATCCTCGGTCTCGATGTATCCGCGTGCCTGATCGGCAGTGTGATAGTAGAGGGGAACAACACGATCGAAGTTGGATATGATTTCGTTGCCTATCGGCTCCAGCCGTTCGGATGCCGTTACCAAAACGAAGTCGTCTCCAGCGATGTGTCCCACGAAATCCGACGGATCACCCAGTTTCTCGACCGCCTTGCGGATCAAGTCACCCGTTTGGTGGATGACCCCGTCCGCCTTGGCGTAACCGTAATAGTCATTGAAGGCTTTGAGGTTATCCAGGTCGAGATAACAAAGTGAAAATGGTTCGTTCGAAACCAGCCGCCTGTTGAGTTCTCTCTCGAGAGCGACACTGCCCGGAAGTTTGGTTGTAGGGCTGGAATCCAGCTCACGTTCCTTGCGCTTGATAACTGACTCAACCCGCGCCCCCAACTCCAGTGCGTCAAACGGCTTTACCATATAGTCGTCGGCGCCCATCTTGAGAGCGCGAACTTTATCGAATGTTCTTCCGCGTGCACTAATGAAAATGATTGGAATGTCCGACGTGTTGCGCTGGGAACGCACTTTTTCTGTCACCTGGAATCCATCGAAGTCGGGCAACATCAAATCCAGCAAGATAGCGTCTACATTGCTCTTGGAAAGCATCTCCATCGCAGAACGGCCAGAGTCGGCCTCCAGAGTAGCGTATCCTTGCTCTTCAAGCACTTCTTTGCATACCAAGCGGATTGCCGGGTCGTCGTCGACCACCAAGATAGTAAACATGCGTTTGGTCAAGCCACCCGACGATACCAGTTGTCTTACCGAGGCAACCAACTTCTCGAGCCGCGCCGGTTTAGCCAGGTAAGCAGACGCCCCGGCCCGGTAGGCGTCCTCTTGCGACTCAAGGACGGACAACACCAGCACCGGTATCTCACGAGTCTCCGGGTCGTGCTGCAGAATGTCCGTAACCTCGAGGCCATTCAGATTTGGCATTCTGATGTCCATGATGATCAGGTCGGGATGTCTTTCCCTGGCCAACATCAAAGCATCGTTTCCATTGTGGGCCACGTTTACATTGTACCCCTGTGACATCAGCAGTCCCTTGATCACGTATGTCGTGTCGCGATCATCGTCCACAGCCAAAATGCGCGGCGGCGACTTGAAGCGCAACATCTGCGACTGCGACTCGCTCAGTGGGGGAATTTCCTCGATACAGGGTTCTATTTCACCAACCACCCGCGGAAGAGTGAAAATGAAGCTGGTGCCCTTTCCCCTGCCGGATTCGACCCAGATGCGCCCGCCGTGCGCCCCAATGATACTCTTGGAGATGCTCAACCCCAGGCCGGAACCGGCCACCGCCCCGCCGCGGCTTTGCGAGGCCTGTTCAAATTTATCAAAAATACGTTCGTGGTCTTCTTCCTGAATCTCCACGCCGTCGTTGAAAACACTGACACCGAACAGGTCGGGCATGGCCGCCGACTGGAAGAGGCTGACCTTGATATGACCACCTTGTTTGGTGAACTTAAGACCATTGGAAAGCAGGTTGTTCAGCACCTGATGCAGCCGGTTGCGGTCTCCGCGCACGTTCATGGGTTGCCCGCCGACCTCCACTTCAAGTGACACCCCTCCCTCTTCCGCGGCTGCCGAATAGTTCTCTGCCGCATCCTTTACCAGATGAGCCAGGTCGACCTGTCGCATCTCCATCTTCATACGGCCTTGTTCCAGTCGCCGCAGATCGAGAAGCTCGTCGATGATGATGTTCAACTTGTCGCAGCTTCCCTTTGCCAGGCTCAAGTACCTTTCCTGCTTGGCGTTGATATCTCCGGCAAACCGATTGAGCAACAGATCCAGCGCGCCGCCGATACTGGTCAAGGGTGTGCGCAGTTCGTGCGAAACGATCGAGACAAACTCTTCCTTGCGCTCTTCGAGCTTCTTCTCCTCGGTTATGTCGCGCAACACAACGGCTACTCCGACCAGCCGCGTGTCCTGGACGACCGGCGAAACTATCGAGTGCAGCACGCGATCGAAGACACGAATTTCCTCCTTGATAATTGCCCGCTCGGTCGCTTGCCAGCCACGGACCAGGTCAAAGGGGTAGAACCCCAGCGTCTCCTTGAGATATCGGGTACTGACTGGTGCGTCAGGTGGAAGGTGTAAGAGCCTGCGCGCCGTCGGATTGACGACAAACACCTGGTCATGCTCGTCCACCATGATTACACCGTCGGCCAAACTGTGAACCATGAGATCCAAACGCTGACGTTCAGACGAAAGTTGCTCTTTCATCCCGCGAATAATATCCGCGGTCTGGTTGGCGAGGATATCCAGCAACTGGCAAGTGTCCTCCCTGAAGACATCGGGTTTGGTCGAGTAAAGCATTATCAATCCGCTTGGCTTACCCGCAACCCGCAGTGGTACACTCAGGCTGGATTTCATCGTCTGCATTGAATCACCGGCGACGGCCGGCTCACCGGTGATACGAATCATGATATCCGTGTCGTCGACCTGCCGGTCGCAGCTCTGATTATATGCCGCGATTGTTTTCTCGCGCAGTGTAAAGAGCAGCCGCTCTTCCAACGGCCTCCGGCAGTGAATGTTCAGAAGAACCTTGGTACTCCCCTCTTCTTCTATCAATGAGACACAGGCGTCGAACTCGACGATGTAGGGCAGGTACTTGACCACAGCCTGGACGATCTCCTCGTAAGAGCGCACTCGCGAGGCTTCCTTGCTCAAATCGAGAAAGACGGTCATGGCGTTCAGGCGCAGCTCGAGATCATGAAGAAGGTGTTCCGTGTCTTTCCTGAGTTGGTAGTTCTCTAAAGCATGCCGAATGGTCAGTAGCAGATCGTTCAGGTCCCAGGGCTTGACAATGTAGCGGTAGACCTCGCCCCGGTTGATGGCATCGATCAGATCTTCGGGCTCCGTATAACCGGTCAGAATGATTCTGACCATGGCGGGATTGATCTGCCTGGTCTTTTCAAGCAGCTTGGTGCCGGACATCTGCGGCATGCGCTGATCGGTTATCAACATATCGACGGACTGGTTCTGAAGAATCTCGAGGGCTTTTTCACCGCTGTTGGCGGTAAGAACCTCGTAGCTGTCCTCGAGTGCACGTTCGAGAACATCCAGGACGTCTTCGTCGTCGTCGACAGCCAGGATCTTGTATCGCTGCTCGCTCATTGTATTACTCCGGACCGATGGTATCACACCGGCACCGGAGCGCAACTACGGCGATCAGAAGGTGTAGAGAATCGAGAAAAGGCCTGAAATGGCGGGGATACTGCTGGGAAGCACGTAGAAGAAGTTGCATTCCAGACCGACGGTGAAGTGCTTGAGGAGTGTGTAGTATTCGAAACGAATACCACCAAAAACGTCGCCGTCGACCGGAGACTGATCTGGCTCAGCCGAGGGATTGATCAGCACGATCCCTCCTCCCGCCCTGGCCTCCAGCGCTCAACGCTGGCCGGAAAGAACATCGTAGTCGGCCGACAAGTTGAAGAAGGTCATGCCGAAATCAAGATGATAGTCGCTGCAGTTGGTCCCCGTGCATTCTTCGGGGTACATGAGCGGGTTGGATGCTTGATAGCCGTTGAGGTAAGAGAACTGAATCGACAGCGCCTCGGTGATGTCGTAGCCGGCCTCAAATCCGAAGCAGGGTTGGCCGTTCGAATAACCACGAGCCCCTGCCAGTGTGAAAAAGATCCCGCCGCGGCCCTCGAAATACCATCCCGTCACCCGCTCGAAGTCGATCTCTTCTCCCTGATCAACCGTAGTAGTCGCGCTATCCGCCTTTTTTGCCTTGTCGTCTGCTCCCCGCGCAGGATTCGACATTACAAACAGCAGGACCAGCGGTGCCAACATCCCTAGCAATATTCTCATGGGTGCCTCTCCCCACTATCCAGCCGTCGTGAACATGAACGGGTAGGTAACGATGACTTCGCCCGAGCCCTTGGGAGCCGGGAAGCGAATACGGCGCACTACGCGCAGAACACACTCTTCGACGTTGGCGTTGTGCATGGTGCTCTGAATTACATTGGCCTCGCTAACACGTCCGTTGCCGGCAATAGTGAAAGTTGTCGTTATCTTGCCGTACAGGTTCGGATCCTTGGAGAGTTCGCGCTCGTAGCAATACTTGAACTGCGCCCAGTAGCGCTTGATGTAGCGTCCGACGACTTCCTGCGACAAGCCTCCGATAACCCTGGTGCGGCCCTTGACGACGCGCACTGCGTGCTTACCGCGGTGCCCTATCTTGACGCTGCCGAATCCCCGTCCGCTGCCGCGTCCGTAGCCGTGGGTTCCCAGACCTCCAAGACCAAGCCCGCCACCGCCGCCGCCCGGGCCCCCACCGCGGGTTCCCAGACCGCCGAAGCCACCCGAGTCGCCCATGCCCGAAGAACGCAGGCCGGCAAGCGACTGGTCGAGGCTGGCCATTGCCGAGCCGCCGAAAACCGATGACGAGTTGTCACCCGTGCCTCCTCCACGCCCCTTCAAGAGACCCAGGATTCCTGCCGATGTCGCAACCTTGCGATCGATCTTCTCTTTGACCTCACGCGGCACTTCCTTGCTGTCTTTAGATTTTGATTTGCTCTCCACTTTCTTCCACTTGCCGGTGTCGGCAACCTTGATCTTCTCTTCTTTCTTTTTCTTGATCTCCTCGAAGGTCTTTTTCTTTTCTGCGTTCTGGTTGGGCATGATCAACTGTGCGAAGCGAGCAGGGTTCTTCAGGTAGTCCGATGCATCGGCCTTGAACTCGGGTGTCGCCTGAATAAGCACCCACATGCCAACCGACAACACCAGGCATATCATAAACCACTTCGAGAGCCTCATGTCCGAAGAAGCCAACACACCCGAACTGACTCCCCTGGCCGGTGAGACATACTGAACGATGAAAGCCAAATGTCCCATCATCACCCGACACTTTTCGCCCAGGTCCAGCGAGTAGGTGCGCACGGCCCCCGCGGAGGGCAAGCTGCCGACATCGACGCGTTTGCCGTCCTTGCGGACCTCGATTTTCATCCCGCTGGCCAGGTTGATTACGCATCCATCTTTTCCCCCGGGGCTTACCAGGGTATACAACTCGCCGCCGAACCTGTCCGTGGTTATCGAAATACTGGCTCCCGGCGTATCACCCACCGTGATCCTCTCGCCCTCGGCGAACTGTCTCGTGTCCAGTACGATCTGTCCCCACATCACCTTGACTTCGACCAGTTTCTCTCCCTGTGAGGGACGTTCCATGGCGAGCATGTCGCGCTCAAAGAAGTTCTGCCCGCTAAGCAAAGACTCTATATCGGCTGTCCTTGGAATCTCCCTGCGCCTCATGACCTCTGTTCGCGGTGAGGGCGGCATCGCGGGGGGCCGTTCCGAGCGCGCGGGGGGGCTGCGCCGCGGAGGCCGCATGACTGGTGTAGGTTCCTTCTGCTCCTGAGTGTCTTCCCGGACGAGTTCTTGATCATGGGTTTCTTCGGCTTCTTCTCTGGTGTCAGCATCTTTCTGCGACGGCCTTTCAGTCTTGGTGTCGACCTCGTCCGAGCCTACGCCAACGACGAAAATCTCTATGGCACCGACGGAGATCGCATCACCTCGCTTGACACTGGCCTCGCGACGGATTTCCTTGCCGTTGACCTTGGTACCTTCCTCGGATCCAAGGTCACTCAGCAAAGCCGTGCCGTCCTCATCGCCGGCCTTGAGAATGGCGTGAATGCTCGATACCGAGGTGTCATCAAGCCGCAGGTTGGCCGCCGAACCGCTGCCGATAATGACGCTCTTCTGTTCGAATTCGTGCCGGCCACCGCCCGCTTGCGCCTCGACTTCGAGAGTAATATTCAGTTTGGATTCTTTGCTAGCCATGACAAAACCTCGCCTTCCATGATTTCCTGGTGAGAATCACGCATGTCTCAAAGGTTATCGACCGTCTTGATCATCTCGGGAAGGAAGTTGTCTCTTACCCTGATCAAAAGGTTGAAATTCGCTTTCTTCTTGTTCATCAGATACGAACCTTCCGGTTTCGTCAGCTCGCCAGTAATGGTGACATCGGAGAAGTCTATTATTGTCGTCTTTTTGTAGACGACCTGTTCATCACTACCGGCCGCGGCGGTTCCTTCTTCCTGGGCACTGGCAACCCCAAAAAGCCCGAATACCAGTGTCATGCCAAGAACCAGAGCCAGAATCAATCTCTTCATGACTTCCTCCTCCGTGCCAACTAGCCTAGAACATGTAACACCTTTCTACATCGACACCTTACGACAAAGAAGGTTTCTCAGATAGCTCATTTATCCTTCTTTTCCGAATCACTATTTTTGGGTTTGGCGGGCTCGGCGGCCTTGGGCTTGTCATTGTCTGTTTTCCCATCCTCGCCGTCGGCCTTTTTTGCATCGTCTTTCTCTGTTGCGACCGGTTTTTCGGCAGGTTTTGTCTCCTTGCCGGGTTTCTTGGTAGCCTTTTCTACCGGCTTTTCAACCGCCTTCTCTGCGGGCTTCTCGCCCGGCTTGTTAGCGGGTTTTTCATCTACCTTCTCTGCCGGCTTCTCTGCCGATTTCTCGCCCGGCTTCGCTTCGGGTTCTTCAACCGCCTTCTCTGCGGGCTTCTCGCCCGGCTTGTTGGCGGGTTTTTCATCTACCTTCTCTTCAGGCTTCTCGCCTGCCTCGCCGGGTTCACTATCCACACCCTGCTTGAGCATCTCCCTCAGCTTTTCCTTGTCCGCACTCTTCTTGCTAGCCGACTCGGTCTTGGACTTCTCGAGCGCCTTCCTTCGGGCTTCTTCCTTGCGCTTGGCTTCCTCATCTTCCTTTTTCAACTCTGCGGCCATCTGAAGCTTTGCCGTTGCCGCCTGCAGGCGATTATTTACCGGGTCGGACGCCTGCAAGGAACTGCCCTTTTTAGCCTTGTAGCGTTTGAAATAGTTGATCGCATTCTTGTAGTCGTGCAGGAAGGTGTAATAGATCTCACCCATCACGTAGATAGCCCGTTCGTCGTCCGGGTGTTTGCGAATGATCTTTTCAAACAGCCCGAGGGCATCCTTGGCTTTTCCCTGACCATAGTAAGCGTAAGCCAGACCCTGCAATGCCTTGTCGTTGTCGGCACTTTGCTTGAGCACCTTCTGATAAGCAGCAATCGCTTTGACGTAATCACGATACTTGTGTGCGATGGCACCGATATTGGTCAAAGCGTCTACGTTGTTGGGGTCGACGGACAGGGCCTTGTTGAACTGGGCCAGTGCCTTGCGCGTCTTACCCATCTGCATGTAGATCATACCTAAATTGCTGTAGATGCCGGCGTCTTCTTTTACCGACGGATCCTTCTTGCGCTGCTTTTCGAGCATCTTGCCTGCGTTGATACACAGTAATTCAGCCATCTCGTATTTTTTCTGATCGTAGTAGACCAGTGTCATGTTCTTATAGGCTTCAACATTGTTGGGTGCCCTGGCCAACAGGCTATGGCCGGTCTTCTCGGCTTCCTTGTATTGTTTGTTCAGTCTGTAGACCATGATCAGGTTGTTCATGATCAATGGATCCCGGGGAATCTTTTTCAGAGCGTCCCTGTAAAGTTTGATGGCCGCCGGGTAATCTTTCTTTTGCTTGAGCACCACGCCTAGATCCAGAAGGGCATCTCGATGATCGGGCTTTTTCGAGAGCGTCTGGGTGAATTCACGCTCGGCGCCAGCAAGGTCGCCCTTCTGGAGCAGAATCACGCCCATATTGTAGTGTGCATTGACTAGCTTGGGGCTGTCGGCCGATTTGGCAATAGCCTTCTGGAAAAGTGCCAAGGCCTGATCGGGCTGGTTGTGCTTCACGGCATCAATGGCCTGGTTGTAGATCTCCTCTGGCTGTATGACGCGAACCACCTTGATGGTTTTTTGAGGTTTGACAACTTCCTTCTGGGGACACCCGCTTCCGAGTACCAGCAGGCAGCCGACTGTCAATAGCGCAGCTTTTCTGAGCATTGTGTTTATTCCTCGCATCGGTCTGGCCCTCCGGCTCATGACTCGGGCTGCGACGCAGCCCCTTCAGGGCCCACCACCGGCGCCTGGGTCGGCTCTGGCGGCGGCGGAACATTCAATTTTTCAGTCTCGCATCCAGCCTGATAAATATACTCTGTGGAAACCAAATCTGCCTTGTACGGTTCGGGGAAACTGCTGGGCTGGTAGCTCTTCAGTTGCTCCTCGGCCTTGAGCGTCCATTCGTTGTAAATTCCCTTGGAACTGGACACCTCGATTGCCTTACGATAGAAAACCATGGCCTTTTCCTCGAGCGGCAAGGCCTGGTTCTGCAGTTCCTGAACGTAGATATCCTGCTGATCTGGAGTCAAGCCGGACGGGACAGGCGCTTCGTACATGGATTGGCTGAGGTTCTGGCTAAGTTGTCCGATGCGAACAAGCCCCGCTATCGACCAGTCGGGATCCTTGAATCCGACGACCTCCTCGTACTTCTTTTCGAGCTTCGGCCGAATATCGATCTTCTTGAACAAGTTACGTTTCAGCGTCCTCGGCGGCAACACCAGCTTGATATTGATGTAGTCGTTGAACTCCCCTTCAAGCTGCAAGAAGCGCGCGTGTGCAACCGCCTTCCTGGACTCGGCATCGCGGGCATCCTCGGGCAACTTGTTGTAACTCTCGATAATGCCATCCAAGAGCTTTTCCGACTCTTTTTTCTTGTCGAGTTTCCTCAAAGCCATGGCATGCTTGTATTTGACAGCAAGCATACGCCCAGGAGTAGATCTGTCTTCGTATTTCTCGGGATAGGCCTGGTATACTCTGTCGGCTTTGCGCCACAACTTGCGACGCTCGTAAATATCACCAATCTTATAGAAGATGTTGGGAACGTCCTTGGCATCCGGGAAGTTCTTGATGTATTTCACGTAGTTTGCAATGGCATGATCGAACTGGCCCATGCTTTCGCGCAACAAGGCGGCATTGTACAGCGAGTCCATCGCCTCTTTATCGGTGATCAGGATCTTCTGGGCTTCGACGCCGGTCTTCTTCTTGCCTCTGGCCTTCTTTCGGCCCCTGGTCTTCTTTCTCTTGCCCTTTTTGACATCCTGGCCTTTCTGCTTCAGGTAACGATCGAAAAACATCTCGTTGTAGTTTGCGGCCTGTGAGAAATCAGCCACTCGTGTGTAAAAGTCGGCCAGGTACTCAATCGTCTGGTTGAAGCGATCGCTTTTGGGATACTGCTTCAACAGGCGTCGGCCGGCAATGATGGCCAGGTCGAGTTGACTGGCCTCGTTAAAGATCACGATCGCGGCGTACAGGGCCCGGTGAGCATACTTGCTCTTGGGATAATCGTTGACGAATTTCTCGAAGCCCTTGGCAGCCTCTAGCGGTTTCTTCTCACGCAATGCCAACACGACGTTGTAACCGGATTCTTCAATCAGGCTCTGAATCTCAGGACCAAACTTTTCACGTTTGGCAGCAGGTGAACTCATCAAGACCGTGTTCTTCTGAAAAGTCTTGGCCCAGCGGTTGATTTCCTTCCAGTGCGACGTTCTAACTTCTTGTTTCTCGTCCTTGTTGGTTGCCTTGACGTACATCGTGTTGAGAGACAACCTGACAGCCCTGAGGGCAAACTTGTTTTTCGGGTAGCGTTCGATGATCTCGCCGAAGCGACGGGCCATTTCCTTGTAGTGGTGATACTTGTAGAAAAAGAAGGCACTCTTGAAACGGATGGGTAAATACATGTCGTGCTTGGGAGCAACTTTTGCGAAGACATCGGCCGCGCCAAGGAACTTCTTTTCGAAGAAGGGAATTTCCTTTTTCTCCATCTCCTCCTTCTTCAGCTGGCCCTTGGCGATAAAGACCATCTTTTCTTCCTTAATGGTGCGGGCTTCTTCCTTTCCAAGCTTGCCCCGGCCCTCCTTGGGCTTCCACTTTCGGCAGTCGATGCCTTGCTTGTCTCTCAGCGAAATACATTTGTCCCAGCTCAGGACTGCATTATAGGCGGCCTCCTTGCTGAATGCACCCTTGGGATCTTTCTCGACCACCTTGGAGTATTGCTGTGCAGCACCGTAGAAATCTCCCATCTTGTAAAGAATGTCCGAATACCATCTGAGCTTGTAGGCATATTCCGAGTTGGGAAAGGTGTCCATGTATTTGGAATAGATAACCCGGGCCAGGTTGTAGGTGTCCCAACGTTTTGTTTCCTGGGCCTCCTTGTGGTAGCTGGTGACCAGGTCCCTGAGCGAGGCCTCAACCAGCGAGTTGGCCTTTTTGATGGCCATCTTGTTGTTCTTGTTCACCTCGGCCCAACGCGTGCCCGGCTTGTACTGGTCGATCAGGCGGTTGACCTCTTGCCTGACCTTGTCGCGCAAGTTCATCTTGCGGTAGGCCATGACTATCGAGTTGTGGAAGGCCGGGCAGTCGGGATCGTTGGGGTATTCGTTCAGCAGGCGGCGGAATGATTTAACCGTCATCTCGGCCTTGCCCTGCTTCTCGTAGGTGCGGGCCAACTTGCGCATATACTCTTTCGTGCGTTGCTTACCCACCTGCGACAGATAATATTCTTCGGCCGTGTCCAGGGCATCGACCTGGCTGAAAGCCAGGATCAAGTCCTGTAATCCCTCACGCTTCAGCTGGATCTTGTTCTTGTCGGCCTCACTGCCCCGAGCGGCTTCCTGTGCGGCCAGTTCGATCACTTCTTTGAACTTCTTGATCGAATTGTCGTAGTCACCAAGGTTGTAATCGCACCAGGCCAGCTTGTACAGAGCGAAGGTGTACACCTTTGATGTCTTGAACTGCAATGCCTTCTCGTATGCCTTCTTGGCATTGAAAACGTCGTTCGAGTTAAAAAAGTGCTCGCCCATCGCCAGGTATGCATCCGGTACAAAGCGGCTCTCCGGGTAACCCTTGATAAGGTCCCAATACATCTTGACACCTTCCGACTTGTTGCCGCTCTCGTACAGGTTGTAACCCATGGTAAACAGGACTTCGTCGCGCCGGTGATAGTTCTTGTACCGGCCGAGAATGATGCGATACACGTCCATTGCCTGCTTGGTGTAAACTTGACTCTTGCGGTTGTCGATCTTGGGTTCGGCCGCGTCAGGGTTTTTCTCCAGTTCCTTCTGCCACTGGTTGACCCTGTTGTCGTACTCCTGCATCTCCGTGTAGTAAATCGCACGGGCCTTTTCGTAGTAACGCTCAGCCAACCTGAAGAGCAGGTCGGCTTTCGTCGGCCCCTCTGAGGTAGTACGAATGATCTCGCGCAGCTGCTTGATTTCCTCGTCGAGCAGTTTCTCTTCCAATGTTGCGCCGGCGGCCTTCTTTTCCTCTACCATGGGCAGCTTGATCTTGGCCGGGCCGGTAGGCACCTTCTCATCTTCTTCGACCACTTTTGGTTTTCTCTTCTCCTTCTCGGGCTGGATGGTCATCTTGCGGGTCCGGCCCTTCTTTCGTCGTTTTCTCCTGCGTGGTTTTTTAGACCTTTTCTTGCGTTTCTTACGTTTCTTGCGTTTCTTGGCCTTGGCGATCAGTACACCATTGTCATTATCGGCCCTGACGGTCTCTGGAAATCCGCCTGAAAAGGCGAACACCAGTGCCAGAACAAACACCCAAAAGGATCTGAAACAGAAGCTCCGCATCGATTGCCTCCGGTTGTCTTGCACAAGTCACATGGTCGTGCCTACTTAGCGGGGCACGCACGGCGAACCGTGTATACGTAGTATCCTAACTCGTCCCTCCAGTACTCTTCCTTGAAGGGCCAGTAGTTGTATGTCTCATCGGGTACGTTGGGACGCGGCGCCAGCTTGCCGCGCTCTTCGGCCTTGATGGAAAGGCCGGCCTTCAGTAGAAGTCTCTCGTGGCTGGTAATCTCCAGCTTCACCATTTTGGCGTGACCGACGAAGCCCAGAATTGTCTGGTACCTGTTCTGCAGGTTGGCTTTCACGAAACCACCGGCCGTCCTGACCAACAGGTTGCGTTGCACCGTCACCACTCCGGCCAATTCGTCACGCAAGCGGGTACCCTTCCACTCGCCGACCTGTTCGATTGCCTTAGCTTCCGCTTCGAGGGAACGCAGAAAGTGCCTGAAGTTTTCAACCCGGGGGCTGGTCAAGATTGACAAGCGTACGAGCTCGGGCACCTTGGCCATCGGATCCGCTTTATCTAATTTGTCCAATAGCAGAAGCGAGGCGAACTTCTCGTTGGGTAACCCAGCATCGAGGATACCCTTGAGCGTCGGCAACATGCTCTCGTATCGCTGGTTGAAAAAATTCAGGGCAGCCGAGGCCTCCTCGTAAAGGCAGACATGAAAGTAAATTGTCGCCTTGAGTATCCACGATTCAGGCGCGAACAAGTTATTATAGCGTGGCGAGTGCAGGGTATGAAGAGCTCCCAGCGCCCGGCCATATTCCTCGCGCATGAAATAGGCCCAACCCATCTCGAACAAGGCGTCGGCCCAGTCCTGGCTGAACTTGGGAATGCGCGTGTAGTACATGACCGCCTTGGCATAATCGCCCTTGCCGTAGTAGGCCCGCGCCTGGTTCAACGTGCAAAGCTGCCACAGGCGGACGATGTTATCGTAGGAGGCAATTGCTTTCATGGCCTTTGCCTCTTCGCGTCCGCTGAGATCGACGATCTGCTCGAAGAGCTTGATGGCCTGGTCATACTCCGCCTGGGTACGGGCCTCGTCGCGGGCCAGGTTGTAACGCACACCCAGACGAATGTGAATAATGGCTTGTAAGAAAAGACCCTTGGCAAAGACTCGTGACTTCTGATCGATTGCCGAGAGAAACGCCATCGACTCGCCGTACTTCTCCTGACGATACAGCAGCAGGCCCACATAGAAGTTGATCCGGCTCAGAATCATGGGATCCATCTTGGCGAATTCCTGGCTGTTGTAATACTTGTTTATCTGGGAAGGTATCAGAGTATCGTCATGCAACGCCTGGGCGACATTGACCAGCCCCTCCGCGCCCTTGATGTAGTACGGATGGGCAGGACCGGCCACGAAAACAGCGTTGTAGAATGCCAGCGCGCTCTGGTACATGCCCATCTTGAAAAGCGACTGCGCCAGATAGTACTCGGCCTGGGCACGGTTGCCGGCTTGTGGATCGTTCATCTTGACGTCGTAGAACTGCTTGGCCGCATCCGCCAGGTTGTTCGCATTGTAGGCCTCGACCGCCTGGTTGAGCTGATCGGACTTGTTACCCTGGGCAAAAGCCAAGGCACCCGGCAAAACGGCTAAAGCGAAAATGATTGAGATGATTTTTCTCACGGTCGAATCCTCCACAGAGTCAATACGGGCTCCATATCTGAACCGGCTCTTCACCGCCGAAGAGGAAGCTGACTCCCAGCATGACAAACAGCGTGCTTCGGATCTTCGTCTCGGTGGTTGTTCCGGTTGCGCCGGCCTCGCCTTCGACCTTGGCGGCAAAAGTCAAGTCGCGCATATCGAGCCTGATGGCAAACCAGCGCGCCAAGAAAATCCTGAAGCCCATGCCGAAAGAACCCATGAAGTAAAGACCCGTGTCCACCCAACTCTTGTCCGGCCGCATGTATTCGGTCGTTACCACACCGCCGCCTGCAGTGACGTAGAAATCGGCACGGGCCAGGCCCCAGTTGAAAAGGGAGAACTTGCCATAGATGGGGCTGAACTCGACATTCAGTCCCCAGTAGTTACTGATCATCGCCAGGTCGGCATTCGACGGGCTCAGTTGGGCATCGTCCTTGATGTTGTAGTAGGCGTCCGTGTAGGAATGCCCCGAGCGGAGCCAGCCTCCGGTGTAGGCCGCGGGATCATCCGAGACCTTGTCGCCCATATAGAACGGAATCTTGCACGACAGCCAGGTGAACTCGAGCGCGAATGCCTCATCGATATGATAGTCGAGCGTCAATACTCCCGCGTAGTGCTGGGTGAAGATATCGTCGACCGACATGGCGAACAACCCGCCGACCTCGATCTTGTTCTTGACCGAATAATCCCGCTTCTGCAATACGTGCACGCGTTCGTTGGGGCTCTCGGCAAGCGCGCCGGCCGAAATCAGAGTCAAAGACACGAGGGTGAGAAAAAACGTTTTCATGGTGTTTCTCCGCTCAGAACGTGTAACACACGCCCAGCCTTAAAAAGACGATGTGGACAAAATCCTTGATGGTCTTCTGCTGCACGTCTATTCCGGCCGGCTTCCAGTCGGCTTCGTATTTGTCGTAGAAGAATACGTCGCGAATCTCGAGCTTGATGCCCCAGCCTTGAGTAATGTGGAAGCGCAGACCGCCTCCGAAGTGAAAGGTGGGCTGAACCGCCGCGCCTGTAAGACCCCCCGTGTAAGTCTTGGTCACTTTCTTAAACGAACCGAATTCGGGATTTCCGGGATCGTCTTCCAACTCGGTGTACTGGTACTGGGCCACGCCGGCGCCGGCCACGAAGTACAGGTGCATGCTGACTGCGAATTCGGAAGAAAAATCGAGCTTGCCGTAAAGCGGTGAAAACACCAGCCCGATGTTGGTGAACCAGGTCATGTGCTTGAGATCTGTAAGCGGCAGTTTGTGTATACCGTCCAGTGTCTGAGCAGTGCGCAGGATCTCGTTCAGCAATTTGCGGTCTCCGTTGATGTAGTTGTAGCCCGCGTCCAACTCGATGCCGAGGTAGTCGTTGAAGAAGTAATCGAATCCCAGCGAGAATCCGAAATGCCTTGTGTACTTGTCGACAATCGACATGGACACAGGACTGAGCGCCATTTCAAACTTACCGCCCATGTCATAGAGTTGGTTGGCCACCACGGGCTCGTCGGCCCGGGCCGGGGCCGAGGATGCGACAATCACCGCCGCTACAAGAATCGCGCGCAAACTCCGTCCACTACGCATGGTATTCCTCACTCGGTTGCGTGAATGTGAAAGGGCCAGATTTGCCATTGAATTGCGTTTATAACAGCACTATTGGGAAGGCAAGGATTTTTTCGATTAGTGTTAGGATTCCCTACACTTCGCACCTGCTACCACATCTACAGCAGAACGGCGCGAGATCTACTTGTACTATATGGGAGCGATTCCCGATCAAGCTTTTGGCGAGCGGGTCTTGATGGCCTTGCGCACCATCACCAGGCCGTTGGCGGCACCGGGGACGGCGCCGCGGATCAGAAGCAGGTTGCGTTCCTCGTCTACCTTGACCACTCTCAAGTTGTGGGTCGTGACTCGCTTGTTGCCCATCTGGCCGGGCAGCTTTTTACCCTTGAGAATGTGACCGGGAAACTGGCACATGCCAATGCCTCCCGGATGCCGCCTGACCTCGTGAGTGCCGCGCGTCTTGGTGTTGCCCTTGAACCCGTAGCGCTTGACGACTCCCTGGAATCCGCGGCCCTTCGAGGTTCCGGTGACGTCCACCTTATCGCCGCCCGTGAAAATCGACACCGTGATCTTGTCTCCGACCTTGCAGGCTTCGACCTCTTCGGGCGAAAGGCGCACCTCGCGCAGAAAGCGCATCGGAGCCAACTTGACGCTTTCAAACACGCCGCGGCCGGGTTTGGAAAGCTTGCGGCCCGGAATCTCCTCGAAACCGATCTGAATGGCGCTGTAGGCGTGCTTGACTTGATTACGCTTCTGCACGACAACACACGGACCCGCTTCCACAACGGTAACCGGTACACGGTTACCGCTCTCATCGAATATTTGAGTCGTGCCTATCTTCTTGCCCAAAATTGCGTTCGACATCTTCTCATGCTCCTTGGTAAACAGGAATACTCCCGAATAAGAGGGCGGAGTTTACCAACTTTTGTGGATAGATCAAGGTTTTTCTTGCCCGGTGAAGCCGGGGCGAGGTGGGGTCACTCCCCCTTATCCCATATCTGTAAAAGTTCTGCCCTGGCCAGCAGGTCTTCTTCGGCCAGTCCTTTGCCCGCTAGCTGTGGTGTCGTGAAAAGCCAGACTCGCGTCTTGTAACCAAAATACAGCTCACGCCTGCGGCCCTGCCGAGCTCCCTTGAAAAACCAGGCATTTGTATCGCCCACCTCGACCAGGTTGACTCCAAGATCGTAGCGAACTTGCCTCTTGCTCTTTAGCGCCTTTTGCATGACCGCCTGACGCGGCGCCACAAATCCTTCATTATACACCTGCTTGGCTTCCGCCTCCGTGCCAAAGTCGACCCAACTCACCTGCCAGTTTTTTTCACCGTCCGAAAAGCCCACGCTGGTGACCGTGCGTTGGGCGTTGCGCCTGGCCCAATCACTACGGCGCTGCCTTTTCGGCAGCCAATCTGAGAAGCGCTGAGTGCCGAGATAAATCAGGTGTTCATCTGCGACGCTAATCTCAGGCAACAAGGTCCAGGGTCGTAAGAACTCAGGCAGGTAGGCTATACCATGCGGTTCGCCGAGCCCTACCGGTTCAAACAACCTCTTTGAGGCTGGTTCGTTTTTAATCAAGGCGAGCCAGACGCCCTCTCCGCCCGGCAGTTCGGCAAGCCAGGCGGTCCATTCAGGAATGCCTTCCCGGTACTTTTTCGATGGTGTCAGAGTCACTCCGGTCATGTGATAAACTGGCGTGTTACCCCAGGGCAACCAGCGTTTTTGAGGCGCCGGCAACTCGATGGCAACGGCGGGCTCCGGGGCTATTATTCGTTTGTGCCGCCGCCTGCGCCGGGCTCTCTTTCTGTCCTTCTTGATCCTTTCCCATTCCTCCGGGCTTGGTGCGGCGTGAGCTAGCAAAAAGCCCCAGATGTCTCGCAGCCAATCCTGCTTCTCGTCGCCTTTCGTCCCGGCGTGGCCCGGGCCACGACCCATGCCCACGAATACCAAAACACCATCCGAGCCGTTGGGACCGGGAAGGCCGTAAGCGGCCTCTGCCGTGGCTGAAAATCCAAGGCTGCAGAATTCTTGTCTCCATTCGGTGGGCCCAACTCGACCAAAATCAGCCATCTTTGAACATGTCCCGGCAGCGTCGCTAACGAGTACAAACGACTCGAGATTGTCAGTTCCTGGTGTCGGCAGTAGTGCTGCAAGCTTCTCAATGCCCTGGAGATCATCCGGGATACCCCCGAACTGATCATCTTCCACGCTCGGAATCTCGAGCTTTGAAAGATCCAGTAGAGGCAGGCGCACCGAAGCGGACGAAGAAAGTCGACCTGCGAGTTTCTCGGCCTGGAGTCGGGATGCGAATCCCCGGCTGACAACCAGGTGACGCACTACCCCGCGGTCTTTTATGGCCAGGGCCGTGGCGCCCTCCAGCGCCTCATTTTTTTTGTCCTGGAACGAGGCAAGCAACTTCCCGGCCATTGCCTGGGTATCGGCTTCGTCGAGAACCACCACCCAGGGACGAGACTTGTCCGGCCGCTTGCTGCAAGCGGGCAGGCAACACACAACCAGGGCAATGATCACAAGTTGCGTTCGCATTTTCATTTTCCCGAGCGTTGAAATTCGTCGATCACCTTGGCGACCGCGTCAATATCCCCATAGAAATTATTGAGCACGGGATGTCTGACTCTCTTGTCGAAGAGGTTTTCGCCAACGTCTGCCAGGGTATCGACAACCAGCAACTGCGCGCGCTTGACCTCCTTTGATTTCATTTCAAGCTGTTGCCTGAGTTCTGAAAGCGTTTCCTCCTCTGAGGCCCCTTCCATTTCTTCAAGCATAAGATCTATCTGTTCAGCCCGCTTTGAAGCCTGGGCGATCTCTTTTTCAATATCCTTGATTGGTTTCTCGTGCTCCCGGATCTTGCGCCGCAACTCATCCAGGCTCTTCCTGCGTTTGAGAATGTCTATCTTCATTCTTTTCAGGTTGTTTTCATGAACCTTGGCCTTGTCGAAATCCTCGACTTTCTTGGCCTGATCGAACTTGGCCTTTTCCTCCTTCATGCTTTTGTCGGCAAATTTGAAGTCGTATTCCTCGCCAACCAGTTTCTTTTTTGCCGGGGCTGCCTTGCTTTGCTTGACCGACAGGATCTTCTTTTGCTGCTTGATAAAATCCTGTAGTTCATTCAATTCGTCTTCGAGTTGCTGCTTGCTTTGCTTCTCGCTTTTTTCAATCCGTTCGATTTCAGATTCAATGAATTCGATCTCCAGCTTACGATCATCCAGCCCTTCCTCTGCCCGGTGATGCGCCTCGATCAGCGCAGGGTCGACCTGATCGAACAAATCCAACATGCGGGCCTTTTCGGCCAGATCACATAAAAGTTTCTCGAACTCGATCTGAGCTTTCTCGATCTTAGAGGCCATCGTTTTCCTCCCGAGGACGTCAGTTCAGACGAAGCCTCGCACTCACTTGAAGCTGTCGGCGGTCCAATCCTTGAATATCAGGATGTGCATTTTATCGTCCTGTTTCCAATCCGAAGGAAGCAGGCGGCGAGACCAAGGTGAATACCCTTTCATGGTCAGTACGATTTCATATTCCTTCTGCGGGTCTATTTTCCCAATGCGCATGTTCGTCGTGCCGACTTTGCGATTATCGAAGTATACCGCGGCTCCCGTTGGGCGTGACCTGATTACCAGTGTGCCAAGCTTCTTCTGAGCCAGACGATCGGCCGACTCATCGACAACATCTCCGATTGTCGAAAAAATATGCGAGATCTGAGAGCGAAAAACAATACCGCAGATGATCAGACCCGCCAACAATCCCCCGATGGTGATCAACTTGATTTTTCTACCCACTCCGCTGTAGCTGAAGCTGGTGTCGAGTTCATCGTCATCGAGCGTACCCTGTGGGCCAATTTGGTCGTCGGCCGCAAGGGCGCCGGACGCCCGAGCGCCGGACTCACCAAACAGGTCGGCAGGCCCTGCCGACCGCTCCTCTCGAGATTCAGGCCGCGGGACGGGCACTGGCTCTGCAGGTGCCTGAACTTTTGGAATACTCGGTCGCGGCTGTGAAGCGCGTTCCTTCAACTCGGCTGCAAACAAATCCTTCAGGTAGACAGACAGTGTCTTAGATGAAGCCTCCTCCGGAAGTTGGTAAAGAAAGCGCGATATCGCCAGGCGCATTTCGCCCGCCGACTGGTAGCGGTCGGCCGGATTACGGGCCAATGCCTTGAAGACGATCGCGTCGAGTTGAGGCGGCAACTTGGGATTGGTGCGGGAGGGTGTGGGCACGTCGGCCCGTTTCACTCTTTCGATGGTGACAATGTCGGTTCCGCCGTGGAACAGTCTCTCCAGCGTCAACATCTCGAAAAGCAGGATGCCGGCGGCGAAAACGTCGCTGCGCGCATCTACGTCTTTTCCGGTGGCCTGCTCCGGAGACATGTAGCCGAACTTGCCCTTGATCACGCCCGCCTCCGTGGCGTGCATCTTGTTGGCCGCCCGAGCAATACCGAAGTCGACGATCTTCACCTCGCCCTCGAATGAGACGAGGATGTTCTGAGGGGAAACGTCGCGGTGGACGATTCCCAGACCTTGTCCACGTTCATCGCTCTTGCGATGAGCATAGTCGAGACCGGCAAGAATCTGTGAGGCAATGAACAGGGCGTGAGGAACGGAAAGAGGTTTGTTTTCGTCAAGGCCGGCGTCGAGTAGTTCGCCCATGTTCTTGCCGTCGACGTGCTCCATCGAAATGAAATAGATACCTTCGATCTCGCCTAGCTCGTAGACCGGAACGATATTGCCATGGGACAGATTGACACAAATCTTTGCCTCGTCGATGAACATCTGGATGAACTCGCGGTGTCGCGCGTACTGAGGCAGGATCTGCTTGACAACCATTTTCTTCTCGAATCCGTCCACACCGTACAAGATGGCCTTGTAGATCTCAGCCATGCCCCCGACCGCCAGTCGTTCGTATAGGTAGTATTTTCCGAACTGCACGGGTTGGAACATGGACAAGTCCTCGGAATCACATAGTACCGCGAATCCAAACCAGTGCCCATCACGAAACCCGGCGTACACAACCAAAAACTCAATCTTTTCGCAGTACACACAAACAACGAGTACGGCACAATCCGCCGCCCGCATAGAAAAATGGGTTTCGGGGGCGGTCATGAAGCTAACAACTGCAAGAGTCTGGTGTCAAGTCAGGCAGAGGAGCTTCGGTGAGATGATGGATCCCTGGATGCAGGCATTCGTGCGTGTTCTTGCATCTTTTGGAAGTTCCACAGTAAGATCTCCATAAGCGGGGACGCCGCATGAGAAAATTTCCGGAAAACGATCAATCCGAACTGGATGAAGACCAGGAACCGACGCGCCTGCAGCCCAAGCCGCACTTTGGCGACAGCAGTCAAAATCCGACCCGCAAGAAGTCTATTACCTCCACGCAGACGAAACCCCTGGGACCCACGCGAGCCCATGACGCCTTCGAAGTTGACATCGATGTTGACGAAAGCGAATTCAAGGTCAACGACCTGTTCGATGACTCTGATACCGAAGACACGCGCGAGGTAGCGCCGCTTCAGTTGAATCAGCCCCCGATTGATGACGTCATCGACCTGTCGCTTCCGGAATCGTCCAACCAGGAAGCCTTGCCCTTCTACGTACCTGGCCGTCGCTCGACTCCGTCGCCGCTCCCTCCCGCCCGCCAAAAGTCGCCCACTCCGTCGCCGAAGCCATCTTTGGGGCCCGACTTCGAGGCCCTCTTCAACGTGCCCCTCGGAGAAGAAGAATCAGCCGAGCCGTCGGATGAAGCCGCCGTGCACGTCGCCCCTGAGCGTCAAGACTCGCCGAGGCCGTCCTCGGGCTTGCCGTTGTTCGTTCCCGGAATGCCCAGCGCGAATACTCCTGACAGCGATCCGAAGCCCAAACCCAACTTTCAAAAGGGCCTGACCGCCGGCATGACACCGCTGGACATCACCGATTTCGCAGCCGGCGAAAGACGGCGAAAAAAGAAAAACAAACAGACCACGTCATTGCCGTGGTCAGCCCCGGCGCCTATGGCAGGTTCGAAGAAAGTCGTTAGGCGTCGGTTTGTATTCACGGTGACCGTGAGAGACGTGATCCTATTGCTTCTGGTAGTGGTCCTTGCGGCGGGAGTGTACATTGGCTGGAGAGTCTTCGACGAGTACAGGAAAGACAAAGAAATCCAAAAGCTCGACCTGAAACAGCAACTCATAGAAAAATCGAAAAACGAAGCAATCAAGAAGAAAGAACCAAAGAAGGAATTGGATATCCCCTGAGACCTGTCACAGATAGCGCTAGAATCCCACTAGCAGTGCTCCCCAAGCGGGTATTTCATCGAGAACGTAGTCTGCGCGGCTAGCCGGTATGACGAGTTCGCCACCCGCTAGCAAGACCTTACCGGCAAGCTCACTTCCTGGTTGACCTACGCTCGATAGATCGATCATCGGCTTTAGAGATTGAGAGGAGAAATTGAGGACCACCAGCACGGGATGATCCCCTTCCCCGCGCAAGAAGGCGTATACGGCCTGATTATCTGTTGAAAGACGCCTGCGGGCAGTCGATGTCAGCGCCGGCCATTCTCCCCTGATGCGGATCAACTCACGGTACAAATACAGCAACGAGTTCGGATCAGCGGTTTGAGAGCCAATATCGATACCGTTCTCTCCGTCTGCCGGCATGGTCCAGGGAGTGCCGCTAGTGAAACCTGCGCCCGGTCCCTGGGCCCACTGCATGGGGGCCCGCTTGCAGGCGTCTCCCGCACAGCGGGAGGCATCTGCCTGGCCGATCTCCTGGCCATAGTACAAAAACGGAGTGCCGGGCAGTGTGAGCAACAGGACGGCTGCCAGCCTCAGCGGTTCGCGTCTACCGCCCAGGCTGGTCACCAATCTAGTAAGATCATGGTTCTCGCAAAACGGCGCGTCGAATCCGCGACTTGAAAACGAGCGTTCAACACGAACGAGCACCCTCTCGATTTCTTCAGGATCCTCGGCCAAAATACACTGAGGCAATACCTCGGCCAGGTCGAAATTGAAGGCCAGGTCGTACTCGTCGCGCTCTCCCTGGTAGGCAGCCACTATTTCAGTTTTCGCCCATGCCTCGGCCACCATCAGCATGTCCGGGCTCGATGTGCGCAGGACGCGCTTGAGTTTCTTCGCAAGCTGGTGCGTGCCGGTCGTGTCCGCCAGAGTACCGTCCGCATCCTCGATCAGATAGCGGGCGGCATCGATCCTGAAACCGTCCGCTCCCTGATCGAGCCAGAAACGCAGGTTATCCTCAAGCTCATTGACGACCGCGCTGTTTTGCAGGTTCAGATCAGGCATTTCAGCCGAGAAGATCCCGTAATAGAAGCTGTCCCCCAGCGGGTGCCAGACAGACCCGTGATCTCCCCAGGGGCGTCTCCAGCCCGGATCCGAAGCACGCCACAAGTACCAGTCGCGTTTCTTTGCGTCTGTGCCCAAGCATGACTCCTTGAACCAGGCATGATCCAGGGAGGTGTGATTAAGCGGCCAGTCGAGGATCACCCGCATTCCGCGCTCGTGAGCGGCCTTTGTAAGTTCATGAAAATCCGCAAGCGATCCAAGTTCTGGATTGATGGAAAGATAGTCGCTTACGTCATAGCCGTGATACGAAGGCGACATGAATATCGGCGACAGCCATAACAGGCTCACGCCCAGATCCGTTCCGCCATCTTTTCCGTCGTTCAGGTAGTCGAGTTTCTGCAAGATTCCCGACAGGTCTCCGATACCGTCAGCGTCCGAATCAAAAAAAGAGCGTACGAAGATTTCGTAGCCGACGGAGGTCGTCACCCAGGCGGGAGCATCCAGGTTCGGACCCGCCCCGGATCCTCCGCGACAGGTCGTTCCGCTGATGATTACGGCAACCGAGACAAACGCAATGGCAGCTAGCGCCGCCTCGATCCGCGTTGTCGATCTTCGATTTTTCAAGGTGGGTTCAGGTAACGTGATCCCAGTCCTTGGCCATTTGTTTGAGGCTAGCCTTGGAGGGCGCCTTTTTCGCGCGAGCCTGGGCGGCTTGCGACTTGGTCGTCTTTCCCCGGGATGCTCGGTGGGTGGTACGCTCGCTCTTGCGTGCCTTGGTCTGTGCCATTCGGTAAACCTCCTCCGAGTGTCAACCTCCCCCAAACCCTGCGCAACAAAAGCGGACTGCCGGATCTTAGCTCCGACAGCCCGCCTGTAAGAGCGCAAGCATATTGTAAATGACGCCGTTTGTCAAGTTCAGTACAGTTATTTCAAACAGTTACAGCCAATCAGGGGCTTGCTGATCACCTGTTTTTGAGCTTCAAGCGCCTACGACACTCTTCGGGCGTAGCTGGCTCACGGCCCTGGTCACGGATCATGTGAGCGGCTTTTTCAACCAGTTCACCGTTTGACTTCGCCATACGACCGGGTTCCACGTAGAAGTTGTCCTCAAGCCCTACCCTCACGTTTCCGCCCATTGCAATGGCTCCCGCCACCAGGCGCCACTGGTCACGTGATATCCCGATTAGCTCCCACTCGCTCCATTCCGGCACGCACGACGACATGTGTATGAGCGAGTCGATTGTTGGCGCTATTCCTCCGGTGACTCCCAAGATCAGTGAGTACTGGAAAGGCGGTTTGAGCAGACCCATGTCGACAAGCGGGTACGAATTGGCGACATGTCCGGCGTCGAAACACTCCATTTCAGGCTTAGAGTCAACTTCGTTCATGGCCTTTATCAGTTCGACGATCTCGCTAAACGGGTTCGGAAAAACAAACTCGAAGACAAAGCTTTTTTTCTGCTGGTGGTACTTGGCATAGTTCATCGAGCCCATATTGAGCGCTGCCATGGCCGGACGTATCTCGCGCACCGGGGCGATTTTCTGCTCGGTGCTAATACCAACCGCTCCGGTCGAGAAGTTGATCACAACCGGACAGGCATCAACGATCGCGTCTCTGATCGCGCGGTAGTGCTCGACCTTGTAGCTCGGCGAGCCGTCCAGGGGATCGCGTGCATGGATGTGCACAACCGCGGCCCCTGCCTCGTAGGCTCGGCGTGCCTCGGCGGCGTATTCCTCGGGAGAATACGGAATGGCGGGACACTGGTCGCGGTTAGCCACGACGCCGCTGAGAGCGCAGGTAATGATACACTGTCTTTCGGGATCGCGATGCGGGGCCATTGGCAATATTGACATGGGCTCTCACCTTCCCTTCCAGGTGGGCTTGCGCTTCTGTAAAAAGGCCTGGATGCCTTCCATTGCATCCTCGCTGGTAACGACTTTCATGAGTTCGGAAATCAGCTTTGCCGTAGCCTCCCCGACGGGAAGGCCGCGCGTCCTGGCCAGCGCCCGGCGACCAATGCCGATGGCCACAGGCGAGCCGGCCAGGATGTCTGCGGATATTTCTTCTGCCAGGCTGTCCAATTCGGCACGGGGCACTACGCGGTTTACGAAACCCATGGCCATGGCCTCTGCGGCCGAAACTTTTCGGCCGCAGAACATCATCTCCATGGCGCGCTTCGGCCCGGCGTGCTTGACAATCAAAGGAGCTATGATCATCGGGAAAATCCCGGCGCGCACTTCCGGCGTGCCGAAGATCGCCTCTTCGCAGGCGATCACAAGATCGCATGAAAGCGCCAATCCCAACCCGCCACCGAGGCAATAGCCTGCCACTTTAGCCAAAAGAGGAGTTCGCATGGACTCCATGCAGAGCAACAGTTCGCCGAATGACTCGAACGCCCCTACGGCGCCTTGACCTGCAGACATGTCTGAAGCCAGGTCGCCGCCCGCGCAGAAGGCTTTCTGGCCAGCCCCGGTGATACGCACCAGGTACACGCCCGAGTCGTTGTCGGCCTCTCTAAGCGCCTCGATCAGGGACCCGGTAACCTCGGCGTCGAGAGCGTTACGGCGCTTTTCCCTGTTGATGGTCAAAGTCACGACGTGGTCATCGCGCTCGACGATAAGCTTCGGCTCATCACAGGCCATCGTATTCCTCCTCGGGAACAACCTCGACCAGGACCTGCCCCGGTGAAACCTTGTCTCCCTCGGCGACGTTCACACAAGAAACGACTCCATCTCTTGGCGCAACCAGTGTGGTCTCCATCTTCATGGCCGCAACCACCACAAGTGCATCGCCTCGCTCGACGTGCTGTCCGGGTTCAGAAAATATCCTGACTACGACGGCCGGCATCGGTGGCGTGACATCGCCTTGAGGTACGGCCTTGGCCGGCCTTCCGGCTAGCGGTTCGATCAATGCCTGGCCCCCGGCGTAAAAAGCCCAGAAGTCCCGGCCTGACTTGGCCAGCCTGACAAGTGCCCTATCTTCAGCGAATCTCAAATGAAGTCGATCAGGTCCATCGGAGCTGATTTCTGCATCGAGCACTTCACCGTCGATATTCGCCCGTAGATGTGCGAGTTCACCTTTGTGTCCGGGAGTGTACTCGAGCACCTCGATCTCATACTCTGCTTCGTTCAGCCGTACGCGCATTACAGTACCCATATTTCAGTCCCATGACCTGAAACGTCCAAGTCGATGCCAGGGATCGTCCCGGTGGCCGCCTCCCGGCCCCAAATGTTCCCGATTCCGGCGCAGCTGTCTCGAACTCTCTTCACTCCCTTGATCAGCAAGCTGGGCTGCCAGCCAGCCCATCAAAGCCACTCGCTCTCGTGCTTTTGAAGGCTTCCAATCAATAAAGTATCGCTTGATGAAATCTGTGAACGTATTCGATTTAATGAAATGTTTCGACTCGACGATATCGATCAGCATTTCGATGGGCGTCTTCACTCCAAGAATACATGTCTCTTGTAACGCGCGGGCCATGCGAGCAGCCGCACGCTCGCGATCGGCCGCGAAAGTTACCAGCTTTGCAAGAATGGGATCATAGTCAACCGGGACAATGCTGCCTTGCCTTACTCCGCTATCGAAGCGCACTCCAGGCCCGCTGGGAAAGTCCATGGCACAAATAGTGCCGGGACTGGGCATAAAGCCCCGGGCAGGGTCCTCGGCGTAAATGCGGCACTCTATGGCGTGTCCATGACAGGAGATCTCTTGTTGTGACGTCGAAAGTGTTTCACCTGCGGCTATACGGATCTGTTGCTCGACCAGATCGATGCCGGTGATCAGCTCTGTTACCGGGTGTTCCACTTGCAGCCTCGCGTTCACTTCCATGAAACTGAAATTCCCGCGATCGTCGAGCAGAAACTCAACAGTGCCTGCATTGGTGTAACCAGCAGCCTTTGCCACGATCAGGGCGGCTTCAGTCAACTTGTCGCGCAGTGCGTCGTTTACGGCAGGAGAAGGTGCTTCTTCGATGATTTTCTGGTGGCGGCGCTGTATGGAACATTCGCGTTCGAAAAGATGCACCAGGTTACCCTGACCATCGGCCAGGATCTGCACTTCGACGTGGCGAGCATTCTCGATGCAGCGCTCCAGAAAAAGTCTCCCGTCCCCGAAGGCGCTTCGGGCCTCGGAGGCGGCGAGCTCTAGCGCCTCCGACAGCGATTCCGGCCGCTCCACCCGGCGCATGCCCTTGCCTCCCCCGCCGGCGGCGGCCTTGATCATCAGGGGGAAGCCTAAACTATCGGCTTGCCTCTGAAGATCCTGGCGATTGTCACTGGGCATATCGGTCCCGGCTGTCGGCGGCACGCCCGCCTTTCGGGCAAGTTCGCGGGCCGCGATCTTGTCGCCCACTAAAGCAAGCACATCGGACCGAGGCCCGATGAATGTCAACCCGGCTCGTTCGCAGGCTGCGGCCAGTTCGGGGCTCTCTGCCAGAAAGCCGTAACCCGGGTGCAGCGCCTCGGCGCCGGTATCCATGGCCGCCTTGATTATCTTGTCAATTGCAAGATAGCTCTCGGCGGGCTGGTCGCCCCCCAGGGCCACTAGCTGGTCGGCCTGTCCGACGTGAAAAGCGCCCCTGTCGACATCCGAGCAGACGGCCACCGTTCTGATACCCATCTCGCGACAGGTTCTGAAAATTCTGACGGCGATCTCACCGCGGTTGGCAACCAGGATCTTCGAAAACATGAAAAGCCTCACATCCTGAAAAGCCCGTAGCCCCACTTGCCCGATCGCATAGGCGCACACAGAGCCGCCGACAGTGATAGACCCAGAATATCCCGTGTCTTGGCCGGATCGATAATACCGTCGTCCCACAGGTTGGCAGTTGAGTGATAGGCACTACCCTGTTGCTCTCCGGCCTGTAGAATCGGCTGTTTGATGGCCTCGATATCCTGCACAGACAAGGGTTGCTGTCCTTCGCGGGCCAACTGTTCGTTCTTGACCGAGACAAGCACGCTGGCGGCCTGTTCGGGACCCATTACCCCGATCCGGGCGTTGGGCCACATCCACAGAAAGCGCGGGGAGTAGGCCCGGCCGCACATGCCGTAGTTTCCCGCTCCGAATGATTGCCCGATCATGACGGTAAACTTGGGAACACTGGCAGTGGCCACGGCGCAGACCATCTTGTGACCGTCCTTGGTAATCCCGCCGCGCTCGTATTCACGCCCGATGATGTAGCCGGCGATGTTCTGCAAGAAAACCAGCGGCACACCGTCGCGGTCGCAAAGCTGGATGAACTGGGTCGCCTTGAGCGCACTTTCTGAAAACAACACGCCGTTGTTGGCAAGAATACCGATTTGCATGCCGTGCAAAAAGGCAAAACCGCACACCAAAGTCGGTCCGTAGCGCTTTTTGAATTCGTGGAAGCGGCTGCCGTCCACGATGCGGGCGATCACTTCGCGCACGTCATAAGGCGTGGCCAGCGAGCGCGGGACAATGCCGTAGATCTCTTGCGGATCGTATATTGGCTCTTCCGTGTCGCGTAGCCCGGGCCATTCCTTGCGCACAGGCGGCAGCAGGGCGACGATGTCCCTGACCATATGCAGAGCCTGATTGTCATCCTCGGCCAGGTAGTCAGAGACACCCGATTCCGAGCAGTGCAACTCGGCGCCGCCGAGTTCTTCGGCCGTAACCACCTCGCCGGTGGCAGCAGCCACCAGAGGTGGCCCGCCAAGGAAGATCGCGCCGGTTCCTTTAACGTGCACGACATGATCCGACATGGCCGGGATATAGGCCGCTCCGGCCGTACACAGTCCCATGACGGTTGTAATCTGCGGTATGCCCATCTTGGACATCAACGCCTGGTTATAAAAAACGCGCCCGCCGTCATCGACGTCCGGGAAAAGTTCACTCTGCAGCGGCAGAAAGGCTCCGCCGGAGTCGACCAGGTTGATCATCGGCAGGCGGTTCTCCATGGCGATAGTCTGGCAGCGCAAGGTCTTCTTGACACCCATGGGGTAGATCGTGCCGCCCTTGATGCGCGCATCGTTGGCCGATATCAGCACCTCGCGCCCGTGTACCAGCCCTATTCCGGCCGTGCTGCCTGCGCCGTGCACCCGCCCGTCGTACATGTCTTTTGCAGCCAGAGGTGCGATCTCCAGAAAAGGCGAGTCGCGATCGAGCAAGAGCTCGATCCTCTCCTCTACAGGCAGTTTGCCCAGATCGGCGTGACGTTTGCGGGCTTTTTCAGAGCGATCCGTCCGCGCGCGATTAAGCTCACTGTTCAGATCATCAACCAGGCCCTGCATTTGTTCCCGGTTTGACCTGAATTCGTCTCCATCGACGTCGACACGGCTTTCGATGACTTCCATGCCCGCCTCCACAAGTGACGTAACCCGATGCAACAAAGTATTAGGACGCGGACAACAAGTCAACGTGGAATGGAATATTTATACAGACCGGTTTGTTCACCAAACGCAACCAGAAACACGGCCGGGGCTTGGCCTCGCCACGGCCAGCCTTTCCTGGAAGGAGGCGCTTGCAATTCGGGCATCGTCAGGATTCCTCCCAACCGTAACTTGGTGATGGATCGAACACGGGGCGTCTCCTTCCAGGGGCATTTATATTTCCGTTACTCT
>Ga0315535_1000393_pt1 | contig 30775 bp, 28 predicted proteins | sample SalMarSW160220MG_2_FD_203092 | JGI IMG/M metagenome (GOLD analysis project Ga0315535, IMG submission 203092) | Salt marsh sediment microbial communities from the Plum Island Ecosystem LTER, Massachusetts, United States - Salt Marsh Sediment SW1602-20 ... | reverse complement strand
GAGATTAACTGGTCATTTGATGAAATTGATGAGAAATTCAATGAAGACATGGCAATACAAGAAGCACGAAGATGCTTAAGTTGTAATCATTTCTGTTCACATTGCCAAGATTTTCCCGCTATTTATTCAGATCTTACTGCTGGTGAAGTCGGTTCAGAAAAAGGATTTACTACTGTTGTCGTTTGGACAGAAAAAGGAAAACAATTAGTTGATAATGCAATGGCAAAGGGATTATTTGAAATAGGAAAAGTGAATGAAGATGAATTGAAGAAAGCTATAAATCTTAAATCAAAACGAGAACTCAAGAATTTTGAGAAAACTCCAAGAAGACAAATTTTAGACTATGTGACTCTTCAAGGACCAAGTACAATAAGTAATATAGTGAAAAACACTGGACTCGAGGCAAAAAAAGTTCGATATGAAGCACTTAGATTAGTTCAATTAATGGAATTCGAAATGAAAGCAGATCCTGAAATGGAAGAACCTCTGTTTTCAATCGTGTGTGAAAAATAAAATAAGCAAATTAAAATAAAAATCAAGGAGGAGAAAAAATTATGAATTTTGACCAGGAATTAAATGTCTGTGGATTAGTATGTCCCGTTCCAGCTCTCAAAACTAAGAAACAATTAATGAAAATGAGACCTGGTACCGTTTTAAAAGTAATTACAGACTACAAACCAGCAAGTGAATCTGTTCCAAGAGATTTGGCTAAACAAACCAAACACAAACACTTAGGAACTGAATATCTTAAAGACGATGAACAATGGTATATCTATTTTGAAGCTGTTAAATAAATAATATAATCATTTATTTTTAATTATCTTTTTTTTATACTGCTTTATAATGATGGTTTAGTTGATTATGGAACCTTTTTTTAATTTTTACAGCTTTGAAAATAGAAATGATTTTTTGGTGCTGTTGGGAAATACTATTTAGATACTAAGAAAGGAAATTACAATATTTTCATTAATTAACCACGTGACATCAAATAATCCGAATATAATGAAAAAAATTAAAAAAAAAATTAGATCTTAATTAGGAATCAAAATTTGAATTTTAGTTTTCTTTTAATTGTTTTGCTCTTTCTTCTAGCAGAATACGAGTTTTTTCATAATCTTTAGGATAAGTTAAATAGACGAATGAATAGATTATTAAGCAGATAATCCATGGAATCAATGCAACCAAAAACATACCCCATGCTAAAGCGGTCATATTTACTATTCGAAATGCATAAATACTTAAATCTTGGCCAATTGGAGGAGTGACATAACCAAACCACGTTGCGACAATTCCCACAAATACCGTACCTAAAGCAGCAAAAGCACCTTCAAACATTCTATCCACTGAAAAGACCGAACTCCTAATTTCAGGTTCAAATAATTCGCTGAAAATTGGATTGTTTGTCCCTCCAGCAGTCCAAGTGATAAGAAATCCGGTTATAGCCCCAACTATTATATACAATAACATAGAATCGACTGTCATTGGTATCATTAAAAACAGAATCACGGTTAGTGGAATTCCCGCGAAGACTGATATTTGTGCTATCAAAATTCTTCCACGATTAGGGCTCCATTTAGCTGCTTTATCTCCAAGCCATCCACCAAAAAGGTTACCTATTGCTGCACCAATAGCAATAACGGAAAAAATTAACCCAGCTGTCAATGGATCGAATCCTATATATTCAAACCAAATAATCATAAAAAAGATCCCATTCCAAGGAATTGATCCAGCTGTTCCTTGAAGGACAATCAAGAGAAACGTTTTATTTTTGAGAATCTTTTTAAAGTCTGAACGTGATAACTTATATCTTTCCGCTTTTTCTGAAGTTAAAACCGCTTGTAATTCTGGTTCCATCTCGCCTCGAATTGGATCTTTAGCAAATAATAAGACCAAAAAACCAATTAAAAAACTAATCACACCCCAGATAATAAATACGAATCTCCACGTATCGATACCAAGAATCTGTGTATAAGCCCCTACTAATGCTGTAGCAAATATAGTTCCAAGAATACTCCCGATCACGCCAGTAAGACCCAACCACCCAAAAGCTTTTCCTCGTTTGCTTGGAGAAAAATAATCTGAGATAAGAGATTGGGCAGTAGGAACAATTACAGCAAGTCCTATACCAGTTATAGCTCTATAAATAAGCATATCTATAAATAAAGTACTGAAAGCTACCAGAATCGTGAAAGTTGCCCATAAGAAACACCCTATAGCTAAAACTCGCTTTCTTGAATGCTTATCGCTCCACCAACCCCATAATGGTGTTGCAAGAGCCTGTAGTAACGATCTAATTCCTGTTAAATTTCCTAAATCTACAATACTTAGTCCTACTGAACCTTGAATTTGCTCATAAACTGCAGGAAAAATTTGACCATCAGAATTATCGATTATATTTGCTAAATTTATTGTTAACTGGGTACCCCTTCTACCAGGAATTTTTCTTATTTCATCTTCTTTTTTTTCAGACATAGTGCTCATATTACTTGTTTATTGTAAAATATTTATTTTAGATATATGAGAAATAGCATTCTAAAGTAAATAAAGGTATAGAACCTATCACATTCGACTTTTAAAGTATTAATTTTTGAAACAATTCTCAAAAATGTGGAATTTAAGAAAATATATTAAAAATTAATTGGCTCATTTATCAAAATTGTTCGTCTTTCCGAAAAATATCCCGAGCATCATTTTTAAATACCCTCTTTTTATTATTTACTATTATGGAATTGAACATTTTTTTATTTTTAAGCGTGGTATTTTTACTAACATACATTATTGGAATGCTGATAGAAAAGATTCATATTCCATGGATTTTTTCAGCGCTGATTATAGGGTTTGTTCTTGCGATTTATAATCCTTTTTCCTCGATTACTTCATCTTCTCTCTTTGACTTTTTTTCTCAATTAGGGATATACTTTTTACTTTTTGTTATTGGTTTTGAAATAGATTTAAAAGAAATGAAAAAAATGGGGAAATTTATTATTAAATCAACTATTATAACGATTTCTTTGGCTACAATTTTTGGCACTCTTCTCATTTATTTTGTTTTTAGAGTAGATTTATTAATATCTATTATTGTTAGTTTATCCTTTGCAACAGTAGGAGAAGAAATTTTAATACCTATTTTGGACGAATTTAAATTAACTAACAAACCATTAGGGCAATCTATTATTGGAATAGGCAGTTTAGATGATATAATTGAAATTCTTTCTTTAATTTTTGTCATTTTATTGGTAGGGTCAAATTCAACTCAAGGAGATTTTAACATATGGGTAATAATAATTGCTCTTTTTGTCTTATTTGCCCTAACGATTGGATTGATTAAATTTAAAAAGGAACGCAACAAATTTAAACATACAGGTGTTGAGCCGCTCTTCATTTTTGTCATATTTGTTTTATTCTTATTTATAGGCATAGGTACATTTGCTGAAGCCGCCCCACTGGCTGCATTGTTCGCTGGGATAGGGTTAAGGACATTCATGCCACAGGACAGATTAAAAGTTATAGAATCAGAAGTCAAAACAATATGTTATGGTTTTTTTGCTCCAATCTTTTTTTTAATGGTAGGGGTGTCTATGAACTTCACATATCTCGTTACTTTTCCATTACTGATAATTTTAGTTGTATTAGTAAGCATTGCAGCAAAAATTTTAGCCAGTTATATTAGTGGGAATAAAAAATTTGGTAAAAAGGATTCAACTTTATTAGGGATTGGATTATCGGTAAAATTTAGCACTAGTATTGTATTAATTTCAATATTATTTGAAAATAATTTGATAACTTCTGGTTTATATTCAGTTATCATTGCATCCAGTATGATTTTTGCTTTTCTAATTCCCATATTATTCGCTGGATTATTAGCAAAATGGAAATCGTCTATAAATTTAGAAAACTAATTGCAAAATAAGAAAATTTAGGTAAAATTTTATAAATAAATCTCTCTTTTTTTATTCCTATCAATCCTATACCTTTAATGGATTATTGGGATGATCTAGGTTGGGAAGTATTATCTGGTGGAACAATATATTGAGGAATTATAGTGCTTTTGGTGACTATTCTCTTTTATTTAGTATTTATAATAAAAATCTTAAAATAACATGTGAAAACTAATAAAACTATGAAAGTAGTAATTATTGGAAATAATGTGGCTGGTACTTTTACTGCTCAAAATATTCGATCTCTCAATGAAGATATCGAAATTCATATCTATACCCAAGAACAGTATCCTTATTATACGCGGGTAAAACTTCCAGAATTAATTTCTAAAAAAGTTACAATTGATAGTTTAATCGTATTTAAAGAAGAGTGGTATAAAAATAAACGAATTAAACTACACTTGAATAAGAAAGCAGTGAACATCGATCCAAAGAATAAAACTGTCTATTTTGAGAGTGATAGTGAACCAGTTCAATATGATAAATTGATCCTTGCATTAGGAAGCAGTCCAAGCATTCCACCTATTAAAAATGCAAGAGAAATGAAGGATCAAGAAAAAGGAGTCTTCACATTACGGTCTATAGATGATGCATTAAAGATCAGAGCCTTCATTGAAAAACTGACTGAAAGGAAAGCAATTGTGATAGGAGGTGGTCTTTTAGGATTGGAATTGGCAAATCAATTAAAAGATACTAATCTAGAAACCACTGTTGTAGAATTTTTTCCCAGACTATTACCACGACAATTGGATGAAGAATGTGCGACCATGCTTAAAGATGAAATTGAAACAAGATCAATAAAAGTGGTTTTAGACGCAACTACTCAAGAAATCTTAGGAAACGGAATGGTTAGTGGAATAAAGTTAAAAAATGGACGAATTCTTGACGCAGGGATAATTATGATTCAGGCAGGAATTAGTTTGACAATCGACTTGGCAAAAAATGCAGGCATCATGACTAATAAGGGAATTGTAGTAAATGAATTCTTAGAGACTAGTGAAAAGGAGATCTATGCCGTAGGAGATTGCATTGAATACAAAAATCAAATATGGGGTATTATCCCCGCTTGCATGGAACAATCAAAAATCGTGGCTGCTTCAATCATAGGATCCCAACGTATAGGATATAATGGTACAACTCCCAAAAACACGTTAAAAATAGTGGGTTTAGAATTAACATCAATAGGTGTAATTGATCCTTCAATAGAAAAATCTGGGGGTTGGGAAATCTTAAAAAAAGCGGATAAGAAAGATTGTTGCTACCAAAAAATAATACTTAAGGATAATAAACTCAAAGGAGCGATTCTTCTTGGAGAAAACAAGGTAAAGCCTTACATCTATAATAAAATGGAAGAAGATGTGGATGAAAACGAGTTAAAGGAGTTATTAGAATTATATATTTACACCTGTAAAAATTGCGGGTTCGAATACGATGAAGCGAAAATGAATGTCTTGTTTGATGATTTGCCCGTTGACTTTAAATGCCCCAAGTGTGGTGGATCCAAGGATAATTTTAAAAGAAAGGAAAAATAAAGAGGGAAACACGTGACAACCTATAGATGTAAAAGGTGTAATTATCTCTACATTGATGAAGAACAAGGAAAAGAATTTGAACGCCTTGAAAATGACTTTAAATGCCCTAAATGCCGTGCTTCAAAGAGTTTCTTTGTTAAAAGGGAAAATATCAAGTAAGATTTTTAAATCGGTTATCATATCTCTATTTTTTAGGTGAAGATATTATGGTTTATAACATAGTAATCAAAAATGGTAGAATAATCAGTGGAGCAGGAAATCCTTGGTATTATGGAGAAATTGGCATTACAGAAGGTAAAATTACCAAAATTAAGCATAAGATAAACGAAGATGCTGATAAAATAATTGATGCTAAAGGTTTAATCGTTTGTCCTGGTTTTATAGATATTCATTCCCATACTGATTATATTTTACCTGTAAATAGAAGCCAAGAATCAACCTTGTGTCAAGGAATCACGACCACAATGGTTGGAATGTGCGGCGATGGGATGGCACCAATACCTGAAGGTAAAGAACAAGAATTCAAGAAAAGAGTTGCTAAGTTAGATCCCGTACTCCAACAGTTTGATTTTCCATATCATACTTTTGCAGAATATTTGGATTATAACGAAAGTAAAAGAAATTCAGCAAATTTAGCTTTTTGCGTAGGTTATGGGAACATCAGATGGGCAGGCGGTCAGGCTTTCGAAAATCGAGTTGCAACACGCGAAGAAATGGAACAAATGAAATATTATTTACGAGAAGCTATGGAAGCAGGAGCTTTTGGAATGAGCACAGGTTTGATCTATGCCCCACAAATGTTTGTTAAGACAGAAGAACTTATTGAACTTGCAAAAGTAGTTTCAGAGTATAATGGATTATATTTTTCCCATATTCGAAGCGAAGGAAAAGATATAATTAAAGCAGTTAAAGAAGCAATAGAAATCGTAGAAAAATCGGGATGCGTTGCAGGTCAAATCGCTCACCATAAAGTTGCTGGTGAAGCGTTTTGGGGCAATAGCATTCATACATTAAAATTAATTGAGGAAGCTAACGAAAGAGGAATACACATGACCTATGATCAATATCCATATAACCGGGGCATGTCAGATCTTGCAACAGCATTACCACCGTGGGTTCGGGAGGGAAACAATGATCTCATCTTGGAACGCATAAAAGATCCAGAAATCCAAGAAAAAATCAAAAAGGATGTAATGGAAGGGATCGAAGGATGGGAAAATTGGATCAAAGATGAAGGAATGAAAAATATTTACGTTTCAACCGTGGGTTCTGACAAGTGGAAAGATGTTGCCACTTTAAGCATTCCTGAAATCACTAATATAAAAGGTTTGGGTGATGATTGGAAGACCTTTTTTACATTACTTATTGAAAATAACCTAGTCGTCGGAATCACGATAGAAAGTATGGGAGAAGAAGATGTGCGGCGAATCATGAAAGGGAGGTATCACATGGTAGGCACTGACGGAGCAGGAATTCCAGCAACTTTCAGTTCAGGAGCGTATCATCCCAGATTTTTTGGGACCTACCCTCGGGTGCTAGCCAAATATGTAAGAGAAGAAAAAGTCTTAACACTTGAAAATGCAATAAGAAAGATGACCTCATTTCCAGCCAGTAAGCTTGGACTTCAAGATAGAGGACTCATTCGAGAAGGAAATTGGGCAGATATCGTTGTATTCGATCCCCTAAAAGTAAAAGATACAGCCACTTATGAAAAGCCATATCAACTCCCTCAAGGCATTCCACATGTGATCGTGAATGGAGTAATTGTGGTTCAAAATGGAAAAAAAAATAAAAAGTCACCCGGAAGAGTTTTACATCGACCTTGTTGAGAAGATATTTATAAAGTATTAAATTAATGTTTTTATTAATTGGTAAATTACCAAATCCATCAATAATAAAATTTCAACTAAATTTAAGGTGAAATATAATTTCGAAATATGAATGTTCAGCTTGCGGATATGTTTATGACGAGGATGTCGAAGGAACAAAATGGGAAGACCTCCCCGATGATTGGGTATGCCCGGTAAATTAAATATTTTTTCAGTATTTAATCTGGTATGCGGGGTCGATAAAAGTTTCTTTAATAAAATCTAAGAACAAACCATTTATTACTACTTTTTTTATTTTTTTAATTTTTTTATTAAAACCTTTTAATTCCATTATAATTCTTAGTCTTCTGGTAAAGTTCTAAAAAATAGAAATTAAATTTATAATGATAATACAATTTTTATACATATTATAAAATACAATTAAAAAAGGGTGTAAATTAAAATGAATGAATTGGAAATCATGAAAGATGTGTTTTACGTGGGATATGTGGATTGGGAAGTTAGAAATTTCCACGGGTATTCGACGCATAAAGGATCTTCTTATAATGCATATCTGGTAAAGACTGGAGATAAGTATGTACTAATCGATACCGTTAAAAGACCATACTTCAAGTATTTTTTAAAAAACATTCAAATGGTATGTGATCCAAAAGATATTGACTATTTTATCATAAATCATATTGAACCAGATCATTCGGGTTCTTTTCCATTAATATTAGAATATTTACCTAATGCTGAGCTCATAGCATCGACAAAGGGGGTTGAAATTTTAGAACAACATTATCACGAGGAAGTAGATAAAAGTGTTTTTGAAAAAATACGGGCAGTTAAAAATGGGGATCAACTAGATGTGAGAAATGGTAAGGTTTTTACTTTCATTCCTATTCCGATGATCCATTGGCCTGATTCAATGGTTTCTTTTATGACTGATGAAAATGGGAAGAATGTTTTATTTTCCAATGATGCTTTTGGGCAACATTTTGCGACATCAAAACATTGGGATGATGAGAACGAATTTTCAGAAATAATGTGGGAAGCTGAAAAGTATTATGCGAATATTTTGCTTCATTTATCAAATTTAATTGCCAAGACTCTCCCCGTTGTTGGAGCCCTTCCAATAGATATAATTTGTCCATCACACGGAGTATGCTGGAGAAAGCATATCCCGGACATTATAGAAGCTTATACAAGGTGGTCACATGGAGAAATTAAGGAAAATAGTGCGGTGATAATCTATGATAGTATGTGGGAAAGTACAACCAAAATAGCAAAAGAATTATATCATGAGATTTGGCGCAGGGGAATTCCTGTAAAAAGATTCAATTTGACTGCATCGGATTACAGTGATGTCATAACTGAAGCAATGAAAGCCAAAGCAATATTAGTAGGAAGTCCTACTTTAAATAGGGGTCTATTCCCTTCTGTTGCAGAATATCTATGTTATCAGAAAGGATTAAAACCAATGAACAAGGTTGGGTTAGCTTTTGGATCATATGGATGGAGTAAAGGAGCCGTAAGAGCTATAATCAGTGAAATGGAAGCCACGGGAATTGCGATGCTGGATGATGCAATTGAAATCCAGTTTGTCCCAAAACCTAATGAATTAAACTTCAAGGATATCGTGGATAAGTTAGTCAAAAAAATGGAGGTGTGAACCCATGGATTTTGCATTAACCGAAGAACAAAAAGCTCTTCAACAAAAAGCACGAGATTTTGCAATAAATGAAGTCCTTCCGGTTGCACAGAAGTATGATGAATCTGAAGAATTTCCCATGCCCGTGATAAAGAAAGCCTGGGAACAAGGATTATTGAATTTGGGGATACCTAAACAATATGGAGGTCATGGATTTGGATTAATTGAAGCATGCATCGTTGTAGAAGAAATATCTTCAGCTTGTCCTGGTATGGCAACCTCAATTTTTGATAATAACCTTGGGGCAGAACCAATAATCATTGGGGGTAATGAAGAACAAAAATCTCGAATATTACGAGAACTCACGAATGAATTTAAACTAATAGCATTTGCTACGTCAGAACCCACAATGGGTTCAGATGTTGCTGGAATGAAGTGCAGAGCAGAAAAAGATGGTGAAGATTATATCCTTAATGGTGCTAAATTTTGGATTACAAATGGTGGATTCGCAGATTATATTACGGTCTTTGCTACAGCAGATCCAGAGAAAAAGCATAATGGTATTGCAGCTTTCATAGTTGAAACTAAAACGGAAGGTGTGAGACTTGGGAAACATATTCCTAAACTCGGCCAAAGAGCCTCAAATACAGTTGCTATATCTCTTAAAAATGTGAGAGTCCCGAAAGAGAATGTATTAGCAAAACCAGGGAGAGGTTTTGTGGTGGCAATGCAAACTTTTGCCCATACGAGACCGGCTATAGGAGCATTCGCAGTAGGGTGTGCTCGCTCAGCCATGGAATATTCTATTGATTATGCTCAAAAAAGGGAAGCTTTTGGTAGACCAATTAGTAATTATCAAGTAATCGCAGCTAAGATCGCAGATATGTACAAGGATATTGAAGCAGCAAGGTTATTGACATATAAAGCAGCTTGGGAGGCAGACCAAGGTTTAGATAATAACATGAGTTCTGCAGTTGCCAAAGCCTTTGCTTCTGACGTTGCTATGAGGGTCACTACCGAGGCAATTCAAGTATATGGGGGGTATGGTTATCTTCGAACATATCCCGTTGAAAAACTCTTCCGAGATGCAAAACTCTACCAAATTTATGAAGGTACGAGTGAAATACAAAGAATTGTCATATCTCGCTTTGCACTTAAGGGCTATAAACATGCTATGCCAAGCGTGTTCAAAAGGGATAGAGCTTAAAATTATCCTTAAAAACTTATATTTCTTTTTTTTTTGTATTAAAAAGTAGTGAATTACAAGCTACATACTGCAACAGAGTTAGTAGGATTGGAGTGGGATTAATTTTCATTTTTTCACCTGTTTTAATGATAATTGGAATAAAAATAATCGCTACAGAAATATCTTCAATAAAAGCGGCACTTATTGTTGATATAAGACAAATTACCCAAAAGAATTGTCTTGTGTTCGTAGAAAATCTATTGGTAATCCTTCTCGCTATTTCTTGAAATACTTGATTTTCTTCTAGTATAGCAACAATTGCAAACATAGAAATTAAGAAAAATATGACTTCCCAGTTAATTGCAAGAAAAAAATCCTCCATAGTAATTACTTCAGGAGAAAAAAAAACCGTAGCAGTAGCCGCAAATAACATCGCTCCAATACTATAAGTCAAAAAGTCTACATTTTCTCTAAAAAGAGCAATGATACCTACAATAAAACAACCTTTAACAAAAATCTGTAGATAGATTAATATGATTTTAGAATTCTATTTGAATATAAAAATAAAAAATAAAAAAAGTTATAAAATTATTTTGTTCCTTTCCAGAGCCCGTGTAAATTACAATATTCACGTGCTACTAAATTTGAGGTATCCGCAACAACAAAAGTCGCCTTCGGTTGCATTCCAGGTGCTAGCATTTGTCGTTTATAGCAATTATTTTTACAGATTAGTTCAATCCACATGATATAATGTTCTGCTGTCATTGGATGAGGAGTACCCATCGAGATTCCAACATCAACGGTGACTTTATTACCCTCAATGGTAATCTTAGGAACGTGTTTTTCTCCCTTCCAATCAGCAGTTTTTTCCTCTTGTAATTTCATGGGTTGACTACAGCATATTGTTTCGGGAGCTGCTGGATTGAGAATTTCTATTACTTTACCACAAACATTGCATTTATATATCTCTTTTTGTTTCATAATTCTTCACAACCTTCTTTTAGGATGTTTAGCTTGTAAAAATTGATTTCTTTTTATTTAATTATTTTGCTTAAATTTTATAATAAATGAGAGAAAAATAAAAAAAAAAATCACTTTTTAAAAATCTTCACATTTCTTTATGAAATATGGTCTGGGATGATCACAACTTGGGCATTTCCAGTTTTCTGGCAACTCATCCATTTCAATTTCAAACCCACACTCAAGGCACACCCACACGATCTTCTTACCACGCTTGAAAAAAGCATCATCACCGACTAGCTTTAACAATTTTCCATACCGCTCAGAATGGTGTTGTTCAGCTCTCGCAATTGCTCTAGTTCTTTTAGCAATATCGGGATATCCTTCTTTTTCAGCAGTCTTTGCCAAATCAGGATAAAGATGTTGCCATTCCATGTTTTCTCCTTCAACAGCCGATTTTAAATTTTCCATAGTTGTACCGTAGGTACTGGGGTAATCTTCACAAACATTGAACGGTCCATCCTTATCTTTGAACTGTTGGAACATTTTATAGAAATTTAATCCATGTTCCCTCTCTTGATTAGCAGTTTCTTCAAATATCCTAGAAATAAAAACATACCCCTCCTTCTTTGCTATGGAGGAGAAGAAAGTATATCGATTCCTTGCTTGACTCTCTCCAACATACGCCGCAAATAACTTTTTTTGTGTTTCTTTCATTATGTCAACCTCTTTAATAATTTTAATTAATATTAATACGATTTTTTAATGAATTTGGTAATAATAATCCAAAGCATATTTTAACTTTTTTTACTTAAAAATAAAATTGAAGTTATACAACGATTTATTTTCTTATTATTCATAATCAGCCATAGCAGGTTGTACTGGAAATCCCTTACGATGCCAAGCAATGATTCCACCTGTTAAGTTTCTCACATCCTTGAATCCTGCTATTGTCATTAGTTGGGATGCCATCATCGAACGAGAGCCACTCTGACAAATGACCACTATCTCTTCATCTTTATATTCATTCAAGTCGTCCATATTGGTCATCAAATCTCCTAATGGAATTAACTTCGAACCGGGAATATGTCCCGCTCTCCCGTGAAATTCTTCAGGTGTTCTAACATCCACTAAAATTGCTGGTGCATCACTAGTTTCGAGTCTTTCATAAAGTTCTTGAGCATCAATTTGAGAAAGTGCTGGTGCGTTAGGACCTCTCCGCTCTTTTCTTGATTTCTTGATGATTTCAACGGAAGCTTTCATTTCTTCTGCTTCGATCTTTCTTTTCTCTAAAACCGCAACCAATTTGCCACTTTCTTTTCCAAGTGATAGCAATCGAACTGAATCATTGAGCTTTGAATATGCTTCAACGCTAGATTTGAAACCGGGGTCAGTCGCATAAATTTTTAACTTTTTATTTTCAGGCAATGATTCCAATCCTTTGATTAAGGCATTTAAAGGTCCAGGACATGAAATCCCACAGGCATCGACTTCCATGAATTCTTTAGTTTCAACAGTTTTTGATTCCATCATTTCTTCTATTAATTCTTCCGAAGGACCGCATGCTGCAGCAATTTCTTCAGTCGTCATTCTTGCCATTTCAAATGTTTTGTACCCTCCAGTAAGATTATATACTTTTTTATACCCATTTTGCATTAAAAGTCTAGTTGCTAAATACCCGCGAAATCCGACTTCGCAGAAAACGTAAATCGATTTTTCTTGGGGAATTTCATCTAACCGACTTCTTAGTTCTAAGTCATTAATGTTATGGGCATCCTTAATAGTTCCAATCTCGAATTCTTCTGGAGTCCTAACATCAAGCAAGAAACTATTATTTTTAGTTATTTCTTCCAGGTCATGCCATTGCCATACTGGCATATCGCCTTTTAACACGTTCGATGAGATAAAACCGGCCATGTTGACTGGATCTTTAGCGGATCCGTAAGGAGGAGCGTATGAAAGTTCCAATTCCTCTAAATCAAATACAGTTCCTCCAAACTTGATGACAGTTGAAATAACATCAATTCTTTTTTCTGTCCCCATGCCTCCAACTGCTTGTACTCCTAATATTTTTCCACTAGGAACTTCAAATATTAATTTCATAGCTATTGGAAATGCTCCAGGATAGTACCCAGCATGATTATTTGGATGGAGATATACCTTTTCATAATTGTAATTTAAAGCCTTTACTTGCCGTTCGTTTAATCCAACGAATGCTACAGATAGATCAAAAACTTTTAACACGGAAGCGCCTAATACTCCCTTATAGATAGAATTACGTCCTGCAATATTATCTGCGGCAATCCGACCTTGCTTATTCGCTGGACCAGCTAATGGAATCGCAGTAAAATCTTGAGTTTGTAATTGTTTCACTTGAACGACATCACCCACAGCGTAAATATTCGGGTCCGAAGTAAGCATGTGTTGATTAACCATAATATGACCTTTTGGTCCGATTTCTATGCCTGCATCCTTAGCCAGTTTATTTTCTGGTTTTACTCCAATAGCTAGAATTATCATGTCAGTTTCTATCTTTTTTCCACTTTTTGGGATTACGAAATTATGGTTATTTTCGTCACATTTGAAGGAGTCTACAGCATCCCCCAATTGAAGACATACTCCATTTAGGATTAATTCTTGATGAACAAATTGAGCCATTTCTTTATCAAGTGGAGATAAAACTTGATCTAACATTTCCACGATTTTCACTCTTATACCGCGCGCTCTTAAATTTTCTGCCATTTCTAGACCTATGTATCCTCCCCCAATTATCGTAGCATGCTTTACCTTATTGTTTTCAGCAAATTCCTTGATATTCACTGAATCTGGAATTGATCTCAAAGTAAAAAATGGAACTTCTTCAAGGCCTTTAAACGGGGGTATGATTGGTGATGCTCCTGGGGAGAGTATCAGGTAATCATAGCTTAAATTTAAGTTCTGGCCCGTTTCTAAATTTTTTACATTAACGATTTTTTTATCTTTTTCAATCGAGATGGCTTCGTGATTGATCTTAATATTAATATTGAATCGATCCAAGAAGTCCTTAGGAGTCATGAGTTCAAGTTGTTCGCGATATTTAATTACATGCCCCACGTAATATGGAAGACCACAATTAGCGAAAGAAACATATGGACCCTTTTCTATGACAATTATTTCAACTTGTTCATTTAATCTTCTTAATCGTGCAGCTGCTGATGCTCCACCAGCCACTCCACCAATTATAACTACAGTTTTCATAATTTCATCAAAATTTTTTATTTTTTAAGTTATGTGTAGAATAAGCACTACTTTTTAAATTGCAAAATTTACTGTTAAATTTAAATCTCTTCATTATGAATTATGCATTTCACCTAATCGAAAGATAAAATCTTAAATAAATATTAATTTGATATTTAATTTTGAAAAATAATTGTTTATATTTAGAAAAGGCAATAAATTTAGAAAATTAGAATGTATCTTGTTATGAATTCATATTACCGTCATTATAAATAATTTCAAGTATGCATTATCATTTAAAACAAGAATAAAAAATATTAAATATTTTAAATAAAAAATTTAACCTCGATAATCGATTAGTATGACGGCATCAACGCGTAACTCGTAGTTTTCATCCTCGTCATAATCGTGGATTAAGACTTTTTCGACTTCGTCCATTTGACCCATTACTTCTAATATATCTGATTGATACAGGATTTTAACTTCTGAATGATTTAGCTCCTTTCTTAATTCAACCGATCCAGGTGTGGATTTAGCGGATGTTACTACAATAACCCTTCCTGTCACTTTGGTTAATTTTAAAGCAAGTTCTAAAGATGCATCACCAGAATCAAGAACAAGAGTTCTTTTATCCTTAAATTCCTCAAGATTTGCTGGGATCTCCTTGTAGACTCCCTTCCCAACGAATTTCTCAACACCTATTATGAGTCGGGTATCTAATTGGCAAGATGTTGCAATTTCCACGTCGGGTTCTGCTCCCGTGCGATAATTATCAATTGCTGCTTTTAAAGCATCTGCTGCTAGATTTGAACAATGCATCTTGATTGGAGGCAATCCATCTAACTCTTCAGCAACATCTTTGCGAGTAATTTTGTACGCTTCGTCGAGTGTCATACCTTTTGCCATTTCAGTTACCATTGAGGATGTAGATACTGCTGAACCGCATCCAAATGTCTTAAATTTGATATCATCTATTATTTCTTCTCCCTTATCATTTTTCCCAACTTTAATATAGATCCACATTAAATCCCCACAAACGGGATTTCCGACTTTTCCAACCCCATCCGCATTTTCAATTTCACCAACATTTCTTGGGTTTCTAAAATGGTCCAATACTTTATCTGAATAACTTGTTGATTTCATTTATTTATTCACCTCATTATATTTTTCTAAAAAATTTGGTGGTGTTAACGGAGACAATTTTCTTAACCTTCTAACAACACCTGGTAAAACTTCTATTACTCTATCAATATCAGATTCTTTTGAATATCTTCCTAAAGAAAATAATAAACTTCCATGAGCTTCTTCATGTAATAATCCCATAGCAAGTAATGTGTGAGATGCTTCTAATGTCTTAGAAGAGCATGCAGATCCCGTAGCACCACTCACATTTTCATCTCTTAACGATAATATTAAAGATTCACCTTCAATGTAATCAAATCTGAAGTGAGCATTATTAGGCAGTCGTTTTACGGGATGTCCATTTAAATAGGAATTAGGTATTGCCTCAAGTACGCTTGAAATTAATTTATCACGTAATTTTTTTAATCGGGATGCCTCTTCGTTTATAACAGATTTCATGATTTCAGCCGCTTTTGCAAACCCTACTATACCAGTCATATTTTCAGAACCAGATCTCATTCCTTTCTCTTGACCACCACCAATGAGAATTGGATTAACCCTTACTCCTTTCTTCAAATATAACGCTCCAACTCCTCTTGGTCCATAAATATCATTGGATGAAAAAGTCATCAAATCAAATGGTACTTTTTGAACATCAATTGGAATAACCGCTTCGCTCGGTACCGCATCCGTATGGAATAAGATCTTCTTTTCATTGGCGATCTGGGCAATGTCTTCAACGGGTTGTAAACTACCAACTTCGTTGCTCGCCGTAGAAATAGAAATCATGATTGTTTTATCTGTAATCAATTTTTTTAACTTATCAAGTATAACGATTCCGTATTGATCGACAGGAACCCTACTAACTCTAAAGCCTTGTTGTTCTAAATATTTGCCGATATTTAGTATTGAAATGTGTTCAATATCGGATATGATGATATGGTCTCCTTTGCGCTTATTTTTTAACGCTGAACCGATTAACGCCAAATTGTTCGATTCTGTTGCTCCAGATGTGAAAAGAATATCTTCAGGATCAGGCGCGTTTATAAAATCAGCAACTTTTTGGCGAGATTGCTTTAAAATTTCCGTGGCAATATCCCCATGGCCATGAAGCGATGCAGGATTAGCATAATCTTTAGTAAAATACGGTAGCATCTCTTGTACAACCCTTTCATCAACCGGTTTTGCCGCTTGATAATCTAAATATACGCTCATTTTTTTTTCCTCTATTATTTAAAAAAAATCGATTAAAACCACATGGTGGCATCTGCCTCCAAAGCAAGATCGTTCAATGTTGCTGCTCCCACAATCTTAAGATTCGGAATTAATTCGACCTTATCCCAGCCCAACATCCTTTTCGAAGCTTCGCATACATAGAATTTTACCCCCATTTTTAATGCCTTATCGATCATTTCTCTGACGCTAGGAAAATCACCTAATTTAATCTTTTCAGCTTCGCCTGGTTTTAAAATCCTTAAACTTGTTCCTAAATAATAAACAATCGCGTTTACATCCATTGCTATAGCAGATTGAGCTAATACTAATGGTGAATATTGGCGTTCTGGGTCATGGCTTGTTTGTACATATAATATGGTTTTTTTTTCACTCATTTTTATTACCATTATTTCTTTTTTTTGAAAATAAATGTTAAAAGATCATTTTCCTTCTTAAAATCCAAGATCTCTGTTTCAGTTCGTTTTGCCCAGCGCAGTAAATCTTCTTCAGCGGCAGGATCATCAGCAAGAACTTTAAAACATTGACCTATCTCAATGGATTCATTCATCTCTCTAACTTCAAATAAGGGTTCGGGACAAAATAATCCAGTCGTATCTAATTCTTTAACAATTTCAATATCTTTTTTATCAGTCATGTTAAAATCACCTTTTTTTTAAATTTGGATTTTAATAGTTACTATTCACGCTTTTAACGTCTATTATAATATTAGATAAAATGTTAGAAATACCTTCTCCTTATAATTTAGTGAAAAATTGCATCAATGAGAAATTTGCAGAAAACAAATGCAAAACCATTATTATAATTTATAAATTAGATTTATCATGCTTAATTTGATATTTCAACTCTCAATGAAAAAGATAAGGGTTCCTCACTCCCATGTATTTATCAATAAGTTCGAATATCTCATCTTTAGTGCCTATATAACCACATAATTGATGAGTTGCCTTTCCATGTGAAGTATTGTCTATTGTCTTTAGTGGATTTAATTGTAGTTCAATTTCCCCAAATTGTAAAGCTGGTTTATTTGGAGATTCAGAATTATAAGATTGTATCACTCCAATTTCACTTTTAGGATGATCTCTTGATATATCAAAACAATCTTTCTGGTTCTTAGGAACATCATTGGAGAGCTTAACAACGAAGCCAAATTCTTTAGAATTAGGGATCTTAATTACATAACCTATTTTTGCTCGTCGACTAAAGTCAATATCTTCGGGTCTAATTGCTAATTTGTAGATATCATCCACATCAATTTTGAATGAAATATGATCTGAAGCTTTTTTAATTCTATCATCTGGAATGACTCTGAAATACGATAAAGGCTTGCTATCAGGTCTTGTCGGTACAATAACAGTGCCAGGGTTTTTTTGACCTCCACTAATTACGCAACTTAACGACCAACCATTCGCTTTAATGTTTGGGTCAAAAATTACACAATCATCAATATATTCTATTCCACAGAAATCTTTGACTCCTGTTTTGATTGGTTCTTTAATCAATTTGAATTGACGGGTTATCTCCCCCCGGAGAAGTGCATTAGATACGTAATTTCTTACCGTAATTGGAGTCGAAAGCGTGCAAGTTTTCTCATCCTCAGCTAATATTTCATAATTCGCTGGATCTAAACCCACCTGGCAATGCCAACCTTCCCAAGCTTCGGGTTTTTCATAAAAAAAATATTTTTCTGGACTAATCCAATATCTATCACCACCGACATCCCAAGATCTTGATTTGATATTCTCCGTTATATTTGGGTTAATCCATAGAAGATTAAAAGAGTTATTTCTTGGAAATAATCCTAACACGCGCCCCCCATAATCTGAAATCAAGGCAGAACTATAATCATCAAAATGCAGTTCACATAAATGAAGATGTTCGTGCACGGAGTTAATTAACGCGTCCTTTGTATAATAATTCATGTTTAAATTCTACACGTCCATGTTGAGTTTTCAATTGATTATAAAATAAAGGAATTATTTTTCATAAGCTAATTTAATTGTGATTGAAATCGATTCATCATAGGTCTGACCCTCCAAAATGCATTGAAAAGGCATATCTTTTGATGTTAATAATTCTGTAAAGTATCCCAACCAATATTCAGAATATCTTTTATTCTGTCTATGGCGAAAAAGCATGTGGTATTCGTCTTCAGCAATTTTATTTATGTCGATTGAATAGAAATAATTCGCTACGACCCAAACTTTTTGGATGGTATGCATAACTTCTTCAATTGTTAAACTTTTCAACGGTCTTGAGTTATTGTACCACATTATTAAGTCAATGGATACGTTCTTTTTAAAAGGTTTATCTAATGCAGTAGATGGTTCAGCAGCAGCTCGGATTAATTGATTAAACGTTGTTTTTCCAATCAACATCATTTTCATTTCATCACGAGCACGAATCCATAAATCTCTATCTTCTTTTTTTAGATCATCGTAATATTTTAACATTCTTTCCAAGAAATCAAAATCGGATTCTTCTTGAGTTTTATATTTTTCGATGATTCCTTGAGCTTCAGGAGACATGGAATTATACTCATCATATGTAGTTATTGCATCTCGAATTAAATTGGATATTGTCACACCTAGATTCTTATATTTATCTATTATCATCCGCGTTGCATCAGAAACTTTTACGTAAATCGGTTTATCCTTCAATTCACTCTCTGATACATCTTCTTCATTTTCATCGCCATCATTTTTTTTATTTTTTTCCATCTCGTCCATCATCTTCGGTTTGATATCCCCTTTTTTTTAGTATTTAATAAGTATATATACATTTATATTAATAAATTTTGAGCTTATGTATAATTTGAAGCAATAAAAATCACTTTTCTTTTCATTCATATATAGAATTATATACATTTCTCCAAAAAAATCGATCACAAAAAAATATATAGTATATAAAAATATATATTCAAATTAATCTTTATCAATGAGATTAACTTAATTTAGCGGTATTTTATAGAATTTACGAACATTTAAATATATTAGTATATCTTAATATATATAAAAATAAAAAAAATATTTAAAAAATATCAATGTCAAGAAATAATAATCCTGCTGGAATAATAATTGGACTCATACTTTTTGTATACATTGGATTCATATTTTTATTTCCTAATATGAGGTTTTTTCCCATATTTACAATTTTTCCAAGTTTTTTCATAATCATTTTCATCATATCAATAGCAACTATTGCGTCAAATAAGAGGAGAACAACACCAAATAGTGTTTATAAGATTGAAAATCAAGGAAATAATCGGATTAGAAATCCATATAGGGTTCAATTTCCTCAAGAAGCTGTTAAAACATCACGATATCAGAAAGTTGAAGAAGACGATGAAGAAAGTCCAATTGTTCGATTTTGTCAATTTTGTGGTACCAAAATTGAAAGAGATGCAATATTCTGTCATAGATGTGGATCAAAATTGGAATAGGAACGATCGAGGTACCATCCGGGGGCGGAAATCAACATGGATGACGCTTCTCATGCAAAATTGGAAGTAGGGGTGAAAATTTATCTCACCCCTGCTCCGTTAAAATTAACCAAATTAATAAAAAAGTGTTAATATGAGTGCGAATGAAAGCACCACAGAAAAAGAAAAAGATGTTATCATGTTTTTTCATGGTAAAGATATCCATTCAAAAACGTCAAAAAAAAGATTAAATCAGAAAATTAGTTTCAGTTTAGCTAAAGTAGTGCTTATGAATGCAGCGATAATTATCGGATTAATTTTGATCATCTCTCTGTTAGTCAATACCATAAAATTCTAAATAGATGCTCATTATCTTCCCATAATTTTTTATGAGTTATTAAATAAATGCTTAATCTTTAACCTGAATTCGATTTCATCCTCTCTGCCATTTGATCCACCATATCTTTGACAAAAAACTTTTCAATCTTAGTTTGAAACTTCTCAAATTTTGAGGGATCAATTTCAGGTTTAACTAATTCTGCTCGATAATCTTCTATAAATAAGTTCTCAATTGTTGAAATAAGCGATTTAATGGCTTTCCTTTTGGTTTTTTTAGCACACTTCAAGATGAAATACAAGTTATAAATCGCATTATAATGAAAATTATAGTTAAACTCTCCTAAAGTAACAAAACTTACATGTTCTTGATCGTCTTCGATAATATTTCGTGCAAATGATTGAATCGTTTGAAAAAAACCACTAAGTAAATCAGATCGTGATTTTCCTTCTAAAGTGAATGTATACAATGGTTTTCCTTCGCAATCAAGAATCCAAAATTCTTCCGCAATCATCGCTAATTCCCATATGAATATTTTTTGTACTAAAAGCAATGAAATAATCTTAATCTCTTTATTTAAAGATAGATATAACATCCCTTTTTCGTGGCAAAAAAAGAACTAATATGATGTTGTAAATACTCCTATTGAGAAGATAATTAATTCATGGATCTCAATTAAAGATAAAAACCAGAGGAGGTTTGACTAAAATGCCATGTAAATTTTTTAATAAATAAAATATCATAAAAATAAAAATCTTATTAGTGAAAACCATAATTGTATATATTTTTAATTACCTTCTTTATTGTCGCTATAGTAGAAGTGTTTAGCGAATATAAAGATAAGAGAAAGATTGAACTTTCTACTAAACCACTTTTAATACCCTTACTAATTCTGTTTTATATTTTTGGCGTAATTGAAGGAGTTTCAATTGCCAAAGTAGATTGGCTAATAATTATCGGATTTTTAGGTGGTTGGGCTGGTGATGTTCTCTTAATGCAAAAAGATCAAGAAAAATGGTTTTTATTTGGGATGCTTGCTTTCCTAATCAACCAAATCTTTTATATAATCTCATTTTTCTTATCCATACCTAACATTACTAACTTTAATGCTTGGGGATTTTTCTTACTAGGACCAGTACTCTTGATTTTACTTTTCACGATACCAAGATTCATTGCTAAAGCAGGTGAAATGAAAATTCCCGTGTTAGTATATTTAGTTGCTATTCTATTAATGCACTTCGCAGCATTTTTAAGATTAGCAGAATTCCAAGGATTGCCATTTATCTTAGTGTATGTCGGTTCGATTTCCTTCATAATTTCTGATTCAACAATAGCAGTAAATAAATGGGATAAGGAAATCACCCAAGGACGTACAATTATTATGACAACCTACATCTTAGCCCAGTTTAATATCACTTTGGGAGTTTTAATCACTGCGTTATTATAAATCAAAACACAAAAATCAACCTTTTTTTTATTCAATTTTTGAATTTTTTAAAATGCCATTCTAAGTAAGAAAATTTTTAATTTAGCAATAATTTATAAAATAATACATATCAAACCTCTTATGTAAGCCCTAGTAGCATAGCGGTATTGCGTTGCCTTGGTAAGGCAAAGGTCGGGGGTTCAAAACATGGTAGCATCTCGCTGTCGAATGGAAATCCCCCCTGGGGCTCATTCACAACATTGCCGGTGTGGCTTAGCTGGCTATAGCGCCAGACTCATAATCCTACTGAAAATTGGGTCAGACAGGATGTATTCTGGAGGCCGAGGGCTCGAATCCCTCCATCGGCATTTTCTTTTTTTAAATACAACTAACTTAAATATCCAGATAGGTATGAGAATTAAATCGATTAATTTATTTAGAAAACTAAGATGTTAAAGTAAAGCTTATCAGCAGATTTAAATATCATATTTGCTCAATGAATAATAATGATAAAAATTTCATGTTACTAATTAAAAATGAAGTCAAATGTATTTAGGATAGTAGTTTTTCCAATATCTGGATTAATTCTAATTCTCATAACGATCTTTCTAACGATTTTCCTTGACCCGGTTGAAACTCACTACGGTTTTGTTATCAATTTTCTATTTTTTTTCCTTGTTATACCCTTTTTTGCCTCTTTAGCGATAATTATATATGCAATTATTCTAGTATTTAAAGGAATTAAGCAATACATAAAAAATACGAGCAATGCTGCTATCAAAACTAAAAATGCCCACGATTGGTATATGGGAGGAATATTAGCGTTAATTTCTTGTGGGATTTATTGGGTTGGATTTTTAATACAAAATTCTTTTATGCATTATCTGGGGTTGTGGGAAGGATCAATAGTCCCGAATCTTTCCTATTTTTTATTCACTTTTATCTTTATAATTTCCCCATTAATATCGTTTACTTTATTATTTACGGGTAATTTCCTTCATGATAAATTATGTGAAAAAGAGAGAAATGTGAAAATTGATCTTTTTCAGGACCCTGAGTGGTTGAAATATCAATACTATACATTAAAGCGCTCTGTTCAAGAAATTGCGGATGAATTAGGAATTTCCATGATTGAAGTGAAGAACACTTTAATGGGATTAGAATAACCTTAATAAAAAATTAATAATATAAAAAATTCCTTTTTAGTTATTATTTTTATTATTAGAAGTAAGACAATTCTTCTTTTGTTAGCGTTCTTCCAGTTTGATTTAAAACTTTAATTTAGGAAAAAATGAAAAAAAAAATAAATTCAATTCTTGTTCCATTTCCAAGCAGTTGAAATGGCCCCCTGCCGACATGTAGCAACGCAATTGCCACATAAAATGCACTCAACATTCTCCATTGAACCTTTTTGCACCATTGCAGTGACATCAAGGCTCATTGGGCAAGATTTGGTGCATAATTTGCATTGCGTGCATTTTTCAGTTTCAACTTCCAAGTGATATGACGGATATTTAAGCTTATTTTTTATCCATATACCAATGATCATAAAAGGGGCCATCCAACAGATATAGTGACAACCTGCTCGTTTACCAGCTACATAGGTGAGAATAAGAAGCCCAAATACAACTGACAAATATATAATATACCCGCTTGGAGAGTCAACTGAAATCCCCGAATCAGTAAGATGAAGCATGTTAATAGATGTATAACCACCCGCCAATATTGCAAAGGTTGCTATCATTCCAATCCACGGAACCCATATGAACCACTTGATTAAGTTGCGCTTTCCTCCTTTACATGACTTGTTATGAACCATTCCTCCAAATTCCATCAAACCACCACCGGGACAAATATACGCACAAAAAGCCCTTCCGAAAATCAAAGAACTTACAAATAGAGCTGTAAACACAATAAAACTTCCATTAATGATGCCTTGCATTGCTCCATCGATGATGACATATGGAGAGAGATAATTTAGAGTTATTGGAAATAGCATTAAAGAAATAAACAACATTCCCCGTCTTAATTTTTGATTTGGTTTCTTCACTTTTTCATTTTTCGACATTTTTAATTTTCCTCAAATTATTTATTCCCTTGGCTTTAATCCCTCACCAAGCATTTCAAATACAAAATCAACGATCTGATCGCTGGTTAATTGAAGTTTTTCTAAATTATTTTTTCTACGAGTCAATTCCTTAATTAAACCGCTAGTTAAGGTAGCTAAAGTAATCCCTATCATTATGGGATCCTTATCAATGCGTATTTTTTTATATTTAATTGCTTGACTAATGATTTCTACAAATAAATCTCTATAAGCATCACTCAGAGCTAAATATGCCTTTTCATTTGGTGTAAGTTCTTCTTTGGATTTGTTAAGAATTAAAGGAAGTTTGTCACCAATATGATGGAATATCATGGCATATTCAGGAGCTTCTTTATAGAATTCAAAATACGCGCGCCCAACTGCGATAAGTTGTGATACACCTGGTTCTTCATTTTCAGTGAGCTTCTTGGTTTTATCAATAATCATTTGATAGGATTTTATTCCTAACGTCAGAAATATCTCATCTTTAGAGGAAAAATATTTATAAACCGTTCCTTTACTAAATTCTGCTACTTGAGCAATTTGATCCATAGTTGTATCGTCATATCCCTGAGAAAGAAATAATTTTTCAGCTACTATAAGAATATCCTTTTTTCGTTGTTCTATTTCTTTCTCTTTACGACTTATTTGTTTTGATATTTTATGTTTATTATTCATAAAGACCATTCTATTAATTGATTGACCAATAGTATTTTTTTAGACCGAGGGTCATTAAAATAATAGAGTTGATTTTCATTTATAAACTTTTGGTTCAAAAAGTGACTGTCAGTCTTTATAAATCTTATGGCTTAAAATTAACATTAAAAAATATATTTTCGATCCCAATAATAAAAAGGTAGTTAATTATTAATCATTTTTTACTAGTGTTCCACCAGATCTCTTAAAAGCTTTTTTCTTGAATTTAATTTGAAACCCCGGTTTATAATTCATATAAGTTGGAATGGGATATCGTAAACCTGCAGTATGTGTTGCTACTAATCCGTCAATAATTGATTTTATTGAAGAGACTGGTATTGAGAACAGAATTTCATCATCTTGAGCTCCCCCCCAAACCCTATCTCCATTCCCTAAAATTACTAATTGTGGCTTATTAGTTAAAAAAGTCTTGATAACCCCTTCATGACAGGAGCCAGCTCTTCCAGCTGCCGTGAACTCTAATACTCCTCCCTCATTATAGAGCTGAGCTTGAATTAATCTCATCGCTTGTGCTGGGTTACAAAACACCAGAATAACATCAGGTACGATTTTTGAACGGGTTAATGGTGATATGATGATTCCTTTATATCGTTTGGGTAAGAAATGAAGGTGTTTTGTCCATTTTTCTGCAACTTTTTGATCGCTTGAATAAAGACCAATGCTAAATTGATTTCCAAATTCTATAGATTCTGGTGTCACTTCATCCCAATTATAGACTGTTCGAGCGACCTTACAAGAACAATCTTCATCTGTAATAGCCATCGTCCAACCATATGTTCGGGCCATTTTAAAATTTTGACATACGAACATTTCCAGGTCAAGATTATCATGTGCTCGCTTAAAATCTTTTGAGATCTCGGATTCATCTTTTATTAACTTAATAGCTAGTGGAAAAGTTGCGGTTCGCAGGTATTTTTCTAAATTCGCCCCATAATTATGATATTTTTCAAGAGAATCAGTCATAAATTATTCATATCCATTTTTTATATCTTTTTATTAAAATGAAAAGTTCTTTTTAGAATTAGCTTTATTAGATTATATGTTCATTCATCCTTCTTCTCAGGTATTTGAACCATTTAAGTATAGATCATTGACGGATCTTGAGAAAAAATTAAAAAAATTAATGATTCCTTTACCGATTAGCTCTAATATTGAAATTTTAAAAGATTCTATTCAAATTAAAAATGTTACGATTCCGAATCGATTAGCAGTTCAACCAATGGAGGGATTTGATGCAAATTTAGATGGTTCACCAAGCGAACTAACATATAAGCGTTATACACGTTATTCCAAAGGAGGTGTTGGCTTAATTTGGTTTGAGGCCACAGCAATCTCAGATAATTGTCGTTCTAATGAACATCAATTAATGCTTTCTGAAGATAATATCAATGAATTTAAGAAATTTACGACACGCATTAGGAATGAATCTGATAAGACATTGGAATCCTTAGGATTCGAGTATCCAAGTTCTCTCATATTGCAATTAAATCATTCAGGAAGATATACAAAAAGAGATGGAAAAAGTTTTCCTATTAAGATATGTCCCAATTTGAATTTAGATGAGTCAACCTCCATGATACGTGATAAGGGTATCATTATATCTGATGATGAACTCCAAGAAATTGAGGAATTATGGGTTCAGAAAGCGATACTCGCTAAAGAAGCAGGATTTGATGGAGTTGATATTAAGGCTTGTCACGGTTATTTGATTAGTGACCTATTATCTGCTCGGAATCGCCAAGATTCTCTTTATGGTGGAAAAGAATTTAAAAAACGGTCAAAATTTTATTTCAATATCATAAACAGACTTCAAAACATTTTCCGAAAGGAGACAGATTTCATGATTACTTCGCGTTTAGGAGTCTATGATGGCAACCCTTACCCAATTGGGTTTGGCGTTAAGCCCATTAAAAACGAAAAATTTCCCGCAACCATTGAATTAACTGAACCTGTCGAATTGATTAACGAATTGGGTGAATTGGGCATAACTCTCATCAATATATCTGCAGGAAATCCTCATCAAAAGCCTCACATTACCCGTCCTTATGATATGCCAATAAAAGGTGGATCGTTTCCAAATGAACATCCGTTATTAAGTGTTTATAGAATGATTTACCTGACATCAATGATAAAAGATCTCATTTCAAAGGAGATTAAAGTTGTTGGTTCGGGATACTCTTATTTCCGTCAGTATGCGGTAAATTTAGCTTCGGGAGTCATTGAAAATTCCATGGCTGATATTTGTGGTTTTGGGAGAATGTCCTTTGCAAATCCCGATTTTGCAAGGCAAATTTTTCAACAAGGAATAATTGATGAACGTAAATCATGTATCTCTTGTTCAAAATGCTCCCAATTGATGAGAGAAGGCAAAAATACTGGTTGTGTTGTTCGAGATCCATATTATATTGGATCTGCTTAGAATATTTTTAATCATAGATCCTTTTATCTTGAAATTTTTTCCACGTGTTTTCAAACGACCCCGTTTGCTTAGGAATTTCACGGACAGTTTCCCAATTTATGGTTATTTGCCCATCATCTAAACGGAGTTGCTGAATCTTTTGAGCATGAATATCATTAGCTAATACGAATTTATATTGCTTAAGATGCTTAGGAGGAATCACATGACGTTCATTCCCTGCTAAATTTTCTCTTAATATCAAATAGGATCCTCTACTTGTTCCGTTATTAGCGTGGTAATCGGAAATAGCTGTTAAGATAAATAATTGGGTTAATAAAGAATCCTTGATTTGGAAATAATTTACAAGATCATTATAATTTTTCAGTCGTGTCTCGAGTTCAAGCGATTGTAATGAATCTACCACCAATTTTATTTCTGCCTTAAGACCATCATTAGAGCGAATTATGGACCCAAAACGAGACATTCGCAATTGAATTTGCTCCAAAATTTCTTGAAGGGTTACTTTTTTTTCTGATTTATTGAAAGCATTTTCAATTTCGTTAAACAACGTGTTTAATGTCCTCTGAGCTATAAATTTGAATTTTTTTTCATTTGAGGATTGTATAAACGTATATTTCTCGGAAATTTTTTGGGCAGCTCTTAGTCCTCCTATTTGTCCCGCATTGAGAGCAGATCCCCCCGGCCTATGAACACCATGATTTCCATTCACTTCTCCAATAGCAAAAATATGACTAATTGAAGACTCCCACCATTGATCAACACTTATTCCACCATTCAAATGTTGATTACATATACCAATCTCAATAGGATCGACTTCAAGGTCGATCTTGTTTCTTTTATAGATATTGACTGCCTCGATGTTTAACTTTTTTAATCTTTCAATGGGAATGCTATTAAGAGAATCCGATTTTTTTAGATAGTTCCGAGCTAATTCTGATAAGTCTTCATCAGAGTAATTCGATGGATTTTTTGTAAAATCCATATATACTTTCTTACCTAATGCCGTTCTTTCGTGATAAACAGCCAGATCAATTAGCGATGAGCCCGAATTCTCAATTCGGGATGGACTAAAAGGCCACTGATAACCTTTTAAAAATGTAGCACGTGATAATTCCTTGAATGAAGGGAATAATTCATTGAGAAATTCTTTTTGTTGACCTGATTCATCTACCGAATAATACCTTGGAATAACCTGTTGATAGGATCCCGATAAATTCCATCGAAATTTTAGAGATGCTATTCCAAATTGTGATTCTGTTAAATTTTGAAGTGTACATCCAGCATTGATGGCTAAACTTGTCATTCCCGATTGTGATTTTGGGTAAACTGAATCCTTATAGAGGATCGCAGGACCTCCAGTAGCGATAATAATATTCCTCGCTTTGAAAATTCTAAATAAATCAGGCAGTTCGGAGATATTATCACTATTAAACAACTTTTCTTTATTAATACAAATAACTCCAATCGCTTTACGTGGTTCTTCAGAATCATCGTGTAAAATTTCAATAACTTTGTGGTTATCATGTATAGGAATACCACAATCATTAACAGCTCTCAATAAACAATTTCCCATCATAAGTGATGTTAAGGGACCAATGGAAGTAGCCCTCTGTTTCGGATCATAATCTGTTTTATATCCTACATAAGCGCCATATTCATCATGGGGAAACGGAACTCCTAACTCGATTAAATGAAAAAATTCTCTGATAGAGTTGGTAGCTTCTATAAGTGCTAGATCTCCATGCATTGCTCCTCCCTTCATCAAATCATTTGCCATGTTAAATGGAGAATCTTCCTGATCGCCAACAATTGCCATTTTATAATAGGTCTGTTTATCGGAGCCTGCATTGAATGAAGTACCTCCACCTAATTTATCCGTTATGATCGCAACTTCAAGGCGAGATAAGCCTTCTTTTACTAAATGAAGTGCACAATTGAGCCCAGCAGCACCAGATCCTATTACAATTGAATTGTATTCTTCTATCTCAAAATCATCTATATTTAAAAGATTGTTTTCCATTTTTTTCACCCATTAGAGTCTTTTTATATGAAATCCTCCATCAATATCTAGTACAGAACCCGTAGAAAAGGGAATTAAGCCAGATACAATAGCAACTACTGGTTTAGCCACATCAATAGGTTTCCCCCACCGTTTAATGGGGGTAATACCATCTTCAATTAATTTGTCGTATTTCTCATGTACGCTTTTTGTCATGGGTGTATCAATGATCCCCGGGGATATTTCAAACACGTAAATTCCGTGCTCTGCTAATCGGTCTCCGTATAATTTTGTCATCATGCTAACACCTGATTTAGAAAGACAATACTCACCCCTAGTTGTTGATGATGTATTTCTGCTAATGGATGAGATATTGATAATATATGGAGAATAATCTCCTTTAAGTTTATTTTTTATTTCTATCATCCATTTTGCGATTGATTGCGTTAAAAAATAAGGTCCTTTAAGATTTATGTTCATGATGTGATCATAAGATTCTTCAGTTGATTCCAAAAGATCACACCTGATTTTTGGAGCAACTCCTGCATTATTTACTAGTATATCAATTCTATTAAACTTCTTTTTTATCACTTCTATTAGTTTGTTCCTTTCTTCTTCCACACTAATATCTGCTCTTACAAATAGAAATCTATTTTCTAAATCCTCTCTAAATATGGTTCCTAATTCTGAAATATAATCATTTGGAAGATTGTTTGTATTAGCTCCATTAATGACCACAGAACAATCGATTTTAGCCAGTTCTATTACTATAACTCTTCCAATTCCGTGAGTACTTCCTGTTACAAGCGCTACTTTTTTGTAGTGATCTTTCATAAAATATAATTTGATTTGATTTTATTAAAATGCTTACATGTCTTTAGATTCTTGTCTTTTTGTTAAATTGAGATAATCCTTTTTTATTACAGTGACTTAATTTTATATGTTATGGAGCGATTTATATCTGAAAAAATTACATCCGAAGAAATATCAATTTTGGATAATAACTCAGAGTGGTTAGGAATCAACAAAATTCTTTTAATGGAATGTGCGGGATATTCACTTGCCACGGAAATTATCAATAAATATCAATTAAATAATACTGCAAAAGTAGTGATTTTTGCGGGAACTGGTAATAATGGTGGCGATGCTTTTGTCGTTGCCAGACATTTGGCATCCCAATGCATTCCATCATTAGTAATATTGGTGGGGGATCCTGATAAAATTAGAACAAAGGAATCAAAATCGAATTGGGACATTTTACTAAACTTGGAGTATTTCATTGAGCGAAAAGTGATAAAAGATTCAGCGAATCTGATAGAAATAAAAGATCTCATTAAGAATAATTTGAAAAATAAGGTGATAATAGATGGATTATTGGGAACAGGGATTCAAGGAAAAATCCGAGAGCCAATCTCTTCTTGCATCACAACGATAAATGACATTAAAAAAGAAGATGATCGTTTTAATATTGTTTCTATCGATATTCCCTCAGGGATGGACCCTAACAGCGGAAAAGTTAGTGATGTGGCTGTTGTAGCGGATTTAGTAGTCACATTTCACAAAAAAAAATTGGGATTTAAATCAAAAAATGATTATATTAAAGAAGTAATTGTAAAACCAATTGGAATCCCAATAGAAGCAAGTATCGTGGTCGGAAGGGGTGACCTATTACCAACATTGAAAAAGCGACAAATGAATGATCATAAAGGCCAATTTGGACA
>Ga0315535_1000392_pt1 | contig 30812 bp, 33 predicted proteins | sample SalMarSW160220MG_2_FD_203092 | JGI IMG/M metagenome (GOLD analysis project Ga0315535, IMG submission 203092) | Salt marsh sediment microbial communities from the Plum Island Ecosystem LTER, Massachusetts, United States - Salt Marsh Sediment SW1602-20 ... | reverse complement strand
CGGAAGCATCTATATAGGTTTTCGCGTTAAAAGTACTAATAAATAAGACCGAAGGAAGTATAAATGCCATGACGAGTCCTGTGATTCCTAAAATAGTCCCATACCCTTGAACAGCTCTTCTTTCCTTTAAACCACTAAATTTATCCGGATAAAGGGAAATTACATTTACATCATACAAGGTCAAGGCAGTATCATAAATACACAATGAAATCACATACCATAAGAATATCTCTAATTGATGGGCTTGTACGATACCCGCTGAACCATACCAATCAGTTGGTACCAAATATATAAACAAGTATGATAATAACCAAGGTATTACACCAATTAACATCCAAGGAAATCGTTTAAAATTTTTTTTTTCCCATGGCATGTGAATCTTTTCCATTAACCAACCTGTAAGAGGGTCGTTTATTGCATTCCAAACGGAATAGATAATGTACGCCCACATTGCCAATATAGTAGGTAAACCAATAACATTTTCATAGAAGAAAAATACAGTAAAACCAAATGCAGCTGAAATCCATTGCCCAAAAAGTTCTCTTGAGCCATAGGAAGCCATTATGCGTTTAGGATATTCATACTTTCTTTTTTTTGTTGTTTCGACATTTTCAGTCAATTTAAATCCCTAATTTCCTAATTTTTATAAAAATTTAATTTGTTATATCACTTTAGTTAAACCATTATAAAAAAGTTATTAATTAATGAGAAAATTGAAAATAGTAATCTTTGAACCACATCCTGATGATCTGTTATTCGGACCAGCTCCCATCCTTCTTGAATGGATTAGTGAAAAGAAGCATGACATCCATATTATAACGGTAACGGATGGCAGAGCCTGTTTTAGAGTCGGAGAACAAGCAGATGCAGAAAATGCTCCAGTTATGACTGAAGATGAAGTTGCGATAATGAGAACTAAAGAAGCAAGGGACGCTATCAAATTTTTAGGTATCCCCGCGGAGAATCATCATCTATTTAACTTTCACGATGCTGATGGGCAGAAGTACGTGAAAGAAGGGATTAAAAAAACGTTACCCATAATAAAAGATGCTGACCGAATTTTCTTTCCAAGTAACAATAATCTTCATGTCGATCATCAAGCAACTCATGACATTGCGATTGGTGCAGCCAAATCATTATCATTAAAAAATCTCGAGTATTATGTATATTTCATACCAACTTATGGAAAATTTCAAGAAGATTCCAAAGATCATCAATTTGAATATATCATTGATGAAAAAAAGGCGAAAATTTTGCAAGATTGGTTGGAGATTTACCAATCTCAATCTTATACTAAATATACGTGGATGATGTACAAACGTTTCCTTAAAAAGGTACGAAAGTGGACTTATGGGATTTACAAATATGAAGAAATTGACAAGTATTATAATTTTTAAATTCCATTATATAACTGAAGATTTGACTATGTATTTCTTAAAACCATTTTTTAAAATATAAGATTTTCTTATTCAGGCAAGTAAAATTTACATAGAATACATTGCTTAGCTTTTAATCGTCTATCCGGACCTAAAATGATGTATTTACTTGCCATTTTTCCTCCACATTTTGGACAATTTTGTAAGAAATTATCTTTAATTGATTCTAAAACTAATTGAATGTTTTTTTCTAATTTTATTAAATCCTTTGCGTTTTCAATTATTTTTTTGGCAGAAATTATTCCTATACCCTTGATCCAAGCTAAGTCTTCAGGTTTTGCGTTTGCTACGTCATCGATAGTCTTTATACCTGCTTTAAAAAGATTTTCTGAAGCTACAGGACCAATTCCTCTGACCCTCTCAAGCTCAAACGACATGTTCTTACAAGACCTTAACGTTAGATAGAAATGAATCCAAGAATATAGATGTTAAATACATATTTGAATACAAAAATAATTTTTATATATCAAATATAAAATGGGATTCAATACTGATAAAATTTGAGATATGCTAAAAAAAGGAAAATAAATTAATTATTAATTTTTATCATTTTTCTAATTGACGTCCGACTCCATTATACATTAAATATCCGCCTGTAACTGCCAAAATCAGTCCTATTATCCCCAACAACGTCCGAAAAAGATCGATATCAAGAGTATTTGAAACGAAAATGCCATACATGAAAATTATCAAGCAACAGAATCCATAGATAAAGAATTTCCATTTCTTCTTTAGCAAGTCATCTTCAAATTTCTTATATATCTGAAATGAGAGGTATAAAAATGGAATGACAGCTCCTATTGACACTACTAAGACCACATAAATGAAGAACGGTAATGCCCAAACAGGCGACCAATTAGCGTTAAGAGTTACTCCTGCTCCAGGTATGAATAAGAAGAAGATCATGCAAAACATTGCAATACCGTATCCTACTAAAATGAGAATCTGTTTTGTGGAAGTGATTACTTTCTCAGATTTCAATAAGATCAAGTCAAAAACTACAAGGAATATTGCTGAGTAATAAATCCCGAAATTAGTTACAAAATTCAATATAAGCACTAGATTAACATCCGTCATTAGACCATATATGAAATTAACGAAAAAACCGATTACAGGTGAAATATAGAAACCAGAAAAGATTATATTAAGCCTCTTTCGATCTCTTTTCAAGATTTTGATTGCGAGAAATAGGAAAAAGACGAAAATAAATCCTTGGGCTATGTAAATCGTTATAAATCTCATGGTGGATAACTGCAACAGTACCATTATAAATCACGAAGTTTTTTTTAGTATTTTGTAATTATTATTGTAGTACTATAATTTAAATACTCTTAAACGGAGATTATTGTCGGATAAGTCCAATTGAATTTTAGAGGAATGGAAAATAAATTAGAGTTGTTTTGCAACACCGTAATAGATAAAGTATAAAGTAATTAATGTGGGTAATGATATTATTGACCAAATTAATCGAAAAGTCGGATCTGCAAGAGTATTTGAAAGAGATGTCCCGTAATATAAATAATAATACCCAATTATCCCGATTAAGAAAAAAATCCATTTTTTTTTGAGTAGATTTTTCTGAAAAGTTCTATATATCTTAAATGATATATAAATAGTTGGTCCTATGGCTATACTGCTACATATTATTATGCTATATATGAAAAATTCCCAACTCCATTCCGGTTTCCAAGAAACTTCATTTAATCTAATGCCCCCTGGAATAAACCACAGACCAATCAGTAATAAGGCGAATATCGTAAAGATAGCAATTTGCTTATTAAAAGTTATTATAGATTGTGATTTAAACAGAATTAGAACGAATAACAACAAGAAGATGAGAGATAGGCAGAATAAATAATAAGTGATAAAATGCAATACCAAGGCTATAGTTTCATCAAATATATTTACATAAATGATGTTTATTATAGCTCCTATAGCTACTAGGAAATAATAAGAGCTCAAAATGATGTTAATCCCTTTTCTTTCTCTTCTAATAATTTTATATCCAATGATTAAATAAAATAAACCAGCTAGTCCTTGTACAAGGAATACTTGTATAAAACGAGATAAATCGAGGCCTTGAGCTATAATGAACAATTATATTACCTTAGACTTATTACTATATCATTTTTATTAAATTGTATTTGGTATTCATAATAAATTGTAAATCATTTTTATTTTTATTTCTAAAAGGAAAGCATATTTAAATTCCCTCATCATATTCTTAATAACTATATAGCATTGGTATCACTAAATACAATGATAGAATCTGAAACTCCATCCCCAAATTCTAAAAAATCAAATATAATATCAGAAACGCTCAAAAAAGTAATGGATTCTGCTAATTATTGTTATGATTGTAATAGATGCGTAACTGTCTGTCCGGTTTCACAATTAGGAATTTTTTCACCCCGATCCTTGATAAATGATCTTTCCTACTTGACTGTTGAAGATGCGTTAAAAAATAACGATATTTGGACGTGTTTAACATGTGGACAATGTTCCATCTATTGTCCAATGACACAGGAAAACGCGGGGGTACGGATCCCTGAATTAATATTAGAATTAAGAAAATTATATGGAAAAGAACAAACTCAAACTGAGAATTTAGCGGAATGTGAAACTCATGATGGTATTTTCCCGTTAATTGCGAAAATAATGGCAGAAAATCCCGCACCACCAAATAAACTTGGATTTTTAGAAGGTACCGGATATAAGGTTGCAAGTACGGGAGAGATTGCTTATTTTATTGGTTGTATACCGCTAATGCAAGATATTATTTATTATACCGATGTAAATTACGGGAGCATTCCAAAATCGATTATTGGTCTATTAAATAGTGCCAATATAACACCAGTTGTTTTAAATGAAAAATGTTGTGGACATGATATACTATGGTCTAAAGGTGATGTTGATACATTTAAGAAGTTAGCAGAATATAACGTGAAATTATATAAAGATGCAGGAGTTAAAACCATAATAGTTAGCTGTGCTGAAGGATATCGAACTTGGAAAATTGATTATCCTAAATATGTAGATGAGTTTGATTTTGAGGTATTACATTTTTCTGAATTCTTCTTACGTGAAAATATTCTTGAACACGTTAGATTCCCTCAGTCTCGCGATATTAAGGTGACCTATCACGATGCCTGCCGGTTGGGTCGCTTGGGTGGAAGATTATATGAAGCTCCCCGTGAATTAATCCGATCAATTCCTGGGGTGAAGCTCATAGAAATGCAAAATAATAGAGATGATGCAAAATGTTGTGGAGTCTCTGCCTTTTCTTGTTGTAATGAATATACACGTGTTTTAAGACATAATCGCATAAAGGAAGCAATAGAAACAGGAGCTGAATATTTAATTGTACCATGTGTAAAATGCTTGACGCATTTTAATTGTTACCTTTCAGAACCGGAAGTAGGAGTTAATAATGAATCATTGAAAGGTAAAATTCAAGTTATAGATATTGCAAGTTTTCTTGGAAAACTTCTTTTTCTCCTATAACTTATAAAGTAAAATAAAGAAAATAAAGATCGAACTATTTCTCTCTCCAAATAGCTGAGCATTGTCCACAACGATATTTCTTTCCATAGATACGAGGATAGTCATTAATTATGTTCGTTTTATCTTCTAATTCATGAATCATGGATTTGTTTTCCTCACCACATTTTGGACATTTTCTTCTACTATCTGACTTTTCGATTGTCATTATGTCATCGAATTTTTCTCCCATCTTAAGCATCACCCTATTTTTGATTATAACAAATTTAGTTGATTATATTATTAGTATAGGACTTATTAAATCTTGTCAAGTTTTTTGAAAAGTTATAAATAGAAATTTATTTTCCATATTAAAAAGCTATCATAAATTTGAACCCTTTTTTTGAGTGTCATACGCTTTTTCACTAGCTATTGTGCATCCATAGTTGAGAGCTTGTTCATATAATTCCGGGTTAGAATGTTTAAATTTAAGAATAACTTCATCAAATAAATTCTCAAACAATTCGGCAAAATCACGTTGCTGGTTGGTTATTTCAAAACAATAAATGAAATTTAGCTCTTGTGTTTTTCTGATCAAATTCAACCTACTAATTCTTATAGCTTCTTCATTGATTTTTCCATTAATTAAATCCATATCTAAGGCAACCAATATTTTGGAACCTTGGAAGTTGTACAAATTATAAAATTCGAGATAATTATCTAAGGGAATCTGATTAATTGAATTAAGGTCATGTAAATCAAGGATTTGAATTATCCCATCGAAATGTTCGATTGAATTATATAATTCCACAAAATCGTAAATCTCCTCAGCTAGAAATATCTTAACCTTCAAGGGTATTGATTGATGAATTATCTGAAATTCATAATTTATGGAAGATGAAGAAGATGAAATCGCTAAATGAGAAAGAAATGCAAGGATCATATTTTTACCATTGTCTCCTTCTCCAATAATTCCTAAATTAAATTTATAATTGATTTTCTTCACGTCCTCTCGTTCCTACAATAATAAATTTATTATAAATGCTAGGCTTAATCTTAATAATATAGATAAAGAACTAATGTATTAAGTATTTGATGGAAGAATAATATAATGATTACCATTTATCTTTCCTTAGTCATAATGATAGGTGCGTGGAGTTTCTCATTTGTTCTTGTAGATATGACTTTTGAATTTATGCTTCCTTTATCCGTGGTTTTATATCGCTTTATCATTGCATCCGTTACGTATCTCCTCATTGATATCTATTTTTTTGCAGAGAAAAAACTGAAACCTGAGATTTTACAAGACACCCCAAAATATTCAAGAAATGATTGGTTAATGATAATCTTGTCTAGTTTTTTTGGGGTTTCTGTATTTTTCTTAACTCAATATGCATCTATTGCACTAATTGGTCCCTCATTACCCGCTTTATTTGTCTGTTTATTGTCTCCAGTATTGATTTCTCTTTTTGCTTTAATTCTCTTTAAAGAGAAATTAAATAAAAAAAAGATATGTGGATTTGCTATTGCATCAATTGGAGCATTCTTATTGGTAACGGGAGGAAATATGCAGAATCTAACTCTTAATTCCCCCAATTTCTTAGGATACTTTTTAGCTTTACTCACTCCATTTCAATGGGCACTTTATTCAACATTAACTAAAAAAATATCCAATGGGCATTCCAAGATGAAATTAAATAAATATATAAGTTACTTAGGGTTATTTGAAGTATTCATTATCATTCTATTGTCTAATCAGCTCGCTGACTTTGTCGAAAACATTATTAATCCTATAGCATTCCTAACAGCTATTTATCTTGGTATTGGATGCTACGTGCTTGGATATTATATTTGGCAAAAATCCTTGAGCACATTAAAATCGTTTAAAGTAGCTTCTTTCCTATACATCGAACCATTTCTTACTTTAATCTTTTCAATCATCTTGCAAAGAACTGAAATTATTGTTTTATGGAATGTGATTGGAGGACTTGTTGTATTAGGTGCTGTAGTGCTTATCAATTATAAATAAAAACCAAGTAAAATGAATAAATTGAATTATTTAAGATGGTTCTCAGTTATCTTTCTTAATTCTTTAAAAAGAATGTCATCAAGAGGCTTAACTGCTGGCTTAGTTTCCAACTTATTTGCTTCAATTTTGGCTCTCTTTCTTGCTGAATTCGCTCCAGCATCATTCCAAGCATCACGAGACATCCTATCAATAATTGGTCCTGTAATAAACAATTCTTTTCTAAATAAACTTAATGTTGAAGGATGTGAAAGTAACTCTTCGGTTTCACTATAATCTTTCAGAATTTCTAAAGCAAAAGGAGTTCCTCGATCCTCAACTCCTCGCAAAAGCCGTTTTACCATTCCAACAATTTCATTATCAATCAATAATTTTTCCACGCTTTGAGTTGATTCAAAATCAAGCATGCCTGGACCGGATACCATGTTAACACCAGCAAGTCCTGCTAAAAGAGCACCCATCCCTCCTTCAAATCCTGCTTGAGCATCTGGGACTTTAGAATCGCTCAAACCCATGTAAGCATGGGTAGGTATTTTTAATAATTTTCCCATTTCCACGTCCCCCAGATTTATCATCATCGTTTCAATTGCGCCCATTGGAGTAGTCCCATATTTCATGTCTAATATTGCAGGAGATCCGCCCCAAATCAAAGGAGCGCCTGATTTAGCTAATTGACCAATGACAACGCCAGCCAAGCATTCTGCACAATGTTGAGTGATTGACCCAATTAGGGTTATGGGTGCACTCGCACCGGCGAGTGGCATTGAAACAAATTCAGAAGGAATCATGCTTTTAGCAGCATCGATGAGTGATTGGGTGGTTAAATCTGACCATTTTAATGGGGGACTTGGACAAGCATCAAAGATAGCAAGTGGTTTCCTTGCCAAATCATCTTCAGATAATCTACAAGTCAACAAAAGTTCTCTCATTATTGAGAAACTCTCCTTTTTAAATGTGCCCGTAATGACTGGTTTATGGCAATTTGATAATGCAATAAAAAGCCTATGCCAATCTTGTGCATTTTTGGGTACATCTTGGTAGACAAAAGCCGTGCTTTGTGCTTCGATATATTTCAACTGATCCACAATTTTTGAAAAACGAATGAAATCTTTCGAAGTCGCTTCTCTAGTTTTTCCTGAATTTTCATCTAAAATAAGAATTGCTGCAGAACCCGGATCAAAGTGAACGTTATCATCCTTAAGAGTTGAGTGCTCATTTCCCTCTCGATCATACAAGATAATTTCATCTGGAACCGTGCGTAAGCATTTTTCCACTAAATCTGGAGGAATAAAGAAAGATGACCCTTCATTATTTACGCCTTGATTTTTCAACAATTCTCTTGCTTGTTCATTTTCCACGAATACTCCAAGAGTTTCCAATATCTGTTTTGCTTCCTTTAATATTGAATTTTTATGTTCTTCATCTAAAACACTTATTTTTGGTCTTAAAATTGTCATGTTATTACCTCCCTAAACTACGTCATTTTTTGTTTTATTTCTTGAATTGTTAGGGGACTCGTTCCACAACATCCTCCAACAATTTTTGCTCCCAAATTTATAATTTTAATGATATCTTGTGCAAATTCTAGTGCTGTTTGGTCATAAACAGTAATAGATCCTTCAAGTCTCGGCTTACCCGCATTTGGTTTTATGGATATGGGTGTATCTGTTATCTTCTTTAATTCTATCATTATATCAATCATGTCATGTGAACCTAAAGTGCAATTTGAGCCCACAACATCTGCACCTTCAATAACTTGGATATCAACGCATTTTTCTAGAGAATCTCCCATGATCGTAAAGAATCCCCTTTTAGTTTTTTTATACGTCATTGAACTGATAATTGGTTTAGAAGAGACTTCTTTTATCGCCCGAATCGCAGCTCTCATTTCCTCAACATCAGAAATTGTCTCTACGTGCCAAAGATCAACTCCAAAATTCAATACTTCAACTTGCTTTTTAAAACTCGACTGCCACATATCAACCGTAGCTTTCCCCACTGGTGGTTTGAATACGCCGGAAGGACCGATATCGCCAACGATGAGGCGATCTTTTTGACGAACGGTATTAATTATCTCCAAAGCCTTTTGATTGATTTCAACTAAATGTTCCTCGAGATGATGGTTCTTCAGGTTTAGATAGCACGAACCAAAGGTATTCGTTTGAACCATGTCCGAACCTGCTTCATAATATGCTTTATGAATGCTACTAATGACTTGGGGTTCTTCAATATTTAAAAGATCTGGTAGTTTTCCCGGTTTTATTCCTCGTTTAATAATTTCTGAACCCATTCCTCCATCAAATAATATCGTCTTTGTATCATCCTTTAACCATTCATTAAATAGCATCTTTTATCCCTCCATTTCTCATAAATTTTTTACTAATTTTACGGCATCAACAGCACTATCAGCATATCCATCAGCCTCACATTCCTCAACCCATTTCCGTGAAACTGGAGCTCCACCTAATATGACCTTAAATTTTGATCGAATTCCTTTTTCTTTTAATATCTCTACAACCTTCTTTTGCCCAGTCATGGTCGTTGTAAGCAACGCGGATACTCCAATTATATTTGCATTCACCTTAATTGCTTCATCAACTATTTTTTCTGCTGGAACATCTGCTCCCAGATCATGTACATCATACCCGTTTGCGCTTAGCATTGTTCCTACGATAGTTTTCCCTATAGAATGAATATCTCCTTCAATCGTTGCGATGACTACAGTTCCTCGATTAAAGGTCTCAGATTGTTCTTTTAAATGAGGTAATATTAATTCCATGGCTTCCTGCATGATGTTTCCTCCTAACATCAATTCAGGCAGGAAAATTTCTCCTTCATCCCAAAGATCCCCAATTTTTCTTATACCAGATCCAAATCCGTGTTCAACCACTTCAAGCAAATTCAAACCATCCTTTATCGCACGATTAGCTAACTCTAAGGCTCTTTCTTTATCTAAATTTACGATAGCCTCTGAAATTTCAACATTTAATTCTTCAACTGACATCAGTAATCCACTTTAAAACTCTCCGTTCAATACTTTTAATTTAATTTTGTTTTGTAATTAACATTTCGAAAATGCTTGAATCTGAATTATTATTCCATTATTATTCAGATATTTAACCTAGCAAAAATAAATACCTTATAATTTTAAAAACCTATTTTTAAGAATTATAAGATAAAGTGTTTTAATAATGAGCAGGCGTTATTATGCTAAAGGAAAGAAAACGTATGCCAAAGATCAAAATTTCGAGCAAGATCAAGTTGGAAAGGAAAAAGAGCGTTATTTAATTAACATATCTTTGATGAGTTTAAAAACTCTTAAAGATTATGATATATTGGGGTGGCGAGGTGAGTTTTACTTTAAGTGTGACGGTGAGAAGATGTTCAAATCCCGTTGGCCGAATAAGGGAACCATCAAGCTGCAACGAAATCAAGAGTTTACTTCCAAAGCCGATATGTCTTTATGGAGTCAATTTAAAACTGTGCGTGCTGATCAAAGTATCATCGTTCCCATTAAAGTAATTCTGAGAGAAAAAGATCCAATGAAAAAGGATTCTACCATAGCTGAACAAGAATATGAAATTCGATTACCTCAAAAGACCGCATATGTCATCCTACAAGATGATAAGGAGAAAACAAAGGCTAAGCTCAGAATTCAAGCGACCAGAACGAGATATTAAAAAGTATTCTTACTTCCTACTATTTATTTTTAAATTTTTTTTTATAAAAAACAATTTGTTGGTTTTCTACCAAATCAGCAATTAGTTTGAAGCTTAAATATTTAAGAATTGATTTAAAAGTTATTTGCAACAAAGAATTTAAACATTTAAATATTAGATCTCTCTCTATTGATTTTAAGAAAAATGAGATAGATGAGTGAAACAGAAATTTTAATGTGAAAAAATAATCGAATTATTGTTCTTCAGAAAATTCATTCGTTAAATTATTTGCGAGTTCGACGCCGAAATCAAAAAATGATTTCATTGACGTATAAAATAAATCCCCTATTATTTCATTTTCTTTATTCTGTTCATTCGATTCATTATTTGAATCATTCAATTCATTTAATAATTCATTCTTTCTTCTTTTTAGTTCTTCATCCAATTCAGGTAATCGTACCGGATCTATTTGCATAATAATTTCCTCCTTTCTAACGGTTTAAAAATCGGGTTTTTCTTTCAAAGAATCGATAATATTGATAATATCTTCGGCCAATTCATATCGTTGATCTCGATATTTTTCTCGATTTAACCGTTTCTCCACTTTTAGTGGGGTTCCGATTTTCACTCGTATTCCTTGAGTGTCGATCATATTCAATATTTTTGCTTTTTCCGTGTAAATCGCAAGCGGAATAATGGGAGATTCAGCAGCAACCGCAAACTTTATAATGCCTGCCATAGCTTTTACTTGAATGTCTCGCTCTAATTTTGATTCTGGGGTCATTGCGACCAGATCTCCTTTTTCATTGAGATAATGGAATACCTTGTCAATCGGCTCAGTATCATCCTTGTCTAATGTACTACGAAACATCCCTAAGGATTTTAAGATTGGTCCATATAGTTGGTTCTTCATCATTTTATGGTGAACCATAAAATGGATACGCCTGCCGCTTACTTGACTGATAATCATTAAGTCTCGCAAAGTATTATCACTTATAGTCGTTATTATTGCTTTTCCTCGTGTTGGAATATTTTTTTTGCCTTCAATTTTAAGATCGGTAAACGTTTCGAGACCAAATCCGCTCAATCCTTTGATTCCAGCGTATAGAAAGTCCAACATTAAATCCTTATTCGAAGTTCCTTTTTTATCTTCGGCACTCGGTTCAACTGGTGGCGTTGTTTCAGTCATGAGTTATAATATCACGATATTTATTTAATTAAATATTCTTTTAATTAAAGTCTTATTCATATTAAAATGTATTCATACGAATCAGATTCTTCAAAACGTTAATAAAAAAGCGACGGATTTTTAATAAAGTCTCAAATAACTTCTCTGAAATAAGAAGTCGAATCTGGTTTAGGTGTCCTTGATGTTTTCACGGACTTTAAAATCCTTAATATTAGGATATCGATTTTTGAATTCTGAAATTAAATTTTTACATGAGCTACAAATAGGTCCTTCTGAAACAAGCAAGACCTTTCCTTCTTTTAATTTATTTAACTCCCATAATTTTGCCATTGTTACGATTAACTTGCGCTCACTGTGATACCAAGGTTCATCTTCTTCATTAGTTTCTTGCGCAGGAAATAATTTTGATATGGGTGCATAAGGATCAATGATTATTTCAGCTGGTCTATTTTTCGGTTCGACTAATGCTGTACCAGGTATGAATTGCGTTCCCCTCATGGCTAATATATAGCCTTTTTGAGTTAATCCTTTTGAGAATTTGTAATTAAACTTGACGTAAGCCACGTTGCGATTTTTATCATTCCAATTTTGGCTCTTTCTCACTTGGGTTATAATTGTCTTGTCAGTCAATTTCGCATTTTTGTCTAAATTTAATGCGCTACATAATGCATCTTCAATCTCCTTTTTGCTAATATCTTTAGAAGAAACGATCCAAGTCATTCTCTTTTGGTAAGATTCTAATTCTTCTGATAATTCGACATTCTTTTCTGTCGTCATGAGATTGCACTGAGATCGTGGCTTTTTAAACGATTACGCATTTCTAAAATTTATATTTCTTAATATATGAATGCTTTTAAATATTATATTAAAAATAGAAATAAAATTTAAAAAATGGTGGATCACATTTCTGGATCGTTATACACCAAGAGATCCTTCAGTTGGGACATCATGTTATTCGTCAACCGCTTCAGTTCATCGACATCTGGGACTTCTTTCCCCCAATATTTTTGGTGTTCCATGAAAGGAGGACCTGCTTTTAAGACAGAACCTCTATAGAAGTTCAGCATCTTAGCGTGTTTTGGATAGGTATTTTCGGTTCCTGTGATAGCAACTAAAATAATAGGTACTTGTTTCTCAATCGCTAAGCGCATTGCTCCAGTATGACCCTCAAGGAGTTCTCCATTCCCAGGATTTGTGGTACCTTCGGGATACACGCACACCAAATGACCTTGATCCAAGAGATATTTAGCATAATTAAAGGAATCTACATCATGCATTCCCCTCTTGAGTGGAAAAGCGTGATGGTTGCGAATCCAAGCATTTACTATCGGAAATTTGAACAACGTCTGTTTAGACATTTGATATATTATCCTTCGTGGCTTATTATGGATAATACTCGTTGCTAATAAAATGACATCCCATTCAGAATTATGAGTTGCACAAAGTACTGCTGGTCCTTCTTTTGGAATGTATTTCTCAAAGTCAATAACTTTGTAAGGTATCATTAATTGTGACCAGTTATGAACTATTTCGCCTGAAATTGTGTAGACAAATTTTTGAAAGGGTTCGCGTAGATGAAATTCTTCTAAAGCTCTTAAAGAACCGTACCATATATCATCAAGCGTCCACAAAAATCCCATCCCGAAGTCTTTAAAGAATCGCTTTATATTGAAAGATGATTCCTTTTCTTTTTCAATTGGTTTTTCAGCTAATTCTTCTGCTGTTTTGCCATATGTTCCTTCATGAAGTTCAGATATAACCGCGCGTAATTCATTTGTAAGACGTTTTATATCTTCATAGGACATCTTATTAATGTCATATTTATCATAATATAAGGGATCTCCAACTCTTACTTTAACTTGAGTTGGCTTCATTAATAATTGACCCTTTGCAAGTGCGTGTTCTGACCCTAAAACAGCCATCGGAACGATAGGAACTCCCGTTTCTATAGCTAATCTAACGGCACCAGTTTTAAATTCTCCTAATTTACCCTCTTTGGAACGAGTGCCTTCTGGGAATATGCCAACCCATTCACCACCATTAATTATTTCCTTAGCTTGCATCCATCCAAACGCAGGATTCTCTCTATCTAATTTAAACGCCCCGAGATTTGTAAAGAGTGTTTTGACAATGGGTGTCTTAAAATTTTCTAATTTGCTCATGTAGCGAATACGTCTGTGGCAAGCAGCACCGAGGAAAAAAGGATCAAGGTGAGAAAGATGATTAGAAACTACAATGCCTGGACCATATTCAGGAAACATGTTTTTGTTTGGATATTCTGCTTTAAAATTCCATAAAAGCCGGCAGACAAGTTTCACGTAAAAATAAGCGGCCCACCATTGTAATCTACCCTCTTCTTTTTCAAAATCAATAGCCTTTATGAATTCCCGGTATTTATCGTTTATAGGATCAATGGGGTTAAGTTTTGTCAATTTATAAAGAAATGTCTCATGCCCCTTTTCATATTCGAGGTCGGTTTTCATTTTCTCTTCTAAAAGCTTCTCGTGATCGATTTCCTCGTAAGCATCATAATTTCTTTTTTCTAAATCCATATTTATGCACGTTTCTTTTCTAATTATTAAAAAAAGCCTAAATAATTAATAAAATCGTAATTTAACGGTTAAATTGCTTTACTAAAATATCCTTTTATATAAAAAGATATTGATCAAATTAATACTTATGTAAGTATGATAAACAAGTCAACTTAAGGACTAAGAAGGGTCTAATTGCTAAAATATTCAAAATTCAGAGTGAGATGAATTTGTAATATATTAATTTTGAACTATTTCTTCTCTATAATTTTCATTAATTCAGAAAGAGAATCGATGACGAGTGAGGCACCTTGCTCAGTTAATACGTCTTTCTTACTTATGCCGGTTGTTATTGCGATTGTCCAGACACCTGCTTCTACTCCTGCGACGATATCTGATGGCATGTCTCCAATCATAACAAAGTCTTTTACTTTGCTTGACTTATAGTTATCAAATACTGGTTTTAATGAGCTTGGATCGGGTTTTAATGCTGGTAGTATATCTGCTCCATAAACACCTTTAAAAACGTTCATTAAATTATGCTTTTCTAAATGTTCTATAACGTTTTTAGTCTGATTATGAGAAACAATATAGAGATCGTGTGATTTGCTCAGCTTTTTAAGTATTTTATCCGCATCTGGAAATATTGGTGCTTCTTTTGCAAGAGTGAGATATCGAGAAAATATTTTTGCAGCAATTTCTATTTTTTTCATGAATGTGAGAGATTTTAACGAGCTGATGTATCTAAACATATCGTAAGATTGGAGGACTATTTTAGGCAAGGGGTATCCTTGTATTGTTTCCATTAGCGCTCCAATTTCTTGAATTGTTGTTTCCATATCCGAGGTCACTTTATACTCCTTGAAAACTTCTTCAATTGAGTTTTTAAGGGGTTCGGCAATATCTAAAAGGGTTCCATCAAAATCAAAAATTAGACCACGAATGGATCCATTTTGAAGATTTTGAATCAATTGTTCTGAATACATGAGATTTTAATATTAGTGATTATAGATTTATTTTAAGTTAAATACTATATAAAAAGATAATCATACTAAAGAACATATTAATTAAATAATCTTCTCGATAAATTAAAATTCAATTTCTCATTTTTCACTACATATTTAGTTTTTTGATTATAGGCTATGAATTAAATGATTGGGAATCAAATTGTAAAATACAATAAGATTCTCTGGCCGATATACTTCCTAAATGGTTTTCAAAGTATTTTATGGGGAGACATTACTTTTCTAATAGTTCCAATCTCTAGAATCATGTGGCCAAGTGATCCTACTCATGCTTTGGAGATGGGGATAATTATTACAACGTTATCCTGGTCAGCTTCAATTTCAGGATTGCTATTTGGTCACTATATCGATCGGTATTCTAGAAAAAACATTCTCATTCTACTATCTATTTTCAGGGGAATTTCAGCTTTAATGCTTGGATTCGGAAAAGAAGGAGGAGGCTCTATGACTTGGATATACTTCTTAATATTTGTAGCTATTTTTGGAGCATTTGGAGGGCTTAGTTGGCCTACTGTCATCTCGTTAACTAACGACATCGTTCCTAAAGCGAATCGCTCTCGTTTTTTTGGGATTTATGAACTCGTAAGATCTCTAACTATGACCTTTGGTTTTCTTATAGGGGCTTTATTTGTACAAACAGGATTTTGAGATTATTCTTTTGGAGTGCGGGTATAGGAATACTAGTATTTGGATTCATTTTGGTCCGGCACATCAATGAACCAAAAAGAGGGGCTCAACAAGAAGAATTAACTCACATCCTCCAAGAAGACATTCCCTATGAATTCAGGATCACTCGCGAAATGATGAAAAAATCAATGTTGAGTAAGACTAACATTGTTGCTTTAGTAGAAGGGATTTTTACGTGGATACTTATGGGGTCTATTAATTTTTTAATTCTCAATCTAATACAAAATGAGCCCCATAATATTTCAGAATTCTCAACAAGCATCTTTATAGTCTGTTTTGGTCTAACAGGAGGTATTGTGGGACAATTGGGTTTAGCTCGATTGAGTGATAGATTTGCAAGAAAGCACGTGAAAGCGCGAGTTTACATGATAATTATTGCCATATCCGGAGGTATTATCAGTTTTGCTCTCTTCTTTTTTATCCCGTGGCCTCATTTATCTGTTGAACAAGGAAGAGATGTGGGATTCTTGATGACTTTACCAATTATATGGCTCATGGGATCATTGTTTTTTTTCTCGCGGTCGATATTTTCCTTGTATATAGTGAACCAATCTCCCATTTTACAGCAGATAAACTTACCCGAAGCACAAGGTCAGATTGTTTCATGGAATCAATTTTTAGAAAATTTAGGACGTGGCATAGGACCTTCTTTAAGTGGAATCCTCCTTGTAGTGTCTAATTACAATTATCAGTTTACAATTTTAATCTTAACCTTATGTATTCTTCCTGGAATCATTTTATGGTCATTAGCTTTAAGATGGCTTATTTCAGATACTAATCAAATAAAGAATATTCTTAAAAAGCGAGCAGATGGTTTACAAGATGCTCAAGATCATAAAGAAGATACAAAAAGATAATTCAATTATGAAATAGGAAGAAATGATGCGTGTATATTATTATTTGAATTAATCGGAAATTATGAGAATTAATAAAATAACATTTAGAATAATAAAAATTTAAATTGATTATCTAATATATTAATGCTACCACATTTGAATTGCAGATCAAATTAATGAAACCATTCCGGTCTTTATTATGAATGAATACAGATATAAATTATGTATTTTTGGTGATGGAGGAGTCGGGAAGACTACTCTAATTCAAAGATATTTGGAGGGAATGTTCAAAGCTACTTTTCGGCAGACCGTCGGGATGGATTTTTATCTCAAAAAATTAGAGATTGATGGTAAAAAAATAGCTTTGCAAGTATGGGACTTTGGAGGGGAAGAAAAATTCCGTTTTTTATTGCCTGGTGCTGTATCTGGAGCAAATGGGTGTATTTTTTTGTATGATATTACACGATATTTAACGTTTAAAAATTTAGATAACTGGCTCCAAGTCTTTAATGAATCGATTAATGAACTAAGTCAAAAAGTCTCTACCATGATAGTAGGAAGTAAATTAGATTTAGCGGAGACAAGAGCTATTGCTCAAGTAGATGCTAAAAACTTTTCGAAAGCGAATGGCTTTCAATACATAGAATGTTCATCAAAAAGCGGGGAAAACGTGGAAAACGTGTTTCTTACTATTGCAAGGTTGATGATGAAAAACACTACTTATTTGAAGGATCAATAAAATAAGGTATAACTATGACCTAAAAATTTCAGTTATTTACGAAAGTACAAACTTTAATATTTTTAGATATTAGATAAACCAATGAATTATTATTGTTCTCTTTATATCTCACTTTTTCGAGTTTAAGATCATGAAATTAATGCATGAATTAGGAATTCCAGTTCCATCTAAACGGTCATTAGTCGTGAGGAATACCAAAGAAGTTACCCTGAAACAAAGAGAAATTGCATTAAAAGAAACAGAATATAGTATGTTTTCATTTCCAGCAGATATGCTGGTTTTAGATTTTCTTTCCGATAGTGGAACAACTGCGATGACGGATTTGCAATGGGGGGCTTTATTTCACGGAGATGAGTCATATGGAAGAAATAAAGGATATTATGTTTTGTTAGATGCAATTAGAGACATATTTGAAAGGGGGGATCATCCTAAGAAAGCAATCCAACTAATTCTCTCAGGAGAAACGGATGTACAAAAACTAATGGATCAATTATATCTTGTCTCTTATAGCGGAGGTTTTGTAAATGGTGGCATCCATCAATTAGAACGTCCCAATGCATTTATTGTCCCTCAAGGACGATGTGCGGAATATTTATTATTCTCAACGATCGCGCAACTTAAACGAGAACTAAATATTAGCGAATCTTGGTACGTCCCTAATAATGGACATTTTGACACAACTGAAGCAAATATTGCTGCAAACGGCATGCATCCTGTTAACCTATTTTCTGCAAATTTATTTGAAGATTTTAATCATCAGGAGATGGATAAGAGTAATCCTTTTAAAGGAAATATGGAAATTGAGCAATTAGAACAATTTATTGAAGAGAGAGGAGCAGATAATATTCCAATTATTTATCTCACGATAACAAATAATACTGCTGCTGGGCAACCCGTATCAATGAAGAATATAAAAGCAGTTCAAAAGATTGCTAAAACACATAATATTCCACTATTCTTTGATGCTTGTAGATTTGCAGAAAATTCGATCTTTATTAAAGATTTTGAGGAAGGATACAAAAATAAATCAATTCCTGAAATTGTAAAAGAAATGTTTTCTTATGCAGATGGATTTACCATTAGTTTTAAGAAAGATGGATTAGCAAATATAGGTGGCGGATTATTCTTTAGAGATAAAGGAATATTTCATCAAAAATTCTCGCTGAATGGAGATATTGGAATTAGATTAAAAGAAAAACAAATTTTAACTTTTGGCAATGACAGCTATGGAGGATTATCTGGTAGAGATATTATTGCTTTAGCTGTAGGATTGTATGAAATAGTTAGAGAATCCTATTTGAATGAAAGAATTCGTCAAGTTAGAGATTTTGCCCGAAAATTGGCTATTAATGGTGTACCTGTAATCTTACCAGCAGGAGGACATGCTGTATATATAAATATGGATAAATTTTTTGAAAATACAAATATGAAAGTTGAAGATTTCGGTGGAGTTGGTTTTACAATTGAATTAGTGAGACATTACGGCATAAGAGGAGCAGAACTAGGACCTTTTGCTTTTGAATGGGACAACAAAACTGAAGAAGAAAGAAAGGGGATTTTACATTTAGTACGCTTTGCCGTTCCTCGAAATGTCTATGATTCTTCCCATATCGATTATGCAGTTGCTGCTATAACAGAACTTTACAAAAATAAGCTTAAAATTCCCAAAGTAAGAATTTCTCGAGGAGCAAAGTTAAGATTACGACACTTTCAATCTGGACTCCAACCTATATATAAGTAATTTTTAAAATCGGATATTTTTTCATCTTTACCAGTTGATTTTGGCTTTAGAAATAATAGCAAATTTTAGTTTAGTAAGCATTCCACCCATATCAAAATCAATCCCTAAAAAAAGAAATGGAAGTGAGCTCAGTAGTATATGTGGTCAAAAGAACTAAACCCGATATCGAATGGACAAAAAAAGCACGTACTAAATTATTCAGTGTTTCAAGAATCTTTTTGAAAGAAGCTTTTAAAAGATGTGTCGAAATTACAAGGGAACATAGTGGTGCAACAATAACTTATGAATTCTTGGATAGGATACGAAATAAAGTGAATGAAGAAAAACAAAAATGAAGCATTTTGAACTTGCCAATCATGTATCTAACTATATCTATAGCACTTTCAGGTAGAAATTTAAGCATTAATTTTATTTTAAATTTCCAAGTGCCTTAATTGGCTTGACACACTTTTCCTTCTCAAAATCTTCATAAAATCATTCTCGCTTTGCCTTAGACGACTTAGAAAGCTATCTAACTTATCGAAATTATTAAACCAATGCTCTTCACCATTCACTATGATCTTCACTCCTTTTTGTTCCGCGTTAATTATGGCATAAATTCCTCCTATTTCTGAATCATGTTTTATGAAGATTTTGTCATTTTCATGTGAATCACTTTTTTCATTTCCTTTCTTAGCCCAGAATTGATTTTTAAGAAGGTAACTTCTATACATGCTCATCTTTTCACACACACCTCTTTTTTTAAAAATATTCACGAGTTATCGTGATATATACAAAAACAACCCATGAAATAGTATCCAAGTATTATAAGCTATGAATGTTTTATAGAACCGTGTGTTATCGGGAATATACCCACGTATTATCTAATTTTTAATTCTTAAACTCAAATATGACCTATATACTTTGATACTCTATAATCAACAAAACAATCATTTGGTATTTAAGTAACAAAGTAAAATCCTCAGCACTATTTGCCTAATGCAAATTTCTTGGGGGCTGCTAAAAAAAATTTCGATTGGAAATGTGTGTTATAATAACGACTAACTGATGAAATACGTTTACTTTTTAGTCACAATAAATTGGTTAAAATAAGGAAAAAAATTAATGAGTTGGTGACAAGCATGATGATAACAGAAAATCAATTTTATATATCGCTTTTTGATGATTATAAGAAAAATTATGATGATCCGGAGAAAAAAATCATGTGGAAGCTAAATTCAATCATTCAATTGATGAATATGACTGTCGATTATGAAAGTGATTTCTGTGAAAATGCTCTCCGAATGATACTAGTGTTATTTAATGAAATTGAGTTTGAATCATGGGAACTAGAGTTAGATAACTCCATGGATCTTTCTGAGAATGATAAAAATTCATTCGTTCAAATTCTATTCGATGAAGTATGTTAAATTTGAGTAGATAAAAGTTTATTTAAATTCTTTCGCAAATTTCCAAATATAATCGCTTTTATTCATGGTATGGAGATTCTTGATTACTTTTCCAGATTTTAAAGCTTCCATTTCTTTTCCATTATATAATGTTTTACCTACGACAAGAGGCCTGTCATGAGTCTCATCAACGACCTGAATTATTTCACCTTTTTGTATCATTGGATCTATTTTTATTATTCCTGGTCTCATGATATCCGCACCACTCAATGTTATATATTTAATTGCTCCCATATCGACGACTACTTTTCTTAATTCGATCTTTTTATCAATTAATTGAGTGAGAACCGGGATAAAACCATGCTCCTGGGATTTCCATATTTTTAGTTCGTTGTTAATCGCATACAAAATATCGCCGTGTTCAGTGAGAATCACTTCAATGCGCGATTTTGGTGGAAATAAACTATCCACGAATTTCTGATCATAATGTTCTAAAATCTCATTCTTCAGCTCTTTAATTTCTGAGGATTTTATAAAATGACGCTGTCTTATATTCATGCTCATTATGAAAAAACAATTAATTGAATAAAAGGTTTACACATGCTTTCTATAAGAACATTTTTATGAGAATTATTGAGAATTATCACACATTTCATTTTAAACTATTATAAGGTCTTTGAGTAATTTTTTCTGATAAATTGAAATTATGGAATAATATATAAGAAAACGAGTTGCTTATAAATTATAAATAGGGTGTCTTGTAAAAATAAAACAATTCATTTAAAAAATGGTAATCTATAATATAAATAATCGATTTCAAAATAAATATTGATCAAAATGAGTAAAGATTCAAGTGATATTGTTTTTCAAGGTCGGACTGAAGCAATATACAAGGTTATTGTAATTGGGGATCCCGCTGTGGGCAAAACCAGCCTTCTCACTAAATTTGCAAAGAATAAATTCGAGGAACGATATGTTGCAACCGTCGGGGTTAATATTGTTAAGGAACCTATATCTTTGGAAGCAGAGGGTGCCACAGTGAACCTGATGTTCTGGGATATTGCTGGTCAACCTCAATTCTATATGCTACACCGCCCTTATTTCAATGGAGCTGATGGAATGATTTTGGTATTTGATGTGACACGTTCAAGCACATTTAGCAACATTAACAATTGGTATAATACAGCAGTCAAGTATGGTTTGAGTCATATTCCCCGATTACTAATAGGGAACAAAGTTGATTTAAAAGACGATCGAAAGATAATTTTACCAATGGCAGAGCATTTAAGTGAAAAGCTTGATGCTCCGTATTTTGAAACATCTGCGTTAACAGGTGAAAGAGTTAAGGTAGTATTTGAAAAAATAGCGCATTTGGTTTATGAATCAAAATCAAAGTAAGTTTCTATTTAACTATTTTTTTAACTAAAAATCTCTAGTGCTTCAATTCTAATTTGTTCATCCAAAAAGTGATTTTTTCACGTAGATATTCCTTTAAGTCTAATGAATCAGGGTTTTTCGTCTCAAGATTTTCTGATAATGATTCAAGAGTGGCCAATCGATTATTTATTTGGGAAATCTCATATAATATTCGATGCCCTCCTGTATATTCAAAAATTTGTTCTTTAATCGTTTCAAGAGCATTGATAACATCTTTGGGGCTATCCAAGTCCGATATTTCAGCTTGTAATTGTAATAAATTCGACTGAATTGACGTTTTCATGTCCGTGGCGTCTTTTTTCCTTTCAATTTTTTGAACCTCAAGACGTTCTTTTTTAATTGCACTATTTGCACTAGTTATCAGCGTTTTGAGCAATTCAATTTCGTCTGTTAAAGTTTTTTGACCTTGAATTATCCCCGAAAATTGTGGGGATAAGCTTTTCACATGCAGAGTAGCAGAATGTAATTCTTCAATCTTATCGGTCAATTTATTTAACTTCAAATTTGTTTGGCCTAATTTGGTTATGAGATCCAGACCAAATTTTTCTAATATCGAGGAGAAGAGCGTAATTTTCTCATTTAACTCTTTATACATTTCTTGCATGGAAAGCTCTTTCGTGTTATTTTCATCCATAATTACAAGTTGTCCCTCTTGATTAATAAATGAATTAATGATGTGAGTTGCATGTTAAAAAGATCAATTTTTTATTATTCTTCTTTATTTATTAATATAGAATTTAAATTTAAATTCCTTTATCTTAGGAATGCAATTTAATTTTATACAAGATAGACATTTTGTGTAATCCTTTATGTCTCAATCCAGCATGAAACCATTCCAGACTTAGTTTATATTCAAATTAAGCTAACAATTTGATTACGATGATACAATATATTAATGTTTTAACTAGAGATGGGAAAAGTCTTTTGTTTCGCAATTATGGTAGTTCAGACGTTGATAGAGATTTACTTGCTGGGTTTTTAAGCGCCTTTTCTGGATTCATAAAAGAAATAAGTCAAAGTGATATAAGATCAACAGCAACAGACGAGTTTAAATATTATTATACCATCATTGAGGAGATAATTATTGTAGTCTGTACTGATTTAGAAGAAGACGATGCTTCAATTAATTCAAAAATAACCACAATTAAGATTAAATTTATCGAAAAATTCGGAGAAATCATAGCGAGTGGTTCATGGGCGGGCAATCGTACAATTTTTAATAGTTTTGAAAAGGATATTGACGAGATAGTGCTTGGCGCCATAAAAGTATCAATTATAGGACTCGGAGGGGTTGGAAAGACTACATTATTACATTTGATATGCGGTAAAGATATTGATCTTGAATATATCCCAACGATCAACGTAGACATTACATCTTTTAATGAATTTGAGGGGGTTCATAGATCCGTAATTTTTTGGGATTTTGCAGGGCAAAAGAATTTTCGTTCCTTGTGGAGAAGCTTGTTAGATAATACAGATATAGCGTTACTCGTACTAGATTCGACTTTTGAAAACGTGAATTACAGTAAAGAAATTATTAAGGACATTCTTGATAAATATTACAAAGAAGTACTAGTAATTGGCATTGCAAATAAACAAGATCTCCCTAATCATCTCACTCCTGAATTTTGTGAGCGAATCTTGTCTAAAGCTGATAGGCATCCACCAATAAAAGTCTATGGAATGATTGCCATAAATGAAGTCTATCGTGAAAAAATACATGCGATAGTTAGAGATGCGATTAGTCAAATTTATCACAAGGCTTAATTAAAATGATCAAAGGATATTTAGATGTTTCATGAGACTAGAATTGAGAATTCTTAGCCATTTAATAAAATATATAAAATTTTCAATATTATTTGTGATATCTTTTCAATATAATTGGTGGAAAATCTGATAGATTATAAAATCGAAGAAGTGGATTGTTATAAAAAAGAAGATCGCGATACAATTCTATTGCCAGTGTTGACGGAAGAAGAAAAACGAATCATTGATCCAATAGTAGATCCCACTTCTGGTCTAAGAATTCAAATTTTTGATATTAAGGATCAAAATCTCTATTATTTGACACAAAGAAAGCTATTTCTGTTTTTGCGAGTCTTTAAAGCAATAAGCTTAAAGTATCAAAAACTGAAGAAAAACCAGAATTTGAATGTTTTGATTGTAACTGACGATCGTCCAAGTAAGGATATCTTGCTTCGATACTGTTCTGAAATTTTCGCAAGTGATGGGTTCAAGGTTTACTATCAAGACGATGTTGATGGAGAATCAAAATTATCATCTCCCTATGCTGCAGCTTCAGTTGCATTGCTGAATGACATCAATTTGATACTAATGCTGACAGCCTCTCATAATGATTTATCTTGGAATGGTATCAAGTTTTACATTGATTATCCCATGCCCATGTCAGGCGACCTTTTCAAAGAAATTTCGAAAAGTGCAATAGATTTACATGAAATTCATCTTAAACGAGATTTTACTCCCCAAAAAATTGATGCGGAAAAAAAAAATAATGATTACGTGAAACGCCTCTTAGCGGATGTATTAGAAATTAAATCGATTAAGGGAAAAAACATAGTAATATGGCCTTATCTTGGGAAAGCAAGAGGGATTGTGAACTTATTTAAAGATTATGGGGCAAATATCATTCTTATTGACGAGGAAATAAATCCTCCAAACCCTATACAAGAATTAAGACCAGAGAAGTTACAAAAAGTAATGCTTGAAAATGATTCCGATCTTGCTCTATTGCTTGACGCAGATAGGGATCGTATCGCATTATATGTTAAGCAAAATGGAGAATATTATTTTTATATTCCAAATGAAATCTATTCTGCCATGCATAATATATTAGCTAAAAGTTATGGTAAGAAAATCTTTAATGTTAGAACTATTCCAAGTGATTTAAGGGGAGATAATTCATGTTTCATTAACATATTAACTGGGGTGGGTTATAAACATTTAGGAATCATTCTATATTTCTTATTTGATGTAGATGTAGAAAAATCGAAAATTGATTCTGCTATTCTTTACTTAGAGGATGAGAATAAAAAATTAATAAAGATTAATAATCCAACTCTTTTGAAAGACGAAATTTCAAAGTTTTTAGATCATGAAAACTCAGATCTCTTTGAACAAAATTGGCTCATCGTCATGTGGGAAGAATCCGGTGGGCACACGTTAAATGTTTTTAAGATTGTTCCTAAAAAAGAAAATGGAAAATATAAATTCACGACTAAATTTCCTTTAATAGCAGATAAATACCCTGTACCTGCGTTAGTTCTCATAACTGAGTTAATTTCAAGGGGTCATATCATATCCAAATCAACAGATTGGTCGATTAAAGGAATTAATCAAACCATTCCTGCTATAGACGAAGAAAAGGTCAGAATTATGAATAATTTCATTAAAAATGATGATCGAAATATAAGGATTGCAGGGAAGGACTATCATGTAAAAGCATTATCAGATAATACAGGTAATATAGACATATATCAACTTAAAAGCCAAGATTCGACGCTTTATTTTCGACCGAGTGGAACAGGACCAGAAGTACGTTTTTACATATTTGGGAAACGAGAAACTCATCTTGATGAAATTAAAAGAGTGCAAAAATATGTCAAGGAAAATTACATGTAATTTGTTTATATGAAAAAATTTCTTTAATTTTCCTGTTCAATTCCAGGAATAGTTAATTTATTCGATTCAATTCGTAAAATTCCTTTTTCTTGTAAACTTTTCATCGATTTAAGTGTTTTTTCTTCATCCCATTTTAACCCTTTCATGAAATCTTCCTTCTTTAAAGGTTCCTTAGAGATAGCATATTTAATAAAGCGTTTTTCAGAAGGAGTTAATTCCAAATCTTTAAATAAATACACTTGATGCCGACCTAATTTGATTGAATCGTGTATTAATTGTAGTTCTTTTAATTGTGTCAAGGTGGATTTAATTTCTTCATCTGATATATCCGGATAATCTTCTAAAATGAAACGCTTAATTTTTTCATATTGAGTTAACCCTCCATTCATAATAGAGTATTTTTCAAGATAGCTTAATATTTTTTGAGATATTCTTTCCATTAAATCTGGTTGTTCATCTTCAAGATTTACTATTTCACCATCTAACTCATTTTCTTCTTTCTGCTCTTTTTCTATTGATTGCGGAAGACGTTTCACGGCGGGTTTCTTATCAAATTTTATTGGCGGTACGGATTCCTTTTCTAATTTATTGTATTTTTCAAAATCCTCTTCATATTCCTCTAATGATGGTCTTTGTTCCTCAATTTTAATCTCTTTCTGAGTTTCTTCTAACCGGTTTTTTAATTTGTTCACTAACTCTAATTGTCGTTTTTTTTTCTCCTCCTCTTTCAATTGTTCTTTGTGTATTTGATTTTCAATAACTTCGTTCCATTTGGCTTTTTCATTAAATGCTTCGATCGTAATTACATCATCAATTACATTTAGAATCACTTTATTACTTAACCCGTCTAGAACTTTTTTCGCATAATGGTAATCCCATTGCGTCAATTTTAATAATTCTTGCACTGTCAAGTCATTTTCATCATATGTAAATGTAATGATAACTTTTTCTGGATTCGTGAACTCTAAATCAACCTTTTTGATTATTATAAATTGGAGCGTGGTATTAATTTCACTAATATCTCGTATCAAATGTGTTTTCTTCATTATATTTAATATGGGCAAGATATCATCATTTTTTAAATTCCTAATCTCTTTAAATAAGTAATACTTCAGGTTTTGAATAGGGATAAATTCTAAAGAATCTAACTTATATTTTTGCATTATTTTAATAAAATTTCGAGACATTTTCTCATAATACATTCCCGTTCCAATATCAACCTTACGAGAAGAATCAGCAAAAAGTTCTGAGTCAAGAGCTTCAAGTTTTGTTATGGTATCTTTAAGATTTTCTATGTCTTTTTCTAATTCTTCCTTGGTTTTAGGCATTGCTGATAATAATCCTGACATTGATAATCGGTAATCTTTCCCACCCTTATCAATCATTTCAATTTCATAGTCTTCTGATTTTACCTGCTCTTCGACAATTTTAATCTTTTGTTTAACCGTATCCTCAATATGTTTTTTTGTTTCTTCAATAATTTTGGAGATTTTTTCCAATTTTTCTGTCATTATATTCCGACTTTCTTTTACGACATACCCTTCAACGTATTTTTCTTCTTGTTCAATCCTTATCCGTTCGTTTCGTTTTTCAGCATAAATTTTATATCTAAGTGTAAATAGGATAAAAAAAGCCAGTAGACTACCCGAAAAAAGCAAGGAAATGAGTTGTGATTGCACTACTCTACCACTCTCTATAATTCATCAATATTTAGATTAACTAGCATATTTATTTTAATTTTAGCTAATTTTTTTTTTCCATTTTAAGTTATCTATTACGATATTATAAATTTAATTGCAATAAAAAATTAAATCTACTTAACTAAAATCCTTTCATTGGATATTAATGATATAGGAAATTGAGAAAATAAGCATGCAAGAAAAAATAATTGATGATCAAATTCATGAAAAAATGACCTTGGAAAACGTGTTCAAAATTTTCAACGATAATGTCTTTCCAATGTTAAATGAAGAGGAGAAAGATTACTGTAATCAACTTCAAGAATTTTGCTTGGAGTTAAATCCAAAAATCGATAAATCAAAAGATGTCTACGTGTTATTTCCAGAACTAGGAAAAAATGGATACATGCAGCGAATAAACCTTTGGAACGATTTCAAACCTTATGGAATGAAAAAAGAAATATTACTTGGAACCCATTTGTCAATGTTAGATGCACAATTGGAATTAGGTCGTTTAGCAAGCGGTATATTGTGTGGAAATCCAACTTTTCATTATTATACCCACGGTGGAACCGGAGATACGATCCAGAAAGTGCAAGATGAATTGATGTCCGGTAAGAAAATTGGATCCATAGGCATAACAGAACCCAATAGAGGATCAGATGCGGTTAACATGACAACCATCGCCTCGAAAGATGGAGATGCAATTGTTTATAATGGAGAAAAAGTATATACGACTAATGGCCCTAAAGCAGATTATTTCTGTGCTTATGGAGTGCATAGTGCAGAAGATCCTAGAGGAACCATGGTTCAAGCGATGATCAAGAGAGAATTTGGAGTAAAAACCGAACGTTTGAAAATAAACTCTGTACCGCGAGTTCACATTGCACATACCTTTTTTAAAGACGTAAAAATTCCCAAGGAATATATCCTCGCGGATAATGGTCAAGGCTATGTAAGACTTTTCGAAGGTTTGGTTCCAGAAAGACTGGGGATTATGGGTTCTGGCATAGGGATCTGCTGGAGTGGGTTGATATATGGGATTATCTATACGAATATGAGAAAGCAATTTGGGAAACCTGTGGTTAGATATCAAGGAGTTGGTTATGGATTAGCAGATTTACTTACTAAATCAACAGCTGCTACGAGTTTGGCATTACAAGCAGCAACGATTTACGATGATAAAATATTATTTGCTGATAAACCCTCAAAGGAAGCAGAAAAATGGGTCGCTGGAATTTCCTCTCAAGGGAAATATTATACTGCAAAACTGACTCATGAGATCTGCTATGAAGTTCAACAACACATGGGTGGAGTCTCCGTAACTGATAATACACACGTAGATGAGCTTACAGATGTGAGTAAAATTGAAGAAGTTATCGGTGGATCTAGAAATATACAACTTCTCCTAATTCAGTCTCAAATTCAAAGATATATTGGTCTAATTTAAAAAATCTCAATTTTTTAATTTTTTTTACTCTTTTTCATATAAGGTTTAGATAGAATGCCCAAAAATCAATTCCAACACAATAAACTTTATGCAATTAATTTAAGTTAAATTTGATTAACATTTACATAAAAAATCTTTAAAAAAAATCTTACTAATGAATGATGAAATCAACCTTATAATTATCCTCTTCGGTTTTTTGCTGTTTAATTTTTTTGGAATAATAATGTTAATCAAAACTGTTAATATACTAAGAGAGTGGAAAAACCTATTTCATTTTAAATTTTTTAAAAAGAATAAGCATAATCAAGAATTTGAATGATTTATTGTCCTTTTAAAGATTCACTTAATTCAGGGTTAAATCTTATCATGTCATTAAAGAAATAAAACCATCACAGAAGTAATAATTGTTTTTAGACTGATCCCGATTAGAAAGCAAAAAATTAAAATTTGGAATGTTTTGACAGGAATTTTTGGAGTTAGCTTATGTCCAAGCTTGATACCAAGAAATATTACTGGAAAGCCTAATAGAAATAATATGGCTAAATCATATGGGAATATATCCGTTAAAAAATATAATGGTGTTCTTGCGACTGAAAGCGTAAATGCAATAATCGCGAAATTTTCTATAAAATTCTCTCTATAATGCCCTGTTTTTTCAAGCATCGCTACATTTACTGGTCCTGCAGCACTTATTAATGAAGTTAATAATCCATAGGTAAATCCACCAGCCAATATTAAAGGAGAGGTAGTATTTAACTGTTTGATAGCATCAACTTTTTCACTTTTTCTGACATAATGATATAATTTTTGGACAGAATATCCAAATATAAATATCCCAAGCATTAAATCTATCCATTCCAATCCGATTTCAATGAATAAAAAAGTCCCAAAGATTGTAGCAGGAATCCCTAAGGAAATAAATCGGAAAAAATACCCCCTATCTAAAAATTGGCGGTATTTAACAAAATTGAGAAAGGAAGTAAGAAGACCCCACAAATTAACAAGAATTACTGCATTCTTAATTCCAATTAGTGGAGTAATTATAGGGAGTAAGACTAGAGCATCTCCAAATCCAATTACCCCATAAACCATGCTCGAAAAGAAAATGGCAATTAATGAGAGGTAGATAATCATATTTTAAAATGTATTGTTTTGAAAAATTATAGACATTTATTATTGCATTAATTAATGTTTCATAATTAATTTTCTACTTATCTAAGGCAATTTAACTACTTTCTAAAAAGGGGTCATTAATTTTTAATTATAATCTCCAAAAATATAAAAATGCCAATCAGAATCAAATAATTATTAACAAAGTAAACTTTACGATGTATAACAAAAAAACAAGGAAACATTAAACTGAAATCCAAACTAAAAAATATAAGTATCTTATTAATAGGATTATTTTTAGCGTTATTTCTAGGTAATACGCTTAATTTCAACAAGGGAGTACAAACTGAGTTTAACATCCCGAAACAGTCAGCCGGTTACACTGAATCATTCATACATGTTGATGGTAATTGGACAGAGACAGCCTCTACCTATGATTGGTGTTACGGTGTTGGTTCATGGAGCACACCTTATGTAATTGAAAACGTTTTTATTAACGCGATTAGTTCACCTACGGGAAGTGGAATCTTGATAAATAACTCTTTAGACGTGTATTTTCGAATACAAAATTGTGCTATTATTAATGCCCCAGGAGGTGTTGTTGGTTATGGAGCAGGAATAGAATTGCAAAATTGCTCAAGAGGACTCATCTTTAATAACACTTGCACAGATAGTGGTGCGAGTGGAAATGGTATTTTATTAGGGGGTTATAATTGTTATAATATTACGATTGAAAGAAATGTGGTTAAATCTTCCGTAC
>Ga0315535_1000391_pt1 | contig 30917 bp, 31 predicted proteins | sample SalMarSW160220MG_2_FD_203092 | JGI IMG/M metagenome (GOLD analysis project Ga0315535, IMG submission 203092) | Salt marsh sediment microbial communities from the Plum Island Ecosystem LTER, Massachusetts, United States - Salt Marsh Sediment SW1602-20 ... | reverse complement strand
TCACTCCGGCCAGTCGCAGTTCGGCCGTCATCATCGGGAAGAGCATCGGTGTGCCGGTCGCTTTCCACGCGATGGGGACCGTGAAGAGGTCATGGCCGTACTCGGGCTCCCCGGTTTCCATCACCACCGTCTTGGCGAGCACGGGAGTGGTCCTGCCCGGACCGACCTTCGCTCGCAGGAGCTCGCCGGTTCGATACGCCTCGTATGCCCAACCGCCGAGTTCGGCCAGCACCGGCTCGAGACGTTGTACCGCGACGTCAAACGGCACCTGTATCTGCGACAGATAGGTGACAAACACCGAAGCAGTGTGTCATACCGTCCAGGGGTACAACAAGGGCCGAACGTCACATACGAGAAGAGAGAGCCGGGAGGGTGTGGGATCGATTGGGGTCGGTTCGCTCCCGGCTCTCTCGGGCCGACAGGTTGGTGGTGCCCGCCGACCCGCGTCATCTCATATCGTGGGGGACGCGACTCGAACGGTCCAGGGGCAAATGGCCCTTTTCGAGCAGCCGGCCGCCTCCGCAGTACAGTTCGTCCGTCGACGCGGAGGACCGATGAGGGAATCGACCTTTCCTGGAAGCGAGGGCAGCGTCCACTACCGAGTGTGGGATGCATCCGATCGACCTCGCCGGGTAGTCCTCATCGTGCACGGCTACGCGGAACACGGCGGACGGTACGCGCACGTCGCAGATGCGCTCGCCACGCAGGGTGCGACCGTGTACGCCCCTGATCACATCGGGCATGGACAGACCGACGGCGAACGCGCGCTGATCCGTGACTTCGAGCGTGTCGTTGACGACCTGGAGCAGGTGTCGCGTATCGCTGCGGAGGAACAGGGCGACGTGCCGCTCGTCGTAGTCGGCCACTCGATGGGAGGGCTCTTGAGCGCCCGGTTCGCCGAGCGCAACCCTTCAGCCATCGCCGGTCTCGCGTTCATGGGGGCGGTGATCGGCGACTGGGATTGGGCGCGCAGGGCACTCGACGACCCGTCACTGATGGAAGCACCATCGGACGTCGCCGGCATGTCTACCGTCCGAGAGGCGCAGGAGTCGTACGCGAACGACCCGCTCGTCTATCACGGTCTCTACAAGCGTCCACTTCTCGTAGCCGAGGTTGCAGCGCTCGACCGTTTCAACGCGGAGCTCGACCGCTTGACCATGCCGATCCTGTTCATGCACGGCATCGACGATCCGTTCGTGCCCTACCTCACGTCGATGGATGCGGTCCTGCGCATGCCGTCCGACGACGTCACGATCCGGCTGTTCAAGGGAGACCGGCATGAACTCGTCAACGAACGGGACCGGTACGAGGTCATTGCCGAGCTCGCTCGCTTCGCGGCCAGGTTCACCTAGCCCATTCGACCTTCGAGGTGAAGAGGTCGGAGGAGGCGGTCTGCGAAACCCGGTGTGAGGGTCGAGAACCACACGTAGAGCCGCCCGCGCACGGCAGGGACGTACACCTCCGGCCTCGGACGTCGAATCGCCGATATCACCGCCTTCGCCGCGGTCTCGGCCGAGGTCTTGCGTTGGACCGAGGGGACGTCGAGCCGTTCGATCATCGCCGTGTCGACTCTGCCCGCGTGAATCCCGGTGACAGCGATGCCTCGTTCCGCCAGCTCCTGTCGGGCGACACCGGTGAATCCGGTCAGCGCGTGCTTCGCAGCAGCGTAGGCACCCTCGGCCGGCACTCCCCGCTTGCCGTCCAGTGAGTTCATGAAGATGAAGTGCCCACCGTGAGTCATGAACGGAAGGGCGGCGAGGGTCAGCGACACGTTGGACAGATAGTCGATGCGCATGATCTTTTCCCAGAGGTCTGGGCCCGTCTCTTCGATGGCACCGTGATGCCAGATGCCGGCATTGCCGATCACGACGTCGATGTGACCCCATCGGTCGATCGTCGCCTGTACGAGCTGTCGGACCTGATGATCGTCGGCGACGTCGGTTGGAGCCACCAACCCCTCGCCGCCTGCTCGGAAGACCTCGTCGGCCAACGTCTGAAGGAGTGGTTCCCTCCGCGCCGCGAGCGCGATCCGTGCGCCCCGACGACCCAGGGCCAGTGCCGTGGCTCGGCCGATGCCTGACGACGCCCCGGTGAGGACGATGACGCGCTCCGACAGGTTCACCCCGCGATGGTAGGAAGTTTCTCCTGCCTCCGTCACTGCGGCTCCTAGTCTGCCGAGTGAGGAGGTGCGATGGACGCGAAGCAGTATTCGACCAACGAAGCGACGTACGGTGCCTACGCGACGCACATCTCGCCGGGCAAGGTGGCCCTTTTTCGGCAACTCGACCTGCAACTCGTCATGGGCGAAAGAGGGGGTTCGAGCTTCAAGGACGCCTACACGGGCGACCGTTTCTACAACTGCCACTGCAACGGTGGCGTCTTCAACCTCGGTCACCGCAACGCCACGGTGCTCAACGTGGTTCGTGAGGCGCTCGACTCCCTCGACATCGGCAACCACCACCTCGTGTCGGGCCTCCGGGCGCGCCTCGCCGAGCGGCTCAGCGCGACGACGGATGATGAGCTACCAGGCGTGATCTTCGGTGTTGGTGGTGGCGAGGCAATGGATCTCGCCCTCAAGGCCGCTCGGGGTGTCACGGGACGTCAAGTCATCGTGTCGGCGAAGGGCGGCTATCACGGCCACACCGGTCTCGCCGTTGCCGCCGGGAATCCCGAGTACCGATCACCGTTCGGTCCCAACCTCCCGGGCTTCGTTCAGGTCCCCTTTGACGACCTGGACGCGCTCGAAGCAACCGTCGACGACGCCACTGCTGCGGTGCTTCTCGAACCGGTGCCGGCCACGTTGGGCATGCCGATCGCCGCGGACGGGTACTTCCGGTCGGTTGCCGAGATCGTTCGACGAGCCGGTGCACTGCTCATCATGGACGAGGTGCAAACGGGTCTCGGAAGGACCGGATCCATGTGGTGCTACGGGCAACTCGGTGTCGTGCCAGACATACTCGTCACCGGCAAGGGGCTGAGCGGAGGTATCTACCCGATCAGCGCGACGATGATGACGAGGGAGGTGCTGTCCTTCTTCGAGTCCTTACCGTTCGTGCATCTGTCGACGTTTGGCGGAGCCGAACCAGGCTGCGCAGCAGCGCTCGCAGTGCTCGACGCCGTCGAAGAACTCGGGTTCCTCGATCGGGTTCGCGAGTTGGGAGAGCGTTTCGAGGCGGGGCTCTCGGACCTGCCGTTCACGTTGCGGCGCCGAGGCCTGATGATGGGGTTCGCGTTCGAAGCGCCCAACGCCGGTGTGATGGCTGCGAAGATGCTGTACGACGTGGGGGTGTTCGTCGTCTGGGCCGAGAACGACCGTTCCGTCACGCAGTTCCTCCCACCGTTGATCCTGACCGACGAGGAGGCGGGCGACATCATCGACCGAGTGCGCAAGGCGTTCGCGTGAGACCCGTTCGTGTCGACGACCTGGACGTCCTCGAAGCTCGGTTCCAGCACGCGTTCGGGAGCGCTACCTACGACGGCCTCGATGTCATCGGCTACGGCGAGATCACGAGCGTCGTCGCGTGGCCGGGGCCCGACGGTCCGATTGCCGCCAAGCGGCTGCCCGCATTCCGCGCCGGTGAAGGCGTAGACGCATACCTCACCCTGCTCGCTGACTATCTCGAAGGTTTGCGGGGAGCCGGAATCGACGTCGTTCCCACCAGGGCGGAGCGTCTCGTTCTCGATGGGGGTGACGTCGCCGTGTACCTGCTCCAGCCAATGATCGACGAGTCCCTCCTCGGGCATCGGTACCTTCGCAACGCGCCGACCAGCGACGCAGCGGCATTGCTCGAGAAGGTCTTCGACGCCGTCGAGTCTGCCATCGGATCAGGTGTCGGCCTCGACGCCCAGATCTCCAACTGGGCACTCGTCGGCGATTCGGTGGTCTACTTCGACGTGACAACGCCGCTGCTTCGTGATGAATCCGGATGTGACCGGCTCGACACCGGCATCTTCCTCGCGTCGCTTCCGTGGCCTCTCAGGGGTGTCGTGCGGCGGTTCATGGTCCAAGGCATCATCGACGAGTACTTCGATATCCGAACCACGATCCTCAACCTTCTCGCCCAGTTCTACAAAGAGCGTCTCACGGAGCTGATTCCACTCGCCCTCGAACGGGCCAACACTCGCCTGGAACGGCCGTTCACCGCCGACGAGGTTCGCAGCTACTACGCGAAGGATGCTCGGCTGTGGGAGTTCCTCCAGAGACTTCGCAGAGTTGATCGCTGGTGGCACCTCCATGTTCTGCACCGTGCCTATTCCTTCCTACTGCCGGGTAGAGTCGAAAGGTGACCAGTCGAGTGCGGCCGTGAACCAGCGAGCCCTCGCGATTCTGGCCGTGGGGGTCCTGGCTCTGACCGGCTGTAGCAGCCCCTCCACCACCTCGCCCTCTGTCATCACCACCACACCGACTCCGGCGACCGGCCCGAGCACGACGACCCTCGAGTCGATCCTCCCCACGACCACGTCATCCCCCACTACAACCACGACCCGTGTGGTCGCGGCTCGACGGCCCACCGTCACGATCGCCCTCGCAGGAGACGTGATGCTCGGGCGGGGGCTGCGACGGATCGTTGCCAACGACCCCGGGAGCATCTTCGAGGATGTCCGTTTCATGCTCTCGAACGCGGACCTCGCCGGCGCAAACATGGAGTCGCCGCTCACCGACCGTCCCCACATCGCAACGAATCCCTACGCCCTCGAGACTCCGCCGGAATCGGCCGGCATCCTCGCGTCCGGCGGGTTCGATATTCTGACCATCGCCAACAACCACGCAGGTGATGCAGGCAGAGCATCAGTCGTGGACAGTGTCGAGGCAGTCGAACTCGCGGGGATGAAGGCGGTTGGCGGCGGTGCCAATTCGGAGCAGGCCCGCCTGCCCGTCGTGTTCGACGTGCGGGGACTTCGAATCGGGTTCCTTGCGTACGACGCAACAGGGGCGGGCACAGTCGCGACGGAAACCAAGCCCGGAATTGCCCGCTGGAACGAGGAACAGGCCCACCTCGCGGTGACCGCTCTTCGCCCTGGGGTCGACGTGCTGGTCGTCGCCGTCCACGGGGGCGTCGAGTACCGAACGTGGACCGACCCGTACATGGCCGTTCTCGCCGGGAAGCTCCACGAGTGGGGTGTGGATGTCATCTGGGGGAGCGGACCGCACGTCGTGCAGCCGGTCTACGTCATCGGCGGAAGCCGGCCCACGGTGGTCGCCACCAGCCTGGGCAACCTCATCTTCGATCAGGGGGACCCCGAGACGAAGGTCGGAGCTGTGCTCGAGGTGCTCGCCGACGAGCAGGGCGCCGCCGCGTACCGGATCGCGACGGTCGACCATCACGACCGGAGGGTGCACTTCGACGAGTGGCGAATGCCCGAAGGTGACGCGGCGATGCTCGGCGAGGGGTGGTGGTCGCTCGCCCGATCATTCACCCTGGCCGGAGACGATGCCATCGATGTCGACGGCTTTCGGTATGGGGAAGTAGTCGATGTGTCTCGGGGGGATGTCGACCTGGACGGTCACGACGAGGTCGTCGTCGCATTCACTCGACCGTTTCAAGAGAACCCTGTGAACTCGCTGTTTCCCGATCGACCCTGGATGGACGCGACGGGACAGAGCGCGCATCTGGGGGTGTTCGAAGCGTCCGATCTGAGACCTGAATGGATAGCGGGAACCCTGTTCAGGCCCGTTCAGCGGGTCGTCGCCTGCGACGGTAGCCTTGCCATCGAGTACATCGGGGAGGAAGGCACACTGGCCTCCGGTGGGTGGCGATGGAGAGGGTTCGGGTTCACCGTGACACCAACACTCGATCGTGACGCGACCCTTGGCTGTGCAGACATCGACGGCGACGGTGCCACCGATCCAGTCTTGGGGGTTCCATGAAACGCAACGTACTGATCGCGATGGTCGTCGTGGCCCTCGTTGCCGGGTGTACGAAGACCTCTGCCACGACGACCGTGACGACGACGCCGGCAGCCACGACGGCAACTACGTCCACGACCTCGGTCACCACCATGACATCACCGGCCACGACCACAACGACGATCGCTCCGACAGTTGTCGCGCTCATGCAGCCACGCGAGCTGGGTCCCTTCGCAGCGTTCACACTCGTTCCGATCGCCGATCAGGGCACGTATCCGGGACCTGCATGGCCAACGTCGCTTGACGATGTCATCATTCCGCCGGATGCCGAGTACGCGCTCGGGAGCGACGACGTGCAGAACGCGCTGCTCTCCGACGGGTTCGTCGTGATCCCTGGCTACGCGTCGTTGTTCCAGGACGTGTACGGCAAGGCGCTCTACGACAACCACGCCATGTTCGTGACCACCGACGTCGCCTACCACATGCTGCATCTCGCCTTCTCGAAGGTGCTGCGCGACACCGAGCAGGATGCGATGTTGCCAGTGCTCGAACAGCTCGTCGGTGACGCGCTCACCGCTGCCCATGCGCAAGAGATCAGCTACCAGGGAACAGCGCTCGAAGACATGTCGTCGCGGGTCGCCCAGCTGTTCGAAGCGGCGGGCGTGCTGCTTGGGCTCGACGTGAGCCAGGTTGGGTCCCTTGCGCAGCAGGAGGTGGACCTCGCCAGGGAGGCGACCCAGCTGGGGACGTCGCCGATCACCGGGTTCAGTGGGTGTGATCCGACCGTCTCTCCACATGGCTGTGTCGACTACAGCCTGTTCAAGCCGCGGGGGCACTACACACGCAACGCCGACCTCGAGCGCTACTTCAGAGCAATGTCCCTTCTCGGTCAAGAGGGGGCATCGTTTGTCGCCTCGGACGTCGACGGTCAGGTCACGATCGACACTCCATCCATGCAGTTCGCGCTACTGCTCGCCCGAGCCATGGACGATCCCACGATCAGGAACGACTGGCAGCTCATCTACGAACCGACCGCCTTCATGATTGGACTCGCCGACGACTACACGCCGTATGAGCTCGCCGACCTCGACACCGGGGGCGATCTCACCGATGCCACCTACCTGCAGAGCATGGGCGAAGCGCTCCTCGCCTCCCGGTCGGTGGGCATCGACCCCGAGGCAGCGTCCGTGAGAGTCATGGGGGCCCGCTTCGTGATCGACTCGTACATTCTCGATCAGCTCGCATGGCCGAACGTCGGAGAGGAGGAACCAATGAAGCGACGGGTGTACATGTCACCGCTCGACCTCGCAGCCGCCATGGGTTCCGACCTCGCACTCGATGTACAGAAGCAGGCAGGCGAGGGCCTCTACCTGCACTACGACGACCAGATGGACGCCATGCGCACGATGATCTCCTCCCGTTCCGAATCCGAGTGGGCAGGAACCGTGTACGACGCCTGGCTCGCATCGTTCGAACCGGTGTGGCGTGAGCGCGGAGGCGCCTACCCCCCGTTCATGCGGTCCGACGCGTGGACGGCCAAGGATCTCAACACGGGCCTCGGATCGTACACGGAGTTGAAGCACGACACGATCCTCTACGCCAAGCAGGCGTTCGCTGCGGAGGGAGGAGGTGAGTGGCTGGATATCCCACCGCGCCATTGGGTCGAACCCGAGCCGGTCGCCTTCGCTCGGATCTCGCAGGTCGCATCTCTGCTCCAGGCGGGCCTTCAGAGCCGGCATCTCCTCGACGGTGCCGACGATGCACTCCTGACAGACCTCCGAACGTTCGTCGACCGTCTCGAACGTATCGCCGGCGACGAGCTGGCGGGGCGTGCGATCTCCAACGCGGACAACGAGTGGCTCGGGGACGTCGGGAGCCTGCTCGAGGGGCTGTGGTACGCGTCCGCGGACACGGATCCGAACACGGGTGCAGTGGCCGAGGGCGATTCGAAGGATGCGCTGGTCGCGGACATCGCACGAACGACGTTTGGATTCCTCGAGATCGGAACGGGGGCCATTGACGAGGTCCTCGTCCTCGTGCCGAACGACACCGGACGCTTCCAGGTCGCCATCGGCGGTGTGTACTCGTACTACGAGTTTTGGCGGAGGGGGCGCCTCACCGACGAGGAGTGGTGGGATCTGCTCGACTCGCCCGAAGCGCCGGATCGGCTGTCTCCGATGACGCTTCCCAGCCCGGACGGTGGGACCAGGGAACGGCCGGCGTGGCAGACGGCGTTCCTCGTCCCGTGAGTTTGAACCGGAAAGGTTTCACAACACGCTCCAAACGGGGTACGGTGGTTGTGCGGCTGACCGTCCGGTCGGCTCCCCTTCATTCGCACCCGCTATACCCGTTGCCCCAGCGGGGGGTGCGGTGAGCCTCCCAGCCCCGGACGGTTGCCGCAACGAACCGGTAGCCTTGCCCGCGATGTTCACCTGTCAGCGATGCGGCTCCTCGTTTGCGCTGCCGCAGCATGTGCTCGACCGGTATCCGGGATGGACACCGAAGTACTGTCCCGACTGTCGAGACACCCACTCCGCGCCGTCCGAGCGGCCCGATGAGGATCCGAGCTCGGGGGTGTTCACCGACGGAAGCGCGTCCCCGAATCCTGGTCCAGGAGGGTGGGGTGCCGTCTACGTCCTCGACGACGAGATCGTCGCCGAGGCACACGGCCACGAGGAGCACACCACGAACAATCGCATGGAGCTCACCGCCCTGTTCGCTGCACTCGATCTCGTCCCACAGGGTACAGCGGCGACCGTCTACTCCGACTCGAACCTCGCAGTGAGAACGATCAACGAGTGGGCATCAGGATGGGAGAAACGAGGGTGGCGGCGCAAGACCGGAGAGGTCGAGAATCTCGATCTGGTCCGGGCCGTGTACGAGAACTGGCGATCGGAGCTGCGACTCACCTGGATCAAGGGCCACGCCGGGTACAGGTGGAACGAATACGCCGACAAGCTGGCGAACCGGTGGCGCGACTGAACGTCGCTACTCGCCTGGAAACGTCAAACCAACCTCGGCTCTGATCCGATCAAGGACCTCCATCACGGCGAGGGTATCGTCGAGCGGTCTCTTCGGACTCTCCGTGAGCCCCTCACCGAGACACCGGTGGACCTCGTCAACCTCGAATCGATAGTCGGAACCTGCCGGGCGGGTCCTGATCGTCTCGGTGATGTTCCCTCCACGCTCGACCGTCAGCATCGGCGAGTGATGGAACGGTGTATGAAGCCTGATGCGTCCATCCGTTCCCGACACGATCGCTTCGATGTCGGCGTCCGACACGAACGAGGTGCTGAGTGTCGATACGCCCCTCGGGTGTCGAAGGACGATCCCTGCCTGCAGATCGACACCGGCGTTCGACCGTTCGATCCTTGCCGAGACGCTATCGGGAGCGCCCAACACCATCATCGCCAAGGTCACGACGTAGACGCCGAGATCCAGGACCGTCCCACCGCCGAGTGCCGGGTCGAAGAGCCGATTGCTGGGATGCGGTGCGGCCGGGAACCCGAAAGCGGCCCGAACGGATCGAACCTCCCCGATACGCCCCGAGGCGAGCATCTCCAGGAGACGATCGGTCGCGGGGTGAAACCGCATCCACATCGCTTCCATGAGAAACACACCACGCGCACGCGCTCTCGCGATCATTTCGCGCGCCTGGTGCGCGTTGAGTGCGAATGGCTTCTCACACAGAACCGGTATGCCGGCCTCGATCGACGCGAGCGTGTGAGGGAGATGGGCATCGTTCGTGGACGCTACGTACACGACATCGACGTCCGGGTCGTGTGCCACCGCCTCGTGGGTGCCGTAACGGTGTGGGATGTCGTAGCGGGCACCGAACGTTTCAGCTCTTCGGGATGACGCCGAACCGATGGCCAGCACGTCACCACCGGCTTCGCGTATCGCCTCGACCAGCTCGACGGCGATGCGTCCCGCACCCATGATTCCCCACCGCGTCATGGCTCGGACGATAGCCTCGGTCCAACCGGTACAGTGAGAGCATGGAGTCGCTCGTTGCCGTCACCATCCCGATGCTCGGCGATGCCCGTCTGAAGAACTGGGCGAAGGTCGTTGAACGGGTGGATGAATCGAAGGCGTCCGGCTGGGCCTACGAGGGTCCGTTCATCTCGACTGGAGGCGTCCAAGACGTCCCTGTCGGCTCGGTCATCTTGCTGTATGGGGAGAAGGGGTCACGTGGGCATCCCCGGTCGCACGCGGAGGTCTTCACGGCGAACGCCGACGGCACGCTCTCGAGGCGGGCATCCGCATCGGGCCAGGCGTGGGCGAGAACGCTGCGTGACGAGGTGGCGGAACTCCTGGCAGATGACGATCCGCCCGCGCTGCTCCAATGGTCGCCGGAACTGATGCGCTACGAAGACGAAGCCCTGCTGTCCGAACTGCGGCGGCGAGGCTTCGAAGGAGAGGAGAGGGCATGAAGAAGCTTCTGAAGGGTCTGTTCTGGTTCATCGTGGCCAACGTGACCCTGAAGGCGGTCGCCACCGTCGCAACCGCGCTCATCGGAGAAGATGCTGCCGAGGACTCCGAGGACTTTCGTCTCGTCGCATTGATGGACGGACGAACGTACGAGAGCGTCTCGAACCGGCTTCGATCGGGGCGAGTGATCACGGTCATGGGTGGGGTCGACGTGGACTTGCGTCAGGCCGTGTTGGATCCCGAAGGGGCGAAGTTGGACATCACGATCGTGGCCGGAGGTGTCAGGGTGCTGGCGTGCAAGAGCTGGCGGGTGGAGGTCGAGCAGTCGGTCATTGGCGGTGCCGTGCAAATCGAGACACCCGATCCGGAGACCTTGCCCGACGGCGCCCCGATCTTGCACGTACGCGCGACCGAAGTTGCCGGCGGGTTGGTGATCGCCAACGCCGAGTCGGACTCGCACGTCGTCCGAACCTAGAGGCCCGTCGCAGTCTGCCGGCCGTTGGCTGTCGGCTGAACAGGCAGACCTGCGGCCCTCCACGCTCTGAAGCCCCCTGTCAGATCACCGACGTCGGCGAATCCCATGTCGACGAGCGTCGCCGCGGCCAGACTGGACGAGTAGCCATCGTTGCACATGAGGATCAAGGTCAGATCCGTGTCTGCGATTCGACTGTCGTTCCATCGCGAATCGGGATCAACGCGCCACTCGAGCACGGTTCGAGGGATGACGACCGCCCCTTCGACACTCCCTTCAGTGGCGCGGTCTTCCTGACAACGCAGATCGATGAGGAGGGCGCCATCACTGATCGCCGTTGCCACTTCGGCCGGCTCGTACCGTCGGATGCGGGCCCTTGCCGTCTCCAACATCTCGTCGATTGTCGTACGCTGCATAGATGAGCATCCTACGACTGAGGAGGAGTTGATGCGCGCCGTTCGTCTCGATGCAAAGGGTGGTCCCGACGACCTCCGGTGGACGTCGGTTCCGGAGCCTGTGGCCGGAGAAGGGCAGATTCGCGTCGAGCTCGCGGCGGCGGGGGTGAACTTCATCGACATCTACCAGCGCAGCGGTCTCTACCCGGTGGAGTTTCCCTTCATCCCGGGTCTGGAAGGAGCGGGGATCGTGGATCAGGTCGGCGAGGGGGTGAGCCGGTGGGCGGTCGGTGACCGTGTCGCGTGGTTCTCGGCGCCCGGCTCCTATGCAGAGTTCGCCCTCGTGGACTCCGAGAGTGCAGTTGCCGTTCCACCAGATGTCGATCTCGAGATCGCCGCTGCTGTCATGCTGCAGGGCATCACGGCTGCCTACCTCGTGCGCGATGCGTATCCACTTTCTGAGAGCGACACATGTCTCGTGCATGCCGGTGCAGGCGGCGTGGGGCGGCTCCTCATCCAAATGGGGGTACATGCAGGGGCCAGGGTGTTCGCGACTGCCGGCACGGCCGAGAAGCAGCAGAGCGCCCGAGAACTCGGCGCGGAAGTTGTGAGCGGATACGAGGACTTCGTGGACGTGATCCAAGAGGCGGCGGGATCTCGACCAGTGGACGTCGCGTACGACGGAGTAGGGGTGGTGACCTTCACCAGGGACCTCCGGGTCATGCGGCGCTTCGGGACGATCGTTCTCTTTGGGCAGTCCTCGGGACCCGTCGCGCCTCTCGACCTGCAGGAGCTGAACAGGAACGGATCGCTGTTCGTTACCCGGCCAACCATCTTCCACTACGCCGCGGCCCGCGAGGATCTGGAGCGCTACACGGCCGGCCTGTTCGAGGCAATCCAGAAGGGCTGGCTCGACGTCTTTGTCGGAGGGCGGTACGGCATGGACGAGGCAGGCGAGGCGCACCGAGCGCTCGAGGCACGCACAACGACGGGGAAACTCCTGCTGGTGCCGCCGGCGGCGTAGATTCTGAGTATGCAGGCAGTTGCGACGAAGTACTGGCACCGTCTCGACGATGGAAGGGTCCAGTGCGATCTGTGTCCGCGAGAGTGCAAACTCCACGAGGGCCAGCGTGGACTGTGCTTCACCCGTGCGAGACAACACGACGAGATCGTGCTCACCTCGTACGGATGGTCGACTGGTGTCTGGGCCGATCCCATCGAGAAGAAGCCTCTGAACCACTTCCTGCCCGGAACGCTGGTCCTGTCGTTCGGGACCGCCGGGTGCAATCTGGCATGTCGGTACTGCCAGAACTGGGACATCTCAAAGGCCAGGACCGACGACATCCTCGGCCAGGAGGCGCCACCCGATCGAGTTGCCGCCTCCGCCGTCGCTCGCGGATGTCGAAGCGTCGCGTTCACCTACAACGATCCCGTCGTATTCCATGAGTACGCAATCGACACTGCCCACGCGGCCCACGCGGCCGGGCTGAAGACCGTCGCGGTGACGGCCGGATACGTGAACTCGGAACCGCGAGCCGAGTTCTTCGCCGTCATGGACGCGGCGAACATCGATCTCAAGGCGTTCAGCGACGAGTTCTATCACCGCTACTGCGCCGGGAGCATCGAACCCGTGCTCGACACGCTCGAGTATGTCCACGACGAGACCGACACGTGGTTGGAGATCACCACGCTGCTCATTCCAGGGCTGAACGACTCCGACGAGGAGATCGACGTGATGACCCGGTGGATCGTGGAGCACCTCGGTCCCGATGTGCCGCATCACTTCACGGCCTTCCATCCGGCGTTCAAGATGATGGACACTCCCCGGACGACCGTGTCGACCCTGCTTCGGGCCAGGCAGATCGCCATCGGCAACGGTCTGCACTACGTCTACACGGGCAACATGCTCGACGAGATGACCCAGAGCACCTGGTGCGCGGGATGCGGTGCGAGACTGATCGGACGGATTGCCTACCGGATCACGGGCTGGGCCATCGACCAGGGGCGGTGCAGCGAGTGCGGTCGAACGATTCCCGGAGTGTTCGAGGACTGATCAGACTGCGAGCGCGGGAATGGGAATAGAGGGTCGTCGTTGAGACCCGGTACGCTCCACCCATGATCGAGTTCCTCGGGTATGTGGCTTCTGCGCTGGTGGTCATTTCGCTCGCGATGAGATCGGTCGTGCGCCTTCGCATGATCAGCCTCGTCGGCGGCATCCTCTTCGGTATCTACGGGTTCCTGATCGACTCGCCGCCGATCGCGATCGTCAACGTGATCGTCGTTGTGTTGAACGCCTTCTTCTTGTGGAAGGCGTTCACCGACAAGGAGTATTTCACGCTGCTGGAGGTGCGTCCCGAGTCGCTGTACGTTGCCGGGCTCGTGGATTTCTATCGTGATGACATCGCCCGCTTCCTGCCGGCGTTCCATTTTCAGCCTGAGAGCGATCAACTCGCGATCCTCACATTGCGAGACATGGTGCCTGCCGGGTTGTTCATCGGAACACCGGGAGGGGAAGGGACGTTGCGTGTCCTCCTGGACTACGTGACGCCTGCGCATCGCGACCTGAAAGCGGCACGGTTCCTGTTTGGGTGGAGGCAGCAGGTGTTTGCCGAACGCGGGTACCGCAAGCTGGTGAGCGATGGCGGCAGCCCCAGCCACAATCGGTATCTCGAGCGGGTGGGTTTCACCAATCTGGATGGGCAGTACGTGCGGGAGTTGGGTTCCGGCGACCGAAGGTGACCTAGGCCAGCGCGAGGAGCCTCGTGAACAGCTGTCTGACCTCGTCACCATCGAACCCGAGAGCGGAGTCACCGACGGTGAGTTCGAACCGGGTGACACCGGGCACCGCCGTTTCGTCGAGGTAGCCGAACAGCTCGGTGTCTGCCTCTTCGATGATCTGTCGGCCTGCGGCCTTCAGGCGATCGAGGTCGCCTTCCAGGAACACGTGCATCATGTTCGTGTGTGGCGGGTTCGGTCGCACGGAGACGCCGGGCAGTGAGGAGAGCACGGCTGCGATCTCCACCGCCTTCTCGTGGTACTCGCCCATCTTCCCGAGATGGCGGTCGAGCCCGAGCTCAGCCGACACGGCGAGCGGATACATGTGCACCAGGTTCCCCCCGTGGCGGCGCTGCCAGATCCGGGCCGTGTCGATCACGTCCGCCGGTCCCGCCAGCGCAGCGCCGGCGATGCCGCCGAGGATCTTGTAGAAGGACACGTACACGGTGTCGAACAGACCGGCGATCTCGGCGTACCGCTTGCCATAGAAGGTCTTTGTCTCCCAAAGGCGTGCACCGTCGAGATGAAGCCTGATGGAGTGCTCTCTCGCCCACTCGGTCATCCTTGCGAGTTCGTTCCATTCCGGCAGGTAGCCGCCGATCTCACGCTGTGGTAGCTCGAAGAGAATCGCTGCTACCGGTTCATGGAGATCTTTGAGGTCGTCGATGGTGAACAGACGGTCCGGGCCGCCGAGCAACGTGGACGACAAGCCATGAAGCTCCCGGTACGCGCCCCGCTCGTGGAGTTCGAGATGGCACGTGGGGTGGAACGCCACACGATGGATCCCTGCCCGATCGCACCAGATCCGCAGCGCGATCTGCTGGGCCATGGTGCCACTCGGCATCAGCACCGCTGCCTCCTTGCCGAGCAGATCGGCGACACGACGCTCCAAACGCTCGATCACGTCGCCGTCGCCGTAGTGATCCTGGTCGAAATCGGAGCCGACGGACTCGGCGAGATCGACGAGTACTTCGTGGACCGTCTGCCTGGGGTGGTGGCCGAGCCGGCGTGATGCTCGGGATGAGTTGGAAGGCATGCCAGGAATGCTACGCAAGAAACCGGAACTGGAAGCCCTGGGCTACAGGTCGATCACGATGGGTTCGTGTCCCACCGCTTCGAGAAACCTCAGGAGGTCGTTCGGGGCGATCGTCGTGGTCATCGAGTTGTCGAGCGGATGGAAGTTGAGTGGATCCAGCTCGAGAAGTCCGCGATCCAGCACGACCCGCACCGACCCCTCGGTGTCGTTGATCACGGCGAAGGGTGTCACCGCTCCAGGGATGACACCGAGCGCTCGCATCAGCCGCTCGGAACTGCCGAACGAGAACCGCTCCGAATCCAGGCGAGCCGCCAGTTCCTTGAGGTCGATCCGTCTGTCCTCCCTGGCGACGATCAGCCACATCGCGCCCTTCTTCGTTCGCAAGAACAGATTCTTGGAATGGCCGCCGGGAAGCTCTCCGCGGACCTCGCGGGCCTGGTCGACCGTGAACACCGGCTCGTGGGTGAGCGTCGTCGTGGAGATGTCGAGGTCGCGAAGGAACCGGAAGAGATCGTCTGGTGTCGCCACGGCGGCCATGATACGGCCACCCGGCACCACGCAGGGTATAGGCTGGCGGCATGAAGCACCCAAAACTCAGCAGCGGCGAAGAGGTCATCAAGGCGTTCCGACCCCACTGGAAGCAGCTCGTATGGCCTGGGTTCGTGACCGTGGTTGCCATCGCAGGGATCATCGTCACCCTCGTCATGGCTGAAGGCACCTGGTTGTGGGTCGGGCTCGCTGCGGCAGTCGTGGTATGGCTGCTGCTCGCAGTGCCGCCGTTCACCGACTGGCTGTACACCCACTACGTCATCACCAACGAGCGGGTGTTCGTCCGAAGGGGCATGATCGCCCGTCACGGCTTGGAAATCCCGTTGGAGGTGATCAACGACGTCACGTTCACGCAGTCCGTCATCGAGCGGATCGTCGGCTCGGGAGACCTGATCATCGAGTCTGCGGGTGAGCGGGGCCAGAGTCAGTTCAGTGACATCCCCGATCCGGATGGCGTCCAGTCGGAAATCTACAGACTCCGTGAGACTCGCACGATGGCACTCCAGGGCGCTTCTGGACAGAGCGCCGCCGAGCAGCTCGAGACACTGGCGAGATTGAGGGATCAGGGTGTGATCAGCGACGAGGAATTCGCCGAGAAGAAGACGAAGCTCATGGGGCAGATCTGATCCGACTCGGCGTCGATCGTTCACACTGATAGCGTTTCGGCCGGAGGTGTGATGGATCGAAGTCGTGTGGTGCCCATCGTCTTGGCGATCCTCGCCGTCGCGGCGGTCTCGCTCATCGGGATCGCCCTCTATGTGATTGTCACGTCATAGGAGTACTCGATGCAGGAAGTGCTTAGCGCCTATCTCCCCGCGGCGTCGTCCGCGATCTCGTTCGTGTTTGCTTTCATGGTGCTGAAGAAATGGTTCGAGCGGAGACATCCCTACCTGCTTCTCTGGGGGATCGGTTTTCTCATGTATGGCATCGGCGGTGCGATGGAAGCCATCTATGGGTTTGCCGGCTGGAGCCCGCTGGTGTTTCGCCTCTGGTATCTCTTCGGTGCGATTCTGGTCGCCGCATGGCTCGGGCAGGGCACCGTGTACCTGCTCGTCCACCGACGGCTCGGGAAGGTGCGTCTCGCACACATCCTGATGGCGATCCTGGCGCTCGGATCGGTGTACGCCCTGTACAGGGTGGCCGGAGCCCAGCTCGATCCGAGCAAGATGCTCAGCGGCGAGTTGAGCGGTCAGGCCATCACCACTTCCGGTGTGCGTGTGCTGACGCCCTTCTTCAACCTGTACGGCGTGATCATGCTCGCCGGCGGGGCGATCTACTCGGCGTACTACTTCTGGAGGACCAGGTCGGCTGCCAACCGGATGGTCGGCAACATCCTGATCGCCGCCGGCGCGATGATGCCGGCGTTCGGAGGCTCTGCGCAACGGTTCGGGATTCCGGTGGCGCTCTACGTCGGGGAGTTCGTCGGTGCCGTGCTGATGTTCATCGGCTACCTCTACACCTCACGTCCAGCACGAACCGTCTAGCTCAGCCGCCCTGGTCGCCGAACGGGTCGGTGTTCTCTCTGAGGAACCGCTCGACTTCCTGTGCGATCTCCTCACCGGTCGGGACGTGCTGTTGCTCGCCGACCAACTGCTCCAACCGCTGTACGTAGGCGACGGCCTCTGGTTTGTCGGCGACCGTCTCGTCGAGTTCCCTGCGTTGTTCCTTCGCATCGTCGACGAGGCTACCGAGCGGGAGATCGATGCCGAGATGCTTGGCAGCCCGCTCGATGAGAGCGAGCGCGCCCGCATGGTACGGGCCGGCGACGTAGTGAGGAATCTGTGCCCAGTACCCGACGGCGGGGATCCCGCGGGCCGTGACCGCCTGCTCGACGATGTTGACCGCAGCGCCGGGCACCTTGAGGATGCCCTGCGGCAACTGCTCGTCGTCCGGGATCAGATCTCGACGCGAGGCCGTGGTGAGGATGCGAACCGGGCGGGTGTGTGGCACCGCTGCCGGTACGCCTCCGAGCGACACCATCTCGACTACTTCGAGGGACTGGGCGAGTTCTCCGATCTCGCTACTCAGGGATTTCCATCGGAAGTCCGGTTCACTGCCCGAGAGCACCAGCACGTCCCGGGTTTGTCGGACCCGGGTCATGGTGATCTCCGGCCACCGGGTCACCCGCATGAGACCCTCGACGAACTCGATGTCGGGACGTGACGAGCGGTAGTCGAAGAGGACGTCACCGTCGAACGTCGCGATGGCGGCCCCGTCTCTGCTGATCGCGTTCGCGGCTTCGGTACCGACCGATCCTGCGTTCACCCACCCGTCGAACGCGACGATCAGAGCCGGTGCGACCAGCTCGCGGACATCGCCGATCAATTCGTAGAGTGCCATTGCAATCAGGGTAGTGGCGAGCGGGGGGTGTGCCATGGGCCCTCGAGTCGCAATCAGCCTTACACTGTTCACGAAGGAGACTGACGCATGGCTGCCACATCGACGATGCTGCCACTTGGTACCGCTACACCCGACTTCCAGCTCCCCGATCTCCTGACGGGACGGCTGGTACGGCGCGACGACTTCTCCGAACGGGTCGGTTTGCTGGTGATGTTCCTCTGCAACCACTGCCCCTACGTCAAGCACCTGGAAGAGGGCATTGCCGGGTTTGCCCGCGACTACGCGGACACCGACCTCGCCATCGTCGGGATCGCGTCCAACGACGTCAGCACCTATCCGGAGGACGCACCCGACGCACTTGCCGCAAGGGCTCGGGAGCTGGGCTTCGAGTTCGCCTACCTGTACGACGAATCCCAGGAGGTCGCAGCGGCGTTCACCGCGATGTGCACGCCCGACTTCTTCCTCTTCGGCCCCGATCGCGGGCTGGTCTATCGAGGGAGGTTCGATGAGAGTCGTCCAAACAGCGGGAAGCCTGTGACCGGGCGAGACCTGCGGGCAGCCGTGGATGCCGTACTCGCAGGGGAGCCGGTCTCTGAGGACCAGTGGCCGTCGATGGGCTGTTCGATCAAGTGGAAGGACGGGAACACGCCGGCGTACGCCTCCTGATCGGGAACTCCTGGGCAGCCTCTGAGCGTCTCACCTGTGTCCAACCGAGGAGTGGATTGTGAGACGTGGGCTGATCATCGTGGCGCTTGCCGCCGTGCTGGCAGCGTGTGGGAACGGCGAGACTTCCGGGGGTTCCAACGCGTTCGAGCCGGTGGGTGCACCGCTCACCGAGCGGGCAGCGTCCGTGAAAGACATGGCTGGGTACGACGGGAGCGTCGTCGCCGACGAAGGCCGCAAGATCATCGAAACCGCCTCGATCGACCTCGAGGTTGCCGATCCGGAGGCGAGTTCTGCGACCGTGCACCTCCTCGCCACGCAGTACGGAGGGTACGTTTCGGCAGAGCAGACCTACCGGGAACTCGCCGACGGGCCGGCATTCTCTACGTTGCAGGTTCGGGTGGCTGCGGACCAGCTCGAGGCGTTCATCGAAGCGCTCAAGACCGAAGCTCTGGACGTGCGTTCGCTGTCGACCTCGTCGCAGGACATCTCCGAGGAGTACGGCGACCTGGAAGCACAGCTGAAGAACCTGACCGCCTACGAAGAGGAACTCCGGCTGCTCCTGGCGGATGTCAGGGAGCGACCAGATGCGAAGCCCGACGATCTCCTGAACGTGTTCGAGAGCATCCGGCAGGTTCGTGGGGAGATCGAACAACTCCAGGGGAGGCAGCGCTTGTACGACTCGCAGGTTGCGCTCGCCACCGTCTCGGTCAACTTGACTCCGTCGGAGTCGCTCGAACCGATCGCCAAGGAGGGCTGGAGTGTGGGGACGATCTTCCGGAACGCGTTGCGCGGACTCGTTGCCGGTCTCCAGTGGCTCGCCTCGGCCGTGATCTGGCTGGGGGTGTTCCTCCTGCCGATCCTCTTGCTGATCCTGATTCCTGTTGCGATCGTGTTCTGGATCGTGAAGCGACGCAGAGGAGTCAAGGCCGACTAGCGTGCTCGGGTGGCCTGGCTCGGTGCACTCATCTCTGCGGGACTGTTGTGGGTGGCGTTCCCGCCGGTCGGGTGGGGTGCGATGGTATTCATCGCTCCTGTGCCGTTGCTGTGGGGTCTTCGTCGAACGACGAGCAGATGGACTGCTGTCGCGGCCACCTACCTGTTTGGGCTCGTGTTCTTCACGTTGCTGATCTGGTGGGTCGCGATCTCCACGAGGGTCGGCGCGGCCGTCCTGTTCCCGTTCTTGCCCCTGTACCTGGTGCCGGTCGGATACGTCGCCTGGCGGTTCCGCTCGTCCGGGCACTGGTGGCTGCTCGTCGTCGGCGCGTGGACCGTCTCGGAGTGGTTCAGGGGACACTGGCCATTCGGTGGCTTCCCGTGGGGGTCGCTGGGCACCGCCGTCGGCGACATCCCTCCGCTGAGAGACAGCGCTCAGTGGGTGGGGGAAACCGGACTGTCGGTACTCGCGATCGCCGTGGCCGCGGGCATCGTGCTCTTCGTTGAGCGACGAACGGTCCGACCGGTCGTCGCGGCCGTCGCGGTTGGAGTGATTCTGGCCGTCGCGGGAGCCATCTGGTCGCCCCGCATCGACGGAACACCCCTCCGGGTCGCCGTCATTCAAGGTTCGAGCCCTTGCCCCGGTCAGTACTGCGACAACGAGAATCAGAGGATCTTCGACTCTCACCTCGCGCTGACACAGACGCTCGCAGCAGGATCGGTCGACCTGGTGATCTGGCCCGAGAGCTCCGCCATGTACGACGCAGACACGATCACCAATCCGGCGAACGCGGTGGCGGTTGGCGCCGAGGCCCGCCGATTGAACGCGTTCTTCCTCATCGGGTCGTCGCGAACTGTAGGCGAGAGCGGGTTCGTGAACGCCAACGTCCTCTACGGCCCCGACGGGATGATCATCGGAGAGTACGAGAAGACGCAGGGCGTCCCGTTCGGCGAGTACATCCCGTTTCGCCGGTACCTGAACTGGATCAAGGAGACGCACCGCGTCACACTCGATATCGTGCCGGGTCCCGGCCCCGTTGTGTGGGACCTGCCGAAGGGTCCGTTTGCATCGGTGGTGTGCTTCGAGGCGGCGTTTCCAAGGCACGTCCGGGATGCGGTGCGGGCCGGAGCCCGGTTCGTGGTTGTCACGACCAACGAGTCGGGCTACGGACATTCGGCCGCTTCTCTGCAATTCAGCGAGATGACTCGCATGCGTGCAGCCGAGAACGGCATCGACATGGTGCACGCCTCGATCACCGGTTCGAGTGCCCTGATCTCTGCCAACGGGACGATCACCGAACGAACCCCGATCATGTCGAGCGCGATCCTTCGAGGAGAGGTCGGCTTTCGCACCCTCCAACCAACGTTCTACACGCGCGTCGGCGACTGGGTGCAGTGGCTCACTATCGCTGCATTCGTGATCGGTCTCATCGCGGAGGTCACGACGACGCGAGAAGACCCTGAACGATCGATGGAATCGTCGTAGCGGCCGGACCATCGACCCGCACGGTTGCGAGCCTGTCGTAGTCGGTCGGCCCCAGGTTGGCGATCACCAATGGAGCGCCACGGAACACGGGATCGAGGACGAAGTCGACTGCCGGGTACACAGAAAGCGTGCTGCCGACGGCGAGAACGGCGTCGGCGGTGTTCGACATCTGCCGGGCACGGGCGATCGCAGCGCCGGGCAGCAGCTCCCCGAACAACACCGTCGTCGACTTGAGGATGCCGCCACACTCGGTGCAGTGGGGGTCGTCGTCACCGGCAGCCAATCGCTCGATAATCTCCTCGGCCGGCCATCGCCTCTTGCACGCAACGCACTCCACATGGGCCAGGTCGCCGTGTAGCTCCGCCACCGCGCCATCAGGAAGCCCGGCCTTAGTGTGGAGACCATCGACATTCTGCGTGATGCACCCCGTCGTCATGCCGGTCGCCCACAAGTCCACCAGGGCGAGATGCGCCGCGTTCGGAAGGATGTTCGCCACGCTCAGCTCACCTGACAGGTGTACCCGCCACACCTGCTTGCGGGCATCGGCGTCCGTCAGGTAACGACCGATCTCGAAGAGCGAGGGGTCGACGCGCGACCAGAGGCCGTCGGGACCGCGAAAGTCGGAGATACCCGACTCCACCGAGATGCCCGCGCCCGTGAAGATCAGGATGCGTCGGGCCCCCGAGAGAACATCCACGGCTCTGCGAATCGAATCGTCCACATACGCAAGATAGCTCCTGGCTGCGTACCGGGGTCTACGGTTCGGCAGCCTCACTCACCATGGTCGGCGACTGGGTATACCGAAGCAGACTCTCGACCCGCCAGCAGTGCACCTTGCTGCGCTCGGAAAGGTCCTCTCCTAGAACGACTCGAACCCGAGTGGCTCGAGCGTGTTCAGATCGTTCATGCCGATGCCGCCATAGGTAATGGTGTAGATGGTGTCACCGATCACGATGGTTCGGATCGCATCGGGTTCCTTCTCCTGTTGTTCGAGGATCCCTTCGAAGCTGATCGTTCCGTTGTCCACCCTCACGGCGAGGACGCCACTCTCGGCCTTGTCGTTCTTCCACGACTGGTATGGGGCGAGCGCGAGGCCCTTCCAGTAGGTGAACGCGTGGTGGTCATACTCGGCGGCGGAGTGGCCGCTGTCCATCTTCACCTGGTCGATCCTCGTCGGGTTCTCGGGGTCCGACACGTCGAACAAGCTGAACTGCGTGCCGGTGGTCCGACCCTCTTCGTCGGCGTTCTGTCCGATACCCAACAGCAGACCGTCACCGACCGGGTGCAGATACGCGGAGTAGCCCAGGATCTTCAGTTCGCCGGCAACGCGAGGTGCTGTCGGGTCGGCGAGATCGATCACGTACAGCGGGTCCGTCTGCCGGAACGTCACGACGTATCCTGCGTCGTCGATGAAACGCACCGAGTAGATCTGTTCGCCTTGACCGAACCCCGCAACCTGACCAGCCTGCTGCAACTCGCCGCCTTTGAGGCGGAGCGTGGAGACCAGACTCTCCGACGTGCCGGACCACCACCAGCCCGATGGGGCGGTGGTCGAGGCCACCCGTAGGACATCGTTGTACTCGTCCATCGAGAACTGGTTCAGGAGGAACCCCTTCACCTCTCCGCCACCGAGGTACCGAGGGTTGCCCGGTTGCGAGGTGTCGAACATGTGGATCTGGGTCGTGAAGCCGTCAGACTCATTGCGAACGTCCGCTTCGGTCAGAACCGACCAGTTGACCCACCGCTGGGTCGCCACGTACACGTGGTCGGCGGTTGCGTACAGGGTGCTGCCCGACGCGACGACGCCCGCACTCGCCCAGTCGTCGATGCCGGAGTTGAGATCGAACGTCAGGATCGAGAGGGTGTCGAGCCCGGCGAAGTCGTTCGGAGCCATGACCGTGCTGCAGTCCAGCAGGCGTCCTTCTGAGGTGCGTCCGGTGCGTTCGTCGGTGAGGACGTAGTAGGGGAGCCAGTTGTCGAGCGTGGACGCCCTGACGATGTCACGGTTCTTCTGTATTGCGAGCTGCTCGGCGCGAAGTCCGGATCCCTCCGGGTACGCCCAGTCGAACCCGACCGGACTCGAGTTGATAGCGACCCGTGCAACGCCGTCGACCATGCGGCTGTCCACGTAGGAGCCGTCGAGAAGCAGCGTCCGGTCGATCGTCGGTGTGCTCGGGTCCGAAACGTCGACTTGCACGATGCGAGTGACCGCCGCCGAGTAGGAGGGGGCGAAGCCACCGAGCGGGACAGGGGAGTTGTCCCAGCTTGGCCCGATCAACAGAAGGCGATCCCCTGACAGAAGCATCTGGCTCGGCCACCAATCGCTGAGCTGAAGTGTGCCGGCCATCCGGACGCCACCCGGTTCGACGAGTGCGATACGGAGGGCACCGTCGACGATCATGAAGATACGTTCACCGTCGGTCTTGACGATGTCGGCCTCGTCGACACCCGCCACCTGCACGTTCGTGCCCGAATAGTCCGAGGATGCCGTCGGCGCCGCGATCGTGGTGGCGGGCGATCTGACGGCATCCTCCGCCAGCATCGGGCCTCCGTAGTAGTAGCCGTAGCCCGGCAGCCCGTAGGGTCCGACGAGGTCGATGGCGTTGTCGACGTAGTAAGAGAGGAGGTCGTCGCAACCACCAACGGTGTACAGCGACGCGCCGAACAGGCCGGGCCCGCCTGGTGGGCTCGTTCCGATCGAGCTGGTGCCCGCACACGCCGTCGCGAGCATGGCGATGACGCCGATCATGATGAGTGTCCGTCGCATTGAAGGCTCCCTTCGTCTCCCTTTCGACGATGGAGACGCGGCGCAGGTTCCCGACCGTAGACTCCATTGCATGCGGGCCGAACTCGACGCGATTCTCGACACAGTGCACAACTTCATGGAACGCGAACTCATGCCATTGGAGTCCGAGTTTCTCACACGGGGGTTCGCGTCCGTCCAGCCGCGGCTCGCGGAGACACGGGCGAAGGTCAAGCAGCTGGGCCTGTGGGTGCCGCACCTTCCCGAAGATGCGGGGGGTCCGGGGCTCTCGCTCGTCGAGTTCGCGCGGGTGAGCGAGGAACTCGGCAGGACGCCCCTCGGTCACTATGCCTTCAATGCCCAGGCCCCGGATGTCGGGAACATGGAACTGCTGCTCGGTCACGGTGACCCCGCACAGAAGGACAAGTGGCTGCGACCGCTCATCGACGGAGCGATCAGATCGTGCTTTTCGATGACAGAACCGGGAAGGGCAGGGTCGAACCCGACGTGGTTGGCGACCACTGCGGTCCGTGACGGCGACGAGTACGTGATCGACGGTGACAAGTGGTTCACGAGTGCAGCAGACGGGGCAGCGTTCACGATCGTGATGGCGGTGACGAATCCTGAGTCATCCGATCGGTACCGCAGGGCGAGCATGATCATCGTGCCGACCGGAACTCCTGGATTCGAGCTTGTGCGCAATACACCCGTGATGGGGGAGTGCGGGTCGGGGTGGGCGAGCCACGCCGAAGTCGCATTCAACGGGTGCCGTGTCCCGGTGGTCAACAGGATCGGACCCGAGGGTGCCGGATTCGCGTTGGCGCAGGAGCGGTTGGGGCCCGGTCGCATCCACCACTGTATGCGCTGGATCGGCATCTGCGAACGAGCGATCGAGGTCATGTGCCGGCACGCGCTCGACCGGGAGCTCGCACCGGCCACACCGCTGGCCTCCCGGCAGGTTGTCCAACACTGGATCGCGGACAGCCGTGCCGAGGTGAACGCGTCACGACTGATGGTGATGGACGCAGCTGCGAAGATCGAACGAGAGGGCAGTCGTTCGGCAAGGGCCGAGATTTCCGCGATCAAGTTCTACGTCGCCAACACGCTCGGTCGGGTCCTCGACAGGGCGCTGCAGACGCTCGGAGGACTGGGGATGACCGACTACACGCCGATCGCCTTCTGGTATCGGCACGAGCGAGCTGCTCGAATCTACGACGGCGCCGACGAGGTCCACCGAGATCTCGTCGCAAGGGTCGAACTCGCCAAGTACAGGCAATGAACGAGACGCGGCCCGTTCGCCCCGGCGAGGAACTCGACCTCGATGTACTCGGGGAATGGATTGCCGAACGACTCGGTATCACCGGACCAATCATCGTGTCACAGTTCCCGGCAGGACACTCGAACCTCACCTATCTCGTCGAGATGGGCGGTCGTGAACTTGTCCTGCGACGTCCCCCGATCGGCGTGCATGTCAAGTCCGGACACGACATGCATCGCGAGTACCGAATCCTCGACCGACTTCACCCCGTGTGGCACAGAACACCCTCGCCTGTGGCGATGTGTGAGGACGAGACCGTCATAGGCGCGCCCTTCTATCTGATGTCCCGGGTACATGGCACGATCCTTCGCAGCACCGGTCCTGTTCCCAAGCCCGACATCATGCGTCGCATCTGCGTGGCCTTCGTCGAGACGTTCGCCGAGATTCACCGGATCGACTTCACAGGCGCAGGACTAGCACCGTTGGGTCGACCGGCCGGCTACGTCGAGCGCCAAGTCGGTGGGTGGTCCCGGAGATGGCGCGACTCGTCGATCGCCCCTGTCCCGGCGATCGACGCAGCCATCGAGTGGCTGGTCGCGAACCAGCCGAGCGAGTCCGGCGCTGCGCTGATACACAACGACTTCAAGTTCGACAATCTCGTGCTCGATCCGCAGAATCTGGGACAGGTGAGGGCGGTGCTCGACTGGGAGATGGCAACACTGGGCGATCCGCTCATGGACCTCGGTTCGAGTCTCGCCTACTGGGTGGAGGCAGGCGATCCTGCTGCCATGCAGGATGTCGCCGGCGGACCCACAACGGCACCGGGGGCGGCCACCCGGTCAGAGATCGTCGATGGCTATGCGAACGTCACGGGCGTGGACCCAGGCGACATGGTCTTCTACTACGCCTTCGGATTGTTCAGACTGGCCGTGATCGCTCAGCAGATCTACTACCGGTACCACCACGGGCTCACATCGGACCAACGCTTTGCGAGTCTCGGGGCCGGAGCGCAGGCACTCGGCGAAGCGGCTCAGCAGGTGATCCTCAGTCGCGAGATCTGACGGGATACGCGAGAACCCGCTTGCCCCGACCTGCCAGAAACGCGGCAGGATCGATGGTCGATTCGTGAGGACGGTCGAGGAGTGCGGCGACAAGTGTCGCACGAGATACGACCTCCGGTCCAGCGACGGTGACGATGTCTCCGCGGTCCATTCCCGTTTGCACCACTCCGTCATGTACCTGTTTGACGGCCTCGTGTACAACGCTGACCGCAACGAGAGCGTCGGCGTCACCATCGAAGAATCGCCGCAGCATTGCAGGCACCAGCGATTCCGCACCCGGTGGCAGGAACACGATCGTGTCGATCTCGACGGGCGTCGAGGTCACCTCGCGTTCGAGATCCGACACTACGACCCGCATCGTGAACGGGACGTCGATCACCATGCTCTGCATAGAGCGGCGAGTGTACCGCTAGTAGGGTGCCGCGCATGAGCATCGCCACGATCCTGCTGGCCGGAGGCGCCGGCACTCGCTCGGGTTCAGCCCTCAACAAGGTGTATGTCGAGGTCCGGGGCCGGCCCCTCCTGGCCTACCCGTTGGCGACGCTGGACATCTCGTCATCCGTCGGGACGATCGTCCTCGTGGTCCGCCCCGAGGATCGCGAACGGGCGGGCGAGGTCGCGTCGCAGGTCGTGCGGCACACCACGGTCAGGATCGTCGACGGGGGGGTGACCCGACAGGGGAGCGAGATGTGCGGTCTGGAGGCGCTCGCAAACGATGTCGACGCGTTCTCTTGCATCGCCATCCACGACGGAGCGCGTCCATTCCTGTCCTTGTCGATGCTCGAGTCCGTGATCGAAACGGCGTGCCGTACAGGAGGCGCCATTCCCGGCTACGTCCCCGAGACCACACTGTTCCAGATGAACGAGGGCGTCCTCGAGCCGTTGGAGGACGCGCAGGCGGTGCAGACGCCACAGTGTTTCCGCTCAGCACCTCTTCTCGCCGCCTATCGGGCAGCGAAGACGGCCGGATTCGAAGGAGTCGACACCGCCGAGACTGTGGAGCTGTTTTCCGATCTGACGACTGCCGTGGTGCCGGGGGATCCACGAGCGTTCAAAGTCACCTTCGAAAGCGACTTCGAGTCCGCGGAGCGCCTTGCAGCGACCTGGAGGCCGTGACCGCCGTCGACCGCCCACTCACGACCGACGACCAGCAGCTGGGGACAGGCACCGCGGTGCCGACGGGTGTAGCCGATCACAGCTCGAGGAGCGCCGGGGCGAGGAGACGCAACTCGTCAATCGGGAAGCGGTCGGGAAGTCCGTTGAGCACCTGGACGGATACGTGGTCGGCACCTGCCTCGAGGTGGGCGGCGACACGCGCCTGGATGTCGTCCACCGAGCCCCACGCGACCACTGCATCGACCAGGTCGTCGGATCCGTTCCCTTTGAGATCATCGTGATCCCAGCCGAGGCGCAGGAGGTTGTTGCGATAGTTGTCCAGCGCCAGGTAGTAGCGCGTGTGGGCCCTGGCAATCGCACGCCCTTCCTGAGCGTTGTCGGTGATCACGACCGCCTGTTCGGGCGCCAGCAGCGGTCCGCTACCGAGCAGCGAGCGTGCGAACCGCGTGTGCTCGACGGGCACGAAGTACGGGTGGGCCCCCGCAGTCTGGTCCGCCGCGAGGCGCAACATTCGAGGTCCGAGGGCCGCAAGAACGAGGGGAGGCTCGGCTTCGGGAGCTGGACCGACGTAGCGAGAGGCCCTCATCGACTCCAGGTATGTGCGCATTGCGGTCAGTGGACGCTGGTAGTCGTGACCGCGCTTGCCGACCGATGGCGCGTGGCTGACACCGAGGCCCAGGAGGAACCTACGGGGAAACGCTTCCTCGAGCGTGCGAGCCCCGTTGATCATGGAGGTTGCGTCTCTTGCCCAGATGTTCGCAATGCCGGTTGCGACGACGAGGTCCTTCGCGATTCCCAACATGATCGCGGCCTGTGAGAACGCCTCCTTGGAGACGGATTCGGGGAACCACAGGGCGCGGAATCCCAGCGCTTCGATTTCAGGCAGCGTGCTTCGTGTCTCGGTCGCCGGCATGATGCCGAGCTGTCCGGTCCACACTCCGACCTTGCCCAATTCCATCGTCATTCCTGAGGACCCTAGCTACTCAAGGAGACGCCCATCCGGGCCGATATCGGCTGGTAGTAACGAATACTGCAACTGAGACGCTTTCCGTTCGGCGGCCGTCGGACCTGAACGTTGGTGCGTGCAGAGAGAAGGTCGATCGTGACGGTGCGTCCGTTGGTCTCTTGGGTGCGTTCTTTCGCGGCCGATCGGTTCGTGATATGGCATGTTGTGGTTGGAGTGGTGGTGGCGCTCGGGGTTGGTGTGGTCATCCAGGCTGGGGTTGCGCGTCACTCGGCGGAGCTGATGGGGAATCATGCGGAGAGGGCAGCGACGACCGTCGAGGAGGTGCTCTCGACTCGTGTCGCCTATCTTCGTGGGATCGCGGATTTGTTGGACATTGGAGGGGGCAGGTTGGAGGATCTGGTCGCGGGGGGAGACGGGGCAGCGCGGTTTGGCTCGTTCGAGACGTTGGCGTACGTAGCCCCTGACGGTTCGTACACGGTGCTGTGCGTGCGGTGTGCGTTCGTGTCGCAGCAGGTATGGAATCAGCTGATCGTGCCGACGGTGTCAACAGCGCTCACATCGGGGGTGCCGGCGTTGTCGTTCGATCCGGCGAGCGGTCAGGTGGCGGAAGTGATTCCGCTGGCCGGCCGGTCGCAGGGTGCCCTGGTGGGGATGTTTGCACTCGCCCCGGTGATTGAAAGCGATGAGATGTTGAGTTTGCTGTCTGAGGGGATGAGCATGAGCCTGGCGCTATCGGGGTCGGATGAGCCGCCGATCGGTCGTGCTTCGAGCGCGTCGCGGGAGGTAACGGCGAATGGGATCGGGTTGGTGGTCACGCTGACCGATGATGCCGGCGGGGGGTTGGCGGGCACGACGGTGCTGGCCTTTCTGGCGACGTTGTTGATCGTGTTGGCATCGGGGGTGGCGACGCATCAGGCGTCTGAGCGACACAAAGCGGCGGTAGCGTTGGAGCTGGCCCGTGCGGCGTGGGACGTGCCTGTCGGGGTGTTTGTGAACAGGATCGATGGGCAGCTGGTGGCAGTCAACGACGCGTTTGTGGAGATGTACGGTTTCGAATCGAAGGCTCAGGCGCTCTCTCAGGAGACGCCGAGTCTGTGGGCGTCGCATCGCGAGCTGGAGAAGGCAGTTGAGCTGCTTCGTCAGCACGGACATGTCGACGGATATGAGATCGACTTGGAGCGCTTCGATGGGACTCCCTTTCCGGCCAAGTTGTGGGTGCGGATGGTGCCCGAGACCGGTGAGATGCGGGGAACGGTGTTGGATGTCACCGAAGGACGGAAGGCGCGGCTGGAGTTGGAGAAGTCCCGTGATCGGTTCGCGGCGCTGTTCGAGTTCTCGCCGATCGCGCTACGGATGTTGGACATGACACCGGCGGTGGCCTGGCTGGGTGAACTGTCGGCTTCAGGGGTGACGGACCTGGTTGGGTATCTGGCCGAACATCCCGACGAAGCGTTCGTTGGGGCCGGGCGGATGGTTGTGACAGCCGCGAACCTGGCGTCGGGAGAGCTGTTCGGCATCGACAGTGATGACCTCCTTGGTCTCTTGTCAGACCAGCCGTCGGTGACTGCGACTACCCCTGGGGCTGCTGCCGCCATACTGGGTGCACTCGCAGCCGAAAAGTACGAGCACACGATGGATGGCGATCTGATGAGGGCAGACGGGACGCTGCGGAATACACAGCTCAGGTACATCGCTCCGTCGATCGGAAGCCGTCCCGACTATTCGCACGTGGTCGCCGCGTACGTCGATATCACCGAGATCGAGCAAGCCCGTCGTCGCGCCGTGGAGTTGTCTCAGCTCAAGTCACGACTGATCGCGTCGGTCTCGCATGAGTTGCGTACCCCGTTGACCGCGGTGGTCGGGTTCTCCAACCTGCTCGAGAGCGATTGGCTGTCCATGACCGATACGGATGTAGACGAGATGGTGAGTCTGATAGCGTCCACGAGTCGGCAGATGGGCGGGATTGTCGAAGACCTGCTGGCCTCCGCCCGGGCGGACCTTGGCGACCTGGCTGTGGCAACGTCCCTGATGAGCGTGCACGACGCGATAGACGAGGCATTGGCGACCGTGGACCTGGTGGGGAGAGAGATCAGCGTGGTCGGAGAAGACGTACACGCGTGGGCCGATGCCGGTCGGGTACGCCAGATCGTCCGCAATATGGTCACCAACGCGGTACGTCACGGCGCCGGTTCGATCCGCGTGGAGGCCGATACCGAACCAAACATGGCCGTCCTTCGGGTTTGTGACCGTGGAGCCGGGGTTTCTTCCGGGAGTGAGGAAAAGATCTTCGAGCCGTATTGGACGTCCGGCCAGGCTGCCGGTCACACCGAATCGGTCGGGTTGGGCCTCAGCCTCTCGCGGCTCCTCGCCCGACGCATGGGCGGAGACCTCACCTATCGGCGCTTGAATCATGAGACGGTGTTCGAACTCACCCTGCCCACCCAGGTCGAGAGCGTCCTCCTGGCCGGCTGAGGCTTCCGAAGACCCGACGCCGCCCTGTTGCGACGTGTGTGACACGCACTCTTCCGTTTGGTAGCTCACCACCGTTTGATGACCGCACCGTGGTCGATCACCCACACATACGTCGGCCCCGAGCTTGATGGGATTACAGCAGTACCAAATACCATGCAATCGGACGCGTCGATGCTACTATTTGTAGTTGAAGGCGGCGCGTGCTATGGGTTCACCCACCGATCGGCCAATGGCCAAGTCAGTAGTGGACCTCACGGGTGACACCCCCGTTCCGGAGTGGTCCGCGACTGAGATCCAGTACCTGTTCGACCAGTTGCTTGATGCGTTCGGCACGTTCACAGTGTCCCGGGATGAGACCGGCCGAATTGT
>Ga0315535_1000389_pt1 | contig 30992 bp, 27 predicted proteins | sample SalMarSW160220MG_2_FD_203092 | JGI IMG/M metagenome (GOLD analysis project Ga0315535, IMG submission 203092) | Salt marsh sediment microbial communities from the Plum Island Ecosystem LTER, Massachusetts, United States - Salt Marsh Sediment SW1602-20 ... | reverse complement strand
ATGGCACGTTCAGGTCGGCAGAGTGAAGCTCTACCTGCTCGACAGCAATGACGTGGCGAATTACCCCGCGCATCGCGGCATTACCAGCGAGCTTTACGGCGGCGGGCCGGAGCTGCGCCTCAAACAGGAGCTGCTGCTTGGGATTGGCGGCTGGCGACTGCTCGCGGCCCTTGGCGTTCAGCCGGAAGTCTGCCACTTGAACGAGGGGCATGCGGCCTTTGCGGTGCTGGAACGCGCCTGCGGCTTCATGCAGGAGAACGGGCGGCCCTTCGAGGTCGCCCTGGCCGTCACCCGGGCCGGGAACCTCTTCACCACCCACACGGCCGTGGCCGCCGGCTTTGACCGTTTCGCGCCGGCCCTCGTCGAGCAATACCTGGGTGGCTACGCCGAGCAGAAGCTCGGCATAACACGCCACGACCTGCTCGCCCTGGGCCGCCAGAACCCAAACGACGCGGCGGAACCTTTCAACATGGCCTATCTGGCGATCCGCGGCAGTGGCGCGGTCAACGGCGTCAGCCGCCTGCATGGCAGGGTAAGCCGGCACTTGTTCGAGCCGCTGTTTCCACACTGGCCGGCGGATGAAGTGCCGGTCGGTCACGTGGCCAACGGCGTCCATATGCCGACCTGGGACTCGGCCCCGGCCGATGAGCTTTGGACGGAGGCCTGTGGCAAGGATCGTTGGCTAGGTGGGATAGACACCCTGGAGCAGGACATTCGCCGTGTCCCCGACGCTAGTCTATGGGAATTTCGCACCGACGCCAGCAAAGCTTTTGTCGACTACGCCCGTGAGCGTTTGTCCCGGCAACTGGCCGCGTCCGGCTCATCACCCGATGCGGTCGATGCCGCCAGGCATCACTTCGATTGCAATACCTTGACGGTGGGTTTCGCCCGCCGTTTCGCCAGCTACAAGAGACCGAATTTGCTGCTGCACGACCCAGAGCGCCTGCTGCGCCTTCTGACCAATCCGCGACGCCCGGTACAGCTCATCATCGCGGGCAAGGCACATCCCGCAGACCTGACCGGACAGGCCCTGATTCAGCAATGGATCCATTTCATCCGGCGGCCCGAGGTGCGTCCCCATGTGATCTTCCTCAGCGACTACGACATGGATTTGACCGCGCAGTTGGTACAGGGCGTGGACGTCTGGCTCAACACGCCGCGCCGACCCTGGGAAGCGTGTGGCACCAGCGGCATGAAGGTGCTGGTCAATGGCGGCATCAACCTTTCCGAGCTTGACGGCTGGTGGGCGGAAGCCTACGCCCCGGAACTGGGCTGGGCCCTGGGCGACGGCCGGGAACACGGCGACGATCCCGCCTGGGACGCAGCCGAAGCCGAGGCGCTCTACGACCTGCTGGAAAGGGAGGTGATCCCAGAGTTCTATGCCCGCGACCAGGACGGCATCCCCACGGCCTGGGTGGCGCGGATGCGTGAAAGCATGGCTCGCTTGACCTCGCGCTTTTCCGCCAATCGCGCGGTGTGCGACTACACGGAGCAACACTACCTCCCGGCGGCCTCGGCCTATCTGGAGCGGGTCGCCGAAAGAGGCGCGATGGGCGTGGAGTTGGTCAATTGGCGCCAAGCTCTGGGGCAAAAATGGGCCGCCCTTCGCTTCGGCGAGGTGAAGGTGGAATCCGGCACCGAGCAGCACGTATTCGAAGCACAGGTGTATCTCGATGACCTCGACCCCGAGTTCGTGCGGGTCGAGCTTTACGCCAACGGCGTCGACGGCGCCGTGCCGGAGCGCGTGGAGATGGCGCGCGCGCGGCAACTGGTGGGGGCAACCAACGGCTACGCCTATCGCGCGCAGGTGCCCGCCGCCCGCCCGGCGACGGACTATACGGCGCGCCTGATACCGCACCGCGATGGCGTTACGGTTCCTCTGGAGGCAGCTCACATACACTGGCAACGCTAATTCTATTGTAGAAAGCACAGGAATGAACCAAGAAGGTCCATTGAAAACGGTGTAAAAAAATGGAAAAAGAATGACAATCCGTTGTCCTTGCCTTCAGGCTTGATTGCGGAAACGTCACAGCCGCGACTTGCGGCTATTCTGCCTGAACGTCCTGTGGCTGATAATGTAGACGTCGGTGCGGTATCGCACAGATATAACGTGTTGCAACAGGTATATTTCGACAGTTGCAACTAAACACAAGGAATGTTTGACATGAATCCAATCACATCCTTCCTGGTTTTCGTGTTTCTTCTCGCGGGTCTCGCCACTGGTTATTGGGTGAATCTGTATCTTGCATCGGCGTTTTTTGCTGCCGCAGTCATCATCGCGGTGTCGCTCAAGATGGCCAACGTTTGGGAGAAGTTTGTCATCTTGAGGATGGGCAAGCTGCAAAGTGTCAAAGGGCCGGGGATGTTCATCATTATTCCGGTGCTCGACAGCGTGGTCGCCATCATAGATGGACGTATCCAGACCACGGGCTTTAATGCCGAGCAGGCGCTGACCAGGGACACGGTTCCGGTCAATGTGGATGCGATCATTTTCTGGCACGTGCACGACGCCGAAAAGGCGGCGTTGGCCATTACCAATTATCGCCAAGCTATCGACCAGGTTGCGCAAACCTCGCTGCGCGAGATGATAGGATCTTCGATGCTGGCCGCATTGTTGTCCGATCGCAAGGATGCAGATGAGCAGCTGAAAAACGAGATAGGCGCAAAGACAGCTCCATGGGGCATCACAGTGGGTTCGGTGGAGATTCGCGACGTCGCGCTCCCCGTTGCCCTGCAGGATGCCATGTCTCGCCAGGCCCAGGCTGAGCGCGAGAAGCAGGCGCGGGTGATACTCGGATCGGCCGAAGCCGCGATCGCGGGGAAGTTTGTCGAAGCCGCCGATATTTATGCCGGCCATCCCGAAGCGCTCCAACTCAGGGCCATGAACATTATTTACGAGACCACGAAGGAACGAGGAGCCACGATCCTGATTCCGAGCTCGATGGTGGACAGCCTGAATCCTTCCGTTACAAGCTTGGCGTTCTCGCTTGCAACCAAAGCAATGCCGGATGCAGAGGCGGCGCCAGCCAAGATCACGGCTTGACCACTTTGATGGAGGGCGGTAATCCACAGACCAGATACCGTGGCTACGGCATGACGGACCCAAAAACACCAGAGCGAGCACAGGCGCTAATGAATACCCGTGAACGCCCACTCAATAATTATGTGTCAGAGGTTTCCGAGCACACTGAGGTTCAACGAGGTGTTCCCTTGCCATTGGGAACACATGAATCAGGGGGAGGCGTTAACTTTGCTTTGTTCAGCCGTCATTCCACCCGCGTTCGACTGGAGCTGTTTGATCAACCTGATGATGCTACGGCCGCAAGGGTGATTGATTTAGATCCCGCACGCAACCGAACGGGTGACGTGTGGCACGTCTGGATTGAGGGGATCCGGTCCGGCCAGTTGTATGCCTATCGCGTGGACGGTCCGTACCAACCCAGCGAGGGCCATCGATTTAATTTCAACAAGTTGCTGCTGGACCCTTTTGCGACAGCGATTTCGTGCGTACCTGACTGGGATTTCGGGCCGGCCCGCGGATATGAACCATCGACCCCAGAGCGAGACCTGGTATGTTCCTCGGTAGATGACGCTGGCGCGATGCCGAAATGCATATTCACTCATGAGCACTTCCATTGGCAGGACGACCGGCCGCTCCGGCACCCCTGGTCAAACACCGTGATTTATGAATTGCATGTTCGCGGATTTACCATTCATCCCAGCGCTGGCGTGGAACATCCCGGGACGTACCGCGGCCTGATGGAAAAGATTTCCTATTTAAAAGAATTGGGCGTGACGGCGGTGGAATTGATGCCCGTATACGAGTTCAACGAATGCCAGGTGTCGGGCATCGATCCGCAAACAGGCAAGCCGCTCCGCAATTACTGGGGATACGATCCCGTGGCTTTCTTCGCGCCGAAGGCCTCCTACAGCAGCGCGGGTGGCCTTGGCCAGCAGAAGCTGGAATTCAAGGAGATGGTCCGGGCGCTCCATTTGGCCGGCATCGAAGTGATCCTGGATGTCGTGTTCAATCACACGGCGGAGGGCGACGAACTGGGTCCGACCTTGTGCTTTCGCGGGATCGATAACGCGATCTTCTATATGTTGGCGTCAGACCCGCGCCACTACCTGGACTACACGGGCACAGGTAACACCATCAACGCCAATCACCCCGTGGTGCGGGATCACATCCTGGCTGCGTTGCGCTACTGGGTGGTGGAGATGCATGTCGATGGATTCCGCTTCGACTTGGCCTCGGTCCTCGGCCGGGATTGCACTGGCAAGCTGGTGGCCAATGCCCCGCTGCTCGAACGGATCGCCGAGGATCCGATCCTAAGGGACGTGAAGATTATCGCTGAGGCATGGGACGCCGCCGGGGCCTATGAGGTGGGCAGTTTTTCGGGGCGCCGCTGGGCAGAGTGGAACGGCCGCTACCGGGATGATGTCCGGCGTTTCTGGCGCGGCGACGACGGCATGCTCGGTTTGTTCGCGAGCCGTATCTGCGGCAGTGCCGACATCTACACCGCGTCGGGCAAAGGTCCCGAGGGCAGTATCAATTTCGTCACCTGCCACGATGGCTTCACCCTGAACGACCTGGTGAGCTATCGCCATAAGCACAATGAGGTCAACGGCGAAAACAACCACGACGGGACCGACGCCAACTTCAGCGACAACTATGGCGCCGAAGGCGATACCAAGGATAGTGGAATAGAGGCGCTGCGGAAAAAACAGATCAAGAATTTCCTGCTGACCCTGCTGATCTCGCGCGGGGTGCCGATGCTGCTCGGCGGGGACGAATTGCGCCGCACTCAAGGCGGTAACAACAACGCCTACTGCCAGGACAATGAAACGAGCTGGTATGACTGGAGTCGCCTGGAGCAGCACGATGAAATCCTGCGCTTCACCCGCGGCATGATCGCCTTGCGACGTGCCCATCCGATCCTGAGTCAGGAGCAATTCTACACGGACGCCGAAATCCACTGGTTTGGCCCGCAAAGAGGATTGCCCAACTGGGCCGATCCGAAAGAAAAGCAGTTTGCCTGTCTGATCCATGAAGATGAGGAGCATGCACTTTATATAATGTTTAATGCCGGCACCGAAGCGGTCGATTTCGCTTTGCCCCTCGTGCCCGCAGTGGATGGGTGGCATCTGGCCGCCGACACAGCTCGTGAAGCGGCACAAGATCTGTTTGCGGCGGGCGAGGAACCGCTTTTTAAGGACGTACGGACTTACCGCATGAACCCCCGATCCAGTGCCATACTTCTGGCGCGGAAGCAGGAATACGTCTCGGCAGGAGGTTCCCTATGTATCAACGGGCTTCCGGGATACTTCTCCATCCAAGCTCCCTTTCCAACCCGTATCCCGTCGGCGATCTGGGTCCCGCAGCAACGGCCTTTGCGGATTTCATGGTCGCGAGCGGGCAGCGTTGGTGGCAGATGCTTCCCATCGGTCCGACCGGTGAAGCGAATTCCCCTTACCAGTCACCGTCCGCTTTTGCGGGCAATCCACTCCTGGTGAGCCCCGATTTATTGGTGGAGCAGGGTCTCCTGGGTCGCCAGGATATCGAGCCTCCCATCTATGGGGACGAGGGAAAGGTGAACTATCCCACGGCGGCACGCTTGAAGCTGCAATGGTTAACAAAGGCTTTTGAACATTTCGAAAAGAACAAGCGGGGCGGCGGCCAACCCGAGCTCGACGCGTTCGCCCAAGCGGAATCGTTCTGGCTTGAGGATTTCTCGTTGTTCTCGGCGATCCAGGGGAAAGAGGGAACTTCGGATTGGACCCGATGGGACCAAGCGCTGCGAACGCGCCAGCCAGACGCCGTGATTCGCGCGCGGACCGACTTAGCCCATGACATTCGTTACCATCAGTTTGTCCAGTGGCAGTTCTCGGTGCAATGGAAAGCGTTAAGGGCTGACTGCGCGTCCAAGGGAATATGGCTGATCGGCGATATTCCCTTGTTCGTGGCGCAGCAAAGCGCCGATGTCTGGGCGCATCCCGGCCTCTTCAAGCTGGATGCCGATGGAAATCCCAAGGTGGTCGCGGGCGTTCCTCCCGATTACTTCTCCAATACGGGACAGTTGTGGGGTGTCCCCGTTTACAACTGGGAGGCTCTTCATGAGCAGAACTACCGTTGGTGGATTGAACGCCTGCGCATGGCTTTTGCGCGATTCGATGTCAATCGGCTGGATCATTTCATCGGTTTTGTCCGTACCTATGAAGTGTCAGCACAGGATAAAACTGCCGTGAACGGGCAGTATCAACCCAGCGGAGGCGCTTCTTTTTTCGAAGCCGCCCAACAAGCGCTGGGGGTGTTGCCTTTTATCGCGGACGATCTCGGTGCCGCAACGCCCGAAGTGGTGGCTTTACTGGATCAACTTCAAATTCCGGGCACTCGAGTACTGCAATTTGAGTTCGGCTCAGCATTCGAAACCAATTCAGATCCAGCAGAACGGCGTCCGGTGAAATCCGTCATCTATACCGGCACCCATGACAACGACACGACGGCAGGCTGGTACGGGAAGTTACCAAGGCATCAACGCGAAGCCTTGCAAAAAAAGTTGGGAGCAAACGACGGGGAGATTATCTGGGCCATGATCCGTGAGGCGCTGGCATCACAGGCCGACACAGCCATCTTCCCCGCGCAAGACCTCCTGGAACTTGGGTCGGAGGCACGAATGAATGTGCCCGGAACCGCGAAAGGAAACTGGCAATGGCGTCTGAGAGATGCCGTACTGAGCCAGGAGCTTGCGAAAAGGCTGCGCAGCCTAACTTCAATGTATGGGCGCATCGGGCGTGGTGAGTACCACCCACCGGCTCATGAGGGTGAAGCCGCCTTCGTTGTGCCTGCCCAGTGATGAATGCGCCATCCGTGAAACCCACCGCCCCACGCATCCTGACCATCAACGGCGGTTCGTCGAGCACCAAGGTTGCGCTGTTCGAGGCCGGTGACTCTCTACGGAGGATTTTGCAGGGCGGGATCGAGCGGATCGGACTGCCGGAGGCCAAATTGTGCGTAAGAGGCATGTCCCCGGCGGAAAACTTTTCGCGCTCAGTACCGGCACCGGATCACACGGTGGCGGTAGGCACACTGATGGATTGGATCGAGGAACGCAGCGGGCGTGATGCATTGACCGCGGTGGGACATCGCGTCGTGCATGGTGGGCCGAAGTATAGCCGGCCGCAGCGAGTCACTGCGGAAATGGTTGCGGAGTTGCACCGGCTAAGCCCATTCGATCCGGAGCATCTGCCTGAAGAGATCCTGCTGACCGAGGCGTTTCACCGCCGATTTCCCGACCTGCCGCAAGTAGCGTGTTTCGACACGGCATTCCACCACGACCTGCCGCGCGTGGCGCAACTGTTGCCGATCCCGCGCCGCTACGAGGTGCAGGCTGCGCGGCGGTACGCGTGATTCGCACGGCCGAAGAGCGCATGATAGCCGAAACGGTTTGCGCGTTCTCGGTCTGGACTGAAAAAGGAGGATGCCAGTTATGAAACACAATACCGACCATCATGCCCACATGGCGGCGGATTTCCGGAACCGATTCTGGATCGCGCTGGTACTGACTCTCCCGATTCTGGTTCTCTCTCCATTGCTCCAAAAGCTGGTTGGACTGCGTGAAACCATCAGCTTTTCCGGCGACCTCTATGTTCTTTTCGGCTTCTCTTCTGCAGTCTTCTGGTATGGTGGCTGGCCGTTTCTAAAAGGACTGTACACCGAGCTCAGATCCCGCCAGCCCGGAATGATGACGCTCGTTGCTGTGGCCATTACCACCGCTTATGGGTATAGCAGCGCCGTGGTGTTCGGCTTGACCGGGAAGGTATTCTTCTGGGAGCTGGCTACCCTGGTCGACGTGATGTTGCTTGGGCACTGGATCGAGATGAAGTCGGTGATGGGCGCATCAAAGGCCCTGGAGGAATTGGCGAAGCTCATGCCCTCCAACGCTCACAAAGTCACGGCCGATGGCAGCGTGACGGACGTGCCATTGAGCGAACTGGCGGTGGACGACAAGGTTCTGATCAAACCGGGTGAGAAAATCCCTGCGGACGGTGTCATTGTCGATGGTGAGAGCTCGGTCAATGAGGCCATGCTCACCGGCGAATCAACTCCGGTCACCAAAAAGACCGGCGGCAAAATCATCGGCGGTGCCATCAACGGCGAAGGGTCCCTGACCATCAAGGTCAAAGGTACCGGCAAGGATTCGTTCCTGTCGCAGGTCATCGACCTGGTCAAACAGGCCCAGGAAAGCAAATCGAAGACCCAGGATCTGGCCGACACGGCGGCGATGTGGCTAACCCTCATTGCCCTGAGCGGCGGCGCGATTACCTTTTTTATCTGGTTGGGCTTCATGGGCAAGGATCTTTCCTTTGCCATCGAGCGCGCCGTGACCGTCATGGTCATCACCTGCCCGCATGCCCTGGGTCTGGCCGTGCCGCTGGTTATCGCTGTCTCCACGGCTCTGGCCGCGAGCAATGGACTGCTGATTCGCAATCGTCCCGCATTTGAGCACGCCAGGAACGTTCAGGCGATCATTTTCGACAAGACCGGCACCCTCACTGAGGGCCGCTTTGGCGTAACCGATACTCTGCTGTTAGCGCAGGACATCAACGAAGACACGCTACGTCAATATGCGGCCTCGGTGGAAGCCAATTCCGAACACCCCATCGCCAAGGCCATTGCCGCCGCTGCCGAAAATAAATTGCCTGTCGAAGACTTCAAAGGCATCGCAGGCAAAGGCGCCGAAGGCAGGGTCGAGGGCAAAGAGATCAAGGTGGTGAGTCCGGGCTTCCTGAGCGAACAGAATATTGACGTGGACGACAAGCGCGTGGAGGAACTGAAAGCGCAAGGCAAGACAGTCGTCTTTGTCCTTTTTGACGGGCAGTTGAAAGGGGCGATTGCCCTGGCCGATATCATCAGGCCCGAGTCGAAGCAGGCCATCGCTGCGCTCAAGGCAATGAACATCAAGTGCATGATGCTTACGGGGGACAACAAACAGGTCGCCCAATGGGCTTCGGACCAGGTCGGGTTGGATGAATACTTCGCCGAAGTCCTGCCTCAGGACAAAGCGGCCAAAGTCAAAGAAGTCCAGTCCCGGGGCGGATTGGTGGCCATGACCGGCGATGGTGTGAACGATGCTCCCGCGCTGGCGCAAGCGGATCTGGGCATCGCCATTGGCGCGGGCTCGGATGTGGCGGTCGAAACCGCCGACATCGTTCTGGTGCGAAGCAATCCATCGGATGTCGTGGCCCTCCTCGAACTTTCCAAGGCCACCTACGGCAAGATGATTCAAAATCTCGTTTGGGCGACCGGCTATAACGCATTCGCCATCCCTCTTGCAGCCGGAGCGCTTTACACCTGGGGCGTGCTGCTTTCCCCCGCATTGGGCGCGGCGCTAATGGCCGCGAGTACGGTGATTGTGGCTATCAACGCGCGACTCCTGAGACTGAAGAAATGATCGGACTTATTGATAAGATGGAAGCCGACATGCCGGTCAATGATCAATTGAGAGGTTCAGCAAGCCCAGGGGCGTTAGACACGAACCCCCATACGCGCTGTGGGTCAATCGCGTCAGGTTGTGAGGCCGCACTCGGTTGTGAACCCGGCGACATGACGGGCGATTGACGAACTATGTGCGATGGCGTACGGACGCTGAAAAGGTAGGCGTGTATAAACGATATTCTCGCAATTGGCCACGCTGACTCGGCCGGTGCGCATTGTAGCCGGAGACGGAACCGCGCAATTATTCAGACCTGAATGGATTTTAGCCATGAAACGCATGAACCTTCGCAAGAACTTGAATACCATCGTTTTGATAGCCGGAACGATCATGGCAGCAAGCGCACTGGCCGACACGCAGGAGGGCTACGGCATGGGTTCCGGCATGATGGGCGGCTATGGCACCGGCTGGATGGGTGGAGGATACGGCGGGATATGGGTGCCGATCCTGCTTGTCGCCGTCGTTGCCGGCCTCGTGGGATGGATTGTCGCAAAAACAGGAAAGTGAACCGACAGTTGGAGCGAACGGGCAAGAAGCAGGATGAGAAATTGCAGATGAACGAACAGTATTAATTCTTTCACCACCAAACAAGAGGTAGATTCATGTACGGATTCAGCACTCAGCTAAAGGTACCATTCGATACCGCCGTCACGAAAGTCACCGAGGCTCTGAAAAATGAAGGCTTCGGTGTGCTCACCGATATCGATCTCAAGGCGACGTTGAAAGCAAAACTCAACATCGAGCATCGGCCGTATCGCATACTCGGCGCATGCAACCCGCCGCTCGCCCATCGCGCGATCGAGGCCGACCCCGACATCGGGTTGCTTCTGCCGTGCAACGTGGTCGTGCGCGAAGAAGCCGATGCAAGCATAACGGTTGCGTTCATGGATCCCGCGGCTGTGTTGCAGTTGGTGGACAAACCGGAGGTGCATGCCCTTGGCAAGGAAGTGCTGGCACTGCTGCAGAAAGTCTGTGCGAGCCTCGAGGCGTGAAGAACCAGCAACTACCTGCTTCAACCGCATTGCCGGCCGAGTTGTCTGCGCCCGGCGTGGCGTCGGCTTTGGAGGTGAACATCAGCGCCGATCTTGTGTCGGTGGACGTGATGCACCATGGCCGGAAGGTCACGATCATGCGCAATCAGAATCAGAGCAACTCGGTCAATCCGGAATTTGCCAAAACTTCGCGCACATGCCCACCATTCTGCATTCAGCCCTGTGAGCTGGCGCCTGGCGTGAAAACCATAGCAGAACTTGAAGTGTTGCAGCTTCTCAAAAGAATAAGCGATGGCGATGCGTCCACGATGGTGATCGACTCGCGCACGCCGGCCTGGATAGAAAAGGGCGTCATTCCCGGCACGGTGAACATCCCGTGGGACACACTTGACATCGACGAGTCGGATCCGTCCGCCGTGCAAGAAGTTCTGGAGAACCAGCTCGGCGCCAGACGATCCAATGAATTCTGGAATTATGACAATGTCAAGACGCTGGTGCTGTTCTGCAATGGCCCCTGGTGCGGACAGTCATCGACCATGATCAAGGGCCTGCTCAAAATTGGCTATCCGGCGCACAAAATCCTTTGGTATCGCGGTGGCATGCAGGATTGGGAAAGCCTCGGGCTGAGCATCCTTGAGCCATCGTCTGAATAACCCCCAATAACGTGATGATCTACGTTTCCCGTCCCGGGCACGGCGGGCCGGCGGTCGTGGGCAACACCTATCTCGAAGGCACCTACAGCGAGATCTATCCCAACATCAGCCAGGATGAGGTCGGGCTGCAGAAGCTCTTTCTCCAGTTTTCGTTTCCCGGCGGCATTCCCAGCCACGCGTCGCCGGATTGCCCGGGCTCGATCCACGAGGGCGGCGAGCTGGTAAAGGCGGATTAGGCACAATTTGTGCCCGAGCTTGACCGACTCGTTCGGCAGCACGGGACGTTGCGCGTACTGTTCGATATGGTTGCCTTCCACGGCTGGGAATCCCGCGCACTGTGGGAGGACACCAAGTTCGCCATTCACCACTTCGCCGACATCGAGAAACTCGCGATGGTCGGGGAACAGAGGTGGCAGCACGGCATGGCGGCGTTCTGCAAACCATTCACGAAAGCGACGGTCCGATACTTCGATCACGCCGACGCCGCCGAGGCGCGGAAGTGGCTGACCGAAGCGGAGAGGCTTCTGGCGCGAGCGCAACCGATTCACGCCGCGACGGCAAGGACATGAGCTCCACAGCAAGTATCCGGCAACTCCCGGAACCGGCGGCATGGCAAAGGCAGGAGAAGACCCATCATGGGACCTAATACCAATCAGCCCAGCGCCCCTGGATCGAAACCGCAACCGACGCCCGTTGGGAAGACCGATCTGAAGTCCCTGCCCCTGGCGGAAGTGGAGAAGACACTCGGCTCATCACCGGACGGCCTCACGCAAGCGGAGGCGCAGAAACGGCTGACCCAATACGGGCCGAACGAGATCGAAGAAAAGAAGACCAATCCGTTCCTGAAATTCTTAAGCTATTTCTGGGGCCCGATCCCGTGGATGATCGAAGCGGCCGTAATCCTCTCGGCGGTCGACCGGCATTGGCCGGACTTTGGCATTATTCTCATGCTGCTTGTGGCCAACGCCGTGGTCGGATTCTGGGAAGAACACACGGCGGGTAACGCCATCGCCGCGCTAAAGGCCAAGCTGGCGGTCAAGGCCCAGGTGAAGCGCGATGGCCAGTGGACCAGCCCGGCGGCGCGCGAGTTGGTGCCGGGCGATGTCATTCGCATGCGCCTGGGCGATATTGTGCCGGCGGATGCGCGCTTGCTGGACGGCGATCCCATGTCGGTCGATCAGTCCGCGCTGACCGGAGAGTCCTTGCCCGCCACTCGCAAACCTGGCGACGCGGTGCTTTCCGGTTCGATCATCCGCCGGGGTGAGAGCAGCGCGCTGGTGTACGCCACAGGCGCGAACACCTACTTCGGCAAGACCGCAGAGCTGGTTCAGGACGCGCACACCGTCAGCCATTTTCAAAAGGCGGTTTTGAAAATCGGCAACTACCTGATCATTCTCGCGGTGGTGCTGGTGGCTACGATCATAGCCGTCGCCATTTACCGCGGCGACCCGATCCTCACCACCCTGCAGTTCGCCCTGGTGTTGACTGTCGCGGCGATTCCTGTGGCGATGCCCACAGTGTTGTCGGTCACGATGGCGGTCGGCGCGCGTCTGCTCGCCAGGAAGCAGGCGATCGTCAGCCGCTTGGTGGCCATCGAGGAACTGGCCGGCGTGGACATGCTGTGTGCGGACAAGACCGGCACCCTGACCCAGAACAAGCTCACGCTGGGCGATCCGTTCAGCGTGGACGATGTCACCGCCGAGCAGGTCATCCTCGACGCCGCGCTGGCGTCGCGCGCGGACGACAAGGACACCATCGACCTGGCCGTGCTGGGCGGCCTGAAGGATGACAAGGCTCTGAAGGATTACCAGGTGGTGCATTTCCAGCCATTCGACCCGGTGCACAAGCGCACCGAAGCGAGTGTCAAGGGCGCGGACGGCAAACAATTCAGGGTGACCAAGGGCGCGCCGCAGGTGATTCTGGCGATGGCGGCTAATGCAGGCGATGTGAAGTCCGCCGTCGACAAAGCGGTCAACGACTTCGCGGCGAGCGGTTTTCGCTCGCTCGGTGTCGCCCGGGCAGACGAGGAAGGCAAGTGGATGCTGGTCGGCGTGTTGCCCTTGTTCGATCCGCCGCGGGAAGATGCCAAGGCAACCATCGCGACCGCGCTGGCGATGGGCGTGAAGGTCAAGATGGTGACGGGCGACGCGCTGGCCATCGCCAACGAAACCGCCAGAAAACTGGACATGGGCGCCAATATTCTCGATGCATCCATCTTGGGAGACTCGAAAAAGGAGGAGACCTCAGAGGTGGCCGAATCCATCGAAAAGGCCGACGGTTTCGCCCAGGTGTTTCCCGAACACAAGTTCCACATCGTGGATGTCCTGCAAAAACGCGGTCACATCGTCGGCATGACCGGCGATGGGGTGAATGACGCCCCGGCGCTGAAGAAATCCGACTGCGGCATCGCCGTGTCGGACGCGACGGACGCGGCGCGCGCGGCGGCGGCCATCGTATTGATGACGTCCGGCCTGTCGGTGATCATCGACGCGATCAAGGAGAGTCGGAAGATTTTCCAGCGCATGAACAGCTACGCGATCTATCGCATCGCAGAAACGCTGCGCGTGCTGTTGTTCATGACGCTCTCCATCCTGATCTTCAACTTCTACCCGGTGACGGCGGTCATGATCGTGATGCTCGCCTTGCTCAATGACGGCGCCATCCTGTCCATCGCCTATGACAACGTGCATTACAAGGATCAGCCCGAGGCCTGGAACATGCGCATGGTGCTGGGGATTGCCACGGTGCTGGGCCTTGTCGGCCCCATCGCCGCGTTTGGCCTGTTTTTCCTCGGCGATCGGGTCTATCACCTCAACCATGCGCATCTCCAGACAATGATGTATCTGATGCTGTCGGTAGCCGGGCATCTGACTATTTTCCAGACGCGCACGCGCGGCCCATTCTGGTCGATACGCCCGGCGCGGATTTTATGGATGGCGGTACTCGGCACCCAAACCGCAGCGACGTTGATAGCGGTTTACGGGCTGTTCATGACACCCCTGGGCTGGAAATGGGCCGGGTTCGTGTGGGGTTATGCGCTGCTATGGTTCTTCGTGACCGACCCCGTGAAACTGCTCGCTTATCGGATATTTGATCCAGTCAAAGCCACGACGAAGCCCGACGCCAAAGCCGAGCTCAAGACAAAAGCGGATGCCGAGTCTAAGCCCAGCGCCAAAGCCGAACCCGAGCCAGAACCCACAGCAAAGTCCACACCTGACGCCAAAGCTGAGGCGGATACCACGCCTGTAGTCGAATCGAAACCTGAAGCGAAGGAAGCTGAGACGAAAACCGGGACGAAAGCTGAAACCAAAGCCAAAGCTGTTGCTGAAGCCAAGCCCACGGTGGAGGCGAAACCCGAAGCCCAAGAAATAGAGCCTAAACCAGAAGTCGACGTTGAAACAAAATCTGAAACCAAAGCCAGGACAACTTCAGACTTGACGCCAGGGCTTGTCAAGCGAGTTCATGCGCTCTACGAGGAGCTTGGGCGCAAAGACGTTCAGGCAGTTGAAAGCATGGAAAAGGCGGACCGCGACAATCGATCAGATGAAGCAAAAACTGATGCCAAGCCTGAAGACAAGGCGAAACCTGAGGACGGAGCGTAATGATCATTCCGTACTGGCTCCACGTCGCCTCCATTTTCGCGCTGGTGCTCGGTTTCGCCGCTGCCGGGGTGATCATGATTGACGAGATACGTCATCCGCAACACATGTGGATTATGAACATCGTCTGGCCGGTCGTGGCATTGTTCGGAACGGTGCTGACGATCTGGGCCTATTTCCGCTATGGACGGCTCGCAACCATGGAGGCGGCCATGAACGCGAAAACCGACGCGCGCGAGCCGTCGGGCAAGAGCGCAACGCCATTTCCCGTGATGGTGGGAAAGGCCACGCTCCATTGCGGCAGCGGCTGCACACTCGGCGATATTTGCGCCGAGTGATTGGCCTTCGCCTTCCCCGCAATCGCCGTGTGGTTCCGTTGGCACTGGCTTTTCAGCGAGAAGATCTTCGCCGTCTGGGTGCTCGACTTTATCTTCGCTTTCGCGATTGGCATCGCGTTTCAATATTTTACGATCGTGCCGATGCGCCATTTAAAGATGATGGCGGGAATCCGGGCAGCGCTGAAGGCGGATGCGCTGTCGCTGACGGCTTGGCAGATCGGAATGTACGGCTTCATGGCCTTTGCGAGCCTTTATTATTTCCGGCACGTATTCGGCGTCAGACTTGAAGTTGATAGCGTTGAGTTCTGGTTCATGATGCAGATTGCGATGCTGTGCGGCTTTCTAACCGCCTACCCGGTTAACTGGTGGCTGCTCCGCTCTGGCATCAAAGAGATGATGTGAGGTTCATAAGCAGAATCGACGACACACTGTGCGGTTGCGGAGCGGTTCAGCCATCAATGTGCGAGCAAGTAGTAAAGAGGCAGTAAACATGCAAATAGATTCCAGTGATTTCCGCGTACCGGCAAGCAAAAAGGTCGACCTCAAAAAGTGGCCGACGCGGGTGAAACCAGCGTACAAGTCGAAAAAGAAGTACAAAAAATACCTTGAAGAGCACGTGGAGGAGCTAAGTGAGCTGCAACGCCTTCACTACGCATCCAACCGCTACGCGGTGTTGCTTATTTTTCAGGCCATGGACGCCGCCGGCAAGGATGGCGCCATCCGGCACGTCATGTCCGGCGTCAACCCGCAAGGCTGCCAGGTGTTCAGCTTCAAGCACCCGAGTGCGACCGAGCTGGAGCATGACTTTCTGTGGCGAACAACCCGTTCCCTGCCGGAACGCGGCCGCATCGGCATTTTCAACCGATCCTATTATGAGGAGGTGTTGATTGTTCGCGTGCATCCGGAGATTCTCCGCAGCCAGGGTCTTCCGGATGGCTTGGTCGAAGAAAGAGCAATCTGGCAGGACCGCTATCGTTCCATCGTCGATCTGGAGAACCATCTCCATCGTAACGGCACACGCATCATCAAGTTCTTCCTGCACCTCTCAGAGGAAGAGCAGCGAAAGCGCTTTCTCGATCGCATCGATGAACCGGAAAAGAACTGGAAATTCAGCCTTGCTGACGTTGAAGAGCGGAAATTCTGGAAGCAGTACATGGAAGCCTATGAAGAATGCCTGAGCGGGACCAGTACGAAGACAGCGCCCTGGTATGTGGTGCCTGCCGACGACAAGAAGAACGCCCGGCTGATTATTTCCCAGGTCATTCTGGATACTTTCAAGGCGCTCGAAATGAGCTATCCTGAAACCGACGAAAAGCGGAAACTGGAATTGCTGTCGATACGCAATCAACTGATGCAGGATGGCGAAAATGGCAAATGAGCCAGGTAAATCAGGCCGGTGCCGGATGGCGGTGCAACCGGATTTCCAGCATCAAGCGGAACAGCGGAATCCTTGTTTCGTCGGCATGAATGACTGGCGGAATTGCTTCGATAATTGGGTCGAAGTCATGCTCATAGATGAATCCGGTCGCTGGACCGGATAAGCCGCGCGCGCAATTCACCCACCATGCATTCAATCAGGAGGCAGTCATGTCCGTCGAGCTCGATCAGCAATGCATCAACACCATTCGATTCCTGTCGGTGGACATGGTGCAGAAGGCCAACAGCGGACATCCGGGGCTGCCGCTCGGCGCCGCGACTATGGCCTACGTGCTATGGACGCGCTGGCTCAAGTACAACCCGCGCAATCCGCATTGGTTCAATCGTGACCGCTTCGTGCTCTCGGCCGGACATGGTTCGGCGCTGCTCTATAGTCTGTTGCACCTGACCGGCTACGACCTTGCGCTGGACGACATCAAGCAGTTCCGCCGATGGGGCAGCAAGGCGCCGGGGCATCCCGAGCGCGGACACCCACCCGCTGTGGAAACTACCACCGGGCCGTTGGGACAAGGCTTCGGCAATGCGGTCGGCATGGCGATCGCCGAGGCGCAACTCGCGACCCGCTACAATCGTCACGGTCACGCGCTCATCGATCACTATACCTATGCCCTCGTCAGCGATGGCGACCTGATGGAAGGCGTAACTTCCGAAGCGGCCTCGCTGGCCGGCCATCTCAAGCTCGGCAAGCTCACTTGCCTCTACGACGACAACCGCGTCACCCTGGCCGCCGGCACGGATATCAGCTTCACCGAGAATCGCGCACTGCGCTTTGAGGCTTATGGCTGGCACACCGTGTCGGTGGCGGACGGCAACGATCTCGCCGCGATCGACGCCGCGCTGGACGCCGCGCGCGCGGAAACCGCGCGGCCGTCGCTGATCCTGGTGCATACCCATATCGGCTACGGCTCGCCCGAACAGGATAGCTTCAAGGCGCACGGCTCCCCGCTCCGTGTGGACGATGTGCGCAAGACCAAGCAGAAACTCGGCTGGCCGATCGAGCCGGATTTCCTGATACCTGATGAGGCGGTGGCACATCTCCGCGAGGCGGTGAAACGCGGCGCGCAGAATGAATCAGCATGGAACGTGTCGCTGAGCGCCTATACCAGGGCGTTTCCGGATCTGGCCGAGGAGCTTCAATACCGCCTGCGCGACGAACTGCCGCCGGGCTGGGATGCGGACATCCCGGTATTTGAAGCCAACGCCAAAGGCCTTGCCACGCGCGATGCTTCCGGCAAGGTAATGAACGCCATTGCGCCCAGGCTGCAGGCGCTGGCCGGCGGATCGGCCGACCTCGACACGTCGACGAAAACGGCCTTGAAAGGCTTCGGCGATTTCAATCCGTCGCCGGGAAAGAACGCCGACCAGCAGGGTTCCGATAGCGCCGGCTGGAGCTATGCCGGACGCAACCTGCACTTCGGCATACGCGAACATGCGATGGGCGCCATCGTCAACGGCCTTGCCGCGCACGGCGGCTTTAACCCGTATGGTTCGACCTTTCTGATCTTCTCCGACTACATGCGTCCGGCTATCCGTCTGGCTGCACTGATGGGGCTGCATATTGTGCATGTGTTCACGCACGACAGTATCGCCGTCGGCGAGGACGGCCCCACGCATCAGCCGGTGGAGCAACTTGCAAGCCTGCGCGCGATTCCGAACCTGATCGTGATCCGCCCCGGCGATGCCAACGAAACCGCGGTCGCCTGGCGCGTTGCTCTGGAAACGCGCGACCGGCCGGTGATGCTGGTGTTGACCCGGCAGGATCTGCCCACGCTTGATCGCAGCCGCTACGCCGCGGCCGATGGATTGCGCCGTGGCGCCTATGTGCTGATTGACGCGCCGGGTGGCAAGCCGGACCTGATCCTGATTGCCAGCGGTTCCGAAGTCGGTCTGATCGTGGCGGCGGCAGAGCGTTTGCAACAGCAAGGAATAGCCGTGCGCTGTGTCTCGATGCCGAGCTGGGAGTTATTCGAAACTTTACCGCAAGCCGAACGCGATGCGGTGCTGCCGCCCTCTGTCGGCGCGCGGCTCGCGGTCGAAATGGGCGTACCGCAAGGCTGGGATCGTTACATCGGTACGCGGGGCGACATGCTAGTCGTGGAAACCTTCGGCGCCTCCGCGCCGGGCGCGGTTGTACTGGACAAGTACGGTTTCACCGTCGACAACGTATGCATGAAGGCCGAAGCCCTGCTGGCGAATTTCCCCGCTTCCAGGGACAAACGATAATGCAGGAGACCACGTGGAAATGAAAATAAGTCCATTGGCGGGCAAGCCGGCCACGCCGGCCATGCTGGTCAATGTTTCCAGACTCGTCACGGCCTACTACAGCAATGTGCCCGACCCGTCAGTGCCGGCGCAAAGGGTCGCATTCGGCACCTCGGGTCATCGTGGTTGCGCGTTCGAAAACAACTTCAACGAATGGCATGTGCTGGCCATCAGTCAGGCAATTTGCGATTACCGCAAACAGCAGGGCATCAATGGCCCGTTGTTTTTGGGAATCGATACGCACGCGCTTTCCGAGCCGGCTTGCGCCAGTGCGCTCGAAGTGCTGGCGGCCAACGGTGTGGAAGTCATGATCGCGGACAATGACGAATACACGCCCACGCCGGTGATCTCGCACGCGATCCTCGCCTACAACCGCGGACGCAAAGCGGGCCTTTCCGACGGCATTGTTATTACACCATCGCACAATCCGCCCGACAACGGCGGTTTCAAGTACAACCCGCCCAGCGGCGGACCGGCGGGCAACGACATCACGAATTGGATCGAAGCACGGGCCAATGTACTGCTCGAAAGCAGTCTTAAAGGCGTGCAGCGTATCCCTCACGCGCAAGCGCTGAGCGCATCCACCACACACCGGCACGACTATCTCAACGCCTACGTAAGCGATCTCGGCAGCATGCTAGACATGGATGCGATTCGCAGTGCGAACATTCGCATGGCCGTCGACCCGCTTGGTGGTGCCGGCGTTCACTATTGGGGGCAGATCGCCGAGCGCTGGGGTTTGAATCTCACGGTAGTGACCGAAATCGTCGATCCGACCTTCCGCTTCATGACGGTCGATTGGGACGGCCGGATTCGTATGGATCCGTCATCGCCTTACGCGATGCAGCGCCTGATTGACCTCAAGGATCGCTACGACATCGCCTTCGCTTGCGATACCGATCATGATCGGCACGGGATCGTCACCAAAAATGTTGGCTTGCTGCCTCCCAACCACTACCTTGCAGTCGCCATTTTCTATCTCTTTCAGCATCGCCCTGAATGGCGCAAGGATGCGGCGGTAGGCAAGACGGTTGTCAGCAGCCAAATGATCGATCGTGTCACTGCGAAGCTCGGCCGCAAGCTTTACGAGGTACCGGTCGGTTTCAAGTGGTTTGTGAATGGCTTGCTCGACGGATCGCTGGGCTTCGGCGGCGAGGAGAGCGCGGGTGCATCATTTGCACGCAAGGATGGCAGCGTCTGGACTACAGACAAGGATGGCATTGTTCCAGCGCTGCTATCGGGGGAGATTACCGCACGCACGGGTCGTGCTCCAGGCGAGATTTACAGCGACCTGGCGCGCGAGCTTGGCGAATCATTTTATGATCGTGTCGAGGCTGCTGCGACTCCGGAACAAAAGCAAAGACTGGAAAAACTGTCGCCGCAGCAGGTATTGTCCGCGGAGATGGCGGGCGAAAAAATCCAGAGCAAACTCGCTCATGCGCCGGGCAACGGTGCACCTATTGGCGGTTTGAAGGTAATAGCCGCAAGCGGATGGTTTGCGGCTCGTCCATCTGGCACCGAAGACATCTACAAGATCTATGCCGAGAGCTTTCGCGGAGAGGATCATCTGCGCCGCGTTTTGGAGGAAGCACAAGCAATAGTCAGCGATGCTTTGGGCGCATCGCCGGACAAAGACTGCACGTCGCCAGTACTTCATCAGCAGACAGTAAGCGAAGCGAAGGAAGAGTGGCGTAACGAGGGAAATCCTAACTGAGACTGTTGGGCGCGCGCATCATAAATTCCCCATGGAGCCTTCATGCTGCAAACATCGACTGCCGTGCATCAGCTGCTTCGCAAAACGTGCGCTCTGTGCGCCAGCCAACATACAACAAAGTGTTCATGTCGTAGCATGGAAAATCTCACGTTGGGTCGCGCTGGTGTTGCAATTGCTGGATGAAATTGAAGCACTGCGCACACGGATCAATGCACTGGAATCCGGATAATGCTGCATGTGGGTCCGAATACCACATGCTGAACAGGAGCTGGACATGACTGTTGCAGATGAACTTCAGGCCACCATCGAGCAGATGGTACAGCGCGGCAAGGGCATACTCGCTGCAGACGAGAGTCAACCCACGATTGCCAAACGTTTCGCATCTATCAAGGTAGAACCCACCGAGGAGAACTGTCGCGCTTACCGCGCCCTGCTGTTTACCGCACCCGGCATTGAGCGCTACATCAGCGGCGTGATCGAATTCGAGGATACACTCGCCCAGGCCGATAGCGATGGCACGCCGCTACCCGAGGTGCTGGTGCAACGCGGCATCGTTCCCGGCATCAAGGTGGACAAAGGCAAGGGGTCGCTGGCACTGTCACCCGGCGATCTGATCACCTATGGTTTGGACGGGTTGGCGGAGCGCTTGCGTGACTACAAAAATAAAGGCGCGCGTTTCGCCAAATGGCGTGAGGTGTATGCGATCAGTGAACGCAATCCCACGATGCTGGGTATTGCAGCCAACGCCGAGATGCTGGCGCGCTATGCGGCGGTATGCCAGGACCAGGGCATCGTGCCTATCGTCGAGCCGGAAGTGCTGATTGACGGCGAACACAGTCTGGCCCGCTGCGCAGAGGTAACCGAGGCGGTGCAAAACGAGATTTTTCATGCACTGCACCGCCACCATGTCGTGCTGGAACACATGATACTAAAACCCAACATGGTGCTGCCGGGCAAGGATCATCCGCTCAGGGCCAGCGCCACAGAGATCGCCGCGGCTACCCTGCGAGTATTCCGGCGCACCGTACCGGCGGCAGTGCCGAGTATCAATTTTCTCTCCGGCGGTTTGAGTCCTGAAGAAGCGACGGCCAACCTCAACGCCATGAATGCCGGTTTTCCCGACGCACCATGGTTGCTGTCCTTTTCTTATGGCCGCGCCCTGCAACAGACAGTGTTACAAGCCTGGCAGGGCAAGGTGGAAAACGTCGCCGCAGCACAGCAGGCGTTGTTGAAACGGGCCAGGTTGAATGGTGCTGCTCAGCGCGGCGAATATCTGCCTGCGATGGAGTCATCGAATTGACGATCCTGATGTTCAGGTAACCGTTTACCCCCTCCCGCCAAGTTTGCGAAAGATCCTTGATCAGAGGGTTACGGGACAAATCTCGCCTGATGTGGCAGGATAGTCCGCAACCGACGACGGGCGGTGGTTCGGCAGCGCGAAGCGGGCGACATGCACCTCAGCGATCACGACCTCAGGCAACTCGACGATGCCTACGTGGAGGGTCTCTCCGAGGCGCAGGCGCGGGCGTTGTTGGGCAGGGCGCTGGCGGATCTGAAGGCGGCGCGCGAGCGGCTCGGACAGAACCCCGGCAACAGCTCGCGGCCGCCGAGCACGCGCGCGCCCTGGGAGCAGGCCGACGCGGCGCAGGAGGCTGCGGCGACGCCAAGCGCATCGTCGCCGGGCGCCGAGGATGGCGAAGCCACGGGGGACGAGCAGAGCCCCGGTGAGGCGCCGAAGCAGCCGCGCGAGGCCGCTCGCGGCGACTCCGAGGGCAAGCGCCCGGGCCGGCGCAAGGGTGCGCCGGGGCACCGCCGCACGCAGCACTTGCCGGTGGATGTCGAGCGCACCCATGCGCCGGATTGCTGCGCCATTTGCGGCATGGCGTTGACCGCATCCTATGAGAGCCGCGCGCACAATGCCCGCTACGAGCGGCTGTTGCGGCTGTGGGTGTTCACCTGTGCCACCGCCACCCTGTTCATCGTCGGGCGACGCTCGCGCGAGGTGGTGCGCCAAGTGCTTGGCGATGGGTTTCGCAACTGGCTGATGAGCGACGGCTTCTGGGCCTACCGCGACATCGACCAGCGACTGCGCTGTCTCGCCCATCTGATCCGCAAGGCACACGGCCTGGAGGACAGCCTCGATCGACCCGCACAGCGCTTCGGTACCCAAATCCTGCAGGTCATCGCGACGGTGACCGCAGCCGTCTACAAAGCCCGCGGCGGCGCCCCGCCCGAGGGCGGGCTACGCGAACGCCACGCACCCATGCTGAACGCGCTGCTCGATGAGTGCCTGCGCCAGCGGCGCAAGGGCTTGCCCGCGCCCCCGCTGACGTCGGCCGGAAACCTGATCAAGATGTCCTCTCGGCACTGTCAGCCCGCAGGGGGCTAAACGGTTACGCAATCAACGGTTATGCCTGTCACGCAGAAGTATCTGCAAGCCGCCCGGCAACAGACTATACGGTGCGGCTCATTCCGCGCCGCGACGGCGTGGCCGTTCCACTCGAAGCATCTCGAATATTGTGGCAGCGTTGATTCAATTCGAACATGAATATGTCTGAACGCCCACTCGATGTTTACGCGGCAGACGTCTCCGAGCACACTGAAGTTCGGAGAGGGGCTCCTTTGCCGTTGGGAACCTCTGAATCAGCGGGAGGAGTCAACTTCGCCTTGTTCAGCCGTCACGCCAGTCGCGTTCGGCTGGAGTTCTTCGATCAACCTGCGGACGCAACGCCAGCCAGGGTGATTGAGCTCGATCCGGAAAGCAATCGCACGGGTGATGTGTGGCACGTCTGGATGGAAGGGATTCGTCCCGGCCAACTCTATGCCTACCGATGAAGGGATGCTCGGTTTGTTCGCCAGCCGCATCTGCGGCAGTGCCGACATCTACACCAAGTCGGGCAAGGGTCCCGAGGGCAGTATCAATTTCGTCACCTCCCACGACGGCTTCACGCTGAACGACCTGGTGAGCTATCGCGACAAGCACAATGAGGCAAACGGTGAGCATAACCATGACGGCACCGACGTCAACTTCAGCGACAACAACGGCGCTGAAGGCGAGACAACGGATACCGGGATCGAGTCCGTGCGGAAACGCCAGATCAAGAACTTCCTGCTGACTCTGTTGATTTCGCGCGGGGTGCCGATGCTGCTCGGCGGGGACGAATTTCGCCGCACGCAAGGCGGCAACAACAACGCCTACTGCCAAGACAACGAAACGAGCTGGCATGACTGGCGTGGTTTGGCACAGCACAGGGAAATTTTGCGATTCGCGCGCGGCATGATCGCCTTTCGTCGCGCGCATCCGGTCCTGAGCCGGGAGCAATTCTACACGGAGGCCGAGATCCAATGGTTTGGCCCGCAAGGGGGATTGCCCAACTGGGCCGACCCGAAAGAAAAACGGTTTGCCTGTCTGATTCGGGAAGACGAGCGGCGCGCACTTTGCCTGATGTTCAATGCCAGCATCGATGCGGTCGATTTCGATTTGCCCCCCATCCAGACGGAGAGTCGGTGGCATCTGGCCGTAGACACCTCGCGGGAAACACCCCAAGACCTGGTTGCTGCGGGTGAGGAACCGCTTTGTGAGGATCTATATGCTTACCGCCTGAGCCCCCGATCCAGCATCATATTGTTGGCTCGATGAACGACCCGCCAAAGATGGCACGTGGCGTTGATGCCAGCTACATGAAAAGCACGATTTTGATCACGACGTTGACTGTGGATATTGGCGGCACTCTGTCGCTGAATGAGGAGGTCTTATGTTGAAAGGTATGGCTTTAGGCGTAGCGTTAACGCTTGCCGTTGCCTTGGTCGGAGCTTACTTGCTGGTGCAAAGCGGTCTGATTCCGGCCAATGCCGATGCAAAACCCAGTCGGCTGGAAACCTGGATGGCCCGTACTTCGCTGGATGCAACACTGCGTCGTGTAGCCCCAAAGGAGCAAAATCCGGTGATGCTGACCGAGCAGAATCTCCTCGATGGCGTTAATCTTTTCGCGAAGAACTGCGCCGTCTGCCACGGTTCCTCGACAGGCGACGCGTCGGCATCTCCGATAGCGAAAGGTCTTTATCAAAAACCACCGCAATTGGCGACCGAAGGGGTTGAGGACGACCCGGAGGGCGATTCGTTCTGGAAGATCAAGCACGGTATTCGTCTCACCGCCATGCCTTCGTTCAGGTACACCCTCAGCGATCGTGAGATCTGGACGCTCGCGCTTTTCCTGAAGCATATGGACAAGCTGCCGCCCGCAGTGCAGCAGACTTGGCAGCAAGTCCAGAACTGGCCGGTGGCATCCGTGAACCAGGCAGGTCAGAAATAACCTATTCGAGCTTCGCTCATGGCGGCTATCACAGTAAGCAAGAGACAGAAGGAGATTAGCCTGGATACACCAAATCGTTCCACACCAGGTGGGCCTGGAAGTCCGGCGCGCTGGACTTCCAGCGCCAAAACTGGCGTTGGCATGGCCCTGGGCAACAAGAGCCACGTCTGGTTCACGCTGAGCCACGGAATATTCAACGAGATCTATTACCCCCGTATTGACCAGGCCTGCGTCCGCGACATGGGGCTGATCGTCACGGATGGATGAACCGCAAAACGCGGCAAACGCGAGGGTGATTTCCACGTCAACCGGCCGGATTGTGGTACGCGTCATCCACACGGACGAAGAACAGATGATCGCCAAGACGGTTTGCAGCGTTCTCGGCCTTGTCTGAAATTGGGGGAATGACCCATGCTGAAATCCAGGACTTACTCGTTCTTCAGCTCGCTGCGCAGCCCTATCATTGCCGGCGCCGCCATGAGCATGGGTTCCGCTTCGGTCATCAGCAACGCCTTAAGGCGGCGAAATGTGAAGCTGTGATGAAAGCCGCCGAGCTCATCGTCCAATGCCTGGAAAACGAGGGTGTCGAATACATCTTCGGCGTACCCGGAGAGGAGAACATGGATCTGCTCGATGCCCTGCTCGGCTCTTCCATCCGCTTCGTCATGACCCGCCATGAGCAAGGCGCGGCCTTCATGGCCGATGTATACGGCCGGTTGACTGGCAAAGCCGGGGTCTGTCTCGCCACCCTGGGGCCGGGGGCGACCAATCTCATCACCGGCGTGGCCGATGCCAACATGGACCGTGCGCCGCTGGTGGCGCTTACCGGTCAAGCCGACCGGGACCGGCTGCACAAGGAATCCCATCAGCATCTGGACATCGTCACCCTGTTTCGCCCGGTGACCAAGTGGAACACCAGCCTGCCCATACCCGACGTCATTCCGGAAGCCTTCCGCAAGGCCTTCAAGCTGGCGCAATCTGAAAAGCCCGGTGCCACCCACATCGAAATCCCGGAAGACGTGGCCCGCATGGAAGCCGACGGCCAGCCGCTGCTCCTGCAATGGCTTCACCCAGGCGGAGCCGCACCTGAACAGATTGAGAAAGCCGCGAACATTATTTCAAATGCAGCGCAACCGATCGTGCTGGCGGGCAATGGAATCATTCGAGGCCGCGCCTCCGCAGCGCTGGTGCGATTCGCTGAAGATCTTAATATCCCGGTCGCCACAACCTTCATGGCCAAGGGGGTTATTCCAAACACCCATTTCCTCGCACTCGGCGCCATCGGACTGCTGACGCCGGACTATGTGTTTGGTGAATTCGTGGAGGCGGACGTTGTCATCGCCGTCGGCTATGACATCATTGAATACGCGCCGCATTCATGGAACCCCGGGCGCGACAAGAAAATTGTCCATGTGGACAGGTCTTTCGCCGAAGTGGACGCGTCGTACATCGTCAACGTCGGTGTGGTGGGCGATATATCCTCATCGCTCGTTGCCCTGGCGCACCGGGCGATACCGCACACCGCAACTCATCGCTCGCGCTTCCGGCAAATGCTTCGCGATGAACTGGAACAGGGTCGTCACGACGCCTCTTTCCCGCTCAAGCCGCAAAGAATCGTCGCCGACCTCCGCGCAGCGCTAAACGACGACGACATCGTCATCTCGGATGTGGGCGCGCACAAGGTGTGGCTGGCGCGCCTCTTCCCGTGCCTTCAGCCCAACACCTGCATTATCTCCAACGGCTTTGCCGCCATGGGCATGGCCGTTCCCGGCGCCGTTGCGGCAAAACTGGTTCACCCCGATCGCCGCGTGGTAGCGGTAACAGGTGACGGCGGTTTCCTGATGAACTCACAGGAATTGGAGACAGCCATCCGCATGGAAACGCCCTTCGTGGTGCTCGTGATCAATGACCAAAGCTACGGCCTGATTCGCTGGAAGCAGATGCTGCAGTTCGGCCGACCATCCTTCGTCGATTTCAAGAACCCGGATTTCGTGAAATACGCTGAGAGCTTCAACGCCAAAGGTTTTTCCATTGAATCGGCGGACCAACTGATCCCCACGCTGCGCACGGCATTGAGCTTAAATCATCTGTCTATCATCGACTGCCCGGTTGATGTTTCCGAGAACCTTCAACTAACCCAAAGACTCGGCGCGATCACGTTGCCGACTGGAGAATATTCATGACCCCCAACACCCTCACGCCTGACCTGTTGCACAAGATCGACGCCTACTGGCGCGCGGCCAACTATCTGTCGGTCGGCCAGATCTATCTTTACAACAATCCGTTGCTGAAGCGGCCGCTTGAAATCGCGGATGTGAAGCACATGCTGCTGGGGCACTGGGGCACGACTCCGGGGCAGAACTTCATTTACATGCACTTGAACCGGGTCATCAAGCAATACGACCTCGACATGATTTACGTGTCCGGTCCCGGGCACGGCGGCCCGGCGGTGGTAGGCAACACTTATCTGGAAGGCACTTACAGCGAGATCTATCCCAACATCAGCCAGGATGAGGCCGGGCTGCAGAAGCTGTTCAAGCAATTCTCGTTTCCGGGCGGCATTCCCAGCCACGCGTCGCCGGAATGCCCGGGCTCGATCCACGAGGGCGGCGAGCTGGGCTATTCGCTCAGCCATTCGTTCGGGGCGGTGTTCGACAATCCCGATCTGATCGTTGCCTGCGTTGTTGGTGACGGCGAGGCGGAGACGGGGCCGCTGGCCACTGCGTGGCAGTCCAACAAGTTCCTCGATCCGGTAACCGACGGTGCGGTGCTGCCGATCCTGCATCTCAATGGCTACAAGATCAGCAATCCGACCGTCCTGGCCCGCATCGAGCATGAGGAGCTGGAGCAATTTCTAACAGGCTGCGGCTGGACGCCCTACTTCGTGGAAGGCGACGAACCGGAAGCGATGCATCAACTCATGGCCGGCACGCTGGAAAAGACCATCGAGGATATTCGGCAAATCCAGAGCAATGCACGGAATAATAACGACACCACGCGGCCACGCTGGCCGATGATCGTCCTCGACTCACCCAAGGGCTGGACCGGACCGAAGATGGTCGATGGGTTGCAGATCGAAGGCACCTTCCGTGCGCACCAGGTACCGCTCCACCCCAGGGCTCATCCCGAACACCTCAAGCTGCTGGAAGACTGGCTGAAGAGCTACCGGCCGGAGGAGCTCTTCGATGCGCAGGGCCGCCTGAAACCGGAACTGGCCGAACTGGCACCCCAGGGCGAGCGACGTATGGGTGCCAACCCCCACGCCAACGGCGGCATGCTGTTGCGCGACCTGCGCATGCCGGATTTCCGCGACTACGCGGCGGCCGTGCCAGAGCCGGGCGCGCCCGGCATCGGCGACACCCATGTGCTCGGGCCTTTGCTGCGCGATGTGATGAAACTGAACAACGAACAGCGCAATTTCCGCATCTTTGGCCCGGACGAGACGCTCTCCAATGGCCTGGAGGCCCTGTTTGAAGTCACCCAACGCCAATGGGACGCCGCGACCGTGCCGAACGACGAATGGCTCGCGCCCGCCGGGCGCGTGATGGAAATGCTGAGCGAGCACCAGTGCGAGGGCTGGCTCGAGGGCTATTTGCTCACCGGGCGGCATGGGCTCTTCAACTGCTACGAGGCGTTCATCCACATCATCGATTCGATGTTCAATCAGCACGCCAAGTGGCTGAAGGTCACCGCGCACCTGCCGTGGCGGCGCAAGATCGCCTCGCTCAACTACCTGCTGACGTCGCATGTCTGGCGCCAGGATCACAACGGATTTACCCACCAGGATCCGGGTTTCATCGACCACGTCGTGAACAAAAAGGCCGAGGTGGTGCGCGTCTACTTTCCGCCGGATGCCAACTGCCTGCTGTCGGTGATGGATCACTGCCTGAAGAGCCACCATTACGTCAATGTGGTGGTCGCGGGTAAGCACCCAGCGCCGCAGTGGCTGACCATGGAGGCCGCCGTCAAGCACTGCAGCGAGGGGATCGGCATCTGGCAGTGGGCGAGCAACGACCAGGCGGTTGCCCCGGACGTGGTCATGGCCTGCTGCGGCGACGTGCCCACGCTGGAGACGCTCGCCGCCGTCTCCATCCTGCGCGAGCATCTACCCGAGCTGAAAATCCGCGTGGTCAACGTTGTCGACCTCATGAAGCTGCAGCCGCCCAGCGAGCACCCGCACGGATTGAGCGACACGGATTTCGACGAGCTCTTCACCCGGGACAAGCCGGTCATCTTCGCCTACCACGCCTACCCATGGCTGATCCACCGGCTGATCTATCGCCGCACCAACCACGGCAACATCCACGTGCGCGGCTACAAGGAAGAAGGCACCATCACCACGCCCTTCGATATGACCGTGCTGAACGATCTGGACCGTTTCCACCTCGTGATGGACACCATCGACCGCCTGCCGCAGACCGGCGACAAGGGCATCTACCTGAACCAGCAGCTCAAGCACAAGCTGATCGAGCACAGGCAGTACATCGACAAGCACGGCCAGGACATGCCGGAGATTCGCAACTGGCGATGGAAAGGACCAAACGCGTGACCGCCGCACCGAAGGCTGGACTGTGATGTTCGCCGCCGTGGACGGCCAAGCGGCACCTCTTTCGGGCGGGATTACGTTTTACGATCGCGCCGTTTATCACTGGGCGGGTTTGCGAATAAGCTATAGATTGTGGAGGTAACCTTCTTGTGCTCTGTCACCCCCTAGACCTGGACGCTGCCCCATGAATAATTTAAAACAACTCTTGGGAAATCTGCGGTCGAGCTTTTGGTTTCTGCCTTCGCTAGTAGTTGTGGACGGCTTTGCCACCGCGTTGGCGCTGATTGAAGTAGACTCCGCGTTGGGCGACCAATGGCTGGCCCGGTGGCCACGCGTGTTTGGGGTCGGAGCGGAAGGCGCGCGCCAAATGTTGTCCACACTTGCCGGTTCGATGATGACCCTTATGGCCGTCACGTTTTCCATGACCCTGGTGGCGCTGGCGCTGGCTTCGAACCAATACACATCGCGTATCTTGCGGAACTTCATGCGTAGCGTTGTGACGCAGGGTACGCTCGGTTTTTTCGCCGGCATTTTCACTTATTCCCTGATCGTTTTGCGCTCCATACGCGGCGGCGAAGCGGCATTTGTGCCAAGCGTGTCGGTGTTTTTCGCATTTGTTCTGGGGCTTAGCGGCATTGCCGTCCTTGTTTTCTTTATTCACCACATCGCCTCGTCGATCCAGGCGTCCAACATCATCGCTTCGGTCACTCATCAAACCAATGCAGCCATTGATCGCGTGTTTCCGGAAAGACTCGGACACGGGCCCGATGAAGCAGAGGATGAAGAGAACGGGCAGGTCCTCCCATCTCTGGATGAGAGGACCTGGTACGAAGTGCCGGGAGAGGTGAGCGGCTACATACAGAGCGTGGATATTGATGCCCTCATGGACTTTGCGCGGGACAGGAAGACCATCGTGCGCATGGAACGCGGCATCGGCGCGTTTGTTGTGCAGGATGCCGCGCTGGCATTGCTCGCCCTGACGTACCCACCAGATCAAGAGATGATTGCTGCTCTCAATGGGGCTTACAGCATCAGCCGCCATCGTACGGTCGAGCAGGACCCTGCTTTCGGTATCAGACAGATCGTGGATATAGCATTGAAGGCACTCTCGCCCGGTGTCAATGACACCTCGACGGCCGTCATGTGCGTGGATTACCTGACGGCGATTCTGGCTCGGCTGACCTGTCGGCGATTCCCGCCATCGCACCGCTACGCTGGAGAAGTGCTGCGTGTGATCACCAGCGTTGCGACCTTTGAGGCCCTGTTGGCCGAGGCCTTCGATCAGATCCGTGGGAGCGCCGAAGGCAATGTCGCGATCATCGCGCGCATGCTCGGCGCCATCGATACCCTTGGCAGCCTGACGGTCAACCCGAGCCACCGGCGGGCGCTCGACGAGCAGGTGCAGTGGATCGCCGAGTTGGCCGATCGGACCATCCCCGCCCCGCAGGATCGGGCGCGGATCGAGCGGCGGCTGGCTCATCTACGCCACGCACTCGGGGCCGCGCCTGGTGCGTGCGCCGTGGCGGAAGAGGCATAGCATCGTGAGCCCGCACGGGGAAATGATATGACCCCCAGTTTGTCGAGCTCCGGCGTCGTCATCTCGGTGCGCGGCAGTGTCGTCGATATCAGGTTCGATCAGCA
>Ga0315535_1000388_pt1 | contig 31110 bp, 31 predicted proteins | sample SalMarSW160220MG_2_FD_203092 | JGI IMG/M metagenome (GOLD analysis project Ga0315535, IMG submission 203092) | Salt marsh sediment microbial communities from the Plum Island Ecosystem LTER, Massachusetts, United States - Salt Marsh Sediment SW1602-20 ... | reverse complement strand
CCTGACGACAGAATATGGGGGTACTGGGGACCCGACGAGTTGTCGCCTCAAATCTGGAATCTAACGCAAACTTTGCTTGACAAATATGGATTATCCTTAGACATCGTCTATGACGATCCCGCGTTTCCCATAGAAGGCAAATACGAGCAGATATACTACTGGAACCAAACAAGCATTCCTGACTGAAAACGGCACCCGTGATTTTACGCAGGACAGAAAAATTTAAGCCTTCTTTGAGGCTAAATTGAAATGAAGCGATAGCTAATGGATAATAAAGGCAATAGCGTTGCTGTCTTTGTTATTGCTCTCATCCTCATACTGGCGGGCATTTTCGTAGCAGTTTTAACCTTAACTGGAACATTTGACAACATGGGTTTCGAGTTTCTGTACGCGTTCAACATGTACATCTTCGGAATGATAATAGCAATCATCCTTGTAATTATTGGCATTCTCCTGTTATTTTTCGGCTTGCACAGCAGCTAAAACGCTTTTTCCGTTTTTGCACAAAATATTTTAGGTTTATTCAACGATACTAATGTCCGTGGTGCTTATGGGTTTTCTAAAGAAAGTGAAAGACAAAACTGAAAAATCAGTCAAGAAAGTCGGGGAAGAAAGCGCAAAGCTGGGGAAGAAGGGTCTCAAAGAAACCAAAAAGGTAGCGAAGAAAGGCGGTAAAGCAACCAAGAAAGTTGCAAAGAAGGGCGTTAAAGAAACCAAGAAGGCTGCCAAGAAAGTAAAAAAGAAAGTCACGTAAAACCTATTCTCCAGTACACGCTATGTCCCTTCTTTTTTCTCTATCCCTTGAACTTTGAAACGCAAAAGTGTGCTGTAACTCAACCGAACAGGGTATTCATGTGATGCTTTTCCTTCTGAAGGCTATTCGTAAAGGTGTAGGCAGCCGTGATTTGAGAAGTTCGGCGATGGCTGCGGAAATTGCGGCGGTTATGAGCCAGATGATGACCGTGCTCACTGCGCCATGTTCGAAGATTATGTTGTAAACGGATATGACTATCATGATGTCAGAAAAATAATGTATGATAGCAGAAGCCTCTCCAATGAACCTGATTAATTCTTTTATGACGTCTGAAATGGTTTCAGCCATTTTTTTAACCAATTAGTGAGATTAGGTTCTTCTCAAGTTAAGTTTTAGCCCTCTTGTGAAGTAAATTCGTGATAGAAACAATTAATACCTATTGCTTCAATGATTAGAGAGAGTTCGGTTGCTGATGGTCCAGTACATTGAGTTTCAAACCGCGTTGATTAACACCGAGTTGGGCGAGGCTTACACTTGGATTGAATTAAGAAATCAGGTTGAGCAGAATCTTACAACCAAGAAGTTGTTTGATGAGTGGGATAAAGAGGCAGTTCTGCATCTAATCTCTCCCTACCTTGGCGAGGCTGGAGAACATGAATCGTGCGCTTATTTAGAGGTTCTTGAAGCAGTGTTTGAAGAAGTAAGAGACAACGATACGGTTATTGCAGTTGAAGATAAGTGCATGCAAAAAGTGGTTCTTGCCTTAATAGAATATCTGCATCACGAGGGCTACCGCGCTAAGAGGAAGTAAGCTTCAGGGCTCGAGCAGCCTGTTAAAGGCAGATTTGTTTCTCAGTTAAAATTGGGAAGTTGCAGGAGCTTCAGCAGAGCTTTAAGCATCGCACTCCAGTGAACCGAGCAGTTTGAAGCCGCTGAGGCGAATCAGACTTTCGCATGCATTGCACTGTACTACTAGTTCTTCCAGTCTGTCTTTTCTGGTCTTTATCTCTTTGATCGAGTACGTGTTTTCTGATTCGTCTTCGGGAGAGATTTTGACGCCGCATTTTGGGCAAGGGAAATCGCCACTACCCTCAATTTTAGCTAAATCCACACTGTACTCAAGGAGCAACTCTGTTTTCATTTTCCTTTTCTTTTTTGTTTTCATTATCTTTTTCACCTCCGGACTTTATGATCAACGTGCGACTTTGCAGTCTTTGCGGACAAAGCAGTCTTCGCAGAAGAGACACTTTGCTTTAGTTTGGCAGTCGAGTGTTATGCTGCTGTTCACGTTGATTCCAGCTCCTTTGTTTTGAAGTTACTTGTTCGCAGTTGGATATAAAGGTGTTTGTGATTTGTTCATAATTTATCCTAATTTTTAATCAAACGTCAAGCAAAGCACATTTTATACAAATGTATGAACAACAATTAGGCAATGCACTTCATATTTGTTTAAAAATGTAAAACTGCCGCAACTCGCAAAATTCAACAGGCACAGAGCTACAACCGCGAACGCGGAGACCACGCTGAAAGCAGCCAAAAATAAAAAGAAAACCGCTTGAAAAAGTAGCTTCAGTGGATGTACGTCAGATTGTTGCCTTGATCCTCTTTGATTTCCTTCATCGATTTAAACTGCGCTTCCACAAGAATCTTCAATTCGTCAATGTTCTTCTTTATGTCCTCTATCTCCTTGCTTTTCTCCAAAATTCCAGACTTCCCAAGCTGCTCGTTAATGTTGTCGACTGTTATCTCCAGCACTTTGACCTTGAAAGCAAATATCTGAAGCGCATAAAGCAAACTCAGCTGAGACGACAGCCTTTCCAACCTGTCCAGCTCCAGAGTTTTTCCCATGAACGCTTTGATCTTCTGCGCCTCAGTGGCTTCTTTTGACTGAAGTAGCTGTTCATGAGATGCTATGTGTTTTGAAGCCGTTTCTTTGGTTTCATCAAACACTTTCTGAATCCGCTTCGCCGTTTTGTCCAGTATCTCTAAGACTTCATCCAACGCAAATTCTCCTCGTTTATAGCTTCCCTAAATGGTGCAGGGGTATATGTTATTTTCCTTCGCTTCCATTAGCTACAAGCAATCGGTGAGCTTAAATCTGGGAAAACAAGCGGAATCCACTCTACTTAAATTTAACAAAATAAAAAGGCAGCGTGGTGGCTTTGTTCCACACACCTCGCCTATTGCTTTAGGTTTTGGTCGAAAGGCTTACTCTACGATTTTTTCCCAGCTTTTGAAGAAGTCTAGCACTTCTTGGCATCCGTAGGTCTTCAGTCTTTCCCTGAGTTCGACTCTGTCAACTACTGCTTTCTGGAAATCCCAGATTTGGCTAGCTTTGTCCGTAAGATACAGAATGCCATCAGCGCCCGCTCTTCCAGCGCGAACTGAAAGCGTAACCAGCTCGCTTGGTGCGGGTACTTCCGCTGGATTGTCTCCGGGACCGAAAACGTACAGCGCTATATTGAGGGGCACGTCTTTGAAGAGTTTCTTGAATCCACGCGTAAGCATTTCCCAGTACCATGGGGTGGCGTAGTTCTTGCTGAACATCACGACAAGGAACTCATCGGTCAACGGGGCTAAATCGTTGAAGTCAATGCCGAAGCGCTCAAGACTGCCAACTGGGTCTGGAAGGACACCAATGACAAATTTTTTCTTTGCGCGGTCGCGTACTCGTTCGCTTACTTCTCTCATGTAGTCGGTGACTTCTTTTCTGCGCCACTCAAACCAGCTTAAGCCGCTTTTCTTCCAGCGCTCTTTGCATCGCGGGCACGTGCAGTGACCGTGATCTGCGAAGTGAATACTGTTAAGCCAGACTCCTGGGCTATGCCTTGCGACGTCTTCTATGTAGTCTAATTGTTCTGCTCTGTGGTCTGGTTGAGTTTGGCAGAGTATGTCCCAGCGCACGTTAAACTGATCATTTGTTCTCCACGCGGGACCGAGAGCTGATTGTGAGATCCAGTCTGGATGGTTTCGAGCTGTGACGTTGTCTCCGAAAATGGCGACGTTGCTGTACATGTCTGACATTGGCGGTAATCGCCTGCCGACCTCGGGTTTCACACGGAACAGATGAAAGTCGAAGCCTTCAGCCTTTTTTGGCTCAAATACGTATGTGCCGAATTTCATGTTTTTCAACCTTTTACGAATGCTGAATGTTAGGCGATGTTATAAAGTTTTGCGTAATTAACTCTATTTTGATAATGAACAATAAAATTCTACCACTCTAATCAAAACTCTAAAAAACCAAGCTTTCCTAGTGAGTTGTAGGTAGCAGCAAATGAGCCGATGGCACTCACAAGAATTACAGGAGCTAATTCAATCTTCAGGTGTGAACCCTGAAACGGGTCTAACGAACCAACAAGCAGAGCAGCGACTATCCACTTACGGAATGAACCGACTTGTGGAAGAAACGGAAATTCGTTTCTTAGCAATACTGAAAGAAGAGATCACCGAACCTATGATTCTTCTGCTTATCGCTGTGGGCGTGATCTACAGCGTTTTGGGCAACCTTACCGACTCCTTAACCATAATCGCCATAATCACCGTCCTTGTTCTCGTAGAGGTTTGGAATGAGTACCGCGCCAAGCGTTCAATAGCAGCCTTGAAGAAACTTGCACCGCCCACCACACTGGTGCTGAGGAACGGACAGCCCCACGAAGTACAAACTGAATTCTTGGTACCAGGCGATGTTATCCTGCTGAAAACTGGACAGCGCGTGCCCGCAGACGCCCGCCTTCTGAGCTCTTATGGTCTCGAGGTTGATGAGGCTTCCCTGACCGGCGAATCATTTCCAGTACCCAAAGACGCCAATGCAGTGTTGCCCAGCGAAACTATAATTACAGAGCAAGTGAACATGGTTTTCGCCGGGACCATCATCAATAGAGGACAGGCGAAAGCCCTGGTCACAGCTACAGGTGTCAACACTGAAGTTGGCAGGGTCGCGGGTATAGCCAAAGCAGCAAAGGAGCCGAAGACTCCGCTTCAGCTGTCCATGAAGCAGCTTTCAAAGAGTTTGGTTTGGATAGCGCTTTTCTTCTGCATACTCGTTCCTGTTCTCGGTTTTCTCCGAGGCTTACAGCTGGATCAGATGATTTTAACAGGTCTCGCCTTGGCTTTCGCGGTGATTCCCGAGGAGCTGCCGATAATAATCACCATGGGTCTCGGCGTTGGCGCCTACTCTCTGTCCAGAAAAAACGCTTTAGTCAAGCGCCTACGCGCAGCGGAGACCCTTGGAAGCGTCACCGTAATTGCCACGGACAAGACTGGAACAATAACTGAAAACAAGATGAGAATTGAACAGCTCTATTTTGACGGTAAAATCACGGAAGCTCAAAACTTCAAGGAAAACGAGAGAGAAGCTTTGAAAACCGCCTTGCTGGCAAGCGACGCCATAAGAGACTTGACGGACAATACGGTTTTGACCAATCCCATGGCTCAGGCGATTCTGGAACAGATAAGACAAGAAGAAATCGCCGTTCAAAAACTGGGCGAAGATTGGGTTCTGAAAGACGAGTTAAGCTTCGATAATAAACGGAAACTCGCCTCGTACGTGTATCAATATGGCAGTTCGCTGGTGGTTTTGTCAAGCGGCGCGCCAGAGAATGTCTTAACACGATCAGCGAAACTGCTGCTGAAAGGCAAAGAAGGCGCGCTCACAGACGCTTTGAGACAAGAAGTGACGGACACCATAGTTAAAATGGCTCAGTCTGGCGAACGCCTTTTGGCTTTCGGCTATCGCAGGTTGCCAGCCGCATCGAAACTTGAGAAAACCGCTCTGGAGCAGAACTTGGTTTTCGTTGGTATATTGGGCTTCATAGACCCGCCGAGAAAGGAAGTTAAAGGCGCCATCCGCACATGCCAAGAAGCTGGAATAAAAGTAGTCATGATCACGGGTGACCATCCAGAAACCGCAAGAGCTATCGCTGCTCAAGTAGGAATAAACAGTACCCGCGTGCTCACTGGAAACGAAATTTCAAAAATGAAAGACGAAGAATTGAAACTGGCGCTGAAAGAAACTTTTGTTTTTGCTCGGGTTACGCCTGAGGACAAACTTCGTTTAGTTCGGCTTTTCAGGGAAAGCGGCGAAATGGTTGCGGTTACTGGCGACGGAATAAACGATGCACCAGCCCTCAAAGAGGCGCATATAGGCGTCGCCATGGGCATTCGCGGGACTGACGTTGCCAAAGAAACAGCTGACATGGTGCTAACCGATGACAACTTCGCCACCATAGAAACCGCAGTCAAAGAAGGGCGAAAGCTTTTCGGCAACTTGAGAAAAGGTGTTCGCTACTACCTAGCTTGCAAGGTTGCGCTCGTAGCCAGCTTTCTTCTTCCCATCGCCCTCGGTGTACCACTACCATTTGCTCCCATCCAAATAATAGTGCTGGAGCTCTTCATGGACCTAGCGGCTTCAGCCACCTTCGTTGCGGAACCCGAGGAAAGCGGCACTATGACGAAGCCGCCAGTTAACCCTAAAGAGAAATTCATGAACCGAAGCATGCTAAGCGGAATATCCATAGGCGCTCTGAGCCTCTTCGCCGCGGTAACCACCAACTTTCTTGTAGTATGGTTCACAACCCAAAACCTAACCCAAGCGCAGACATTAGCTTTCGCCACATGGATGCTGGGGCATATTCTACTGGCGCTTAACTTCAGGTCAGAGAAGGAGCCACTTGTAAAACTGGGATTCTTCTCCAACAAAGTCATGGTGCTATGGGCACTGGTTGTCACAGCCACGTTGATTGTGGGAACAAGCCTTCCAATCGTGCATGACGCCCTGAAAATCACGTACCTCAGCCCTTCAGATTGGGCTTTGGTGATCGGCGTCTCATTTGCGGCGACTTTCTGGATGGAACTTAGAAAAATTTTGCAGCATTAAAAGCAGCGGCTCACGCGCTACAGTAATGGAAGATGCACCGCATATTTGCCGCCTATTTGGAGCCTAATAGCCAATCGATGCAGAAAACGAGGAGGGGGTAGGTCCCCATTGGCGCGGAAACCATGCGATTCAGTGTATAGATTGCACCGAGCGCAACATTCTAGCGCAAGCAAATAACAAACTTCTACTTCTGAACGACGACGCCATACTTTGATATACGAAGCATACAGAACACTGCCAAAAAATATATCAAATCAGAGCCTCATAAGAAACGCCAACGCGGAAGTGAAATCAATGGAAAAAGAACTGCAGGTTTACATAGACGGAGTTTACTATCCGAAATCACAGGCTAAAGTCTCAGTTTTCGACCACGGTCTCCTCTACGGCGACGGCGTTTTCGAGGGAATCCGCGCCTACAACGGCTTTGTCTTCAAACTCAAAGAACACATCAGCAGGCTCTATCGTTCGGCGCACGCGCTGATGTTGAAAATACCCTTAACAAAGGAAGCGATGACGCAGGCGGTGGTGGAAACCCTGCGGAAAAACAGTTTGCGAGATGCTTATATCCGATTGGTGGTGACAAGAGGCGTTGGCGACCTTGGACTGGATCCGAGGAAATGTCCCAAGCCCTCCGTGATTATAATAACGGATACTATTTCGATAATGTCAAGTGACGCTAGAGAAAAAGGCATTTCCACCATGATTACTTGGGTTAGAAGAAACCCTGTGGATACGACGACGCACGAGATAAAATCGTTGAACTACCTTAACAGCGTGTTAGCCAAAATTGAAGCCACCGCGAACGGCGTTGACGAAGCGATTTGTTTGGACAAAAACGGATATGTCGTCGAAGGCGTGGGCGAGAACCTGTTCATAGTTAAGGACGGCAAGATCTTTACTCCGCCCAGCAGCACTGGCGCGTTGGCTGGTATCACGGCTCAGCTTGCAAATAAGTTTGCCAAAAACTTGGGATACGAGGTGGCTGAGACTAACGTTACTCCGTTCCAGTTGTTTACCGCCGACGAGGTGTTCTTCACTGGAACAGCCGCGGAAGTCGTGCCCATCAGAGAAGTGAACAAGCGGCAAATAGGCAGCGGAAGCCCAGGTCCTGTCACGAAGAAGTTGATGATGGCTTTCCAAAAAGCAACTGCTGACCCCGCAGAGGGTGTGCCAATCTACCCGTAAAACGACGCGCTAGTTCTTTTTTATGAACCGCTCTATTTTGCTGAATGCTTCTTCCAGCATTTTAATTGGCGGCAGAAACACTCCTCGGACATGCCCAGCGCCGTAAATCGGGTCAAAGCCTGAACCATGCACCAAAAGCACGCCGGTTTCTTTCAGAAGTTCAACGGCGAACTCCATGTCGGTCTTCCACTTTGATCCCACATCGTGGATTTTGGGGAAAAAGTAGAACGCGCCTTCCGGTTTTGCGCAGCTTACGCCTTCAATCTCGTTCAGTCTCTTCCACGCGTAGTCTCTTCTAATCCTGAGTTTTTCCACCATCTTCGGTATGTGGTCTTGCGGACCCCTTAGCGCGGCGATTCCCGCCATCTGGGCTGGTGTGCTGGCGCAGATTCTTATGCGCTGCTCTTTTTCGATGGCTTTCTTCAGCTCCTCTAATTCGCCGTTTGGCTCGTGGAAGTACATGTAGCCGAGCCTCCACCCGGTCATCAGGTACACTTTTGAGAAGCCGTTTAATCCTACTACGGGCAGGTCTTTGGCTAAATGGGCTGTGCTGACGTAGTCGTCAACGTACCTTATTTGATCATAAATTTCATCCGATAAAACAAGCAGGTCGTGTTCTCCTGCTACGTCCAGTATTTGTTTCACCATTTTCTTTCTGTAAAGCGCGCCTGTGGGGTTGTTGGGGTTGATCATCACTATGGCACGCGTTTTTTCCGAGATTTTGCTTCGCAAGTCATCGATGTTCGGTTGCCAGTTTTCGTCTTCTATTGTTTCGTATGTGATTGGTATTCCATCATAAGCCCTTGAGTAGGATATGTATGGCGAATACGCAGGTCCCGGAACAAGGATTTCGTCTCCCTTTTCCATTAGAGCGGACGTCAGCATTCTGATGCCTTCGGAGACGCCGGAAGTGACTAAGACGTTTTCCGCAGAAACGTCCACGCCGTTGACTCGCTTTTCTTTTTCAGCGATAGCTTGTCTAAGTTCCGGTATTCCCTCTGAAGGCGAGTATTTGTTTTCTCCAGATTGGACCGCTTCAATCAGTGCTTGCTTGATGTGCTGGGGTGTGGGGAAGTCAAAGGCTACGGGGTCTCCGATGTTTAGGTAAAAAATCTTTTTGCCCATTTTTGTAATTGGACCCGCGTTGACTATTACGTCGCGTATGGCATACTCAATAGCCTTTTCTCGCGCCGCTACTTTAACTTTCACCGCTTTGAAGCCTCTGTGTTAATGCACAGTTGCAGTTCAAAAACATAAAGGTTCCGAAGTATTGGGTTGCTTGAGTTAGAAACGTCAGGCATCTGTTCCCCTGGGGAATAGTGAATCGTAATGTTCAGTAAACTTTAATTTTTATGACATCATAATACATACACACTTAGGTTGGTGAATGCGCGGTGTTTGGTTGGACGGGCGTTTTTCTGAACGTTGACTTAAGCAAGAATAAGGTTGTTGCAGAATCGTATGACGCTACTTTAGCTTTGAATTTCATCGGAGGCAGAGGCTTCGCAGCCAAGATTCTCTGGGACAAGCTGAAACCAGGGGTCAATCCGTTATCACCTGAAAACAAGCTTATCTTTGCTGCGGGTCCATTGACTGGGTTTGGCTTGCCGAACAGCGGCAAATTGGTTGTGGCTGCCAAGAGTCCCTTGACGGGCGGCTACGGCGACGGCAATATTGGCACTTCGGCTGCTGTTCAAATGCGCACAGCGGGCTACGATGCGGTTATCATCGAAGGCAAAGCAGAAGCGCCGGTTGTTCTTCACATTAACGACCAGTTTGCCGAGTTAATAGATGCTAAAGCTTTGTGGGGCTTGAACTCGTTTGAGACGGAGGCTCAACTGAAACCCCTTTACGAGCGGACCGCAGGCTTCGTCTCCATCGGTCCAGCGGGAGAGAACCTTGTAAAGTTTGCCACGGTTGTTTCTCAGGAAGGCCGCGCTGGCGGAAGACCTGGGATGGGTGCTGTCATGGGCTCCAAGAATTTGAAGGCAGTAGTTTTTGAGGGTCACAAAGATATTCCTGCTGCCTATCCACAGGGCCTGAAAGAGCTGAGCGCCGCTGGTTACCGAGAAATCTTGACAAAGCCTAACTTCTCTTTTTGGAAACGACAGGGAACCATGTCTACGATAGAGTGGAGTCAAGAAAACAGTGCGCTTCCCACTTTTAATTTCCGTGAAGGGGTTTTTGATAAGGCAGACAAGATAGGCGGGTTTGCCATGGAAAAAATTAAAGTCGGCAACCGTGGGTGTCCACAGTGCAACATGACGTGCGGCAACGTGGTTAAAGACTCTGAGAGAAAAGAGGCTGAGCTTGATTACGAAAACATTGTAATGTTAGGTTCCAACATAGGGTTGGGCAATCTCAGACAGGTTGCGGCTTTAAACCGTGTCGCAGATGAGCTTGGTTTGGACACAATCTCGCTTGGGAACGTTCTAGGCTTCGCCATCGAAACCTCAGAGAAAAATCTGATTCTTGAAAAGTTTCATTGGGGGAAATACAAAGAAACGAAGGATTTGATTAACGACATAGCTTACAGGCGCGGTTTTGGTGATGTTCTCGCTGAAGGCGTACAAGCTGCGGCTGCCAAGATAGGTCATGGAGCAGCGGATTGGGCTATGCACGTTAAGGGTTTAGAGGTGTCTGCTTATGACTGTCACGCTGCCCCTGCCATGGCGTTGTCTTATGCTACAAGCGCGATTGGTGCCCATCACAAGGACGCGTGGGTGATTTCTTGGGAGGTTCAGTTTGGACGCGAAGGCTACAGTGAAGAGAAAATTAACAAGGTCATAGAGATGCAGCGCTTGCGTGGCGGCGTTTTTGAATCGCTCACGGTTTGTCGTTTCCCTTATGCTGAGTTAGGCTTCGAACTTGAGTGGTACACGAAGTACCTTCAGGCGGCAACAGGAAGAGAAATGCCCTTCAACTCTTTGATTTACAGCGCTGACAAGACGTTAAACTTGATTCGTGCCTTTTGGTTACGTGAGTACGCAGACAACTGGACGAAGGGAATGGATGTTCCGCCTGTGAGGTGGTTTAAGGACGCGCTGACCGCGGGACCGCTGAAAGGTGCTCTGCTTGATCCGTTCAAATACGATGCTATGCTGAAGAAGTATTACAGGAAGAGAGGCTGGGATGAGCGAGGCGTACCTAAGAAGTCAACGTTGAAGAAGCTTGGTTTGTCAGACGTGGCTAAGCAACTTGACAAATACGTGAAGTTATCTGATTAGAACACGGGCGCTGTCAGTATGATCTGGCGAAGTACACCATTTCCACAGCTTTCTCTCCGCAGCAGATGCAATCGCTTATGGGTTTTTCCTTTTCGAAAGGTCGCAGCCTGATTGTTGCTCCAGTTTCTTCTTTTATTTTTTCTTCGCATTTCACGCTGCCGCACCATGCGGCTTTTATGAAGCCACCTTTGTTTTTGAGAGTTTCTTGGAAGCCATCGTAGTTCTGAACCGTTGCCGTTTTTTCTTCTAAGGCTTTTTTGGCTTTGGCGTAGAGGTTGTTCTGGATTTCCTCAAGAAGCTTTTCTACGGTTGGTACCGCATCGGTCATTTTGGCGGTGGTTTTCTGGTAGGTGTCGCGTCTCGCCAAAGTTACCTGGTTCTGTTTGAGGTCGCGTGGGCCTATTTCTATGCGGATGGGCACGCCTTTCAGTTCCCACTCGTTGAATTTCCAGCCAGGCGTGTACTGTGTTCGATCGTCCAAGACGGCTGCGATGCATTTCGCTTTGAGTTTTTTCAGGATTTCTTTGGCTTTCTCCAGTATGGCAGTGGAATCCGTGTCCTTGTAGGTTATGGGAACTATGACGGCTTGCACTGGGGCGACTTTGGGGGGCATCACTAATCCCCTGTCGTCGCCGTGAACCATAACCAGGGCGCCTATCAGTCGTGTGGATATGCCCCATGAGGTTTGCCAAACCTGATGCTCCTTCTCGTCTTCTCCGATGAAGTTTATGTTGAAGACTTTGGCGAAGTTTTGGCCGAGGTTGTGGCTGGTGCCCATCTGCAAGGCTTTTCCGTCGGGCATCATGGCTTCCAGCGTGGTTGTGTAGAGGGCTCCCGCGAATTTTTCGCTGTCGGTTTTGACTCCGACAAGCACTGGAATTGCCAGGTAGCTTTTTATTACGTCTTTGTATTCGCCGAGGATGTCCATCACTTCTTTTTCGGCTTCTTCGCAGGTTGCGTGGGCTGTGTGTCCTTCCTGCCAGAGGAACTCGCGTGTGCGGAGGAAGGGTTTGGTGGCTTTGGTTTCCCACCTGACGATGTTGCACCACTGGTTGATTTTGATGGGGAGGTCCCGCCAGCTTCTGATCCACTTGGCGAAAGTTGCGTAGATAATGGTTTCAGATGTTGGTCTGATGGCGAGTTTTTCTTCCAGCTTGGTGCTTCCGCCTTCGGTTACCCAGGCGACTTCGGGCACGAACCCTTCGAAGTGCTCCGCCTCCTTTTTCAGAAAGCCTTCAGGAATAAACATAGGGAAATAGACGTTTCCGTGGCCAGTTTCCTTTATTTTCCTGTTGAAAACGTCTTGAATTTTCTCCCATACCGCGTAAGAGTGCTCTCGGAAAATCATGCAACCCTTTATGGGCGCGTACTCCGCCATTCCAGATTTCAGCACGACCTCGGTGTACCATTCCGAGAAATCTTCGCTTTTCTTCACGGTTACTCCAGTGTCTGACATAGCCTTTCTCTCCTTCTGTTTTACGCTGGAAGCATATAACCATAACGCACGGTCACTGGCAAAATTTTGGCGGAAAAAAAACGAAAGCGAACAGAGATTGCTTGCTAGTGTTTGCGTTTCTTGAAGTACAGCAACAATCCCGCACCAACAGCAACCGCTGAAACTAAGACGACTACAACTAACGCTTTTGGAAAAGCAGTTACTGTAAAAGTGACCGATTCTGAAGCCCCAACGTTACCCCATTCATCCCAAGCATAAGCCTTCAACGTATGCTCGCCGCCAGACACCCCAGTCAGCGTCGTGTTTCCAGCAACCGTCACGTTCGCCTGTCCGTCCAGACTGTATGCTGCTTGCGAAAAAGGCTCGTCCACCTCAAAGTCAAAAACCACCTCGGAACTGTAAGGTCGTTCCTGAGGAGATAAAACAGTAACTCTCGGCGCAGTACAATCAACAGCGAAACTGACTTCAGAATCACTCCAAACAAAATCACTGCATCTAAAGTAGCTAACAGCCACGAGGTTGGGATACCCCTCTTAAAATCATAGTAATAATATTTTGAAAGTTGCGGTTTCTTCTGATTAGACACGGAGATTTTTATAGAGTGGTCTCCGTCAGATAAGTCACTCAAATAAATCGTAAATGAAGGCTTCTGAGGGACTAGAATCACCTGCCCGTCCAGGTAGCAGTAGATCTTGTAAATATCCGATAGATTCGCCACTGAAACTCGAAGATTCACGCCGTTTCTCTTGTAGAAAACTCCGCTTTCTGGATTCAAAATATCAATCGTAGCTGGGTCAGGAGGAGGCAATTTATTTGGAACATTCGCTAGATTTGGATCCGTGTTTGCTAATCCAACTTTAAGAAGTAAGGCTCCAGTTAATGCTGTGATCAGCAACGTCGCGAATAGGGCTATCCCTATGATTTTTCTTTTGTTGCTTGGGCTGTTGGAGGCGGTCAACTCGCCATGCTCCTGCATAAAATTCTGGTTTTTGCGGGTTATAGGCTTTTTTGTCAAGCTTTCTTGACCTGGCTTAGTCAACATTTCTTGACTAACCTTTTGGCAACTTGCGATACCCAGTGCGACGAAAAAAGTATTAAAATACACCCTGAATTCAGTGCTGCGCTTCCCCAAAATGGGTCCTGGATTTTCTACCTTGCGCAGTATGGCAGTTCGTCCTTTTCCTTGTGATGCTTGACGCATGCTTCGCAATCGCTGTGCCGCTCACAATCTCGTTTGGGACAGGGACAATTCGGAGCCGACATATATGAGGGTTACGCCAGCGTCCATATAATTCTTTAGCTAAAATCTCAAAAAGCGAGGTTCAGATTGACAAAAGCAAGCTAGCACTCCACAGTCAAGCAGTGGTTCACTCAACGTTTCCGCCTTTAAATAAGGGGGGTATAGACAAAAAATCGCAACAGAGAGCAGCAAAACCTAAAGGTTGCCGAAACTGTTATCTCAGAACTTGAACACTCTATCCTACAGGAAGATCAAACGCATGAAACCTGAACGTTACGCCCTCATCCTAATCGCCGACAAAAAATACTGGAACAAGCTACGCGAACGCAACAGAACCAGCAGCGGAACCCACGCGTTCGTACGAAAAAGCAAAGTAGCCCCAAAAACCGCCCAGAAACTCTTGTTCTACGTCAAAAAACCAGTCATGCAAGTTCTAGGCATCGCAGGCTTCATCGAACGCTTAACAGGCGACAGCGGAGAACTTTGGAGAAAACACGGCGCAGAAACCTGCTTCGAAAACTTCGAAGAATACGATGCTTTCGCACAGGGCAGAACAACGATGACGTTTGTGAGGTTCAACAACTTCGCAGAACTGGAAAACCCAAAAGCCACCGAAGCCACCCGAAGCATCCTCGGCTCATTGCAGGGATTCAGAGGCAAATACGTGAACCTCGCAACCACAAAACAGCTGGCAACCTGAAAAACGCTGTTGCCGTCTTATAGCTTAAATCTGTGATGTGGATTATTCTTTAGCCAGCGTGAATGAACAATGTTTCGAGTAAGAGTTAACAAGATCGAATCCACCCGCGATTTGGACGGTAACCTCGGAAAACGAATAGAACTGGTTGAAGAACGAGCAATTTCGCCCTCCGTATTCAGACCCCCAACGGAAGAAGCCAAGATGGCTCAAGACCTGCTTCAAGCCCTGCAACAACAGATGCCCTTCCTCCAGCAGAGAACACAATTTTCCATACCGAAAATACTGCTGTTCTTGACAGAACAAGAATACGACAGCTTAGGCATAGACTTCGACGTGAACCAAGTTTTCGACGTAGCACTGGAAAACCAAAGCATCAAATTCAAGAAGCTCTCATAACTGCACCGCGAACATGCTTCAACGCCGCATGCTTCGGATGAAAAGACAACACAAACACCATTTTCCGCAAAGTCTCACAAATCTCCTGCAGGTCACCCGCTTTGCCTTCATCGCAATAAAGCGGAATAGGCTCACCGCCATCGCCGCACTCGTAGTAAACGTAAATCTGCGAACAACTGTTGCTAAACCTAACAACCTCAAAATCCAAATTCAGAAGCTTGGCAGTTTCCTCCGTCGCTGTTCTCACAGACGCCAAACGTTTCCTGCGAGGAACATCCGTTGACGCGTAAACCAGCAACTTCCCAGAACCGTTTTTGAACACAAACTCCACCAATATCTTCACAGGCAAAAAACACTTTTAAAACACATGCACAAACGACACACCCACGCAGCAGAGAGGTGTGTTAAAGTGAAAGTTCTTAAACCGCAAAAAACGTCAACTTCAGGGATATGAGAGGCGAAAAAAGTGAAAGCCCGCGCACACATGTTCGTAACTGGCAGAGTCCAAGGCGTATTTTTCAGGTCACAAACCAAACACAAAGCTGACAGCCATGACGTGAAAGGATGGATTCGCAACTTGTCAGACGGCAGAGTGGAAGCAGTTTTTGAAGGCGAAATAGACGCTGTGCAAAAGCTAATAGAATTCTGTAAACATGGACCATCAGAAGCAAGAGTTACCAACTTTGATGTGACATGGGAAACCTACACAGGAGAGTTTGACAGGTTCACGTTCTCTTGGGAACCCTGAAATGCGAGTCTTTCCCAGCACTAATGTACTCTCCTCCCAACCCACGTACCACAGAAGCAATTTTCGCAAAGTTTTCAGAGCCAAGAAACTGCTTCGGCTTCACCATTATGTAGTCGCCTTTTTCCTGGAAACTAAGCAGGGATTCTAAATCTTCAGGAAACGCCACGCGGACATCATCCACAGATTTCTTCTTTTCATGAATTTCATGAGAAACAGGCGCAGACGCTTGAGGTGCTGGCTGCACGACCTGTGAACCTACCACTGCTTTTATCGACGCAGACAAGCTTCGCAGGTCCTCCGAAATCCTGTTCAGAACCACAAGAAGTTCATCAACTCTTTCTGCAAGCCTTTCCAGATTCTCTTTTTCACCGCTCATAAACACTCTCCCTCAAATTCTAAAATACTTAAGGCGCTTATTAATTATTTGCAACTCCCATTTGAACCCCAAACTCAGAGAGAAGCCAAATTGTTTGAAATCGACGGAAGCCAAAAAAGCGGAAGCGGCACAATCCTGCGCCTCGCAGTAGCCTTAGCAGCCGCCACCAACGAACCCTTACACATCTTCAACATCCGCCAGAACAGGCCACAACGAGGCCTGAAACCCCAGCACTTGGAAGCAGTGTTGACAACCGCGAAACTCTGCAACGCCGAAGTAAAAGGAGCAACACTAGGCTCCAAAGAACTCTGGTTCAAGCCCCAAGAAGTGAAAGGCGGAAACTTTGAAGCCCAAATCGGAACCGCAGGAAGCATCCCCATGCTTCTCATGGCATCACTGCCCATATGCGTATTCGCCAAACACACAGTGCACTTGCACGTGACAAAAGGCGGCACAGACGTTTCCCACTCACCCACCATAAACTACATGCGAAACGTGTTCCTGCCAACGCTGAAGCAGATGGGAATCGAAGCCTCCATAACCGTGCACAAGTACGGCTACTACCCAAAAGGAATGGGAGAAGCAACCATGACCGTAAAACCCCCTGAAGCACTGCAGCCAATCCGACTAAACAATTTTGGTACGCTACTAAGCGTAAAGGGCGTTTCGGTTTGCACGTTCCTTGAGGACAGAAAAGTTGCCGAGCGCCAAGCCAAAACAGCAACCGAGTACCTTTCTGAGAAAGGCTATGCCACGGACATCCAGATTGTAAATGACCGTTCGAATCCTTTTCAAAAGGGAAGCTCAATCACCTTATGGGCTGAAACCGACACCGACGCAAGAGTAGGCGCAGACAACATAGGAGAACTGAAAAAAATGAGCGAGGAAGTCGGCAGAGAAGCAGCAGAAAAGCTTCACGCAGAGCTTTCCGTTAAGCCCACGGTTGATGTGCACTTGGCAGACATGCTTATTCCCTACATGGCTCTGGCAGAAGGCACCTCAAGCTTGCTGACAAGAAAGGTTTCGAAACACTTGGAGACAAACATTTGGCTTGCGGAAAACATGCTTAACGCACGATTTAACATTCAACAAGTGAATAACCTCTTCAGAATAGAAAAAAGAAGCTGATTACATGCCTGAAACCGCACTTTGCATCAAAGTCAAGAAAATTCACGGCGAGAAAACCATAGCTCTGGCTAACAAGCTCGGAATCAGCAATCGCGAACTCAAAATCCAACAGAACATGAACCACATCTGCATCCCGCTTGTTAGGCAACCAGAAAAAAACGAACTGGCAAAACTGAAGACGCAATTGCCTGATTTCGAACTGACAACCAAAGTTTTCACCACGAAAAAACAAAGAAAAACGCTTCACCAAGTCCTCGAAGACCAGTTGCCCCCAGACCTACTAGCTAGTCTGCCGCGAGCACTGGACATAATCGGCGACATAGCAGTAATTGACATTCCACGGGAACTCAAAGCCTATGGAAGCCTCATCGGCGAAGCAGTCTTGAAGACACACAAGAACGTGCGAACTGTGCTTGCGAAAGTTGGCGCGGTCGCTGGAACATATCGCCTCCGCGAACTTGAATTACTCGCTGGAGAAAACACAACCACCACCATGCACAAGGAATACGGATGCCAATACCACGTTGACATCGCCAAAGCATACTTTTCTCCCAGGCTCTCGCAGGAACACAACAGAGTAGCATCTCTCGTTCAGAAAAGCGAAACCGTCATAGACCTGTTCGCTGGAGTTGGACCATTTTCGGTGCTTATCGCCAAGAAAAACGCGGACGCAAAAGTTTACGCTGTTGACATAAACCCAGAAGCAGTAGAGTTCCTGAAGAGAAACATCAGGCTCAACAGAGTGGAAAACCGCGTCATCCCAATTCAGGAAAACGCAAACCAAGTTGTTGAAGAGCAACTTTTGGGCGTTGCAGACCGAGTAATCATGAATCTGCCCGAAAAAGCAATCGAGTTCGTTAATGCCGCGTGCAAAGCTCTGAAGCCAACTGGTGGCACAGTTCACTATTACGCGTTCATCCGCCTTCCTGACTCATTAGAAGGTGCGCAGCAGCGTTTTTCTGAGGCTGTGGAGAAAACGGGCAGAAAAGTGACTGCTTTCCTTTCCGCAAAAACTGTTCGTGAGACCGCGCCCTACGAGTGGCAAGCGGTTTTGGACGCTCATGTAATTTAAGTCAACCGACAAAAAACCTTGTGGCGAGATGCTACAACTTGGACAATGCCATTCGGCTTAGCGCACGCTTAGTGAAAGCTGTGAGTAATTTTATTAATTCCTAACCCACTAAAAGCATATAGGAACCTCTATGAGAAGCTACATTAAGATTTATGGTCCACCCATTTTAGAAGCAATAAAAGCACTTGAAAAGCTCGCAGTCGACATGCCTGAAGTATGCATAATGGATTATGTCATAGCGCGCGACCTTTCACCACAAATGGCTAAAGAGATAGGAGGAACCCCAGTACAGCCTTCAGGCGGTTCTGTTCCCGGGTTTTTCATGCAGAGAACTGGCGTTGTAGTTCCAGTTGAGAGACATCATAACATAATTAGTAAGCATGGACAGAAACTGGGGGAATATGATTTCTTTTTCGAGTGGTATGAGGAACCTGAAGCATCTCAACTCAATGACCTGATAGGAAAGATAGATGACGCTTTGAAACCGCTTGGCTGCCTATACACTATAACAACAAAATAAGAAACCATCATTTGCTACGTGTGCGTAGGTAACTCTCCAATACCTAATCAAGCATCAGGCCGCAAAAATTCTCTAAACATGCATTGAGAGAGTAATTTTCACTTTTTGCTCTGGGTTCTTCAGTTTCTCCACAAGGTCTCTGGACAAGTCCTGTGCAGCTTTGTCAGCGTTAACCGCCAATGTTCGGTTGCACACGTAATCGCTTTTCCTGATTACCATATCGGTGGGATGAGTCAGAATTAGTCGCGGAGAACCATTCGCGTTCACCTGCTCAATTATTCCACAAGCTTCTATAAGTATTGTCAGTTTCGCGTGGGGCTTTCGCAGCTTTTCCTTAAATTCACCGCTTAAATCCTCGACTGCCTTGTCCGCAGCTACTGCAACTATGCAGTCTCCTTTTTTTGACAGATGCTGATCCCTTGTGAACTCCAAAGTCGTCCTGTGCGTAGCTAGGATGTTTAGGTGACCTTGCGCGAAAATGACTTCTTTAGCTTCAAAGGCGCGCAAGCTTATTCCATGACCTCGATGGAGTCTACTTTTCCGTCTCCGTCCAAGTCGAAGCCTTGTATGACAGCGGCGAAAGTATCCTCTCCATGGTATTTCTGCAGGGTTTTCTTCCAAAAGTTCGTCAAGGCTAAAACGCAGGCTTTGGTTCCAACCGCCTTGTTCCCCGCCAAGACCAGGATGCGTTTGGTTTTATCCCATGGATTTACGATTTTGGCTACAAGCCCAGCTGAGTCGGCGGTGTAAACGCGCCCAGTCTTCTTCGATGACAAGCCTCCAAGCAAGAACCCCTGATCACTGGACTGCATATTAAACCTGACAGGCAAAGACTCGTTGATTTCCTGCGTAAGCAGATTTGTTCCCGGACCCCCGACGAGAATCAGGTGGTTTTTCTCTTCTTTTTCCGCCTTCACGTCAACGTCTAGTTTTATGGCGAAATCCTGGGGCATCTTCGCGAATTGCCCTAAGAACAGCGTGAGATGCGCAGCGTAGTGTCCGTCTCTGGCGCTGGTTTTGAAGGGACCATGCGGCGTGGGGCTGCCTACCACTATTTTTCCTTCCAGCACGCCCTTGCCGTTAACGAATTCTTTGAAGAATTTTTGGATCTGCTCGTCCATGGCCTGCAGGGACAGGCTCTGGATCGTCTTGTATCCTTGGGAAAATTCTATTCCGAAGGCTGGTGAGATTGTTTTGTAGTATTTTGCTGTGGCTCCTTTCTTTTTTTCTTCTCTCTCCACGGTTATGGCGCCTGCCTTTGCCAGTTTTCTTATGTGGTAATACACTTTCTGTTCGTGCACTCCGAGTTGTCGCGCAACCTCTAAGGGGTACATTTCTTTTTCAGACAACATCGTCAGGATTTTCCAGCTTAGCTTGCCCAAAATCATCTTCAGGTTCTGCGCATCCTGCATCATGCTGATTTCTTTTGCTTTCTGCGTGTGCCCGTCGTCCTGGAGTAGTAACTTTTTTTCCATGGTTCTCCCAAAATCATACCGCTCAGCCGTTATTAAAAATTTTGTTATAGTGAACCATGAAAAACGCGGCTTTCGATGTTTGCATGGTTTTCATGTGGCACAGTTGATGAAACCCTTAAAAAAACTCTTTTAGAGTAGCGAGTTTTCTCCTAAAAATCCTTATTAACAAAGAACCCTTTGGTAGGACTCAAAAGAACTAACCATGGCGGAAAGAGGTACAAGAAATGTGTGGAATTTTCGGCTGTATTCTGAAGGAAGGAAACGCGGCACCCCTGATTCACGCTTCGCTTAAGCGGCTTGAGTACCGTGGGTACGATTCCGTGGGCGTAGCCACAATCCAAGATGGGGAAATTCATGTGAAAAAGGACCAGGGAAAAATAGATGAGGTCCATAAACTTTTGGACCTTGACGATTTACCTGGAAACTTGGGCATAGGCCACACTAGGTGGGCTACGCATGGCGCGCCGTTGAAGGTTAACGCGCATCCGCATTCAGATTGCACAGGCAACATCGTGGTGGTTCACAACGGAATCATTGAAAATTTTTCTGAGCTGAAACTTGAACTGGAAAACAGTGGTCACCGTTTTGTTTCAAAAACAGACACGGAAGTAGTAGCGCACCTTATTGAGGAGAAATTCAAGGAAAACCCGAAGCTAAGCTTGGCTGATGCTGTGCTTGAAGCGGTCAAAAGTCTTGACGGTTCTTACGCCGTAGCCGTGATCTCGACCAGAGAACCTGACAAGGTGATATGCGCCAGAAATGAAAGCCCCTTGGTTTTGGGTGTTAGCGAGAACGGCGTTTACTTCGCGTCTGACATTCCAGCGTTTCTGCCGGTAACCAACAAGGCAATTTACATAGAGGATGTAGAGCTTGTGAGCCTTTCCGCGGCAGGCTACGAGATCAGAAAGATTAAGGATTCAAGCGTTGTCACGCGGGAACCGAAGGTTATTAATTGGACGCCTGAGATGGCGGTCAAGCAGGGTTACCCGCATTTTATGATTAAAGAGATTCATGAGCAGCCTGCAACTCTTCGCAACACGCTGCGAATGCAGGAGCACTACCTTGATTTGATTTCCACGTTTCTTGACCGTGCCACTGAAGTTTTCTTAGTCGCTTGCGGCACATCCTACCACGCTTGCTTGGCTGCGTCTTACATGTTCTCAAAGCTTGCGTTCTTGCCGACGTATCCCGTTTTCGCCTCAGAATTTGTGGAGCAACATGGCAAATCAGTCAACATAGACAGCACTATTCTAGCGGTGAGCCAGTCAGGAGAAACAGCTGACACGTTAGCGTCAGTTACGTGCGCGCAGCAACGTGCTGCGACCATTCTCGGCTTGACCAATGTTATCGGCTCGACTTTGACGCGGGTTGCTCGGGTTTACGTGGGTCAACAGTCGGGTCCCGAAATCGGGGTGGCAGCTACAAAAACTTTCACTTCGCAGCTTTCTGTGCTGGCGCAGCTGGCGCTTAGGCTGTCAAAGAAGCGCGGAAAAGTCTCTCAGGATGAGATGGATTACATTGCGGAGAGGCTGGAATGTCTGCCAGACATTGTTGAGACTATAATTCGGACTCAGGAGGAGAAAGTCAAGCAGCTTGCCAAGAAATACAAGGATGCAAAAATGTTCTTCTTCTTGGGCCGGGGAATAAGCACGGCTACCGCTTACGAGGGGCGGCTCAAACTTATGGAGATAGCGTACATTCCGTCAATAGCTTTTCCAGCAGGCGAAAGCAAACACGGCCCGATTAGCCTGATTGAGCCGGGTTTCCCAGTGGTGTTCATCTGCGCCAAGGATGGAACCCATAAGACTTTGATCAGCAACATAATGGAGATGAAAGCCAGAGGCGCCTCTATAATCGCGATTGTAGAGGAGGGGGATGAGGCGGTTAAGGCGCTGGCGGATGATTACGTTGAAGTGCCCAAAGGGATACCTGAAGTTCTGTCGCCGATACCCTTTGCGATACCTTTGCAGCTTTTGGCGTATTACATGAGCCTTGAGAAGGGGCATAATCCTGACATGCCTAGGAACCTCGCGAAATCCGTCACCGTGAAATAACCCTTTTTCTCGTTTGCCTTATTCTGGCACCAGATACGTTAAAAGAGATAACCCCACTATTTTACACGGGTGGTTTGCGTTGGAAAAAGCAGAATGGAAAAAACTCATTGACAGTCTGGTAAAACAGGGCATTCTGCATTCGCCCCAAGTGATTAAGGCGATGCGGACGGTGCCTCGCGCCAAGTTTCTGACATCCGACATGCAGTCGTACAGTGCTGCGGACACGCCGCTTCCGATTGGTTTTGGCCAAACAATTTCGGCGCCACATAGTCTCAGCTCAGCGCTGGACTAGGCGATACATGGTTTCAATAATGAATGAAGCCCTCCAGTTGGAAGTCGGTCAGAAGGTGTTGGAGGTCGGCGCGGGTTCAGGATGGCATTCCGCCACGATAGCGGAGATAGTTGCGCCTAGCGGTGCGCCTAGAACTGAGTGGGGATCTGTTTTCACGGTGGAGATTGTTCAGGCTTTGGCTGAAAACGCGAAAAAAAACATAAGGAACGCGGGTTACAATGACCGCGTTAAGATAATTAATGCTGACGGCTCTAAAGGCTACGCTGAAAAGGCTCCTTACGACCGCATTGTGGTGACTGCTGCGGCTCCAAGCGTGCCTCAGCCTCTGATAGACCAGTTGAAGCCCGGAGGTATTTTGATAATTCCAGTTGGCAGCGTTTCCCTATTCCAGAACCTTATCAAAATCACAAAAGGGTCAGATGGGAAAATCAAGCAGGAGAACTTGGGTGGCGTGGCTTTTGTTCCTTTAACTGGCGAGTACGGGCACAAGTTTTAGCCTTTACCCGAACCATTTTTCCAGAGTGGTTTTACCCTTAAGCTCCTTGGTGCCTTCCTGCATTTTTTCTACTGCTTTTCTCACGCGAGCTTCGGAGAAGTCTTTTTCCCTGACCAGAAAATCCACGATGCCGTCCACGTTAGGCTCTTTCCATTCCAGCATGTAATCATCAGTCACCTTCGGGTGCAGGAATATTTCGCGTATTTGTTCTGGCGGATGCGGAAACTCGGCGTTCTTTATGTGCGGCAAAGCTTTCTCCAAGGTTCCGTGCTTTTGTATGAGTTTCAAGGCGGTTTTGGATCCTAAGCCTTTGATGCCGTCGGGGTTGAAGTCTGTGCCGATGAGGATGCCCACGTCGATGAGCTGCTCGTGTGTGATTCCTGTTTCTTGGAGGACTTTGTTGAGTTCCACAAGTTCAGGGACAACGTCGATGTAGATGTTTTTGCTGGGAAGCTTGCGTCTGCCTGATATGGTGACGTTTCGGAGCAATTTTGGCGCGCCGAAGAGGAGGCTGTCATAGTCCTGGCTGCCGCAGTAATCCGCGGCTCCGCGCCGAGTCATGTGTGCAGCTTGAGCTTCGCCCTCGCTGGGAGCCTGAACCCACGGCAACCCCATCAGCTCCAGCAGGCGGTGAGCGTCCTGTTTCATGTAGTCCTTCAAGCTGGTGGTAGCCTGCGCGAACATCCGCGCTTTCGCCATGTCACCTCTAGCCACGGCTTTCTCGTAGTGAACCGCAGCCTCCACCTTCACCTGCCTGCGCCGCTGAATCTCCTCAGTTTTGAACACGGGAGGCTTGCCGTCGAAAACGTAAATCGGCTTGATGCCCATTTCCACAAGATTGCTTGTCCTGTAGAGCAAGCCGCTCAGGTGGCTGGTGACTTTCCCCGTGTTGTCCTTCAGGGGAGTGCCGTCGGGCTGGCGAATTATGGAGAGGAACTGGTAAAGCGTGTTGTAGGCGTCTATGGCGACGATTTTGCCGCTTAAGTCTTCTAGCTTGACATGCGTTATTGGAACGATGCCGCGAAGGTTTACTCCCAAAATGGACCCTGTTAGAGTAATGGTGAAAAACCGAAATAATAAACTTACGAAAAGCACAGTTTTTCAGGCTAAAAAAGGAGACGCATAACCATACTCAGAAGTTATCAAATCTACCACAACTACCTAAGATCACACGAAGCGTTAGACGGAAAAACACCCGCGGAAGCATGCGGAATACAAATTGAAGGAAAAAACAAGTGGAAAACGCTGATACAAAATGCGAGTAAAAAATAAAAATTGAAACTTCGACCCCCTGTCCCCATAATTATGCGCTAATGCTTCAGCTACTTGTCATGTTTGTCTGCTTGGCTTTGTGCTACCGATTTCAGTTCTTGCAGACCTTTATCTTCTGGGTGTTTGTCTGCTTTGCTCTGAATCCTTTCAGCATCTTTATGGGTGAAATGTTTTGGCATTTTCCTTCACTCCTTTTGTGTGAGCTAGGGTTTTCAGCCTATGTATAACTTTAAACCATTGAGGGACAGGTTCAAGGTTTTTAGTTAGCAATGCTTTTTGAGATTCCTAGCAAATAGTGTTAGGTTAAACTGACTTTTATTTATTCTCTAAATCTTGATATGTACTCGGTAAAACTCAAATAGTTACTAAATCAATACAAAATTGAGGTTGAAGATTTGTCTGTTTTTGATAGAATATTAAAGGAAGTTCCTGAAGGGTTAGTTTTGTACACTCCAGTTAAGCGTAAACGTTTTGTGGTTAAATCTATTGAGTCAAAACGAGAACGGATGGTTTTCTTAGCTGGAACAACACCTATTGAGGTTTCAAAAAAATGCTGGAATGGTGTACCTGATTTTCTTAGAGGAAAAGGTTGGGTTGAAATTAGACTTGAGCATGTTGTTTTAGATAAGCTTAGGGAAGGTTCATTTGAAAAGTATTTGCGCGAAAATTCGCTTGATGACACAACACGAGAATCACAAGGCAGTTATGCAGTTCCTTTGCTTAAGTATCTTGATATTGTAGAAGTTAATCCTTCTCCACCATCAAGAATCAGATTAAAACAATCATCAACCGAAAAGTAACAGTCGTTTGGAAAAGGTTAATCAACCGAAGAGGTACCAGAATCGGGGGTATAGACAAAAAATCGCACGCCAGTCCACATCATGCACAGCACCAAATAACCCCGTGAAATAGAGCATAGCAGATATAAGTAAGTCTTGCGTTAGAGAACCGTCACGGAGAATAACGTCATGTCAGAAGGAACAACATTGTCCTTAGTCACCTGCACAAGCTGCGGCAAACCCATCCAGCCAGGAACAGAAGCCACCAAGTTCCTCTGCTCCAACTGCGGAGAAATCCAGATAAAACGCTGCGGAAAATGCCGCAAGTTCGGACGCACATACAAGTGCCCAAAATGCGGCTTCATAGGACCATAAAAGGTGACTGAAACGTGGGCAGCATAAAAGTTGTTTACAAGGTTTTCCCAGAAGACATAGTGGAAAGTTTTGATGACTTGAAAAAGAAAGTGGAAAGCTGCCTTCCCAAATCCTCCTCGGTTGAAGGCTACGACGAAGAACCCATAGCTTTCGGACTAAAAGCTCTCCTAGTTCAAGTCAGTTTCCCAGAAGAGGAAACAGGCGTTGTCGACCAGTTCGAAACCGAGCTTGAACGGATAAAAGGCGTAAGCCAAGTTCAAACCGTCATGGTGCGAAGAACAAGCAGATAAACCACATCAACCATACTTTTCCTTATCCGCGCTGCTGAGGCGACAAAAATGCAAAAACACATCGAAGAAGCCGAAAAATACGTGGAAATCACAGGCTTCCGAAACGCAAACATCAAAGACACTGAAGAATTCATGAAAGCAGCCCGCAAACAACTGCCACAAAAGACATCGGTCCAGTTTTTCAACGCCGAACTAGTGGCATCTTGGCAGCATCTGTATTTTGCAGTTTTAAACGCGCTGCTGGCGTTCAAAAACGGACGGAACATTTCAAAAACCGCAGCCATGGAAGTTATGCTTTACGCGTCAGCGCAACGCCAAATCAGCAAAGCCATCCAACTCATAGGCGTAAAACCCGCCTCCGCAAACGTGGCAGCTGTGATAATAAGCGAAAACCCTGAAAACTTAAAAGCAGCCCTTTCCGCCGTCTCAAAACACATCGGCGCAAAACCCGACGAAACAGTGCTCGAACTTACAAACGCGAAGATTCAAAGCATCCGCAAAGCCTTCAAAGTCAGCACCCAAGAACTCGAAGCGGTCACAGAAAAGAAAAACATCCAGCAGGCTTTAGTCAACCTGATCATCGAGAGAACCGCCCTGCTGTCCACCCAGCTTTAGGCTCAAAGCATCTTCTCCTTCATGACAGCCAGCACTTCGTTTGGTTTTATAAGCGACAAACCCGTCAACCCGCCAACAACCTCAATCAGCAGAACCTTGTCAGGATTCTCCAAGTCAACCTTCCTGCCAATGCCCGTTGCAGCTGACTCAATGAAATCTTGCGCGTGAAGGCTGGTGAACCGCTTCTCCACCGTAACCCTAAACGTCTCGTTCTCACCGATGCCCACCGCAAGCTCCAAAGCAGCACGCTTAACCTCATCCAAATCAGTGGACACAACTCTCTCAACAGGAATGATCCTCAACGCGTAACGGAACTCGTAAGGACGCTCCAGCAGAATACCGCGAAACTTCTCAACAACCTCACGAGGATTCATCGAGGTTTCAGCCGCAACCAAGCCCCTGATTCCAGTCTTGGCAACCCGCGGCGCAGAATCTCCCAACTCCTCTTTAAGCAGATAGCCCAGCTCGTTGCACATCTGCCGCTCGTTTCCACGGGAAGTTGTGGCTAAAAGGTTAAAGTTCCTGAGCAAGTTTTTCCGCTTCACCGATTTTTGTGGGTCAGTGATGGTTTTTGGCTTTTCTCACAGCTTGACGCTCGAAGCCGTCGCCTCACATCATCCCATGCTATTAAGTGGCAGTCGTGGATTTATCCATTTTGATAGTTTTGGTTTCTTATGAAGTTGAATGCCTCTTTTTCTTTTTCACTATTGAATAAACTAAAAAGACAATAATAAATAAAATCGCGACAAAGAAGGCAACAATTCCGAGGAGTACCCAATCTATTAACTCCTGAATTGGAGGTAACGGTGGTGAGGTAACCGTTGACCTCAAGGCTATAACCGCACCTTGACGTTGGAAATTTCCATTTTTAGAGGTGACGAAAGATGCACCAATGTAAACCGTGCCATTAGATACTTGCGGCTGTGATTTTATGGTGTACCCAAGAGTATAGTTCCAAAGCGGCGTACCATTAGATGCAATTAGAGCATAGAAAATTATTCTCGAGTCGGGGTGCAAAAACTATGGGACCGTTCCAACCAAAATATATTATTCCATCTGCATAAATTGGGTTAGTTGGACTCTGATAAAGAGAGGAAACCCAGTAGTCGCTGTCTGTAAAATTCCAGATAATTGTTCCATTTGAAGTGTCAAAGCAGCACACGCCTACAGAAGAGCCTACGAAAAGTTGATCGTTCACGAGCAAAGGAGAACCTGTAATCATTCCAGTTGCATAATGCCAGATTGTACGCCCATTCGAGGTATCCAGAGCGTAGACGTTGCCATCGTCAGAAATCGCATAAACCGTGTCATTAGCAATGATAGGCGATGCAATAGAACGTCCAATCGTATAGTTCCAAATTCTCGCTCCATCTGAAGCGTTAAGGGCTAAAATTCCGCTCAGGTAAGTGTAGTTAACATAACTCCTTGGGTCTACGAAGTTTGAAGCCACGTAGACTCTGGAACCAGCAATGCTCAAAGAACCACACTGACCTGGGACTGTGTAGTTCCAAAGTTTTTCGCCCGTGGAAGCGTTTAATGCGTAAACAGTACTAAGCCATGACCAGTCTTGTGGCGAGTAGAAAGCGCTAACCCCGTAGACGTACCCGCCTTTAATCAGAAGGTTTCCGAGCAAGACCCTTCTCCCCTCTAAACTCGTTGTTTCTGGTGTTGTGTAGCTCCAGATTTCTTTTCCAGTCAATGCATCTAGCGCAAAAATGATGCTGGTTTTCATTGCACGCGATTCCAAAATGAATCTTATTTCCGCACCAACGTAGATAATCCCTGAATCAACAACTGGAGTTCCGAACGCTGCTGCAACACTAGTAATCTTTGGTGAAGTTGATGTAACTCTGTAATAGCAAGAATAATTCCACAGATTGTTTCCGTTTAGGGAGTTCAGGCATAAAATGGTCACGGGATTACTACTACAAAGGTAAACATAATCTTTTGCAACGGTGAATGTACGAATGGAACACGTTTTATTCCATATTTGGGACCCACTTGAAGCATCAACACAGCAGAGGGTTGCAGGGGAACCTTCAATTACCCGAGATGCGAAGTAAACAAAACCGTTTGCCATAACAGGAGAAGAGACCTTACTATAATCAGATGGTGAGTTCCAGAGTTGGATGACTCTGGCTTGAGGTTTCACAGGTTGACTGCCCCCGTAAGCTATGAGAATCACACATACCAAAATGAGAATGGCAGCTAACGTCGCTTTCAAATAATAACCCCTTCAAGAAAAAAGGAATTAAAAACGCTTAAAATTCTTTCGGCTATTGAACAAAATCAAAAATATAATAGTTGTGCGTGGAGGCGAATGAAGAACCCATGCGTGTTTCGAGGTTTATGCCAGCAAATAGTGATCAAGTGAAAGAGAAGACCGAAAGGAAAGGGCATAATTAGATTTGTTCCAGAAGTTACGACAGTTGACGAACAAAAATGTTTAAACCGCTCCAGACCACGCTACACTACATCCAGCTTTGAGTGGAGGTGAAACAGAAATGGTGTTTGAGGAAGACGAGGAATGGGAAGAAAGCGAAGACGAAGAATGGGAAGAAGAAGAATGGTAGTCAACGCGAGAAAACAGAACTTTTTACATTTTTCTTTTCTATGACGCTTTTTCACGAGTTTTTTCAGGTCCATGTTTATAACTAACTAGTTAACATGAGTATTTCGAGTTTGCCATGACCCGAATTGCAGTACTAGACGCTGACAAGTGCAAAGTGAAAAAGTGCGGTCAGCAGTGCGTAAGCTTCTGCCCCATGGTGCGCAGCCGCGTGGAAGCCATACGGATAGAAGGCAACAAAGCCGTAATCTCAGAAATGCTCTGCAGCGGCTGCGGCATATGCGTCAAAAAATGCCCCTTCAAAGCCATCAGCATCGTGAACCTCCCAGACGAGCTTGAAAAAGACTGCAGCCACCGCTTCGGACCCAACGCCTTCAAGCTTTTCCGGCTGCCCACACCCTCGCCAAGCATAGTTTTGGGCTTACTGGGACAAAACGGCATAGGCAAAACCACCACTTTGAAGGTGCTTTCAGGCGAATTCAAACCTAACCTGGGAAACTTTGAGAACCCGCCCGAATGGAACGAGGTAATCCAGCACTACAGAGGCTCGACACTTCAAGAATACTTCCAGAAAATGAGCGAGAACAAACTCAAGGTCGCGCATAAACCGCAGTACGTGGACAAGATTCCGAAAGCCGTTTCTGGAAAAGTAAGCGAGCTTCTAGAGAAAGTTGACGAAAGAAAAGTTCTGAGCAAACTCGTGGAAGAGCTTGAACTCAAAAAAATTTGGGAACGACCCTTAGAGGTGCTGAGCGGAGGGGAACTCCAGCGCGTGGCAGTGGTTGCCACCTTAAGCCGAGAGGCGGACGTGTACCTTTTCGACGAGCCATCCAGCTACTTGGACGTGAAGCAAAGGCTGCAAGTCGCCAAAGCCATCAGAAGCCTCAAAGAACAGCAGAAAACGATAATCGTGGCTGAGCACGACTTAGCCATCATCGACTACTTGTCGGATCAAATCTGCGTCTTTTATGGAGAGCCAAGCGTCTACGGCGTGGTTTCACACGTTCACGGGGTCAGAACAGGCATAAACATTTACCTGCAGGGCTATATTCCCGACGAGAACATGCTGTTCCGCAAGGAATCCATCATTTTCCACGAAAAACCGCCCGCCGTCAGCGCAGGCGCTGGCGAGACACTGCTGACTTGGAATCACTTGGAGAAAACGTTCGAAGGGTTCCATTTGGTCGTCGATCCAGGAGAAATTAAGCGAGGCGAGATTATCGGGGTTCTCGGTCCGAACGGAATTGGGAAGACAACTTTCGTGAAGATTCTGGCTGGGCTTGAAGAAGCAGATGATAAGCAGAAGCTGGGCGAGTTGACGGTTAGCTATAAGCCGCAGTACATAGCCGCAGAGTACGAAGGCACAGTTCAGGAGCTCCTCATAGGAGTTGCCAAAGAAAACTTTACGTCAAGCTGGTACAAGACGGAAATACTTCAACCTTTAAAGATTAATCTTCTCTTGGACAGAAACCTCATGGAACTCAGCGGTGGCGAACTCCAGAAAGTTGCTATTGCCGCTTGCTTATCTCGCAATGCTGACTTGTTCTTACTGGACGAGCCGAGCGCCTACTTGGATGTGGAGGAAAGGCTGAACATGGCGCGAACCATCAGGCGGGTAATTGAAGCCCAAAACGTGCCCGCGTTTGTCGTTGAACACGATGTTGTAACTCAAGACTTCATCGCGGATAGGCTTATGGTTTTCAGCGGAGACCCCGGCGTGAACGGCTTAGCGAACCCGCCTACAAGCCTACGAAAGGGAATGAACGTGTTCCTAAAAGAGATGGACGTCACTTTCCGCAGAGACTCCGTCACCAGACGGCCTAGGGTTAACAAGGAAGACTCAAAAATGGACACTTTCCAGAAGCGGATAGGCGAATATTATTATACACGTCTGCGGCAAAAATGAGCTATCTCGGGTTATTTCAAGAGAAAAGCCTGTCTGGTGTTGTCTTCGCTTCTTGTTTTTCTTCGAAAAGCGTAGTTAACTTAAAGAATAAGCGTAACAATAACGTAAACGAATCATGATGAGAAAGGACCAGAATGGTGGAGGCTAGAAGTGGCACAGGCAACCTTTGAAGAAATCAGTGCATCTGACTTTTTCTACCGTAACCGCGACATAGCTGGCTTCACCAACCCGTCTAGAGCCATTTTCGCGGCGATCAGGGAGCTTGTGGAGAACTCGTTGGATGCTGCTGAAAGCCTCAAGATACCACCAG
>Ga0315535_1000387_pt1 | contig 31111 bp, 23 predicted proteins | sample SalMarSW160220MG_2_FD_203092 | JGI IMG/M metagenome (GOLD analysis project Ga0315535, IMG submission 203092) | Salt marsh sediment microbial communities from the Plum Island Ecosystem LTER, Massachusetts, United States - Salt Marsh Sediment SW1602-20 ... | reverse complement strand
CGTGTCTACAATGCTGGTCGAAAATTATGAACAAGATCACTCTTTAAAGTTAAGTTTTTTGATGTCAGTTCCTGTAATTTTAGCATCTATTGGAGTGGATATTCTTTTTGGAGAAGGATCAATATTTGGTAGCTTGGATCTTCTCACTATTTCAGTCATAACAATCGTTAGCTTCTTAGTTGGCTACCTGACCATTGAAATTTTATTAAGGGTTGCACGGAAAATCAATTTTGGTTATTTCTGCATCTTATATGGAATGATAGCGTTCGTTATCATAATTCCTTTCTTAATTTGAATTAACCTTTATATTTGCTTTATGTAATCCAATAAGTAATCAGCAAGAATTTTTTCCACATTTTTTATTCCTTGAAAACCCGGAAAATCATTCAAATCAATAAGATAATAACGATCTTTTTCAACTGGTTTGATCAAGTCAAAACCAAATATTTTTAGGTTTAGCTCTTTTGATAAAATATGAGCGAGCATCCTAATTTCTTCTGAAACTTTAAATTCTTTTCTTTCGATAGTATCTACGTCTATATTCGTGGGCTTATCCCTCAGATACAGGTATATTGGATTTTCTCGTTTAATCCCAAATACGTTCTCTCCAATTACATATATTTTCCTATCTACAGCATCACATTCAATAAATTTTTGAACATATACATCATAATAAATTAAGTGTTTATAACGCTCGTAAAATTTATCGAAATCATCTGGATTTTTTGCCAAGAAATTAAAGCGATTATATTTATCATGTTGAGAATGGCTTTTAATTACTATAGGAAGTTTAGAAGAGCCCCATTTTTTAAATTGATCTAATTTTTTCGCATTTTGATTCCAAGATTGAGCTAATGAAAATTCTTTCAATTTAGATTTGTATTGGGAAAATATTCTCCTTAGTGCATAGTCAAGAGCTATTTTATTCTTACATGTAGATACGGTTTGAACATCATGTAAACATTTGATGCCATTTATCCTCGCAAAATGAAGTAAATCCACAGAACAATCATTTCTAACTTTAATTATTAATAAATCAGCTTCTTTGAATGCTTTAGGCATTCTCGAAAGATTAAAAAATTGTTTTGTCGGATCATGAAACGTGAAATCCACTTCAGTATTATTTTTTAATTCATCAATAACTTGTTTAATTACATCATGGCTTTGTCTTGCGGAGAATATTACCTTTTTATTCATTTTTATTACTCTATTAATTCAAAGGAATGAATCGAAAAGAAAATTATTTTATACAGATTAATAATTTATTTAATCTAAATATTTTTTACTTTTAACCATAATTAGGAAATTAAAATGAAAGAAAAAGCTTTTAGAGGGTTTTTGTTAAGACAAGTGCTCTTAATAGGAATGTTATATATGGGAGATTATCTATTCTTCTTTTTTGAGCAAAATTATTTCAATACATATCTAGATCACGTTCTTTACCTTGCCCCAATATATATATCGGTGATGGTTTCATTATCCGCCACTGTTGGTCTTATTAGCATGCCATTATGGGGAATTGCAAGTGATAACACGCGTACAAAATATGGTCGCCGTAGACCTTTTTTACTATTTGGAATAATAGCGGGAATTGGAATGATTTTATTTGGTTTTGCATATCCATTATTTGGGAGAACTGAAACTGCATTTTTATGGTGTCTAATTATAGATGTTGTCATTATTGGATTTTCATCGAATGCATATTTAGTTGCTGAAAGAGCTTTAATTCCAGACACGATAGAAGTTGAAAAAAGAGGAAGAGCTAATGGTATAATTAACTCAATCAGTTACATTGGTTTATTGGTTGGTGTCGCATTTTTACTTTTAGGTAATGAATTGTTTGGAATTCCAGATCCTCGTGATACCGTGCCTCCTATTGGCACAATTATTCCTCAAGAGGGTCATTTTATTCTCCTCTCGATTGCGGGCATCGTTTTTTTGGTTGTTTCAATAATAGGGTTTTTGTTTATTAGAGAAAAACCGGGTGCGGAACTTCCTGAAAAAAAGAAATTTTTTCCTGAATTGAAGCAAACTTTCGATATCGCAGACGTGAAAAAACAAAAGGAATTTTATAAGATCCTCTTAGCATTTGTAGTATTTCAATCGGGTATATCTTCAGTAATGCCATATCTGTTTATCTTCATATTTGCTCAAGGGCTCAGCACAATGGAATTACTGCTAGGAATAGCTATTGCATTTCCAATCGTTTTCATTGCAACGTTATACTTAGGTAAACTTGCGGATAAATTTGGAAGAAAAAAGTATGTTCCCTTAGCTATAATTCTTGTCAGTATTGGATTTTTTACAATGCCATTTGCGGGGATATTTGCTAACAAGATTTTATTCATGTTTAGCCTGCCATTTATACTAGTTGGAATATTAGCATTGCTCACTCCTCTTAATGCATGGTCTCAAGATTTATTACCCAGCGAAAAACGTGGTAAATTTACAGGTATCTTTAACATAGTTAATACGGTCTCTCAAATCATTGGTTCGATTGCAGGAGCGCTCATCTTCACGATATTTGGCATTTCTTGGATATTCGTTTTGGGACCAGTATTTTTCATTGCGTCAATTCCATTCTTTATGAAGGTAAAGGAGACTGTAAAACTAGAGTAATAATTTTTCATTTCATTTTTTTTTATCTTTAAATTGATTTCAACTTCTTTGAGGTTCTACTATAATTTTTATCCATTTTTCCCGATCATAATAATTAAACGCGTCTATTGCTTCTTCTAAGCTTATTCTTTTTGTGATTAATTTTTCTAAATCTAGTTTTTTATTTGCGATCATATCTAATGCATCATTCCAATAATCTTTATCGAGTTTTGAATTAACCATTGCTTCTGGGTATACTAATTCTACTCCTTTTTTTCTACAATTCACATAAGGGATGTATTGCATTTTTTGGGCTCCAAAAACTATGACTCGATGACCTGATTTAACTATATCGATTGCGTTTAGTAAGGTATCATTATGACCGACCATCTCAAATACAGCATGAGACTCTCCAAAAACTTTAAGAACGTGATCAGCTATCGTGTAATTTCCGTGGGTGGAACGCGTGTACTGACTGGGATCAAATATTTTAGCACCCCATTTCTCTGCAATATCTCGTTTATGCTTGTATGGTTCTGATGCGGCAACTTCAATATTATTATTTAATAAAATCTTAGTGAGGATCAATCCAATTGGTCCCAAACCAAAAACAGCAGCTTTTTTTTCGCCTTCAATTTTATCAAATTCCGCTCTTTCAAAGCAATTAATAGCACAACCAACGGCATCAGCAAAAGAAATTTCATCCATTGAAAGATCATTTCTAACAATTGGAAATGCCCCACTTTCTTCATCTTTACCATGTCCAATAACATTCACATGAGTTGAATATTCAGCATATCCTTGACCCATGCGTGCTAAATGATCTCCTTCACTAATTCCAATAACGTCTTTCCCCACCTCAACAGCAATAGCACCCGTTTCATGGCCATGTCCACCGGGTTCATGGGCGACTATCCAATGATCTCCTTCAAAAATGCCTACATCACTACCACAGATACCCACGCTAATAATTTTAGCTAATACTTCCCTAGATTTTGGCTTTGGAGTATCTATAGTTACGAGTTTTACTTCCCACGGTTTAGGAAATATTAGCGCCTTCATTTTATCTTTCATCATCTTATCCCTCATAAATTCTAACGTCCTTTAATCCCATCAATTAACATCATTAGCAAGGTTTTGAGTGACAACTTGGGTATTCCCGAAGGAGAATCTACAACAGGAGGCTTAAAATTTTCATTCACTTTTTTTACCCATTCGATATAACTTAATTTCATCAATTCCTCTAAATTAAATTCTCGTACTAATTTCTCTGCATTTGAAGAATAGTTCTCATAATTTGTATATATCTGTTTTTCTTTTTGAGTGATAATGATTAATGGTTTAAAGGAAAAATGATCCACGGATGATTGAATTGACTTTGGAGGATTGTCTCCTAAAAAGGGAGTCATAATTAAATCAAACGATAGAGTTTTACCACTAAAAGTAGGGGCTGTAGATTCGTTTGTGCCTGTAATTTGCGCAACTATTTTCTGGGCATGACCATTTCCCTTAGTCCAATAATGTAATGACTTACCATAATAAGTTCCAAAAGGATTTATTCTTACTTGTTGTGCCTTTACTTTAGTATCCCCGAATCCTTTATCTTTTATTTTAATTGGAGAAAATGCAAAATTCGCCGCTTTTAACGAATCGAATCCAATTAATAATCCTTTTTCATTGTCTGTTAATGCCATCCATCCGTCTGATATATTTGCAACTAAACAATCGATGTTGGCATTCTTAGAGTCAACTTCTTTCATGTCAAGGGTAAAATAGTCTGTAACTCCCAAAAAATTATGCTTCCAGACTTTTAAAAAATCATGCACTCCTAAAATATTCGATCTTATTTCACAAGGAATTATTTCTTGCCATTTATTTTGATATTCCTCTTCCACAAAATAAGATGTTCCATCGCTCCTTCCGATATTCTTTGACTTACCTTGAATAGGTGGTATCTTCATCGATACTTCAACAAACAAAGATGGCAGGTCATTATACAATTTTAGTCTTTTTTCAGTTTGGACAAGATATTCTTTTTCAATAAAGAACTCACTCTGAATAATAACAGATGCAGAAAATCCATCACTCCCATCTCTTTGAATAAGAATTTTGTCTTTTTTAGAGTAATACCGTTTTGGCTTTTTAGTATTACCATAGCTAATTGATGATTCTAAAAATTTGGGAACCGCAAATTCTTTCCCTTTAAATTTAAAAGAAATAATTTTTCCATTTTCATCGAATTTTAAATATAGATATTTATTTTTCAAATAATTTTCTGTAGCGCCTATTTCCTTTTCTACATTATTCTGTACAGCGTCTGAAAAAGTTATAGCATATAATGCCATTTTACTGTCGTCATGAGTGAAATCAGATCGAGGTATTAAGGCTTCAAAAATCAAATTTGAATGTTCTTCATGAATATTGAATGATTTTAACTCTTCATTTGAGTGAGTGTTCAAAAATCTTAAGAATTTTCCCTTTTTTTGAACAACTTCACTCAACGATGAAGGTAATTCCATTTTAACTAATGTGAAATCACTCAATTCAATTTTCTCTTTTTCAGAGATCCCTCGATTAGTGATTGGCATTATAAACATGTTAAATTCATTATCTTGTAAACCTTTATTTAATGTTATGAGAGCTTCTTTTATAGCCAATTTGGTAGCTCTTTCAGAGGAATAAAAAGCTTTTAAACCAAAATTCATTGCCGTTTTTCGGCGATCAGAATGAAGAAAAGGCATGGCCATCCCAAAATTCGTCGTTGAAGCAAATAATATCTTATTTTTCATGTAAGAGTCGTGAGATTCATCTATATTACGTAACAAATCATTAATTTCAGAAATTGAATTTTTCACGGCATGATTCGAAATTAAGGTATCAGAAATGCACTTTAACCATCTTGCTTCTTGACCAAGAGTCCAAAATTTAGTATTATCATATTTTTGAGCCCAATTATAATACCCATTCCACATTCCATCTGCTACATCTTCACGTAAAATGCAATCTCCGTGAATCTCTAAGTTAGGAACAATATCAATTAAATTAGTAAATTCAACATAATCATATTGATCTACTGCTTCTGCAAATTCTTTGACCCCTCTTGAATTTGGCATCCATTTCATAAATTTTGGGAGGTTTAGACCCACCCAATTTTCATAGTCCATATCAAAGTTTAAAAATATTAATGCATGACCGGAAATATCTCCCATTTCTTGTCTTTTTCTAATATATTCGAACCATTTTTTTATGGAATAAAAATCAAGTATGTCCCCAAATGCATAGGTTGGAATCATTAAGCAAGAAGCTTCCGATAAGGTGGACTTGAATTTAATTAATCCATATCGCTGATCCCAGTCTAATCTAGGATTGATATAAGGTCTTGAAGCATCAAAGCCATACATTGAATAATAATTACAAATACCTTTTACACCGATCTTATTGTAGAGTTCGATCATGCCCTGAGTGAACATTGATTCTTGCGTGCGAGCATAGGGTGCTACTCTACCGGGAAATAATTGGTTAACGCCGATACCCATGAAATTTTCTAAAAACCAATCATGTTGCTGTAAAAATTCTTCCGTATCCATTACGGATTGAGCAACATTGCCCCAAGACCCAATTAATACCTCATCTTTTCCAGCTTTGCACCTTTCGATGACTCTGTCAAGCACATCGTGTTGATATTCTTTTTGAAGTTGGATAGAAAAGAAAGTATCGGCATAATCCCAACACATTCTCATATTTCCAAATTTTAAATTCATATCCTCTATCTCATCTAATTCATCAAGAATTCCTCTCATCATAGCGAGATCCTTGCCAAAGCCAGTCTTACCTTTTGAATCTCCTCTGTATGAATGATAATAGTTAATGTGAGGAGAAAGGACGAAATATATCTTTTTTTTACTAATTTCCATAAATAGATCACTTGATTAATTATCTTTAATTAATGAACAAGGATTGTTAAGTATTATTATTGAATACCCTCGATATTATTAAAATTGTCATAATCCTAATAAGCTGGGTTTTTTTCTATAGTATATTTCAAAATAATTTAAATATTTTATTTGAATTGTTGAAAATAATATGGCGAACACAATTAGAGTAGTACTAATAGGTATTGGAGATGTCGCAAGTGCTCTGGTGCAAGGAGTAGAAAATTACAAGAAAAATCCCGATAAAATAATAGGATTATTACCTGAAATCGATCAATATTTAGTGAGTGATATCGAATTTGTTCTTGGGATAGATGTAAACGCTAATAAGGTAGGGCAAGATCTAAGTGATGCGATATTTAGTGAACCAAATTGTAACATGAACCTCTTTAAACCAGATTTTCTTAATGCGCCTGCAGTTAGAGGACCTGTCTTAGATGGATTGAATAGCAATATAAAGAATATAGTTCCTTTAGATGAAAATCAAGTTGAATCCGATGTTGTCCATGAAATAGAAAAAAGAAAAGCAGATGTAGCAGTGATTCTGCTTCCAACGGGATGTCATGAAGCTGTTAAATATTATGCTAATGCTGCTTTGGAAGCAGGTGCTTGCGTAATAAATGGAATGCCGTCTCATGTTGCGAAAGATTCAGAAATTGTAGCAAAAGCCGAAAAATTGAAACTTTCAATCATTGGTGATGATGTCAAATCACAAGTAGGGGCTACAATAATACATCGTTCTTTAGCAAACCTATTTCCCATGCGGGGGGCAATTCTTGATAAAACAATTCAATTAGATTGGGGAGGTTCTTCAGATTTTTGCAATCTTCTCACCCCTAAACCAGACGGACAATTATTTTATGAAGAAGGAAAACGACAGTCAAAAACTGAATCAGTAATTTCGAGATTACCGAATAGGAATGAAATAGAATGTCAAATTTCCGCTGTCGATTACATCCCTTTTTTGAAGAATCAAAAGGAAGCATATATGAGACTCGAAGGGAGAATTTTTGGAGGTGCTCCTGTTAGGGTAGATATTACAATGTTTGTGGAGGATGGAAATAATTCTGCTGGAATAATTGCTGACTGCATTCGGGTTTCAAAAATTGCGAAAGATCGAAAGATAGGTGGTGTTTTACAATCTGCGAGTTCTTTTTTTAACAAACATCCTCCAGAGCAATTAGAGGATCAAGAAGCTAAGAAAAGATTATCTGAATTTTTACAAGGTAAGAGAGAAAGATAAGATTTTAAAAATTTGCTATTAACTTCTAACTTTTATTAAATCTTTAATGACTTGTTCTCTTATATCAATGGTATTATAAATATGATCTGCGATCAAGCTAATACCTTCAGGAATGCTATGAAAACTAGGAAAATCGTTTACATCAACAATATAGGGACCATCGTTGGTATCTATAAAATCAACTCCATACACGGTCATTCCTAATTTTCGCCCAATTCTTTTAATTCTCCTTTTAAATTTCTCATCAATCGGAGTTCTAATATGCATTAATTCTAATTGTGATAAATTTTCATTAGGCCACAATCGATTATGAGAGGTAATCGAAACAATCCATTGTCCTATTACATAGACTTTATTCACGATATCATGTGCTCCAAGGTATTGCTGCAAAAATAATTCACTTTCATTATGACCATTTATCAAGGCATGTATATCTTCTTCATTCTTAGCGATTCCAATTATTCTCTCTTTTTTAGGAAAATTAGGGATGTTATGAGCATCTAATTTAATAATTATTTGTTCTCCATTTATTATAGCTCTTTTTGCTTTCTGAATTGTATTATATGTTTTTGGAACATTAACTTTCTTACAGTTTTCTTCAATATATTGAAATGTTGCTTTTCTACTTTCACAAATGTTAACTGAATTCAAGGAATTTAGAATTGGAAGATTGGGAGAAATTTGTTTAATAGTTTCATAAACTATTTTATTTTCTTTTTGTGTTGTTAGTTTGACTATTAAAAAAACAATGGGATATTTTTTCAAGCGTTTCTCAAAATATTTCGGATTAAACGAATTCAATCCCGTTTTCATGAAATCGATTAGAGCAATATTATAGTTTTTAAGCAAAAATGATTTAATATTAGCTAAAACTTCAATATCTCTATTACAAATGGCTCCTATATATACTTTTTTTAAATTATTTGCCATTTGAACAACCCTTTCAGTTTAATGTTTTATAAACTAAACAAAGTATATAAATATATTGATAAGGTTACGCCTTGACAATGATTTCTTAAGGAGATCTCTCTTAATAGACTATTCATTTAAGAAGAAAGATATAACAAAAATATCATATTTTTTTATTTTACTGATATTTATTTAAATTCTATATTATTTATTACTAAATAGAACTAAGAAAAAGCGATGTATTGAACTATACGATTTTGGGATTGAATATTTGATAACTCTTGGATTAATTATTGATGAATATCATCTAAAAAATAAAGTACACGAATTCATAAAATACATGAAAGATAAAGCGAAAATCAATTTCTACGTTGAAGAAAAGTATTTACTTGACTTTTCAAACCTAAATTTCAAAGAAGATATATTTATTGTTAAAGCAAAAGGGGATTTGGTTGTAAATTTTGCAAAACTAATTGAACGTGAAACCTCCATCCCTATAGTTAATTCACCTGCTAGTATATGGTTATGCTATAATAGATTTCTAAATAGCACATTATTAAAGAAAAATGATATCAGGGTTCCAGAATTTTCCTTAAATCCCATTGGAAGAGATCCGCCTTTTCAGAATTATATTATTAAAAATATACGAGATCAAAAAAATTATACTTTTAATCCTTTAATCAAAGAACAAAAAGGAATAATATCTGTCAGCGATAAAAGGGCTCTAATTGAAGCTCAAGGAGGAAAAGAAAATTATCAATATTTATATTATCAAGAATTTATAAAGAGTGAATGGGAATATAAAGTTTATTGCATAGGAGATGCTCTTTTTTTCTACAAGCAAATTCCTGTATTAATAAATTCTGATAAGATGAAATCAAGAAAAAAAATTAATGAAATACCAGAATTGAGCGAAACTGCCTTAAGGGCAATAAAAGTAGTGGGTTTAAAACTCGCATCAATAGATTTTCTTCAATCGGAAAATGGTGATTTTTATCTTACTGATATTAATTCTTCTCCCAATTTCAATTATATCAAAAATGGACCTAAATTGGTCGGTGATTATTTGATGAGAATAGCAAAAGTTTAACATGCGAGGGATATATATTTTGAAAATTGGAATTTTATCAAAGCGAAATAAAATGTTTTCTGCTAAAATCATGAAATATTTGGAATCAGAAGGACATATCGTTGAGTTGTTTACTTTAGATAATTTAAGTATCAATAAATCTCTCCTTAAAAATGATTTTTATATCTTGAAATCGAAACACTTGTTTTTCCTTTATGCGGGTTACTTTTTAGAGGGAAATGGAATTCCAGTAATTCCTGATGTGAATCTTTCTTATAAACATAAAAATCGTATCGAAGCACATTATTTGATCAAACAAGCTGGTTTGTTAGGACCCGAAATATTTATGGGTACAGCTAAAGTGTTAAAATCGAAACTAATGAAAAGTGAGTACCCTTTAATTCAAAAACCATTGATGGGTTCTGGAAGTAAAGGTATTAAACTCATTAAAAAGCCTAAAAATTTAAAATCCACTGATAATGAACCCATATACGTAGAAAAATATATCCGAGGAACTCATTACCTTTCTTATTTTATAGAAGATAAGGTATGCGTTTATGAAAAAATTCCACTATCCAATGAACATGCCAAAGTAAAAGCAATAGAAATGCCTCAAAATGTAATTGATATCACGTTGCAATGGAAAAATCATTATCACATGCTTTTCGGTCACTTAGACATAGTAAAAGATGAAATGACGAAAAAATTATACGTAGTTGATCCGGGATCTTTTCCTGAATTTTCTAATTGGAATTGCAGTAGTGAACCAGAAAAAGAAGTATGTCGCTTAATTTTAAATGAATATCATAAACTTAAAAAAATCGAGTAAATAGAGTAAAGGATAAATTGAATTATTGGCTAATTATTGTTCTGTTTTTGACTCATCTTGTTCTTTCTCAAAATTTCCAACTTTCTCTTCAATTGAGTTCGCCGTTGCTGTAGGTAAAGGCATTTTTTCATAAATTTCAATGAACTTCACGTTATTTATATCATCTGCCATGTGTGTTTGCAAATCCATTGCCAACCCAAACTTAACATAAGTCAAATTCTGAAATAAGAACATTTTTGGAATAGTGATTTCAAGGTCTTTACTATTCTTGTCATAAGATAAAGTAAATTCAGACACATTTTCTTTCGGAATACCCTTAGAAACCATGAAATATTCAATTTTATCATTGAAATCTTCAATTATGTCAATTACTTCCACGTTATAATCAATGCTCTGCCCAGCAAGAGGGTGATTATAATCTATTATGACTTTACCTTGATCCACTCTTATTACGGTCCCCCGTTGTCCCGTTCCTTTTTTCACAAAATCTTGTCCATATTCCGGATTTTTACCATCATTTAATTTCCTGAACTTGTTAATTCCAATTCTTTCAATTTTTTGCGGATCTCTTTTCCCAAATGCTTTTGTTGGTGGAATCCTCACTGATTTTTTCTCAAAAAAATTCAAATTTTCCACGGTTTCAGTAAGGCCTTCATTTAAAAAACCAGGTTTTCCAACAATGACAAATTCAGGCGTGTAGTAACCCTGTTTTGCTTTTTCTTCATCATAGATTCCTGATTTTCGTGCATCTTCTTCACTTGAGACTCGAAAAATCGTACCTTTCTGAGTTTTTCCAGTAATTTTAACTAGTACAAAATCGCCCTTCTCAACTTTCTTGCCCTCTAACTTCTTACGCTTTTCTTGCAATTTTGCCATGACTTCTTCAATTTCCTTCTTCTCGTCGATTTTATCTGCAGGAACGTCTAATTTAGAAGTTTCTTCATCAACTTCTTTCTTGTCACTTTCCTTAAGTAAATTTTTTGCATTTTCTATAAATTTTTCTGCAGAGGCTTTCCCAATCCCTTTCAATTTCAGTAAATCATCGACATTCGAAGCTGCCAGTTTTTCAACGGAATCAATTCCAGCTTCTACAAGAACATCAGCTTTTTTACCTAAACCTTTCACGTCATCTAATTTAAAGCTCATTAGAACTCAAATCCTAATTCAAAAATATACTATAAAATTAATAAATAGATGAACAATGAAGTATTTGATTGTTTTTAGACTTTTCGATCAGTTTGAAATAAAATTACCGATCATGATAATGGTTTGTAGAGAATGTTCAAATCATCGGCATAACTTTTTACTTCCATCATTTCTTGATTAGTGGGTCTGCGATTAATTTCAGAATACTTATAAGCCAAATATTCTGGCCTATATTGTCCCATTATGTTAACGACGCATTGTGGAATTTCTTTTGCTATATACTTTAATATTGGTTTAGAACAGCATTCCACGTGATTAGGCATGACTAAATGTCGAATGATTATTTCCCCACTTCCGTAATTGTGAATGCGCTTCAAATTACGGGTGATAATATCATAATAATTATCTACTCCGGAATATTTTTTACCACATTCATTATTTCCGTATTTAAAATCAGGAAGCCAAAAATCAATAAAATCGATTATGAGCGCTAAAGATTTTTCAGTCAAGTAAAAATTAGAATTCCATAGTTGAGTTATATTGGAATGTTGAAAATTCATGCTTCCAATTATGGTGTGAATATTTGGAATCGGATCTCCTCCCACATAGTTGATGTTAATGGCTCCTTTGTTTACTAAATTCTCTGTAATTTTTGCTAAGTCTTCGTTCGATACTTTTTTAGCTACATTTTCAATGGGATTAGATTTCCACGCTTGAGAAATATCATAATTTTGGCAAAATACGCATCCGAAATTACATCCTTGAAAGAAAATTGTACCACTTGGAATCAATGGTGCTTCTTCTCCCATGTGTAAAAAAGCAGATGAGACATAAGATTCTTTTGTAATTTGACAATACCCTTTCTCATCATTTTTTCTATTAACCGAGCATTGCCTTTCGCAAAATATACAATCCTCAAGGTATCTCTCAGCAAGCGCATTAGCTAATGTTAAGTAATTGTTTGGAAACACTCTCCGCTCTTTTAAATTTTCAACTGGTTCATTCAATATTTTATTAAATTCTATAGATGAATTAGTTAAAATTTTCTCAAGATCTTCAATGGAGCTCTCAAGATTGTAATCACATTGAAGGCTTTTAGCAATAATATAACGCGCAATTTCGGTATTATCCATAATTCCGCGGTATCTTGAGAAACGCTGGAAAATCTCTTGATATTTCCATACTTGTTCAGAATCAGGTCTGAGGATCTTGAAAACCATGTTTAATGCTCAATACAATATATGAAGGAATTTTTATAACAATTTTTCTTTCATAAGAAGGTAATATCAATTAGGATTCAAAAGTTAACCAACTAATGATATTTTGAAGAAACTTCAAATTATCCCCAGCATCAATTCCGAAATCAGAGTCTTCTAGTAAGAATTCAGAAGAACCTATTGTCACGCATCTTCCACTATAAAAGTCAGCTACAGCACAAACAGGTACGGGACCGATTCCTCCGATTTCCTCATCAGAATATCTAAATTCTGCTTTCTCAGAAGTTACAATGATATCTTCAACGTCTTCTTCAGAAATCGTAAAAAACGTGCAGTTAGGCAGGACAACTTCTCCAATTCCACTCGTGATCGGATGGTTAAATAATTCATTTGCGATTATATTACTCCGATTTACTAAAAAATGTGAAGCAGACTCTTGAATAGCACCATTCCAGAATCTCCTCACTCCTGTCATTTTATATAAGACTCTAATTGACCCCTTTTTCATGGGAATGTCCCTATCCCCACCTTCTCCACTCGTCAAGAGAAGTGCTCCACCTTCTCCTACATACTTTTTTATCGCTAGTAACTCCTCTTGAGTGATTTTATCCGCTTTTCCATCTGGTGTATGTTGAATGTTTCCAATAAATAAGATATCGTAATCCTCAAGCATGTCAAAATCGATAGGTCCTTCATTTTTATCTATATAATCTATATCATAATCTTCCTCACCCAGCGCGAATTCTGGCCATTCCTCCACCCGCTCACGATGAGATAAATCGATTAGAATATTATATGACATTAAATTTGCACCTTGTTATGCTAAAGTGTATTTTAATTGAAGATCTCTATAGATTTAATACTTGTTTTTGCGACATTCTTAATAATTTAAATATGTAATAAGTAATTTCTTTTTAAATTTTACGTAAATATCAATCTTGCGAAATCTTCGCTTTTAAAGTTTCTTCTTATTATTAAATGAGTTTAATAAAATATTTCATAATTGAAAAATAAGTAAATTTTTTTTATTCCTTTATTGGAATGAAAATTCTTTCCGCTGGTCCTTCCTTTTTGACGATAGCGATATCTATTCCGTTCCCAGAAGCCATATCTCTAATTATAGAAGATGAAATGGCTTTAATAATAATTTCCTTTCCTTCCTCGATAGTCAAATCATCTTTATATTTCGCTTCTAACACCCCATACGAAAAATTCTGCCCGCTCCCTACAGCGACGAATTTATCTGGCAATATAGATCCATACGCTCCGATGTCTAAAAGCACTGGACCTTCTTCTTCAGTAACCCCGCCTAATATGAGCCCAACTTGATAAGGATCCATCTTGTTTTTATATAAGATATTCGATAATATTTTTCCCGCACTTTTAACTTTAATTTTCTTCTCTTCTTTCAGCTGATAGAGCGCAGTTTCAGCACGCAATACATCAATGAGGTATTGAGCATCCGCAACGGTCCCTGCAATTGTCATGTAGATATGTTCCTGGATTTTGTGTAGTTTCTCAGAAGTCTTGCTAGCTACAAAATAAGCCATGGTAGCTCTTTTATCTGTTCCTAAAATTACAGCATCCTTACATACTAATCCAACAGTTGTGGTCCCCGTTTTAAATGACTGTGGTTGCATATTTTGAGATGGCTGTCTTTCAATTCTCTCATTTGCAAATGAAGATAAAGTTGGTTCGATTAAATCTTCCTTTCTCATAAGAAAAAGTAAAGAAATCTGATATTAATAATTTTTTATTGTAAAATATAGATTCAATCTCAGAAAATCAGCTAAAATTTACGAGTATTAGATTTATATAAAATAAAAATTGAAAAAAATAAAGATTGTTTTATTTCACTCTTTTTTGAACGACAACATGCGTTCTTAATGGTTTAGCGTGAGGAAATATCGTTTTTATCGCCCGATCGTTATTTGCCCATATTGTAGTGCCCTCTATGAAGGAAATTCCTTTAGCGACAACTATTGGTTTACCTATGTTGTGGATTGAAGAGAATACTCCTTTGCCTGCATGTTGCTTGGCTATCATCACCGTATCTACGTTGCAGTGTGTTAATGGCTCTCCAAGCCAAAGTTGGTACAAATTTGGGAGCGTCATAATTAGACCAGCAATTTTATCAGTATCCTTTTCAAAAGCGATATGGACCCACGTAACAACGTTTTCCAAATCATATGATTCATATGTTTCAATGAATTCAGGAACATCAGTAAGCATGCGAGGATCGATGATTAATTGATAATATTCTGGAGGTACTTGAGCATAATGATACATCATCTCATCAAACCGAGATCTTCCTCCTGGAGCATCTGCTAAAATGGAATAAAATGAATTCGCAGCAAGTTCCATGATTTCATCCTTACGATTAATTAACTCTTCAAGTGTGAGATAACCCAACCGATATTCAAGTCCAACAACATCCCCCTTTTCCCAAGGTTTATCAATTACGTGAACACAACTGTATTTTGATTCGGATTCGTACCCTAATTCATTAAGAAATTCTAAAACACGCGATTCTGGATGGTTAAAATTAACTCCATTCATTAATGGTGCATCAAATCCTTCGGTTTGAATTCCTATCCCTCCAACCAATTTAGGATAATTGATGGGACCCCGCAACTTGCGAAGTTTATGTTCCTTTGCAAATAATTCACACTGCTCCATGAGTAATGCACAAGTATCAAAGTCATTTGCCAGTAACCATCCAAAAGTGGTGGCTTTTCTCGAATATGTTCGATAATCAGGATCGATTTGACAGATAACAAAACCCGTGGGTATGTTTTCTTTTACAGTGATAAACATGCTTACTTGATGTTCTGGAGATTGGAATTTTTTTCCATAATAATCCATAATTTCCTGAATTATCCTTGGCTTTAACCTTTCATCTGGCACGTACAAAAGCAGTTCCAAAGCTTGACGAGCGAGTGAAATCAACTGAAAATTATCGATTTCTAACACATCAATGTCTTGAACTAATATGTCTTGAACTAACATGATCATTACATATATGGATCTATTTAAACAACAAAAAAATTAAAGAAAACAGATTTAGTAAATAAGTTCATTCCTTGAAACCTTTTTCATTATTATCGCAAGCAATACAGCAAAAATGAAAACCCCCATTGATACAACTTGAATTTCAATCGGTATATAGAGTGCATTTTGAGAATGTGGATTGTTACTAATTGGTGGATCTGAGCTATCCAACATTACAACAACAATGAGGTTCAGGCAAGCTTCTAAAGCATTGATTAAAACTTGAAGTTTATGGATACCATAATTGATGGTTTGAAAACTAAAAGTTAAGTAGAATTCATTCAAGACTAGATCTTGATGAATGATAAAATGATTTTCAGCGGGATCATCAATAAAAGTATTTAATATGGGTAAAATATTTATGAGGGGGCTGACCAAAGCAAAATTAAAATTATATGAACTGTTTGGATTAAGTAAAATGGGTAGTTCACGTATAGGTTCGTTTTTTGAGAAACGGAAACTATTGAAGGTAAGAATATCACTCTCTTGATCAAAAAGATCCATGAAGCTTACTGTTCTTTCAATCTTCATGTGAAGATTCAGTGTAAATTCAGTAACAACTTCTAATGTAATATTGTAATCACCTTCAATAACTATGCCGAACTGAATCTCTTTTAACTCTTGATCTACCATCCCTTGAAAAATTTCATAGTAATATCCCTCAGGATCAGTCAAAGACATGTTTATTACACATTGGTGCGGTGTGATTACTTCAAGATAAAAATCATACAAAAAATTCTCCTCGAAAAATAGATCTGAAAGGAATACTTGATCATTTGGACTAAATACAGTATGCGTAGAATCCCAAATTACCTCTTCACTAGAAGCGTTTAGATTTAGATTGAAATTATCGGTCACGTTTGGTTGAAATTGAAACTGATCCAGTACCAACACTACCATGATAATGCCTATCAAGATATGTTCTGAATGCAACTTCCAAATTTCCTGATTTCTTTTCATATTTATCCCCTAAATGCTCTAATACAAATGAAAAATTGACTTAAAGTACTTACTAAGTAAACCTATCTTAATTTTAGCTAATTCCAATTTCCATTCGCACTGAATTGCATGTTTTTTAAGACAATCTCCGATAAAAAAGATCTAGACTGTCTTAATTTATTAATGTCTTTTGTTTAACCCAATATCACAATATAATGAACATTTAAAAAGAAAAAATCTTGATTCTTATTTATATTCGCCATCAGCAAACTTAGTTTTAAAAATAGAAAATAGTTTTTAGGCAACTTTCAAACCAACCATGGAAAATAATTCTTTTCCCTGAGCTAAAAGTTCAATGTGCTTAATCTCTCCTTTATGGTAACTAAACACCACGCTATCATCATATGATTGTTTTTTTGTATCATGTTCCCAGCAAGGAACGTATCCTCGTGCCCGGAAACCAAATTCAAAGAGAATTTGTTGATATTCAGGTTCATGAGCAGAGGTAAAAATCTCGCAGTATCGTATATCTTGTTCTGCCATGCAAATCTTCACTTCTTCAATAAACACATGAAACTCTTCTACTGAATCCACGTGATACTCCACTTTTTCATAATTTTTTACTGAGGGTGTGTGTAAAAAAGAGAAATATGATTTACTTCCTTGAAAAGTTAAACAGAAATGTTCATAACCGTGTTTATCTTTCGATACTTTCCTATTAATTTTGGATCTTAAGTATTCAATTTGTTCCTGATCTAATTTTAAATGAGGAGAAACCAATTGAAAAAATCCTAGTTGGTACAAGTTATCAGCAAATAAGTATGGCTCTAAGGCATTTTCGATTAAAGCAGGTACTTTCTTTGTTCGACAATTTTTTAGAGTGTCTTCATTAAAAATTAAACCCATTACATCACTCTCCACTAATCCAAAAAATATGTCCTTGTTTGGAAATATGGCAACCGTATCAATACCACATAGCGCAGTCATGTGCTGGAGTGCTGCGTGTGCTGTTCGATTCTCGCAATGCCACATTACTACATCATCCTTGAATGTTGACCACATCCAATAATATGAGCCCATGATAACTTTTATGACATCTACAACTCCATGAAACTGTTTACGCAGCATGAATCCACCCATATATCCTTTTTTTTCCTCAAAATCGATAGCACAGCGAAAACACCCTGCAGAATAGTCTCCAACCTTAAACAAGATAAAATGATGACGAGGATCCTTAATTAACTTCTTAATTACTTTTTCATCTTCCATTTCATGGTATGGATATGAATTATCGTATACTTTTTTACATATATCTGCTAAATCCTTGGCATCTTCCGGACGAGCAAGTTTTAACACGGGACTAATCTTGGTGGAACCTTCCCGTCCTTCGATCAAAAAATCGAGTTCCATGCCATTTTCGATATCCAAATCAAGAATCCCTTCAAATGCATCGAGAAATGCTTCAATCGATTTTGGGTATAAAACTTTGCGTGGAATGATTGGACAGGTTAATATTTCTTGAGTAATCATGAGTCTTCATTTATAGTTATTAGACAGTAATAGCTACCCAGTAAAACCTTTTTATTTAAAGGAAAAATGACAAAATTGGCAATAATCTCTCGAATCGTTTTTTCATTTTGTTCTTTATATACAAAGAATGTTAAAATTAGAATTAGAATGTTAGAATTAGAATTAGAGTCGAAATGGTCTCATGAATATTCGCACCAAGTCAGCCGCAACATCGGTCACGTCAGTCCGATAGAACAAGAAATCCTTCGAACAACCCCTATTGGAGTGTTTGGCGTCGGTGGATTAGGTGGGTTGCTTTCAGAACAGTTAGTGCGCGTTGGTTGTGAGCATTTGGTTATTTGTGATAGGGATGTATTCGAACCCTCGAATTTAAACCGTCAAATATGCATGAATAAGCACATGGGTGATTTAAAAATTGATGTGGTAGCTGAACACCTAGAGAAGATAAATCCCAAGGTTCAAGTTAGAAAGTTCAATGCAGTTAATCTTGACACCATAGACAGTTTACTTAATGATGTGAAAATTGTTGCTCTCACATTGGATGATCCAATCGGATCAATATTAATCGCACGCGAATGCAGAAAAAGGAACATTCCGATGGTAGAAACGTGGGGAATTCCATACATTTGGTCGTTTTGGTTCACTCAGAGCAGCATTGACTATGAAACCTGCTATGATCTTGATACTCATGATATGACTATTGAGGAACTGTTCACATCAGGAATGACGAGTTTCGGGGATTTATTTCCCAAACTGACCCAATTTCCTCGAATCGGCGAGATTTACGATCGTTATCCTGGAATGTGGGAAAAAATGAAGCGGGGTGAGGTTCCATATCGGTCATTTGCTCCCTTTATCGGTATTTCAGCATCATATTTATGTGCCGAAATTATTTTTGCGGGTCTTCTTGGAGTAAAACCAATGAATTTAGCACCTAACGTTGTTGGGTTCGATTACTTGCGAATGATTCCATTTCATTTCGAGATGGAATAAAAAATAAATAAAAAATTCCTTGACGGAATTATCCTACATTGACTAGGTTTTTCTCAATGGAATCATATATATTTTTTTAATTTTGACTAAAAATTTCACTCTTTTTCTCTATCAGGCAGTATTAAATAAATTATCATGAGAATTCCAGCAACTATGTAACTAATACCAGCGATTACACCACCGTTAAACATCATAAAAGTATAAAAAATACCAATAATAATGAAACACATTGAAATGTAAAAATAATGTTCTTTCATCTTAAACTCCTAATTTATCCTTTTTGGTGAGTAATTTAAGATATAATATTCAAGCGTTAGTTTAAAGTGATATGGATTGTTTTTTTACAAAAAAATTAGATTAAGAAAACACTTCTTTGATGAGATTATGTAATTGAGGATGTTCCCAACTGGTCTTCGATACCTTTTTTGCAATGTAATTAGCGAGTATTTCCCTGGTTTCTTTATATATTGTCGTTTTATCGCTATTTTCGGAAACTAATCCATTTACTTTTTCTTTCACGTGATATTCTAATAAAAATTGAAGAACTCTAAAAAAAACATCATACATGAGAAGTCGATCATCGTCATAGATTTCTTTTCCATCATGAACGGCATTATTTCTTGCCTTATTCAAGAGGATCAAATCTTTTTCCAATTCGATGGGAAAATTGAGTTCTTTGATCTTTTTTGGAATTGGTAATTCCTCATCTTTTTCAAGCATTCTCTCATGATATAACGCGATATTTCCGATTAATCTGACCAAGAGTCGAAAGTCATCCTTAACACATTTTTTCTCCAAGTTAATATAATCAACCATCTTTAGCCATGAATCAATATTGATCACTTGTAATTCCTTGATAATCACATTGTCAATAGAATAAAGCATCTCATTATCATTAAGATCACTTGCTTCTGTTTTTTCAATAGCAGGGTTTCCTTGTACTAATCCTTGAATTCTTCTTGCAAGCAACTCTAATAATTCTTCTCGTTCCCCGAGTTTTTCTTCTAATTCTGATATTGAATTGCTATTGCTTGATTTTGTCCTTGACTGTTCATTTTCTTGCAACTTATTAATATAGAAAGGAAACAATTCGAGAATATCGTCTAACATTATGGCACGCTGGTTTAATATGAGTTGCTTCATCTCTTTTTGGGTAATTTCATCTCGAGAAAGTTGCTTAATTTTCGTCTTGAGTGAGTTGAGATTATCCTGATCAAATATCACTTTTTCTACTAGCCCCTTTAGAATGTCTAATGAATTCACATCAGTCACATCAGCGGTCATAAGTCTTCTCCTCCTTGTTGCATGTAAGTATATTCTTCTAATAAATGAGATATTCTTTGGTGGGATTTCACTAATGCATCACACGCTTCCTTTTTCAGTGTTTTTTCATCAGAAATTGTCAGGGTTGATGGATATGCTAAATAATTTTCTATTTCTTCTTGAGTTAAAGGAAAACCATCCAGTGCTACTAAGCTTTTTAGGAAAAGTTCTCTTGATTTAAACACTCCAATCTCTGGGAGTTGCTCTATTCGTGCTTGAACATTAGAAATATACATCTCGGAGAGATCTTGGGCAATGGTTAACGCACGATCCAGATTTCCCTTGTTCAAATCCCTCGTTATTTGAAACAAGTTCCATTGTAAAATATCAATTAATTCGGAGCGAATGATGGGTTTAACTTTGTCTATGGCTAACCTTTTTAGCAGGGATTCTTGGGATGGACCGAATTTAAAATCAGGAATGGTGTCGGATTGCTTGTCAATGATTTCCAAATCGATGTCAGCTAGTGTTTTCCTTCGCGTTTCATAATAATCCTCTAAGACTCTATCAAACTTTGGGGAGACTTGATAACTTGAACGAACGGATTGACCCCCACTTGCTTGTGGGGGATGAGTTTCCACTAAATATCCTCTACTAAAAAGAATATTTAAGATTTCATCCCTAATTTTATTCACTACATTTTTATTCTGATTTATCAATGAAAGTTTGGGATATATCACCTTCTTGAGTTCTTCACGAATCTTGCTCTTATATAAATTCCCTATGGCATGAACGGTTCTCAAACTTTCCAAGAACGTGATGATTTCTGGAATCAGATGAGAATGATCCCCCATATCTTTTTCAAACACCGTCTTTTGTGCCCGTTCTAATATTATTCTTTCGCTCTTTTTCATGTTAAATCCTTGGGCTTCCATGTGAATGATAATTTCTTCCCAATCGAGTGCTTTTAATTCCGTAAATTTTAATGAATCAATTTTTATTGGAAATGGCTGGTAAATATCAGTACGCTTCATTATGGCTTCAAGAGGGCGCATGGTCATTAAATATCTCGCTTGATATAACTCATTTCGCGATTTACTATACATGCCCGTTCCATGCATTTCTTCAAGATTGAGTAGGTTTCGAAGCGTGGAAATATCTCGAGGATCAATTGACTTAAATGCTATATAATTCTCAAGAATTGTAAGTACTTGTGGATGGACATGGTGTATTTGATCGACAGAGCAGATGAATCCAAAACCTTTTTGCAATAAGGGGGTCATTAACTTAGAAATTTTGCCGTATTTCATTGGTTTTTCCAGGAAATAAACATCAAATATGAGGTCTAGATTTGGAATTACTAAAAATTTGGGGACATGTGTATCGTTGTATTTGAGATAATGGATGAATTTTGCTATGATCAACCAAGTAAAAAAGACTTGTTTGTTCAAATCTGATGAACCTGATATATCGATGATTACCGTTTTATTATTTGTTAAGAATTCGTAGATCGATGAGATGAACTTAGTTTCTCGAAAATTTTTAGTATAAAGGTATGTAGTATCTTCAGCCGAGAATTCTTTGAGAGTGGCAATTATGGATTCAACTCCATCTCTCTTTTCGTGGTCGGGTAAATTTTTTACGTGCGTTACGAGCGTGGAATAATCCGCACTCGAATCTTCATCTTTTAACTTTGAGGGGAGGTTTGAAAGTGAATTTTTAAAAAGATCAACAGTTCTCTCATCTTTTTTAAAGCTCATGCCATAGACATCTAGCATTAAGTTCAAAAATTTAAGATTATGGGCATCGAATGGAAGTTCAGAATGGATTGGATCGATTGTCATCGTTCGACCCAATTTATAGTAAATTATTGACTTTTGTTTGGGCATTCCATCAAAGAATCTGATAAGTTTTGACCAATTTCCCGAATAATCAAAAATTATGGAATGCTGACCTTGCTTGATGAGCTCTGCGACCATTAGCATTGTCACCATTTCCCTGCTTTGAGATGTACCATTGGTTATTAATAAACGTTTGACCTGATCTCTTGTAAATCCCGCGTCGATTTCTCCCTCCAAAAACTCTGTATTGATAGTTGTTCCAATATTTACTTGACTTTCTAATTGTAGTGGGGTATTAAATTCAGCCGCAATTCTGGTTTCAATTCCTTTCTTGAATTCATTGGCAATGGTGATGAAATGAGTTAATGTGGTACCTTGAATCAACATGAAAGGCAAATATGAACCTTTTGACTGAATAAACCTGGTTTTGAGTGAACTCAGGGAAAGTGCGGATTCCAAGTGATCTTTTTTGAGAGGTTTAATATTAAAAGTAGAGTAATAGGAATGAAATGAGGTTTTCAGGATCATCGCATTTTCCCGGAGCTGAGATTCAAGGTCTTGGAAATCAGCGGTGGAAACGTTTTTCACGCGCTTATATGCCTGAGTAGTATACATTCCTATCATTTTCCACATGCCGGCTCTTTGGATCATCCACTTATCTTCTTCCTGCCTATCTCTTATCTTGCTCATATGTTTTTTTTTTTCTGATCGATTCAAGGACTTGTTTCCTATTTTATAAAATTTATAATAAGAAATTGCTCCTGCAACTATCGTGGTTCCAAAGGATATTCCTTGAGCCATGAGCGAACCGAAAAACTTACTATCATGTGCAAATATGGGTAATTTAACCTCATTCACGCTAAATGCTTTTATTCCTCCCAATAACTCGTCTCCTACTTGAAAAAAAATCGTTTCAGGCACCCGTGAAAAAATAAAGAATTGTATATCTTCAAAGGGATTAATAGGAATGATTTCTGGAGAGGTAAATTTATTTTTTGAAAAAAGCTGGAATAAGGGTTCTTTCCACCAACCAATGATTATAGTCATTATTACAACGATGAATGATATGATTGTAAGAACCCAGTTCTTCCAAACGGCAGAAACTAACCCACCAACAAGAATTGAGATGATTAGGATCATGATTGCTTTGGAAATAGCTTTTAATGTTAATTTTACATCATGCTTGGTCTGATCACTTGGAGGAACCTCTTGCTTGAGGAAAATGGTCCTCAAGGCTTGTAATGCTTCATTTTTTTCCAATAGTGTTATCTTATAGTGATGGAAATTTGCGACAAAATCAGATTTAATTGCCAACGTTTTAGAATGCAAGGTTTCTAAGAATCGATTAAATTTATTAGTAGAAAAATTACCTATAATCTCGTGAGATAATGCAAAATAGATAATGGTTCGAAATGAAGTCATCCTAGCTCCATTTATTTCTTTCTTCGTTGGGGATGATTGAGTTAAAGGAGATATGATAGGTTGTTGAATCACTTGGTAAGTAATGGTTTGATAGCGAGTTGAGAGCACTCTGATAAATTGCGTGAAATTGGCACTAACATTTTCAGGTAGTACCTCGACCCGAAAAATTCTCGTCCCCACCGTCAGCAAATCTTCTCGATTGGTAAAAAAAATGGAATTTGAGTCCCCTTTCAATTGCCAAAAAGATAAGGATTCAAAAGGATTATAAGAAACTCTAAAAGATAATAGGTTGGAAAAGATCGCGATGAAGAGCATGATGAGGAACGCACATAGAGAGATGATTTTCAAGAGATCAAATGATAACAAAAACCCGTGGACTCCAATGACAGAAATGATTCCTAATAAAACACCCCATTTTACCCAAATTACGCTTTTATTCACGTCTTTTCGTATAGGACCTTGGCGCCAGATGTTGAGATACTGCTTCTCTTCCTTTTCTTCTACTTGGATTATTTTTGGTTTTAGATATTCTGCATAATTAACCATTGTTTAATACCTCCTCTCTCTTTTTATAGCGTTATAATAGAGATATCCTATCAATAGGATGCTCATCATTAAGAAGATCAAGAGTCCTCCAACCGCTTCTAACGAACTCGGCAAGATAATTGTTTCTGCGATCATTGTTGCCTCAAATATTCCCAACAAGATGATAAACCCTAATATCACTAACCATCCACTTCCTCTTTTGGAAGCGAGGTATTCCGGGTTATCTTTCAATCTTCCTTGAATGGGTATCTTACGATAATCCTTGAGATTGAGTATAGACTTAATATTCTTTAATTGCAATGAAGCTTCTAAAACTTCTTCATTTATTTCTTTTGAATTTTTTAATTGGTTCTGGAACTCTCTCTCTCTTTTCTCAATTTCATCCATTAAGAGATCGCGAACCATTGAAGAAGAAGCATTTTGAGGTCTTCTTGAAAACATGTTAAATGACTTAGTATCAGAATTGCCTTGTGTTCTTAGGATGCGAGTAAAACCATCAATTTCCGGTATCTTTATCTTTTGAATGTCATAATAAAGAGCGATAGCATCTTTTAAGTAGGTTTTTGGCAAGTTTCCTCTTGATTTGGAAAAGAGCGCTTCGACCATTTTTATTCTCATGATAATATCATCAGGAATGAGTTCGATTCCTAAGTGAACGATATAGCGATTAATTCGTTCCAAAAAATGATGGATAAATTCATCCTCTCTTGGATTTCGGCTACCAATTCCTAATTTAATACCCATCACATCTGCTTGGTTGCTAATTAGGTGTAATGTGGTAGCAGAAAGTTTGGCGTGATTTCCAGTCATTATGCATTTCTCTACTAACGTCTCAAATTTATGGTCTATTGAATCCATCAACATTAATTTTTTACCCTCTTACCATTTTTTCTTTGCGATTGAAATTGCTGATAGGCAATCTCAACTTGGTGCTCGACCCCTTCTTGTCCTTTTATGCTTTCTTTGGCAGTTAAAAAAGCGTCTTCTTCTGCTATTAGTTGATCCAAATTAACAGATTTCTTAACTCGTTGCATTTGAACGCGCTTATTAGGAACTTTTGATTGTTGTTGGAACGTGGTGGCAACTTTATAACAAAAAAATGCATATGGAAAAGTCAAGATGAAACCCATGCATTGCAAAATATAACCAATCCCAATCTCTTCATTGATAATGATGGAAAGTCCCGTATTATTTAGAACCATTCCTGGAAAAAAAAGATCATTGGGAAAGAGAATCGTGAAAGGAAAGGCCGTAATCATGAGAGTGATCATAAAACTTGTTGTGAGGAAGAAATAGGCATTTGATTTTGTTGTCTCCAAGTTCGATGCAGTTTCTGGGTTTTTAAATAAAGCGATTATAATCGATCCTACTATCATGAAGACCTGAATGAGAGTCAACATGGGCGACATCATGGTATTTTTAGGAATATATTGATTTAACACGCTATTTTCAAGATACTTGATGGTTACCCATCCATTCAGGATCGCATGAGTGTTTTCTACTAGTTTTTGTCCCGATTCATTGAAAACATCCACGATGTACCATTCTAAAAACAACGATACAAACGTGAATAATAGTCCAACGATAAAACACAGCTTAAGAACGTCAGCTGATTTATCATGAATATTCATATCATAAAAAACAAATAAAAGTATATAAAAAACAAAAAAAAAGCGCGATGATCATTTTGAGATTCATATTTATAATTTATATCTTCAAATAGTCATAATATGTGAAGTATTTGTCTAAAAAAGGAACGATTAGTCATCTAAAAATGACTGATACTTGGATAGAATAGGATCATTCAATGAATTTAAATCTTGATTTCGTTCGAATTCAGTTTTCTTGACCAAGGTTTCAGCTTCGAATTGCTCGAGGCCTAATTGGTCACCTCTAATCGAATTATTATCGTTTTGAGGCTCAATCCCCGATTTCTTGGTTTGGAAAGACGTGAATCTGTTTTTCTTTGAATTATATGCTGTCTCTTTTACTTCATGCTCAAGCTGAATCATCCAATCATCAGAAAATTCCTCCCTGATTAAGATCAGATCCTCCTTGCGAAGCTCAATCGGCTTCTCATAATAAGGCATCTTAAAATTAATTGCCATATTGTTTGTTCCTTGGAAATATTGATATAAAACTAGCGCGATGGCACCTCCATATATAAAAATCAATGCAAATCCAAGAGATATAAGCAATCGTATTAAATCTCTCATTTGTATTACTAAGAAAAGGGAAAAAATTGCGCCAAAAAACAAGAAAGGTAACGAATAATTCTTAAGGTTTTTATAGAACACGTTTTTCATCTTAACTTGTTTCACGAGGGAATTTGAAGCCGAATCTTGAGTTGTTATTAGATTATGTTTTTGTTCCAAGAATTCCATTAACTCACTTAATTCCTCCAATTCAATTACGTGTAAATTTGATGAATGTTGATAAGGAAATGAGACCGTTTTTTCAATGGATGAAACGGAATGATTTGTCACAAGTATTGGATCGATGACGATCTCATACTCGATTTCTCCAGATGCCATGAAAAGAGGTTTTTGTTTGAAACCTTTTTGTACAATGGTATCCAATCCAAAATATCTCGATAATAATGCGTACAGAGCTCCCTCATCCGTAAAATTATCAAACATGGCATCAGAAACCTTCTTGAGTTGCCTTGCATGGGCTTCTGCTACGGAATCTGGGACATATTGTAATGATGTAGAGTTATTTGCACTAATTGGTTTCAAAACCCTCATTTCAGATATGAAGAGGGGATTTTGAGAGTTTAGGAATTTTATCGGCATGAGCAATATTAAACGCCTGTTATAGGAAACCGTAATAACTTTACATGCAAAATTGTCGATCCCACGTTGAAATTCCCGCATTTCTTGATCATTTAAAGAAAACTCGTGCAATTGTCGATCTTTTATAATTCGTGCAATTGTTTGACAATGCCGATTTTTGTCAATTATTGGCGTTTTTATTGGTACGATTTTCTCACTTAATTCTATTTCTGGTATTTGAACTGGCTTTGATAATGGTTCAATTTCAGCATCGACTCTCCTCGTGAAATAAGGCACACATATTTTGTTTTGCAATGGTTTTACCTCATATTCTTCACTACTACTAAGATTTTCTTCCTCAAGTTCTTCTTTTGCCACTTTCTCCTCATCAATTTTACTTATATTTTCATCTGTATCTATTTCTTTTGTGGCAGAGCTGAAATTTACACGTTCTTCATTAAGAGAATCAGAAACTTTCTCGGTTTCAATTGCTTTTTGATCTTGCAAGGAATCGAACCATTCATTTAGATTTTTACTAATTGGCTTATTATCTTGAGCTTGGGATTTTAACATTTTATAGGATGTGAGAGCTTTTGGGGTTACGGCGGCGAGATTTTTACTTTTAGGGATAGATTGTTCGTCACTTTCATTAACCCATGCGTTTGCATTCGTGATCATCTTACTTGCGGTAGCAACTCCAATTCCCGGAATGCTAGCAATTTGTTCTGGTGTAGAAGTTATGATATCTTTAATGGTATTAAATCCATTAGATTGTAATTTTAGGGCGATACTTGGTCCGATTCCTTTTATTTTTGTGAGATCATCTCTTTTTGATTGAATCACTTGATTGTTACTTGTAGATTCTTGAGATGGAGCTTCATATAAATTTCTGGTTTGAATGAGCTGGTTTATTATTTCTTGAAATTTTGCAGTCCACTCCGCATTTTCTTGAGTTTGCGCTTCCCTTAATGCATTCTTAGCAAAATACATTGCTTGCTCGATATCATTTTCATCGAGAATTTCTTGCAGATTTTCATATAAAAATACCAAATCCCATTTTTTTTCTACTTGAAGTGTTCCATTTACGCTAACCATGATATTCAAGTATAATTAGAATGTTCTTATTTATAAAAAAAAAAACTGAAAAAAAGAGAAAAAGCAACTTGCATGATTTTTCCTGAAAATTTTTCTTTATAAAAAAGGATAAGGTTAGCTCATACGTGTCGTTAAAAAAGTATGTCAGATCACAAATCCCCACAATAGATGGACCTCCAGAAGTGCTTCAATACATAAATGATGAACGACTTCAACGGGTGCTCTTAGAACACCAAATTTTTAGTTTAAGAACAATTCAAAAAGAAGCGATCGCGAAAGGGTTATTTTTCCGAAAATCCTTCTTAGTTTGTGCACCAAGCGGGAGTGGCAAGACTCTCATTGGCGAGTTATGCGCGGTTCACGCCCTTTTCAATAATTTTGGTAAATCAGCATATTTAGTACCCTTCAAAGCATTAGCTTCCGAAAAATATCTTTCATTCAAGCATGATTACGAACGGTTTGGCATACGCGTGGAACTTTCCATAGGAGATCAAGAACCCGAAGAAAAAGTATTAGAGGAAGCTGATCTAATCATCACGACCTACGAAAAAATGGATTCCATACTAAGGAATTTTCACGACAAGCAATGGATTTCAGAGATCACTACTATCGTGATAGATGAGATCCATGTTATTGACGAATCTGATAGGGGTCCGCGTTTGGAATCACTCATCGTGCGACTCAATGAATTCTTGCACCAACCTCAAATCATCGGGCTTTCTGCAACCATTGCAAACCCAGAATTTTTCAATCAATGGCTTTCATCGCTTGGAAATGAGACAGTTTTAATCAAGTCGGATGTGAGACCCGTACCGCTTCACTATCAGATTGAAATCACTCGTAACAAGGATTCCACCTTGAAAAAAGTCGTAAATGATACTTTATCTCAGAATGGTCAGGTGTTAGTGTTTGTTAATAAGCGAAAGCTCACCCAGAGCATTGCTAATAATATAAGAATGTTGGTAAAAGGACACCTGAGTCCCGATGAACTGAATGGATGTAAAGAAGCGGAAGGTAACTTGTCATCACTTAGAGGAGGTGTTCCTGACTTGAGAAAGTCAATAAAGCATGGTATTGCATTTCATCATGCAGGTTTACTTCCAAGGGAACGTAAAGTTGTCGAAGAATCATTTAGAAAGCACGTGCTTAAAGTTATAATTACCACCACCACATTATCTGCTGGTATTAACCTTCCGGCAAGAATGGTCATTTTAAGAGATTTCAAGAGATATACCACATCGGGGCATAACATCAAGAATTTCGAAGATCTTCATGAAAATGGAGATGGATTTTCCTATTTTAAACCATTTTCCCCAAATGAGGTATTTCAAATGTTGGGAAGAGCTGGTAGACCAGGCTTGGATTCAATAGGACATGGAATCATCCTCGTAAGTGATGTAAATGAGAGAGATTTTGTGGAAGATCATTATTTTTTCCCCGGAGATTCAACCAAGGAAATTGTTCCCAAATATAATGATTTAGGTTCCGGGTTAAATACCGTTCACACGCTGAAGGAACAAGTTCTATTAAGAGTTTACGAGGAAGAAAACATTTCAATGGACCAATTAAAGAGTTTCTTTAAAAAAACATTTTTTTGGTTTTGTATACAAGATAAAATGGGAGATGATGCTATTCCTATAGAGCAGCTACTCCTGATCGAAGAAATATCACCAAAAAACATTTTGAGATTACATTCTCATCCTGAAAAAATAAATACCATTAAGAAGCGATCGTATCCCATTAAAATATCTCGGTTTACCAAGGAGGGAATTGGTGGATACTTGAAAACAGATTATGGGGTCTATAACATCCAATTTGATCTTGATAGGGGTATTGAATGTTCTTGTGGGTTTGAGAATGGAATGTCGGATGGATACGCAACTACCAAGTTTTCTTTTGAATTTTGCGATCATGTCGTAGCCTTCTTGCTATATCTGTTTGAAATTCCCGACCCAAACTTCCAGAAACACGTGGAGGATGTTATTCCTCAATGTTTAAAGACCCAATACATACTAAATTACTTGTTTGAAAAAGGTTTAATAATTAAAAACGAGAATGGGACCATAAAATGTTCACAATTTGGAAAGTTGATCATACGACTATATTTGTATCCTGTATCAGGGGTTCTAATTCGATCTAAATTGGAGAATTTAGAAATAGCCTCTTATCAAGAAATGATAAAGGAAGCCTATGACATTCTTCGTGCTGAACGGAGAGTGAGGGATTATAGATTATTACACCCCCTATTGGAATGGACAGATGAAGAACCCGTAGACAGCATCATTCAGAAGCATAATATCATGGCGGGTGACTTGTACAATCTGAGAGATAACTTGGAAAGGATCATCACTTTTATGGGAATCATTGCCATTCACCTGGCAGATACGGGAAGCGATCTACAGGATAAGTTAATTAGGGTTGCTGAGATGGCAGAAACCTTAAAAATTAGGATTCACTATGGCGTGAGAGAAGAATTATTTGATTTAGTCATGCGTTTGGATAATGTAGCTCGGGTAAGAGCTCGAATTTTATTTGATGTGGGTTACCACACGTCAACTCAAGTACAAAAGGAGATCCCCTCCGTGCTCCATCGAAAAACTGGATTAAGTATTAAATTATGTAAAAAATTATCAAAAACTCAGTAAAAATCCCTCAAGGTGAGAAGATGTCTTACATTACCGATGATCCCAATGATGTTGATGAATCTGATGATC
>Ga0315535_1000385_pt1 | contig 31169 bp, 18 predicted proteins | sample SalMarSW160220MG_2_FD_203092 | JGI IMG/M metagenome (GOLD analysis project Ga0315535, IMG submission 203092) | Salt marsh sediment microbial communities from the Plum Island Ecosystem LTER, Massachusetts, United States - Salt Marsh Sediment SW1602-20 ... | reverse complement strand
TCATATATCTCGGGAATGACCGGGCGATAGACACCTGTAACCTTTATCCTCCCTTCAAGTATCATTTTAACGGCGATAGCTGCAGGAAGAGACACAGTCCTTGCCACGGATGTGTCGGTGGCAGGTGATCCGAAATCAAGCATCGACGATTTGATTACCTCGCTTTTCCCACCGGGATAGGATGCCAGTAATATATGCTGAAGAACGACCATGTCCCTCTCATTCTTACCAAGAGACAACATGCTGATCATCCTGTCGGAGGTGATCTCAAAGGGAGATGTGTTGCCGTATGACAGCTTCTCGTTACTGAAGAAGCCTAGGAATTCCAATGCCTTAATTGCTGTTGAATCGGGTTCTGTACCAAGTTTGGAAATTATGTTTTCCTTTATTCCCTCAACATCAACCGATGCTCTCTCAGCCATAAAATCAGCATAACTCATTCCATCATAGTCTTTCAGATTGTCGTCGAGCATATTCAAAGTCTTCATTGCATCAAGAGTCTCACACCACCCTTTGTGCCTGAAGGTTCCACGTAACATTGTTTTTGTCTCATGGATGCTGTAAATATCTATATAGCTTATCGAATCCCTGTTGGGATACACTTCAAGTTCACCGGCTCCTGGAAAAAAATATGAAAACCTGTCTTTAAACAGGTCAGATGGTTCTATATAGATCTTTTTCCCTTTTTTCAGATAGAGCGCACTGTTTCGACTGGCCAGGATAACACCCTTGGGACTCCAGGAAAATTTATATCCAAGTGGATTATCCGCTGCTTCCGGTGCTGGCAGAGCACCGCATATGGAGTAAAATTCTTCAATCCTTCCTCCTTTGCCATGGACATGATTAATGATCTTCATTGCTGACATATGATCGATGCCCGGATCCAGGCCAATCTCGTTAAGTATAAGTACACCTGCTTTCCTGGCAGCAGTATCGAGATCGAGCATCTCATTCTGAACATATGATGTGGTGACCAAAGGTTTTCCATAACGTATACTGGTACGTGCCACTTCAACATGGTACCTGTATGGTAAAAGACTTACTATAATATCATACTCATCCACCAGCTTTTCCAGGGTGTCGTGGTCATCCATGGTCCATCCAAATGCTATACCGTTCGGATGTCCCTTAATGAGTTCATCTGCTTTACTTTTTGTTCTTGAGGCAACCATAACCGTATATCCGTTTTCAAGAAGGAAGCTGACCATTGGCCTCACCACTAACCCGGCGCCGAGGATGAGAACTTTTTTCATATTTTTGAGTATTTAGTATGAATAATTAATTCAAAGGCACCTAAGGTAGATGACACGTGACATAGAATCTATGATATTTATTATGATATTGGCACTGCTTAGATTTTTTTTGTTTTATCAGGAAGATTATTCTTTCATCTATGGGATTAATAATAAAATTTGAGTGTCAGGAACCTCTAAGAATATTTTCTTTTTTCAAATGAACACCCCTATCCAAGCCTTCCTCCAGGGGAAGGAGCAATAGACAGCTAATCATTTTATTAGCCTTTCCCATTTGGGGGAAACGGGAAAGGGGGTAAAAAGCAAATTGGTATGCATATAAGAATCTGTAAATTATACAAATTCATACTATTTGAAAGGATTAAATTCTAATTCATTGATGATACTCATTTAATAAAGTATAAAAACATTTTAATTAAATTACCATGGAGTGTATCTTTGTTCGACGTGAATAGATTTTTTAATCCCCGGAACCAAAAATCTCTCAAATGGCTGATATTCCAAAATATGTAGAAACGCCCCTGATGAAGCAATATTACAGCATCAAGACAAAGCATCCTGATGCGATCCTGCTTTTCAGGGTAGGTGATTTCTATGAGACTTTCGGGGAAGATGCAATAAAAGCATCCGGGATATTGGGGATTACGCTAACCAGAAGGGCAAACGGTGCTGCCTCATTTGTTGAACTCGCCGGGTTTCCTCATCATGCTCTGGATACCTATCTTCCCAGGCTTGTGAGGGCAGGACAGAGGGTAGCTATTTGTGAGCAGTTGGAAGATCCCAAACTAACAAAGAAAATAGTAAAAAGAGGAATAATTGAACTTGTCACACCCGGGGTTTCCCTGAATGAAAACGTACTCAATCACAAGGAGAACAATTTCCTGGCAGCGGTGCATATAGATAAGAAGATTGCAGGGGTGTCATTCCTGGATATATCAACCGGTGAGTTCCTTACAACGGAGGGTACAATTGAATATATTGACCAGATGCTGAGCAATTTCCAGCCCAAGGAAGTGCTTTTTGAAAAAGGTAAGAGAGAACTGTTTACAGAGTACTTTGGCCAGAAATTCTATACCTTCAAGCTGGATGACTGGATATTTACTCAGGATGCTGCAAATGACAGGCTCCTGAGGCAGTTTGAAACCACCTCGCTGAAAGGCTTTGGTGTACATAACCTTACATATGGCATCATTGCTGCTGGAGCAATTCTGTATTATCTTGATCTAACTCAGCATGAGCAGCTCGGACATATAACAAGCCTTTCGCGTATAGAAGAAAACAGGTATGTATGGCTTGACAAATTCACAATAAAAAACCTTGAATTGTTTCATTCTCCTTATGAAGGAGCACGTACACTAATTGATGTTATTGACCGGACAGTGTCGCCAATGGGAGGGAGACTTCTTAAAAGATGGCTGTCATTGCCTCTTAAGGATATCCAGCCTGTTAATGAAAGACTTGATGTTGTACAATATTTTGTCGAACATTCCGGCAAGGGTGAGGAAATGGACGGATTTATCAGGCAGGTAGGGGACCTGGAAAGGCTTGTCTCAAAGGTGGCTGTGAACCGGATAAATCCCAGGGAGGTGGTTCATCTGAAAAGGGCATTGAACGCAATAGGACCTGTGAAGGATCTATGTAGTGGAAGTGGTTGCCCTCCTCTGGTGCAGCTGGCTGATCAAATGAATCCGTGCAGGGTAATAGCTGAAAGGATCGACAGAGAACTGAATAATGATCCCCCGGCACTTGTCAATAAAGGTAATGTAATAGCCTCCGGCATATCAGACGAACTTGATGACCTGAGATCAGTCCTGTTTAACAGCAAGGACTACCTGTCCGGTCTTCAGGATCGTGAAAGTGAACGTACAGGAATTTCCTCTCTCAAGATTAGCTTTAATAATGTCTTCGGTTATTATATAGAAGTAAGGAACACGCACAAAGACAAAGTGCCTCAGGAATGGATTAGAAAACAAACACTTGTCAGTGCGGAGAGATATATCACAGAAGAACTGAAGGAATATGAAAACAAGATATTGGGAGCCGAAGAGAAGATCATTTCGCTCGAAACAAAACTATTCAATGATCTTGTTCTTGCCATCCTTGAGTATATACCACCGATTCAGCTAAATTCATCATTGATTGCACGGCTTGACTGCCTGCTGTCCTTTGCTGTGGCCTCGTCGGAATATAATTACATAAGACCTGTTCTTAATGAATCACGGACGCTTGAAATTAAAGATGGTCGTCATCCTGTTATTGAAAGGCAGTTGCCTGCAGGGGAATCATATGTACCTAATGATCTGACCCTGGATACAGAAGATCAGCAGATAATCATATTAACAGGTCCCAATATGTCGGGAAAGTCAGCTCTTCTCAGGCAGACAGCACTGATTGTGCTGATGGCGCAGACCGGGTGCTTTGTGCCGGCAGGATCATTTACGGGAGGTATTGTTGATAAGATCTTCACCAGGGTAGGGGCCTCGGATAATATAAGTCTTGGGGAATCGACTTTCATGGTTGAAATGAACGAAACAGCCAGTATACTTAATAACCTTTCCGACAGGAGCCTTGTGTTACTTGATGAGATAGGACGGGGTACAAGCACATACGATGGTATTTCCATTGCCTGGGCCATGGTAGAATATCTACACGAGAACAGGCTGAGAGCAAAGACTCTGTTTGCGACTCATTATCACGAACTGAATGAGATGGAAAATTCATTCTCCCGGGTTAAGAACTATAATGTATCAATAAAGGAACTTAATAACAAGGTTATATTCCTGCGTAAACTTAAGCGAGGTGGCAGTGAACACAGCTTCGGAATACATGTGGCCCGTATGGCCGGAATGCCAAGGAGTGTAGTGAACAGGGCGGATGAAATACTGAAGGACCTTGAAAGAAACCACGACCAGCAGGTGCCTTCCAAACCTGTTGATGAAATTGCAGGGCACAGGGAAGGAATGCAGCTGAGCATATTCCAGCTTGATGATCCTGTCCTTAAGCAGATAAGGGACGAAATTATTGAGATTGACATCGATAACCTGACACCTGTTGAGGCGTTGAACAAACTTTATAATATAAAGAAGTATCTTAAATAACTGTTAAAAAGTGGCTTAAAAACCCGAATCTCGGTATTTTTTCATAAATTGATAAAAAACAGGGGTCAACATGGTCACGGTTATTGTACCCGCTTTAAACGAGGAAAAGACGATTGGCCAGGTTATCAGCCTTGTCAGAAAGTCGAAGCTTGTCAACGAGATACTCGTTATCGATGACAAATCAAATGATAATACCATAAAAGCATCACGTTTACCCGACGTGAAAATCTATACCAGCTCACTAATTGGAAAGGGTGCCTCTATGAGGGACGGCATGATGCTGGCCAGGAATGATGTGATAGTCTATCTCGATGCAGATATAGTTACCTATCCTCCTGATGTTGTGGAACTACTCGCTCAACCGGTTATTGATGATGAAGCTGATTTTGTAAAATCGTGTTTTGACCGCCAGGCCGGCAGGGTTACCGAACTTGTTGCTAAACCGTTGTTAACCCTTCTCTTCCCCGATCTTACAAAACTGTCACAACCTCTTAGCGGGATGATAGCCGCCCGGAAGAGCATGCTCAGGAAAATCGAGTTTGAGAACGACTATGGAGTCGATATTGGTATACTGCTTGATATGTATGCAACAGGAGCAAGGATAGTGGAGGTGAATATAGGCTACATTGAAAACAGGATGCAACCATGGGAGCAGCTGGCAAAGATGTCGAGGGAAGTATCAAGGGCTATCCTTAGACGCGTTAAGAATATAGAGATAAGGAATCTGGAGACAATGGAGCATATCAATATTATCAGAACCCAGATGGACTATGCTATCCGTGAAAGCCTTAGAGGTCTGGACAAGATGATAATTTTTGATATGGATAATACAATCCTGCAGGGGAGTTTTATAGCTACAGCTGCCGATGCATTTGGTTTTAAAGACAAACTGATAACGATAATAACTGAAAACCCGAATCCTTTTACACGTACGAAATCCATAGCCCGTCTTCTTAAAGGGAAATCTTTTGATGAAATATTGTCTGTCGTTGACATGATGGAGATAGTTAACGATGCACCTTATGTTATTCGTGATCTCAAAACTAAAGGGTATATTTGTGGTATCATAAGTGACAGCTATGATGTGGTCACAAACCATATCAAGAATAAGCTTAAAATGGATTTCTCCATTGCCAACGAGCTGGAATTCTCAAAGAGCGTTGCCACCGGAGAAGTGAAAATACCTTCGGCATTTATTCGGAATAATGAAAGTACATGTAGTCATGAGGTTTGTAAGTCGAATGTTTTGAGTCAACTGGCAGAAAATTACAAGATTGATATAAAGAATATTATATCTGTCGGCGACAGTGAAAATGATATTTGCCTTATTAAAAGCAGTGGAATAGGAGTGGCTTTCTGTTCTGAAAACAGTTATGTTAACCTTGTAGCAGACAGGATAATAAAAGAGAAAAGCTTTATGAATATACTTGAATTTGCTTATTGATAGTAATTTGTATTCAAGTATAGTCTGAACGTCGGTAATAAATAAAAAATTTATTTTGTTCCAGTTTTTTACTCCCATCCCTCCCGTCCCGATAGCTCCCGGGAGCTATCGGGACTTCACCAACAGGAGGAGGGGGTGACAAATAAACAGAATCATTAAAGAAAAAGGGATGAAGATACTTGTTGTCGAGGACGAACCTAAGGTTGCAACCTTTATTAAACACGGACTTGAAGAAAATCATTATGAAGCAGATATTGTTTATGACGGAAGGAATGCTGAGAAAATGGCACTTCAGTATGATTATAACCTGTTTATTATAGATATCATTATACCTTATGTCAATGGTCTGGATCTTTGCCGTACAATAAAACAGAATAAGCCCGATGTCCCTGTTCTGATGCTTACTGCCCTCGGGACCACAGAAGACAAGCTTCAGGGTTTTGATGCCGGCGCAAATGATTACCTGGTAAAACCGTTTGAGTTCAGGGAATTGCTGGCAAGGGTCAGGGTCCTCCTCAAAACCCACGGGAACTCGCATGATAGTTCAAAAAAGCTGGTTGTTGCGGACCTGGAACTGGACCTTGACAGAAAGGTAGCCAGGCGAGGAGGACAGCCTATTGACCTGACAGCCAAAGAGTTTTTGTTACTGCAGTATTTAATGAGAAACAACGGAAGAGTCCTGTCGCGAAACGATATAGCTGAAAATGTATGGGATATGAATTATGACTTCAGTACAAACGTGGTTGATGTCTATATAAACTTTCTCAGGAAGAAAATAGACAAAGGTCATGATAGGAAACTAATTAATACGAGAATCGGACTCGGTTACATTTTTGGCGATACCTGATATGCAGATCCGTACCAGACTCACATTACAGTTCCTTCTGATGGGAGGGGTTATCATGATTGTAGCCTCAGCAGCTATTTATATCTCTTCCGCACGGTTCAGGAAGGACGATTTCAGTACCCGGCTTGAAAATAAAGCAAAAATAACGGCTAAGCTTCTTATTGAAGTAAAGGAAATAGATGCCAGACTGTTACGCCGTATTGAAAAGGACAATCCCGTTAACCTTCCCAAGGAAAAGATAATTATATACAATTTCGAGAATAAAATCCTGTATAGTACCGATGATGAAAAAGTACTGAAGATATCCGATGATCTGCTTAATAAAATAAGACTATATGGAAAGGTGAGGCTCAGGGAAGGAGAGTATGAAATTGCAGGTCTGCTCTATACTGAAAATTATGACCGGTTTGTTGTTATAGCAGCCGCCACTGATATTGTAGGTTATCTTAAACTGCGGAACCTCAGGATCATTCTCTTCGTTGTTTCATTTTTCAGCCTTATTCTTTTTTCACTTGCCGGCTGGTTCTATGCAGGAAGGGCAATGGCACCCATATCCAGTGTCGTTGACAGGGTGGAGGATATCTCCGTGGCCAGCCTTAATATGCGTGTTGATGAAGGTAATGGTACAGATGAATTAGCAATCCTGGCAAGAACATTCAATAAGATGCTGGGAAGGCTTGAGGTGGCTTTCGAAACCCAGAAGGATTTTATATCCAATGCCTCACATGAGTTAAGAACACCACTGACTTCAATTAACGGACAGCTTGAAGTCCTTCTTATGAAAGACAGATCATCAGAGGAGTACAGGAAGGCTGTGATATCTGTTCTCGAAGATATCAGGAATATCATTGACCTGTCAAACAGCCTGTTGCTGTTGGCCCAGACCAGTACGGAATCAACTGGCCGTATGTTCAAAAAGGTTCAGATTGATGAAATTATATGGGCTGTCTCCAATGAACTGAAACGCTACGATAACAGAATCAATATAAGTATCTCTATTGATGATTCACTTTCGGATGCAAGCCAGATGACCCTGACGGGAGACGAGTATCAGCTTAAAACAGCTGTCTCGAATATCATAGAAAACGGCTGTAAATATTCTGATGACCATTCAGTTGATATAACCATTGAAAACTCATCCGGTTGGATCGTAATTAACTTTTCGGATAAAGGTATAGGAATAGCTTCTTCTGATCTCAAACATGTCTTTGAGCCCTTTCACAGGGGTGCCAATGCAAAAACTATTCCGGGGCATGGAATAGGATTGTCCCTGGTCAAGGGTATTATTGATAATCATGATGGTATCATCAGGATTACATCCACCCCCGGTAAAGGGACCAGGGTGATCCTTAAACTCCCTCTTTCGGAAGATCCCCCTGCCGGTGTAAGGATGCCTGCAGGCTGATAAAGGCCCGTTTTGTCTTATTATAACGCATGGGTATAATGCGGGATAATTCGAAAGGCCGGGCCTGAACATAAGCCATTTTAATTTCTTTTTAATCTCCTTTTAATTTGAGGTTAATGTTGTTGAACTAATATTGCATGGCGACTTAATAATATAAATTGAGATGGAAGAAAACAACGAACAGAGCAAAACAATGACCTATGTTGGAGGAACCATCATAGCTGTCTTGCTTATTGGACTGATAATAGCCATCGTTCTTGGCGTCAGGACCAGGAAAAATCTCAATACCGAAAAGCTCAATTCTGAAAAGCTTCTGTCGGAAAAATTACAGGTGCAGAAAGAGCTTGACAGTGTAAATGCTGTTTTCACAGCACTTAAGCAGAAAAATGCAGAAGACAACAAGCTTCTTGAAGAATCGAATAAAAAGCTGGCCGAAAGCCAGAGAAGGGTCAGTTATCTTTCAGGTCAGAACAGATCGCTGCAACAGACAAAGAAAGATTATGAAGACCTGCAGAAGGTTAAAGCTGAAATACAGGCAGAATCCGATAAGTTAAAAGCCGATTATGACAAGCTTATGACCAAAAGTAATAATCTTCAGGCTTCATTATCCGAAATGGAGGCAAAAAACGACAGGCTCAATGCTAAGCTCGACAGCGTACAGCTTTACAGGGCTGATAATTACCTGCCAACTGCAACACGGGGGAAAAAGGATAAAGTTGTCATATGTTCTTCCAGGGCAAAGAAGCTTAATGTATCTTTTGATGTTCCGGGCAATCTGACCGAAACTTTGGATTTTACCATAACAACACCTTCAGGATCTACCATTACACCTGACAACAAATCATTATCATGGTATTACATGAATGATGCAAGGGATTTTACAGCCAGCCTGAGTGCTGTTCCTGCTGAAATTGACAATGCAAGACAGGTTGTCTTGTCCTGGGCAGTAACGGAAAAACTTACCAGGGGTGAATACCAAATACATGTACTCTGCAAAGGGAATGAGATAGGAAACTGCAGAATACAACTCAGATAGTCAACCTTTTCTTTTTTAATACTTTGATTTTATTGAAAGTCCGTATCCAATCGCGGACTTTCTTTTTTTCCTAATAACCAGGCGGGAGAGTCAGTTTATTTCCTTGTGGGTGTGTGAAGTAACAAAGAGGGTTGTTCCGAGATCTTCGTAGCCAGATAGTATAGCATCCCATGAATGTTTCAATCCCTCATTCCTTACACCGATCATGGTCAGAGCAGCTACGGAGGATTTCTCATTTATGATCTTTTTGTCGGACGTGTCTGAATCTTTAATTATTATCTCAATATTTTGTTCGGTAATGGGAAGTCGTCCCGTCTGGACAAGTTCAGACAGGGCTTTCCTTGTTTCCTCGTACATCTCCGGCTTACATATCTCGAAGATCTTGATATTCGATCTTTTCCAGTCGGGATGACCGGAAATAATGAAACTCAATAATATGAGGAGACTTGAGTTTTCACTGTCATCCCCATCAATCCAGATATGTATTCCGTTCTTGAAAATGAAATCCTTCCTGCTGCTTGCAAGCAGGCAAACATCAAATTTCCCGGCTTTAATGAGACCTATATTCTCGATTATCTCTCTGAGGTTAAGGGGCTCATCCTTGTCATATTCAAAGATCACCATGTTGTTTTCCATTCCCGATACACCCGGTACCTGAATAGCCTGTACAATAGCTGAAGTATACGATGGTGAGATTATCGTGTCAACGTACACATGATTATTTGCAGTATCATACATTTCGATTAAGCGTGACAGCTCTTCTTCTGCCTGTTCGCGTGTTGAGCTCGAATAATATCCATCTATTCTGTGAAGATAAGTGCTGAATCCGTACCTGTATGAAATCCAGTTCAACAGCTGAAAAGCTCTTGTTCTTACAAAAGAATCCTTGGAGATGCATATTGCACTTGGCCTCCACTCTTTTTCCTTTTTCTTGCTGCCCGATTTCTGCAGGTAGACCATCAGGTTCCTGTTCATCTGAAAGAGGGCATTTGCGAAGAGGGACTCGAGTCCGTGTCTTTCCCGATGATAATAGTTGATGTAGCTGTAGATAAGTGTCATGATTATTATTGCTCCCAGGGCATAGGCTGAATTGATCTTAAACATTACCCATAAAGCAATAATAAAGCCCATAAATGACAGATACCATTTTGACTTGAAGGAAGGGCGATATGACGGTGAAGAGCCAAAATGATTAAGGAATGAAATAAGGCATAGAGAGCCATAAGTTACCATGAAAAACATGGATATGATTTCGGCTACGGCATTAACACTTCCCAGTGATACGAATGCAAGGGCAATTATTACTGTCACAAGCGAAGCATTGACTGGCTCTCCGTCGTTTTTTCTTGAGGCAGCCAGCCAAGCATTTACCCTGGAATAGGGAAATGCTGCATCGCGGGCCAGGGCCTGGAGTGTTCTAGGAGCTACCATAACCGAACCGATGGCTGATGAAAGGGTTGATGCAGCAAGCCCCAGTGGTATGATTATATTTCCTCCAATGGCAATCTTTGCCATGATGAGCTGGTTTGCAAGGAGATCTTCCGTGCTTGCCGAAGCTGCCAGTTTATAAATGATAAATACATAAATGATCATGCCTGATAAAGTGGCGGCCGTTGTTCCTATCGGTATGGAACGCGAAGGTCTTTTTAATTCGCCCGATAAACCCACCCCGGCCGTCATACCTGTAAATGCCGGGAATACAATGGCAAAAACAACAAAGAAATCCTTGAAATTATGTGGGACGCCAACAGGCAGCTTATAGGAATTTGCTTCTCCGAAACTTGTTTTCCCAAGGAAAAAAAGGATCAGGGATAAAAAGAGAATACCAACAATGATGTAAAGACTTTTAACGCCAAGATTAGCACCCTTCTTGAGGATAAGGTATCCCAGGATAAGCATGGAAGGTATACTGATAACCTGACGGGGAAGAATGATATGCAACTTATCGGCCAGATAATTGAACAGAAATTCAAAGGATTCGGTAAAGGCAATTATGTAAAAAGCCACACTTATTGCCTGCGACATGAATAAAGCAATACCTATTGTGGCCCCGATATTGAGACCGAATGACCTGGATATTATAAAATATTCTCCTCCTCCCTCAACCCTTTTATTGGTAGCCAGCTCGGAAATGGCCATCGCAGTCGGGATTGTCAGAGAATGTCCCAGCAGGATTATCAGAAGGACACCCCAGAATCCAAGGGTCCCTACCGCAAATCCAAACCTCAGGAACAAAATGGCTCCCAGGATTGTTGATATAGCAGTAAAGAATACCGGACCTGTACCAAATCTTTTATTGGGAATTCCCTGAATCACTCAGATAAATATTTTTGTGTAACAATCAAATATACATAATTTATACTATTTTAAAAGCAGCTTTTGAAATGACCTTAAAGAAGTAACATCCAATATGGTTATAATACTATGCCGGATGTAAAAGTAATATTAGATATCCCGTGCAAAAAAAACTAATGTAACAGGCTATGACGGAATATATGATCCTCGCACTTTGTCTCATCGTAATAGTTGCTTATATATTTGATATTACAAGCAAATATTCCAGGATACCCGGAGTCATCCTTTTGATCTTCCTGGGCATTGCGACACAGGTAATAAGCAGTTCACTCCATATAGATGTTCCCAATTTGAAGCCATATCTCCCTGTAATCGGCACACTGGGATTGGTTATGATAATAATGGAAGCCAGCCTTGACCTGAAGCTTGATATAAGGAAAAAAGAACTGATCACCAAGTCCGTTATATCTGCTATCGGTTTGTTTATTGTCTCTTCCTTTGTGCTTTCATATGCCCTTGTTCATTATTCAGGATTTACCTGGCGAACAGCTTTACTTAATATTATCCCCTTATGCATTATCAGCAGCTCGGTGGCTATTCCTTCATCCCTGTTCCTTTCATCACTCGACAAGGAATTTATTGTTTATGAAAGTTCAATTTCTGATATATTCGGAATAATTGTGTTCGGTTTCATCCTGAACAGCAATTCTAATATAGGTATGGGAATACTCAATTTCGGACTTAATACAGTAATCACCCTGGTCATTTCGATAGTAACATCTTCAGTACTGGCTCTCCTGCTTCATAAAATAACATACCACATTAGCTATGTGATAATCATGGCATCGGTAGTAATGATGTATATGCTGGCAAAACTGTTTCATCTTCCGGCTTTGCTTCTGGTTCTTACTTTCGGTATGGTGTTGTCTAACAATCAGTTGCTCGAACACACCTTTGTTCGCAGGGTTTTTAATTTCACCAAGTTCAGAAGTGACCTGGGATCGTTTAAGATGATACTCACAGAACTTACCTTTCTGGTACGTTCATTCTTCTTTATCATGTTCGGATATTACGCTAAAATTGAAGGATTGCTTGATATAGGGAATATTCTTACTGGCCTTGTTATTACCCTGTCAATTTTTATTTTGAGGATGATCTTTATTAAATATGTGCTAAGGATGCCGGCGATACCCCTGCTTTACTTTTCACCTCGCGGACTTATTACCATCCTTCTGTTTATCAGTATCCCGGAATTGTTAAGGATCCCGTTGCTGAGCGAGGAAGTGATCACTATTGTTATATTGCTTTCAATTATTTTTATGATGATCGGTAATATCTTTTACCAGAAAGAGATAAAACTCGACGACGGAAGTACAAAAAATGGACCTTTTTTCCCTGTTAATATTTAAATTTGATATTTATAAAAGACAGTTAGGCTAAAATCAAAATTATTTGCGTATGAAATTCAAATTAAGCTTTCTGACATTACTTCTTTCGGCATCTGCTTTAACATTATTTTCACAGAATGGTCCTGTTAAGCAGGTGCGGCTGACAGATTTTGAACTACAGTCATCTGCACTGATAAACTCTACCGGTGAAGAGATCTCCAGTCCCGTGTATCATTCAAAAGTATACTGGTTTCCGGTGAAGGTGCCGTGTACAGTACTTACCGGTCTTGTAGCCAATGGTGTTTATCCCGATCCTTACCAGGGACTTAACAACATGCTTATCCCTGATGCTTCGGATGAATTCAATAAAAAATATAACCTGGAACAGTACAGTCACCTGCCAAATGATCCAAATCCCTGGAAGAAACCTTACTGGTACAGATCGACATTCAATGTTCCCTCATCTGATAACGGACGCATTTTTCAGCTTATCTTCAAAGGGATCAACTACAGGGCAGCAGTATGGGTGAATGGCCAGCAGATAGCAGATTCAACGGATATGGCAGGTATGTTCGCTGAGTACAGTCTTGATATTACCAGCCTTGTTAAACCGGGGGCAGTAAATGCCCTTGCGGTTAAGATATATCCACTTGATGTACCGGGCTTACCGGCAAATGAGCAACTGAAAGCATTTGGCGATTTTTTTCAGAATGGAGGTCCGACAGGTGATATAGGCAAGAATGTTACAATGCTCTGTTCAGTAGGCTGGGACTGGATCCCTCCTGTGAGGGACCGTAATATGGGTATATGGCTTCCTGTGTATCTCAGAACGACAGGAGGTGTAACAATAGCCGACCCTAAAATTGTGACAAAGCTGCCGGATCTTCCCGATACGTCGAAAGCTGAGATCTCTCTTAACCTGGATCTTATCAATCATTCTGTAAAGGATGCATCAGGTAAGCTGACACTGTCCATTACACCGGAAAATTTCAGGGGAGGACAGATAGAGATCACAAAAGATATTAAAGTTGAAGGTGCAAGGACTTCACACCTGGAGTTCATTCCGGGGAATACACCTGATTTTATTATTAATAAGCCGTCTTTATGGTGGCCTAACGGGTACGGGAAACCTAACCTGTACCGCCTGAGAATAAAGTTTGAAGGAAGCGATGGATTATCGGATGATACAACATTCCTGTTTGGCATCAGAACTGTCAGTTCTAAAGCTGCAGAGGTAGGCAACTTCTGGCGTCGTGATTTCTATGTAAACGGCCGGAGGATACATATAACCGGTGGTGCATGGGTTCCCGATATGATGCTAAACCGCGATTCGGCCAGGTATGACTATGAACTGCATATGTGCCGTAACTCCCATATAAACCTCGTGAGGATCTGGGGCGGAGGTGTAACACCCTGTGATGAGTTCTTTGATGCCGCCGACAGGTATGGAATGCTTGTCTGGTCAGACTTCTGGATTACAGGTGACACTCAGGGAGAATTCAAGGGATCACCCGACTGGCCGGTTGAGGGTAATATTTTTATCAGTAATGTTAAAAGTACGATACTCCGGATACGTAATCATGCCAGTCTTCTGCTGTGGACAGGAGGTAACGAGGGTCATGCACGCAAAGAGCTTTACGATGCAATGAGAGAAAGCGTGATCAAACTTGACGGAACAAGACCTTTTATTCCGAGTTCATCAGGTTTTGCAAAGCTTCCTGCAGGATGGCAGGGCTCATGGCCCGATGATCTTCCTTCAGGTGTATACAGCGGAGGCCCTTATACCTGGCAGGATCCAATGGTTTATTACAGGAAAGCAATAGCCGGCGGAGACTGGGTTTTTAAGGATGAGACAGGTCTGCCGTCGCAGCCACCTTATAATATTATGCCGAAGATAATTCCTGACCTGGTTTGGGATAAAACAGTGCCCTTCCCATTAAATAATACGTGGGGATATCATGATGCAGCTACCGGAAACGGTAAATGGAACCTGTACTATACCGAGATGATCAAGCGATACGGAGAACCATCTGACATGGAAGATTTCTGCAATAAGATGCAACTCATGAATGCAGTTGGATACCAGGGTATTTTCGAAGCAGCAGGTCATAAACTGAATGATATCGGCGGTGTAATGCTCTGGAAACTGAATGCCGCCTTCCCGAGCGTGGTTTGGCAGGTATATGACTGGTACCTGATGCCCAATGCCGGGTATTATTTTATGCAGAATGCCTGTGAACCTGTTCATATACAGTATAATCCTGTTGATATGGAGGTTATGACAATCAATCGTACGTATAAGCCGTCCGGTAACCTGCTGGCAGTGGCTGATATCTACGGTACAGACTCAAATCCTGTTTATCATAGTGAAAAGGCCGTCAACATGACAGGGACAGATGCAGTGGAGGTCATGTCCCTTGCCAAAGCTCTTTCAGATGCAAAAGACGTGAGGTTTGTTGTACTTAATCTGAAAGACGGGGATGGGAAGGTGGTCTCACATAATGTATACTGGTTAGCAGCTGACAAGAATTTTAAATCGCTGAATGATATGCAGAAGACTTCTGTCGAGGCAAAAGTTGTAAAATCTGAGAAAGGTGAAAATGAAAACCTCTGGACTGTGCAGGTAAAAAATAACAGTAACAGGATTGCATTCTTCATCAGGCCTCAGCTCCTGCAGAATAATGCCGAGGTGTTGCCAAGTTACTGGTCATCGGGCTACTTCACCCTGGCTCCTTCAGAATCGATTACTGTAAAAGTCAGCTGCCCGGTAGCCATATTGGGTAATAAGAAACAGGTGATTCGCATATCCGGATGGAATGTAGGAGCTCTTGACCTGCATATCAACTAGAAGGGTATCTTTCTTAATAAGTAATAGTATTTCTGAGTGGTTCAGGGCAATATTGCCTTGAGCAGAACCACTCAGGGAAAATTTATGATTACCGGCAAAAATAAATTATGTCGGTAAGCTTCTAATTTGATCTTGTATAGTAATATGTTCCCTTAAAATCACTACCTGACATGGTATTGGTAAATTCCATTGTCAGCACACCTGCTTCCGGGTCTATTCTCCACGATTCCTTTGCAATCAGGTCCTCATCCCCGTTCCCGCCGTAAAATGTTGTTTTCGATTCAACATTTAACAGGCTGTCATTTTCTGCAAAGAAAGCCTTAGATGTTCTTGGCATATCGTAAATAACAATATTACAGTCGTTGCTGTCGAGCGAGATGTTCTCATCAAAGGGATATTCTTCACCAAGCCCGTTTTCATAAACACGAGTGGTATGAAGGGTGTCTCCATCCAACTTCATGGTGATTTTTGAGAGAAAAAGCTGGTTGTCAGGGATCATTGTTTTTTCCCTGTCAAGATTCCATACTCCGGAGAATTCAGAACGTTGTGCATAAGTACCAAGTGAGATGACCATGAAGAGCAGGGTCATCAGGCTGAAGACTGATTTTGTTTTCATAGGGGATTTTACTGTTTTTAATGTTACCTGTAATAACCTGATTTATAGTAAAGGTAAATAAAAAATGAAATTAAAATTGCCTTTTAAAAATATTTTCTGAATTTATCTCCTATTTTAAAATAGGTGTATCTGCCGGCATCTGCACCTGTAATATGAACTGATTCCCCATCCGTTTCGAAGGTGCTCTGCTCGCCTGCTATCTGAGAGAAGTAGACATCATTGGTTTTGCCCGTTTCATCTCTCAGAATCACATGAGCCAGGTTAGGATCTATTTCTGAAACAAGTGGTGCATTACATAAAGGGCAGTAATGTTCTAAATATTCCCCTGTCTCTACCTCAAATGAAGGATGTTTTATGCTGCTGTAGTTACCTATTTGCGGACTCAGCAGAAGCAAACCGGTCTGTTTCCTGTGGTTTCTTACCCTGAAGATGATATTGTCCCCTACTCGAATATCACCTCTGCATTTGGGACATAAAAAGTCATACATATGAACCTCCTTTTCTGAATACAAGAAATAAACAATTCTGTTGGCAGTTTTGTTGAATCAACTCACAGCGATTCATCCAAGCTTTTCCCAGGTATCCTCAAGGGCTGAATCCGTACCGAAAATATTTAGTATATCCCCGGTCTTTAAGTATGTCTCTCCATGTGGTATAAAGAGAGTTGTCCCGCGTTTAACCATAATGAGTATAGCATCCTTATGGAAGGGGATCTCCTTCACTTTCCGTTTTCCTATATCATCATTTATCACAGGTATCTCTTCAACGCGGAACTGTTCGTATGTTTCTATGAGAGCATGATAGGTTGTTGGTCTGACAATAAGCGTTTCTATGGTGGCTGCCATTACCCTTCTGATATCTATAGTCTCAACATTCAATCTTTTCAGCTGTTGTTCCACTCCTCTTCCGTTGGCCATCGAAATGATCTTTTCGTGGTTGAACCTTTTCCTCAGAATATCACAAATGTTAATATTGCATTCCTCCGATCCCGTTTCGACCACCACATAGCTTTCAGGAGTAAGTCCTATACCCTCAAAAGTGGAAGGATCGAGACCATCGGCAAGATAAACCCTTAAGCCCTTGGCAAGCAGGTCCTTATATCTTGTTTCGTCCGATTCGATTATGAGGGATGCCTTCCCGTGAACTTTCAGTCTCCTGGCAAGCAACACTCCCTTGCTGCTTCCTCCAACTATTACTGTCTGACCTGCAGGCATTACGGCCTGCCTGTTGATCAAGTTATAAAGGATAGGGCCAAGAAAGCATGTTGCTATAGCCATGATAATAAAACTTGCATTGATGCCTGGTGTTATAACCCCCATTTCCAGGCCTATCGCCGAAGCTGCAATTATCAGGCTTAGCCTTGATGAGAGAAGAAATCCTGCAGAAAACGCCTTCCTTTTTCCGAACTGCCTTTCAAAAAGAAAAGCAGGAATTATTTTAATTGCAAACATGAGGATTAACAGTACGGTAAGAAATGGGATAAGTGTAAGTTGAAACTCCCTGAGAGAACTGGGATCGAATTTCACACCTACCATTATAAAAAAGATGGGAATAAAAAAGCCATAACCCATCCCGTCCAGCTTTATCAGTAACAATGATCTCTCCTTGTGTTGGAAAAGAGAAAGAAGAATTCCTGCAAGAAAAGCCCCAAGAAGAATCACCTCTGGACTAATATACTGACTGATAACTACAAATATCAGTAACATAAAGATAGTTCCCCTTATGCTTAACTGCGATGCGGCATGGGAAAGCTGGAATGTGATCTTTCTGATAAGGGTCCATTTTCTCGTCCTGTTACCAAGCCTGTAAAGAAGGTAAAAAAGAGCAAACAGGAACAGTATAAATGTTATCTCAAACCTGAAGCCGTTTTTCAGGATGTAAGCGGTAAAGGTGAATAGTATGATACTCAGGATATCTGCTACTGCAGCAGTAATTATCAAGACCTGGCCAAAAGCTCCGGACGCTTCTCCCTGGTTTTTAAGAATAGGCAGGATAATACCTACGGAAGTGGTCACCATTATTAGTGAGAAATACCACCTGTTGGTTACGGTGACAATATTAGAAAGAACTGTGGCACCCAGGTATGACAGAACAATAGTTATAGAAAAATAAATAGCAGCAGCCACAAGAGGATTTTTTGCACTTGCCGACAGTCGGAAATTCTTTCTCGGGAAGGACATGGTAACCTGGTCCATATCAATCTCGAGGCCTGTCAGGAACATCAGGAAAATAAAACCCGACAATGCAAGGAACTCGAGTATTTTGAGACTTTCTGCGTCAATGTTGAATAAGATATACCTGCCGGCTACATATCCCAACAGGATCTCAACTATTACTGACGGCACTTTTTTAATTCTCAGCACGGAGAGGGCCATAGGAATGATCCAGGCAAGTCCCGTTACTATAAGAAGCGGGAAATAATCAAAGTCGAGGGATATACTGAGGAGTGGTCCCATGCAGTTGGTCTGGCTTGGTTGCTATTATGCAATATAGTAATTTTTATATTCTGTTCACGATTATTATGTTCATTCTTTTGAGTAGGATAAACTACTGGAATGCATCGGTTTATAGCTGAGTATTTTACATTTTTATTAACATTGATCTCAAACAATATTTGCTTTCTGAGGCTCGTATTTGCCAGGTCAGGATTATGATGATCCGAAAATGAGGATGTGCCGGAAAGTTAAAAATAGTTAGTTGCCGGCAGGCTGCCTGCATCATTTATGTATTGTTATTCAGTGGTTTAGTCCGGGATATGATAAATAGTATATGATATACAGGTATTTTTTCCCTTTGTCGATATTGAAGTTGTTAAAACAATAATTATTTTTGCTGACATTTTTGTCAAACATAATAGTCAATTGTGCCGGTAAAAGATTGTCAGACAGAGAGACTTATCCTCGACACAGCCGCAAAGGTCTTTTTTGCAGAGGGCAGGTTAAATGCAACAACCCAGGATATAGCTGATGCCGCAGGACTGAGTCGGACACTGATCCATTATTATTTCAGGTCGAAAAAGTCTCTTGTTGATGCCGTGGTGAGATCAACCATTCTTGAATTTAAAAGGAACGGGGATCAAATACTTACAGCAGATATTTCATTCAGGGAAAAGACAGAAATGTTTATTGATGATTTTCTGAATAACCAGCAAAGATATCCTTACCTGGAAGCATTTATCACTACCCGAAAAATGCGCAAAAGTTCTGAAGCACCGGGGAAAAATGTTCGCACAAAGAAATATTCACCCCCTATGAAGAAATATTTACAGGAAATTGAGAACGAGATGAACAGTGGTGTAATACCAAAGAGCAATCCCATTCATTTCCTGATGAATATGTTCTCTCTTATGGCTTACCCTGTTCTGATGAAGCAGATGTACACGGGTATGCTGGACATTAGCGAGGAAGAATATTCGGGGATTCTCAGGGAAAGAAAACAACTGATAATTAATATGCTGTTTCCGGTATCAGCGAATCAGGATACAAAAACAGGAAAGAATATTTAATATATGATAACAATGTGACCTTTAAAATAAAAATTTTTCACACATGAAAAGAGCATTATTAAAGATCTGTATTGCATCTGCAATCCTGGTCTCCTGCAGTCATGAAAAACAGGGTAATATGATGAGAGGCGAAGCTTCGAAGGAGTATGAAGTGATAACCGTTACACCTAAATCGGTGACCATACACCAGGATTTTCCGGCGACTATTGAAGGTCAGCGCGTTATTGAGATCAGGCCCATGATCAACGGTTACCTGAAGGAGATATATGTGAATGAGGGCGACCGGGTAAAAAAGGGTCAGTTGCTATTCAAAATAAGTAATCCTCAATATGAGCAGAATGTTATTACAGCCAAAGCAAAAATTAACAGTGCAACAGCTGATGTCAATTCTGCATCTCTCGAAGTTGAGAAGGTAAGGCCGCTGGTGGATAAGGGAATTGTCAGTACCTACAGGCTGAAATCGGCAGAGCTTACACTGGACACCAGGCAGGCTGCGCTCGAACAGGCTAAAGCTGATTTATCAAATGCAGAGACCAACCTCAGTTATACTATAATAAGAAGTCCCGAAGACGGTATGATAGGTACCATACCATATAAGAACGGAGCGCTGGTGAGCAGTAACAACACAAAAGCACTTACCACATTGTCCGATATAAGAAATGTCTTTGCGTATTTCTCACGGAATGAAAAGCAGCTCCTTGATATGCTGTCGGAGACAAAAGGAGATACTCCCGAAGAAAAGATAAGTAACCTGCCTCAAGCAACACTGGTTCTGGCAAATGACTATGAGTATCCGGAAAAAGGGAAGGTTGAACTGGCAAGCGGACTTATATCCACCCAGACAGGTTCAGCAACATTCAAGGCTATTTTTCCAAACCGGTCCGGACTGATCAGGAGTGGTTCAAGTGCGACCGTAAGGTTACCCGAAATGCTCGACAGTGTTTATGTTATTCCTCAAAGTGCCACATATGAATTACAGAATAAGAGCTTTATATATTTGGTAGGCCAGGATAACAAGGTTACTGCTGTAACTTTTACTTCTCTTCCCAGTGATGACGGTAAATACTATTATGTTACGAGCGGTCTTAAAAATGGTGATAGAGTGGTTGTTGAAGGCATAAGTTCGTTGCGCACCGGGGTTCAGATAATCCCTAAGGAAGAAAATGCCTTAAGTTATAATAGTCCGGGGAAATAGATTTTAACTTCATAAAGATATGTTTAAAAGATTTATAGAGCGGCCTGTTCTCAGTACGGTTATTTCAATCATTATTACCATGCTGGGTATACTGGGTCTGGTTGAACTGCCTATAGAGCAGTACCCTAATATTGCACCCCCGACTGTAAGAGTATCAGCTAATTATGCGGGAGCCAATGCCGATGTTGTATTGAAAAGTGTTATCATTCCCCTTGAAGAGCAAATTAACGGTGTTGAAGGGATGACATATATGACATCCAGTGCAACAAATGATGGAAGGGGATCGATAAATGTATATTTCAAGGTCGGGACTGATCCCAATATGGCTGCTGTTGAGGTACAGAACAGGGTCTCTTCAGCTGCGGGAATACTTCCTGCTGAGGTTACCCGGGCAGGTGTTTCTGTTCGCAAGCAACAGAGTGGTATGCTTCTTATCACAGCCATTTACAGCGATAATCCGGCATATGACCAGATCTTCCTTCAAAACTATGCAGATATTAATATTATACCAAAGCTAAAAAGGGTTAACGGTGTGGGAGGGGCCAGTGCTTTTGGCAGTATGACCTATTCAATGCGTATATGGCTGAAGCCTGATGTGATGGCAGTGTATGGTGTTACAGCCGAAGATATTACTTCAGCCCTGAATGATCAGAGTATTGAAGCCGCCCCGGGCAGTTTTGGAGAAAATAGTGACCAGAGTTTTCAGTATGTTATCAGGTATACAGGTAAGCTGAAGACAGCCGAAGAATTTGGAAATATAATAGTCAGGTCGCAGGGTAATGGTAAGTTCCTTAGGCTTAAGGATGTTGCAAGGGTTGAACTAGGAGCCCAGGACTATTCGACAAATATGCTTGTTAACGGCAAACCTACCACCAATGTGGCAGTAAGTCAGACACCCGGCTCAAACGCCAGGGAGGTCATCAATGAATCGTTAAAGGTGATGGATGAATGTGCAAAGGACTTTCCGGCAGGTTTGCATTATGCAAATATGGTCGATGCCAATAAATTCCTTGATGAGTCTATTGATAAGATTTTAAGAACGATCCTCGAGGCATTTGTTCTGGTGTTTATAGTTGTTTACCTCTTCCTGCAGGATTTCCGTTCCACCCTGATACCGGCAATATCTGTCCCTGTAGCTATTATTGGTACTTTCTTTTTCCTGAACCTTTTCGGATTCAGTATAAACCTTCTCACCCTGTTTGCGCTTGTACTTGCAATAGGGATCGTGGTTGATGATGCCATTGTGGTGGTGGAGGTGGTTCATGCCAAGCTTGACCAGGGTTACAGATCTCCTCTGAAAGCTTCAGTTGATGCCATGAATGAGATATCTCCGGCTATTGTATCCATCACACTCGTGATGGCGTCTGTTTTTATCCCCGTTACTTTTATTGGAGGATCATCGGGTGTATTCTTTAAACAGTTCGGGATTACCATAGCCATAGCTATTATCATATCAGCTGTAAACGCTCTTACTCTCAGTCCGGCACTCGCTGCCATCTTCCTTAAACCAAAGAAAGGTCATGAGGCAAACGGTAAGAAACAAATGAGTTTCTTTCAGCTGTTCAATGCAGGATTCAATGCGGGCAGGGAAAGGTACGGGCTGGTAGTGGAAAAGCTGGCAAAAAGGAAATGGATAGTTATTCTGGCTGTTGTGATTTTCTCAGGTGGTCTGTATGCACTGATGAAGACTACTCCATCAGGTTTTGTTCCTGATGAGGATATGGGCACAATTTTCGTGAATGTTATGCTTCCCCCAGCCTCCTCTCTTGAGAGAACAGAAGCAGTCACGGCAGAGGTTGACAGTGTTGTCAGAACAATTCCAGGAGTGCATAATGTTCTTCAGATGGCCGGTAGAAGTATGATGGCCGGTAGCGGAAGCGCCTACGGAATGATAATTCTCGAATTGAACAACTGGAAAGACAGGCCGGGAATAACCAACGTCGATGTCATACAGCAACTGATGCGTAAAACATCGGGTATTAATGAGGCCAGGATAATACCGTATTCTCTGCCAACAATAATGGGATTCGGCATCAGCGGGGGATTTTCTCTTGAGTTGCAGGATAAAGGAGGTCATTCCATAGATGAGTTTTATAAAGTATCCCGGGATTTTCTTGCAACTCTTAATAAACGTCCGGAGATACAGATGGCCGCTACAACATATAACCCGTCATTCCCACAATACATGCTGTCAGTAAATGTACCGCGCATTAAGGAGGCAGGGTTAACTGTCAGCAGTGTCATGAGAACAATGCAGGCTATTTTCGGCGGAATGTATGTTGATAATTTCAACCAGTTCGGTAAACAATACAGGATAATGCTGCAGGCAGATCCTTCTTACCGCAGGAATCCGGGGGACCTTGACGAGTTATATGTAAGGACCGCACAGAACGATATGGCTCCTATTACTGAATTTATAACACTGAAGAAAGTGTATGGTCCGCAAAGTATATCGCGATTCAACATGTATACATCCATTTCAGTGAACGGCTCTCCGAATAAGGGATACGGATCCGGCGATGCCATGATGGCGATCGAACAGGTTGCACAGCAGACACTTCCACAGGGATTTGGTTATGAGTTTTCAGGGGTAAGCCGCGAAGAGCAGAATAGCAGCTCCCAGGCTCTCTACGTGTTCGCCCTGAGTTTCCTGTTCGTGTATTTCCTCCTGAGCGCACTTTATGAGAGTTACCTGTTACCGCTTGCGGTACTGCTTTCCATCCCTGTGGGACTGACAGGTACCTTTGTCTTTGCCAGGATATTCAATATTGAAAATAATATTTATACCCAGATTTCCCTGATAATGCTGGTGGGTCTTCTGGCCAAGAACGCTATCCTTATAGTTGAGTTTGCCATAACCAGGAGGGAACATGGTCAGTCTCTTCTGCTGGCTGCCATCGATGGGGCAAAAGCTAGGATAAGGCCTATATTAATGACTTCGTTCGCCTTTATCTTTGGAGTGATGCCGCTTATGTTCGCTGTCGGTGCAGGTGCCAACGGTAACCGTTCAATAGGTACCTCTGCAGTCGGAGGTATGATATTCGGGACCCTGTTCGGGATATTGGTTGTCCCGATACTCTTTATGATATTCCAGGATCTCCAGGAAAGGCTCAGGGTAAACAAAGAGCGTTACAATGATGATGATATAACTGCAACAGAAAACAAATGATCATGTATTCGAAAAAGATAATAAAAACAGGTATTGTTTTGCTTTTTATAGCCTTTATGGTCCCTGCACTTGATTCCTGCAAGATAGTACAACCATATTCACATCCAGACTTTATTCCACAGGATAGTCTTTACAGGAACCAGACAACTGCAGATACAACAAACATATCAACTATTCCATGGAAAAACCTTTTCAACGACGATCATCTGATCTCGTTTATTGATGAGGCGTTGAATAATAATCCTGATATCAGGATCGCAGCTATTCGTATGAAGAAGGCAGAAGCTGATCTGCGGCAAAGCACAGCTGCATTTTTCCCGACTCTCGGCGCAAATGCAAGTGCCACAAGACAGAATACAGGTGGCACGAATAATACTGATGATTTCCAGGTATCAGCAAATTCATCATGGCAGGTCGATATAATTGGCAGACTTAGAAATACACGACGAGCAAGCCTCGATCTCTTCCTTCAGAGTGAAGCTTATACACGTGCTGTAAGGACCCAGCTTATTTCAGACGTCGCCATAAACTATTATACCCTGCTGGCTCTTGATGAACAGCTGCGTATAACCAAGAAGACAGTTGAAAACAGGAAAGCTGAAGTGCAAACACTGAAGGTGATGATGGAAAGTGATTTGGTCACCGGGGCAGATCTTGTTCAGAGCCAGGCCAGCCTTTATTCTGCCCAGGTCAGAATACCGGATCTTAAGCAGAGCATATATGAGGCTGAGAATGCGCTGAGCACTCTCCTGGGCAGGAACCCGGGACCGGTAGCCAGGGGTAATATCTTTGATGAGAAAATCAGTATTGATCTTAAAACCGGGATCCCGGCACAACTTCTTGCAAATCGCCCTGATGTTCAGGAAGCAGAATACCAGCTCAGATACGGATACGAGATGACAAACCTTGCAAGGAAGAATTTCTATCCGTCACTAACGGTCACGGCTGCTGCAGGCTACCCTGTAGGAAATGTCAGGGATATCTTCAATCCGGCATCAGTTTTCTGGAATATTATTGGCGGCCTGACACAACCAATATTAAACAAGGGTCTGAACAGGCAGAGACTTAAAATTGCCCGGGCAAACCAGGAAGAAAACATTGAGAACTATAAGAAAACACTTCTTCAGGCTGAAAAGGAGGTGGCAAATGCTGTAAACGGATATGAGACGACGACCGACAAGATTAACCTGAGATCTCAGCAGATCTCATACCTCGAGAAAGCTGTGGATTATACTATGGAATTATTGAAATATACTTCCAATACAAACTACAATGACGTACTGACTTCAGAAGTGGCCCTCTTATCAGCACAACTCAACAGTGTTGATGATAAGCTTCAACAGCTTCAGTATGTCATTACTCTTTATGCAAGCCTCGGAGGTGGCTGGCGATAGGAAATGGTATATTTTGCCGACCTGCTTGTCATACAATAAATTCCCTCAAAATTTCACAAGGCTTTTGGGAAGCTTTGTCAGCAATTTTTCCGGTTTCACTACGGAATTCAATCCCGGGGTTGGTTTTATAATGCGCAGAGGTGTTCAGGGTATGAACGGCCATCTTCTTTATGGATGGTTGCCGGGAGAAGCTTCAAAGCTCTTTAATTATAATTTTTTTGTGCGGGGTGAAAAATATAACCGCATAGACGACGGAGGACTGGAATCTATGAGGCTTTCACCAGGATTTGAGATGAACACCAAAAATGGCATTCATTCGGAGTTAAGTGTTGATTACCAAAAGGAAGGGGTCCTGGAAGATTTTAAACTCTCCGACAGTATAGCTGTAATAGTGGTAAATACTCGTTTACAACGACTATCGTGGTCTCAGCTACAGGTTATATATCCCCGAAAGACCCGGATTCTTCAACAATACAGTTGTTATTAAGTATGTACAAACTTTTATAATGTAAAACTGATCCATGAGCCCTGAACAGGGTATCTGAAAAAAATATCATTTGTCCTGATGAGTCTACCTGTATTTCCATCCGTTCCTGATATATTTTCATTCCGGAATGGAATCTGATATTGAATTTACCTATCTTACATTGTTTTTCATTAAAAAATCTAAAAACATGGTAAGTAATCATAAAAAAGTACGCAGGTGCTTATTGTTAATTTCGGTTCTCACTGTGATGACGCTCACTTTTTTTATCTCCGGCTGCAGTAAGCATGCCGGTGAAAGTGTATCAATGGAGAATGGATTCATGAAACCACCTGAGATTGCAAAGCCACGTGTTTGGTGGCACTGGATGAATGGTAATATAACAAAGGATGGTATCCGGAAAGACCTGGAGTGGATGCACCGGATCGACATTGGAGGATTTCAGAATTTTGATGCATCACTTATGACTCCCCAGGTAGTAAATGAACGACTGGTGTATATGACCCCGGCCTGGAAAGATGCTTTCAGGTTCACCACTGATCTTGCAGATTCTCTTGGTCTTGAGATGGCAATTGCCGGTTCGCCCGGGTGGAGTGAGAGTGGTGGTCCGTGGGTGAAACCGGAAGAAGCCATGAAAAAATATGTATGGAGCAAAACAAGGATAAAGGGCGGCAAACATTTCAAGGGGAAGTTACAAAAACCTCCGGTCACTACCGGACCATTCCAGGATATTCCTTCTTTCAGGAGGCTTTCCCTTAACGGGGAACAGACATCGCCCCCTCCGGAATATTACAGTGATGCAGTAGTTTTTGCATATAAAGAACCGGTTGAAGATGTACCTTTTAGATTATTGAATCCCGTTGTAACATCAAGCGGAGGAAAATTCAGTCTTAAACAACTTACCGATGGGGATCTTACTACTGCAACACTACTTCCGGCAACAAAACCGGGTCAAAAGGCCTGGATACAGTTTACATTTGCCGGGCCTGTTAAGATTTCCGCACTGTCAATAGTGGGAGGAGGAAACTCCGGTACTTTTGGCTTTGGTGCAGATCCGGATAACCGGGCACTCGAGGTGAGTGATGACGGCAGATCATTTCACGAGATTACCAGGATACCCAAAAGTGGCGTGGAACAAAGCACGATAGCTTTTCCTTCCGTTACTTCGAAGTATTTCAGGGTAACTTTCAGGACACCTCCGCTACGACCGGCTTTTTCATTGGAAAGTCTTTTCGGAGCCCGCATGAATAACAGACCTGATCCTTATCCAGGTACGAGAATCGCTGAAATTATTCTATATTCTGTTCCGCAGGTAGATCATTTTGAAGACAAAGCTGCATTTGCCACGGCAACAGATATTTACCAGCACCCGACACCAATTGTTTCGGGTGATGAGGCAGTAAAGAAAGAAGATGTCATCGACCTGATGGGGAAAATGCAGCCTGATGGTACCCTCGACTGGACTCCACCTGAAGGAAAATGGATTGTGGTACGTCTCGGCTATTCACTGACCGGTCATCAGAATTCACCGGCATCTCCCGAAGCCACAGGTCTTGAGGTGGATAAGCTTAATGCAACATATGTGAGGTCATATTTCAATAATTATCTCGATCAGTATAAAGATGCTACCGGTGGCCTGATGGGTAAAAGAGGACTTGGATATATCATTACAGACAGCTGGGAGGCTGGAGTACAAAACTGGACAGACAGTATGATGACCGAGTTTGTTAAAAGACGCGGATATGATATCGTACCATGGCTGCCCGTTCTTACAGGTAAAATAGTTGAGAGTTCGGATGCCAGCGACAGGTTCCTGTGGGATTTCAGGAGGACAATAGCGGACCTGACAGCAGAAAATCATTACGATCAGTTGACTACCATTCTCAAAAAGCGGGATATGGGACGTTATTCTGAGTCGCACGAATCGGGCAGGGCATTCATTGCTGATGGTATGCAGGTAAAAGCTAAAGCTGATGTTCCGATGAGTGCCACCTGGACCCCCGGAGGATTTACTCCCGGTAATGAAGTTTCTACTGATTATAAGGCAGATGTCAGGGAATCGGCATCTGTTTCACATATTTACGGGCAAAACCTGGTGGCAGCAGAGTCATTGACAGCTATCGGGACAGCCTGGGCATGGTCGCCTGAGACACTGAAGCCCACAGCAGATATGGAGATGGCCAATGGGCTTAACAGGTTTGTGATACACACTTCTGTACATCAACCTGTTGATGATAAGATACCGGGATTAGGACTCGGGCCTTTCGGTCAGTGGTTTACCCGCCATGAGACATGGGCCGAAGAGGCGAAACCATGGATAGACTACCTTGCAAGAAGCTCTTATATGCTACAGCAGGGTAAGTTTGTAGCGGATATTCTTTACTATTATGGTGAGGATAATAATATAACAGGGTTGTTCAATACAAAGCTTCCTGATATTCCCAAAGGGTATAACTGGGATTTCGTCAATGCCGATGCTCTTACAAATGTTATCTCCTTTAAAAACGGAATGCTGACATCCCCGGGAGGTACTGATTACCGCGTGCTTACTCTTGATTCGAACAGTATATACATGTCATTGCCTGTGTTGAAGAAAATACGTGACCTGGTACAGGAAGGAGCCGTAGTCACAGGTCCCAGGCCTGTGACTTCACCAAGCCTAAGTGATGATGAAACTGAGTTCAGAAGTATCGTTGAAAAAATGTGGCCTGCTCAAACCGGCACAAATGCATTTGGTAAGGGCAGAGTGTATACAGGTCAGGACCTGGAACAGGTGTTGGCTGACCAGAAGATCATTCCCGATTTTGCTTACAGCGGATCACATCCCGACAGCCGTACTCTTTTCGTGCATCGCAGGATGAAGGATGCCGATATATACTGGGTAAACAACCGGCTTAATGAAACTGATACTATAACAGCTGAGTTTAGGATCGATGGCATGAGACCGGAGATATGGGACCCTGTAACCTGTGATATACGCCCTGCATCGTTTACAAGGGAGAACGGAATTACTAAAGTACCTGTAGTTCTTGGTCCTGCAGATGCCTTATTTGTGGTCTTCAGGGAAAAAACAAGCAGTACATCAGCTGTTGTACCTGCACCGGTGGAAAGACAACTTGCTGTTTTAACCGGTAGCTGGAATCTGGCTTTCCAGAAAGACAGGGGTGCACCGGGTATGATAAAAATTGATTCACTTGAATCATGGTCGGAGAATGCCAATGACAGCGTTAAATACTTTTCCGGTACCGGTACCTATACAAGAACGATCAATGCTCCGGCAGAGTGGTTTGCCCGGGGAGCCCGGATATGGCTTGACCTTGGCGATGTAAAGAATATAGCAGATGTACTTGTTAATGGGCAGGATCTGGGTATTGTATGGAGAAAACCTTTCAGGGTGGATATAACAACTGCGCTTACAGCAGGCAACAACTCCATTGAAGTGAGAGTAACCAATCTCTGGGTTAACAGGCTGGTAGGTGACATGCAACCCGGAGTTAAGAATAAGATCACTTATACAACAATGCCTTTCTACCAGGCCGATTCACCTCTTAAACCTTCAGGTTTGCTGGGACCTGTAAGGATATTAAGTGAGAAGGAATGAAATTCAGGCTTCACGGAATTGTTACATGCAGGTGACCTGGTGTTAATTCAGGATTTTACCGTTGCTATATTTAATAACAGCAGGTTTATATCCTATTCTCATGGCGTTAACCATAAGAGTATCGTTTTGTCCAAGATGGATGACTTCCCCTTTATATACATTCCAGGAAGGTACCGCAGGAGTACTGGTCCCGTTTTTTCCAAAACCGAAAGCGAATTTCGCATCCCATGTCCTGATGATATGAGATACGGGCCTGTCAGGTTGATCTGCTTCTATTATCCTGTAACCCACAGAAGCCCCTGGCGTTTTGCAGGTGATTTTATAACCCGAACCGGATCTGGTTACTTCCGGATTGTCTGTCACTGGTGGTTTATCCCCTCCATTCCACATCTTTTTTACCATTTCCATCTCAGGCATATTTCCCATGTCCCCGACTCTTGCATTCCACTTCCTGAAAGCCTCCCTTAATTCGTCAAGCTTAGCCCGGTACTTTGGATCATTAACGAGGTTCCTTGTCTCCCATGGATCTGAATCCACATCATAAAGCTCTTCCACCGGTTTTGTTGAGAACCATTTGGCCTGGATGGTATCCAGTTTGCCCTCGTCCCGTAAAGTGAGAAGTTCTTTCATCATCGGGATACCCAGCCTGTATTCAATATTCTGATAGTATGGTTTTTCCGGGTAATAATTATAAAGATACCGAAAGTGCTTATCTCTTACCATTCTCACACGGTCATATTCAGTGTCCATCCTGTCCCTGCCAGCAAAGACATATTTTCTGGGAGTTGCAGCTTTTTGACTTCCCAGGAATGCCTGACCCTGCAGGTACTTCGGTACTGGAATACCGGCGAGAGAAAGGACAGTAGGGGCAAAATCGACAGAATTTATCAGGTCATCATTCACCGTTCCTGCGTCTTTATTTCCCGGGAAACGTACAATAAAAGGTATGTGGGTACCTCTTTCAAGTATCTCACGTTTCATCCAGGGCAGCACACCTCCGTGGTCGCTGTAGAAAAATATTATGGTATTATCGTAGGATCCGTCTTTCTTCAGCATCTCAATAAGTTCCCCTACCTCTGAATCCATCCTTTCTATATTGGTAAGCATCCTGGCTATATCATGCCTTACAGTCTTTGTGTCGGGATAAATAGGAGGAACTGTTACGCTGGCAGGATCAACCAGCAGGCTGTCGTGTCGTGAAAAGATCTGGGACTCATGTGTTATGAAAAAGTTGTAAACAGCAAAGAACGGCTTGTTGCGCGGCCTGTTGATGAATGAAGCAGCCGGACCATTCTCGTCCCATACTGTGACCGGCGGGGTGAACTGGTAATCCTGCTTCTCATTATTTGTACAATAATAACCCGCCATTCTTAAGTATTCGGGGAAACACTTTACATATTCAGGTATTACTGCCGAATAAGGAGGCACAGGCTGGTATTTCGGATCACCGGCTGTGCGCATATGCTGCGTACCGATCGAGGTCGGGTACATCCCGGTTATGATACCTGACCGGCTTGGAGCACTTACACCGGCAACAGTATAAACATGAGTATACCTTATTCCGTCCCTTGCCAGCTGGTCAATATTTGGT
>Ga0315535_1000384_pt1 | contig 31256 bp, 28 predicted proteins | sample SalMarSW160220MG_2_FD_203092 | JGI IMG/M metagenome (GOLD analysis project Ga0315535, IMG submission 203092) | Salt marsh sediment microbial communities from the Plum Island Ecosystem LTER, Massachusetts, United States - Salt Marsh Sediment SW1602-20 ... | reverse complement strand
CTGCCGTTCAGAGCGTCGTACGGGTCGTAACCGGACCAGTTGTTTGCGTGGCAGTAGTCCACCAGTTTGCGAACCGTATCTTCACACAGGTCTCTCACCGCAAGATCGCGCTGGATGGACTGCGTTGGCAGGATTCCAGAAGACATCGTGTGTGCTCGATTCGATTTCTGGGGTTCAGGGGCGAAGCTCAAATTGGCGGGGTAAGCCGGCAGGTCCCGGGGGATATCGTGCTGACTGCTCATGCCGTCACTTTCTGACTGAGCCTTCCCGTTTCAATGATGGCAACAAGGTTGTCAACAATCGTTCTCAAAGTATGGGATAGATGATTGGCCGGTGCCCGCCTTCGCGCCTTCTTTGGCACGACGATCTTCCCGGAAACATTGGAGAGCCTTTCCAGGAGAACCAGACGCCCGTTTTGCGCAAGGTAACGGTCAACAGTTCCAATCCTGCCTCGGAATACACTGTAAACAGGCACACCCAGCGCCCGTGGTTTGGTCCGCACCGGGGCTGAAGCCCCGGTGCGGGAGATACTTACGATCAAGCGGCGGCTTCGCGCGCTTCGTCGCCGGACAGCTTTTGGGCAAACTCCAGCAGCCGGGCGGCCACAATCTGCTGCTGCTCGCTCGTGATCCCTGGGAACATCGGGAGCGAGACAATCTCTGCCGCCGCTTTCTCGGCCACCGGAAAGTCGCCGGCCTGATAACCCAGGTGGCTGTAGGCCTTCTGAAGGTGCAACGGAATGGGGTAGTGAATCCCGCTTCCGACACCCCCTTCAGAAAGAAACTCCATGGCCTCGCTGCGGTCTTCGGTCCGGACAACAAACAGGTGGTAAACAGCGTTGGCCCACTCCGGTTCGCGGGGCAATATAACCGCCTGGTCTCCGAGTAGTTCCCGGTAACGGATGGCAGCCTCGCGCCGTTTCTCGTTCCACCCGGCGAGAAGCCTGAGCTTGATGCGCAGAATCCCTGCCTGGATGGAGTCGAGCCGGCCGTTGTAGCCTTCAACATCGTGATAGTATTTTTTAGGCTGGCCATGGTCGCGCAGCATGCGGACCTTCCGCGCCACTTCGGGATCATTGGTGGTGACGGCCCCGCCCTCGCCGCAGGCGCCCAGGTTCTTCCCCGGGTAAAAACTGAAAGCCGCGGCAAGCCCCATGGAGCCCGCCCTTCTCCACTGCTTCATTTTTCTTGAAAAGTATTGAGCGCCGTGCGCCTGGCAGGCGTCTTCAATCACCGCCAGATGGTAACGCTCCGCCAGCTCCAGGACCGGATCCATGTCCACGGGCTGTCCGTAAAGGTGGACCGGGACGATGGCCTTCACGACATTGCCGGTCGCCAGGTCAAACAGACGTCCGCCGGTGCGCTCCACAAAGCACTTGTTCGCCAGATAGTCTTCCAGCCGGCCGGCATCCATGTTGTAGGTGCGGGGATCCACGTCCACGAACCGGGGTACCGCGCCAGCCTGTGAAATCGCTTCCGTGGTGGCGATAAAGGTGTTGGGGACAGTGACCACGGCATCGCCCGAACCCACGCCCGCGGCGATCAGAGCAAACCTCAGCGCATCGGTGCCGCTGTTGACGCCCACGCAATGGTCGACATCGCAGAATTCAGCAAACTCCTTTTCAAACTGCTCCACTTCCGGACCGCCCACAAACCCGGCAGTCTTCAGGGCCCGCCTGAAAACGGCCACGAGATCTTCTTCAATCTCCGCGTGCAATCCATTCAAATCAAGAAACGGTACTTTATAGGTTGTGCCCATTATTTCCTCCCATGGCTATCGATCTCAAAAATCTGGCGGGACTGCCCACCACAATCACGTTGGCAGGGACATCCTTCGTCACGACCGCCCCGGCGCCAACAATGGCGTTTTCTCCAACAGTCACATTGGCAAGAATGGTTGAACCGGAGCCGATCGACGCGCCCTTCTTGATCAGCGTCCGTTCAACCTTCCAGTCATTTTCTGTCTGCAGCGTTCCATCCGGGTTGGCCGCCCGCGGGTAACTGTCGTTAATGAACGTTACTCCATGCCCGACAAACACGCCGTCTTCGATGGTGACGCCTTCACAAATAAAGGTGTGGCTCGAAATCTTGCAACGCTTCCCGACCCGGGCGTTCTTCTGGACTTCGACAAAGGCGCCGATCTTGGTCTCGTCGCCGATTTCGCAGCCATAAAGATTGACAAACCTGGAAAGCTTCACTCCCGATCCGAGCCGGACATCAGGGGCAACACAAACGAAATCGTTCATAGGTAAACAGCCTTTCCTTTTGCTTTCAGCGACTGCTCGGCCGCCTCCAGCATCCTGACAACCCGCAGACCCGCCTCTCCGTCATTGAAGGGAGTCTCACCACTCTCGATGCAGTTGACGAAGTAGGCCAGTTCCGTCCGGAGGGCCTCGCACTGTTCCAGCTTGGGCGCCCACATGTCACCCGAGCGGTAGCTGACGAGCAAGTTGTAAACGCCCTCTTGATTTCTCATCTCAACGCCCTTGTCGTAGACCTTGATCTTCTCGTCCGCCTCCAGATCGTTCCAGACCAGCATCCTCTTCTCACCACCGATCAGGGTGGTCCGGACCTTGACGGGAGAAAGCCAGTTCACGTTCACGTGTGCGATCACATTTCCGGGGAAATAGATCGTAATGAAGGCAATGTCTTCAAGCCCGTTGAGATGCTGTTCACCCGTGGCGATGATGGCCTCGGGGTCTTTCTGGATCAGGTAGTCCAGAATGGAGAGATCATGCGGAGCCAGGTCCCAGACCACATTGACGTCGTGCTGGAAAAGTCCCAGGTTGACCCTCATCGAGTCGTAGTAGTAGAGAGGTCCCAGGGTCCCTTCGTCCACCAACTGGCGGATTTTTCGGACCGCACCCGTAAAGAGGAACGTGTGGTCCACCATGATCTTCAGGTTCTTTTTCGCAGCGATCTCGATGAGTTCCTCAGCCTCGGCAACCGTGCGCGTAAAAGGTTTTTCCACAAAGACGTGCTTCCCATTCTCCAGGGCCGCCTTGGCCAGTTCATAATGTGTCCAGACCGGTGAAATCACCGCAACCGCGTCAATATCCGGTGAAGAAAAGAGATCCTGCGGATTGCTGAGCAGCCGCGTGCCGTGATTCACCGATTCCGCGCGCCGCAACGCCGCAGGGTTCTTGTCGCAAATGCCCACAACCCGGGCGCCAGCCAGGCCCTGTAAATTCCTGACGATATTAGGACCCCAATAACCGTAACCAATCACTCCAACTCCAACCATCTTTCACCCCCCGTATTGTCCGGAGCGGCTTGACCCTGGGAAAACCCCAAAGAATCAACCGCCGATAGGCCCGGACTGTCCACCTTCCTGCCGCACCGATCCTGCACTCTCAGGCGCAAACCCGAGGGAAGCATGAGGTATACACGTTCGAACTGTTGAGTTCAACTTGCCGGGCAGGTAAGGTGGTATGCCTTCAATAAGCTCCGTCGCCGGAAATCATGGCGAGCGGTGTTTCAAACAAAATTTTGAGGTCGAGCCAGATCGACCAGGATTTCGCGTATTGCAGATCAAGCCGAACCATGTCATTGAACGTCGTGCGGCTACGACCCTTGACTTGCCATAAACCCGTCAAGCCGGGTTTGACCTCCAGGACCCGCCGCCGGTGCCAGATGTCGTAGTACTCGACTTCATAGGGAATGGGAGGCCGCGGCCCCACCAGTGACATTTCACCGATCAGGACGTTCCAGAACTGCGGCAATTCATCCAGGCTGGTCTTTCGCAGGAATTTGCCGATCCGCGTGATGCGCGGATCCGCCCTAATCTTGTAGACAGGGGCCGGCTCCGCTGACTTCATTTCGCCGGCAATAAACCGCTGAATAAATTCCTTGTGCACCGACCCGTCATTGGAGGGACGCATGGTCCGGAACTTCAAAAAAGTGAACGCGGCGCCGCGATAGCCCACCCGCGACTGCCGGAAGAGGATGGGGCCATCCGATGTCACCTTAATCAGCAGCGCAATGAGTGCCATCAGGGGAGAGAGCACGCACAGGGCTGTCGCGCTTCCAATGATGTCGAGCCCCCTTTTTACAGCGCGATGCAGCTTCCTGCCCGATTCCTTCTCCCTCAAATCACGGTAGAGCCCTGACCAGTTCTCCCAGTTGGAGGCGCTGTCCGGCTGCAGGTACATCCGGATGTCAATCCGGTTGATTTCGTCTGCTTCCAGGCGTTTGGAAAGGGCCGAAATTACTTTTGCGTGGATGATGTCGCTGACCGATATCGGACCTTCCTGCCTGACTTCAACGAAGATGACGCCCAGGATAGATCCCTGCAAGTACCAGCCACGGATATCCGAATCCCTCGATGAGGAACAGACAGACGCCCAGACATCTCCAATTACCCTTCCCGTGTTGCCGTTGACCATGACCTTTCGCAGGTCAAGGAGCATCAGCAAAAAGGGCTTTCGCGACCTCTCCGCCCTTCTCCGCTCCAGGCAGAGAAGTTCCCCAAACGGTTTTTCGCCGGGGATGGAGTCGTCGACACCAACCGGACCCGCCTGTGGCAATGACGATGCCAGCGTTTCCAGATTCTGTTGATTGTGCAAAGTACGAAGTGGCATAAGTTTCACCTGGCAATATCAGCGTTGAAGATCACTAGAAGAACAAAACAGCGCCCCGGCATTCCCCTTACCCAGGGCGGCCTGCTGAACACTTGCGGACGTTGAAAAGCCTGCTTTCCTTCGCCCGTTTCTCCGGCAATTCTGGAATCCAGGCAGGGGTTCCGATGTTGGGTACAGCTCCGCCCTCTGAGCCACACCGTCTGTGTCCCCCAAAAATCAACCCTGGAACCATCCCCCGGCTTCACACCACCGGAGTCTTACGGGAATCCTTCTACCCATGGTTGCGGTCGGGCCGTAACAGCTCTTTCTCCGCAGCCGGATGCAACCTCAGTGCGCCCGATTCACATGCCCGGGCTGCAGATCACATCAAAATCCTTACCCTGCAATCCGCTTCTCGTACGGAGTACGGGCGGAATCTTCATCACCGTCCGCGCCGACAGGGCCGTTGCCATATCCGTATGAGTCGTAGCCGTAGTAGTCCTCCATGGACCGCACGTCCATGCTGTTCAGAACCACTCCGACCACATTGGTCAATTGCCTGCGCGCTCTGATGACAAAGTCCCGAGGCGCCATCCCGCTTCGAACCACCATGAGGCTGCCGTCCACCAGGCCGGCCAGGACGCGCGCGTCCATCAGATTGGGCATGAGCGCCGGAGAGTCAATGATGAGATAGTCGTATTCTTCAAGCAGCTGGCCGATCAGAATCCTCATTCGCGTGGAGGACAACAAGGCGATCGGGTTACTGGCCACGCGCCCGGCAGGCAAAGTGTCAAGCTGCGGCGAGAGACCCGGCAATACACAGGGAGCCCAATCGTTCAATCCCGACAGGTAGCCCGACAGCCCGCGAACGTTCCGAAAACCCAGCGCCCGATGAACAGAAGGACGCCGAAGGTCGGCGTCAACCAGGATGACGCGGCTCCCCTGCTGCGCCAGCGCGATGGCGAGGTTTACCGACACCGTGGTTTTTCCCTCTCCCGGCTGGGAACTGGTGACCACAATGCTCCGGAGCACTTTCTTTCGGCCAGCAGCTTCCAACATCACTGAACTTCCCAGCGTCCGGAAGGCCTCGACCAGCGGCGAGTATTTCTGCTGGACCTGTTTGTCAATTCGGTACCAGGGGGCCTCCGACCTTGACATCTGCGATGTATCGAGCACATCGGGAAGCATCAAGCCGTGGCCATTGTTGTTATGGTTCCCGTCCACAACCAGTTCAGAGAGAGATTCGACGGCAGGAATCATCGCCAGGGCAGGCAGACCCAGGAAGCGGTCAATTTCCTCGACGGTTTTCAAGGTGGTGTCAAAGTGCGCCTGCAGGAAAGCAATTCCAACACCCAGCCCCAGGCCGAGAATCAGACCCAGCGCCAGGTTGAACACAATCCTCGGCTTGATGGGCAGGAATTCCGGCACAGCCCGGTCGATGACGTTGACGTTGTTCGCCTTGATTCGGGCCACCAGGCTGGCTTCCTTGACCTTTTGCAAAATGTTCTCGTAAAGCTGGTTGTCGGAATCCGCATTCCGCTTCAGTATGTTGTATTGAGTGGACTTGTCCGCTACCTGGTTTGCCGCGTATTTCTGCTGCTGGTACGCCTGCGCCAGAAGCGCTTCGCGCCGAACAGAGGCCAGGTAATCATTGGTGATATTCGCGGCCGCACGCTGGCGCTCGCGGGCCAGAGTCTGCTCCGCCGCCTCGAGTTGGCTCTTCACCTGTTTGACCTTGGGATAGCTGTCATTGAACGTGGAAGACAGCTGCGCATATTGGGTCTTGAGGTCGGCAACCTTCTCCGTCAGGGTCTGCAGAAGCTTGTCCTGGAAAACGCCGGGTAGCGAACCATAATTTCCCTTCTGGACCAGGTTGTAGACCGACTGCTTCTGGTACCGGTCTGCCTGGGCTGTGGTCAATTGGTCCTGGATCTGCCGGAGACGCTCACTGACAACATTTTGCGTGGTGCCATTGCTGGTATCCAGGTAAAGCAGCCCATTGCTGCGCGCATACTGCGTCATATTACTCTCTGACTTTTCCAATTCGCTCCGCGCGTCGCGGACTTGCTCGGCAAGCATTCTTGTAAATTTCTCGGTGGCCTTTTGGTGCAACTGCAGGTAGTGTGTGACCACTGCATTGACCACGCGAGCGGACAGGCGGGGGTCACTGCTTTCATAGCTGATCGTGACCAGCCGGCTGCTTCCTACGCGTGAAACCTTGAGCGAAGATTCAAAACGGTCCACCAGGTGCTGGTAAGCCTTGGGATCCATCCCGGATTCGATTGAGTAATCCGCACCGGAACCCGAGCCGGCCATCGCCTGCATGGAAGAATCCCCGGCCGGGTCAGAAGCCGCCCCGGGATCGGACCCGGTGTACCAGTGGACGACGGCGCGCCATACGCCGGCGATCGTCCCTGTCGAAGAACCCTGGCCGGCCTTTTTCGCGAGAATATCCTCGTCAATCACCTGCCGGGCCAGTGTGTCGCTTTTGAGGATCCCAATTTCTGTCTCCACTTCTGTCACAACAACGTTATTGGGAGCCGCGCTCCTGTTCTGCAACTGCTGCAAACTCTCGATATCCGGTGTCGCCTCTTTGATCTCAATGGTTGCCTGAGAGCGATAAACCGGAGTCATGAAGAGAGAAACCACCAGAGCTGCCAGCATGAGGGCTGCTCCTGAAATCATGACCGTGCGGTAATGATCGCGCAGCACCCGCAGGAAGTAATGCAGGTCAACATCCCCGTCAGGTTCCGGTGCGTTTGAGTTCACGACCGTCGCGGAAAGCTTTCGGACTCTCGACAGGACTCCGCCCTTGTAGAGTTCAATTTTGTTTTCTAAGCTCATTTCAAAGTCTCCAACAGTTCCGGAATGTCTTCGTCGCCGGTCATGGAATTGCTCGGTAAACTAACCACTGTGAAAGCGTCTTTAGGGCACCCCTGCCAGCCGATTTGGGCCCGTTTTTGGGAATAAACAGAATGTCCTTGGGCCGGAGCGCAGGGTCGGGTTCCTTTCCTGACAGAATCTTGTTCAGCCTGATAGGAAGTTCGATTTTCTGTCCGTTCTCTGCAACTCGAATAATCTTGGCTTTGCTTTTGTCCGCATCCGGCCCCATGCCCGCACCCAGTGCAATCGCCTGCAAAACCGTAATCTGCCCGTTGGCTTGTATGGGGAAACCACCCGGCCGCACGACGTCTCCAACCACGTAGACGATGCCTGCTGCCTTGACCTTGATGATGTCGCCCGGATAAATAGAGACGTTGTACTGGGGGTCTCCCGAATCCAGCAGGCGCTTCAGGCTCACCTCAATCGTGTTACCGTCTCCTTCCACGGCTGAAGACGCGGTGGATGCAGAGACAGGAGTTCCGCTTGCGGCGCCGGCTTTCTTCCCGGCGCTCGAAGGAGAAACCACATTGGTTCCAGCCCCTCGCATCACCAGCACCGCATTTCCAGCATCAGGCGCGAGTCCCTGGGCCATGGAAAGCATTTCGAGGAGAGTCTTGGTCCCGCGAATCTGAAACACCCCGGGCAGCTTGACGGCCCCCATCACTGAAACGCTGTGGCTCTGCATCTCGGTGACCGTCACGGTCACCTGAGGATCTTTCATGTAGGTGCGGTGCAGCAACGCCTGCAGCACCAGCTCAAGTTCGCGCGGCGTCAACCCCTCAGCCTTGATGGTCCCCAGCAGAGGCAATGAAATCTCGCCGTCTCCCCCAACCCGCACAGTCTGGCTCAGGTCCGGCGCATCAAAAACGGTCACCTGCAACTGGTCGTCCGGGCCTATACGGTAATCACCCGGCGACGGGTTGCCCTTCGTGCTGGAGAGGGCCGAATGAACCAGGCTCTGGAGTCGGCGGTTCCAATCGTCGGTGGTTTCCATTTTTGTGTTGCTGATGCCGGCGCTTAAAACAGTTTGGCTTGCAGGAGCGGCAGACTGGGCCGCACCCTTCAGCGCCCCTGCGGCGACAAGCACCGCGAGACCTAACCATATCCGAGACATCTTCCGCCTCCCTTCATCCATCGAAAGCTCCGCAGAAACCGAAATCATTGCCTTGCCTCGTGCAACCCGCTACGACGACGCTGCATGCGCCGACTGAAGCAGCGTATTTCCAAAACCCCAGCCCCCGGCCATTGCCGCCGGAGCATCCGGGGGCGCTGTCCAGGCCTGAGAGCCTGCAACCCGCTCAACGGTGCCTGCATCCACCTCTGCAGCCACGGACCTCTCCAGCAACGACACTGAAATAATCAGCCGAGTCAGCCCTTTTTTCCGCACCAGAAACCCTTCCAGGCCCCTGAGTGCACCCGTCTTTACGCGGACAAGGTCGCCGCAATTGAGAAACGGGTACGGCTCCACATTGACGCGGTTCTCAATCACATTCCGGACCGCCTGAATTTCTTTCTCCGGTATTCCGGCCAGCCTCCCACCCGTAGCCACCATTCCGTGAACGCCGGGCGTGGTGATGATGGGGAGCCGGCGATCCAGATCGCCGCGCAGGAAGACGTAGCAGGAAAACAGAGGCAACTCCAGTCTCTTCGTCCGGTCACGCCACTGCCGGACTTCTGTGTAGAGAGGAAGGAAAACTTCAAACCCCTTGTTGACGAGTGTCCGGGCAACCAGCTTCTCGTGCTGGTGACGCGTGTGCACCGCGTACCAGAACGTGTCCACCGGCGCGCCCTCACTTTTTTCAAACGGCATATTGAGAAGAGACATATCCTGATTTCCTGGTCACGCAGCGCTTTGGTTTGACTCCAGGCCTTCTCTGTCCTGCGCCTCGACATCGGCCCTGGACCGCTCAGATATCAGCCCGGCCGCCTTGATCTTGTAAAGAAGCGCGCGATAACTGATGTTCAGCAACCGAGCGGCCTGCCTGCGATTCCACCGGGTCTCCTGCAATGTTCTGAGAATGATCTTGCGCTCCAGCGCCTGCGCCGCCTCACGGGTCACCTGCTTCAACGAGACGGAATGCAGATGGGAATGTACAGGGGCAACGGACCGCCTGCCTTCCTCTGCGGGTTTAACTCCCTTGATTCCCTTGATTCCCTCGATCCCCAGAAGCACATAACGCTTCATCACGTTTTCCAGCTCGCGAATATTCCCCGGCCAGTCATACTGTTGAAAACGATCCATCAACTCCGCGCTGGGCTGCGCCGGTTGACAACCAAATCGCTCGCTGTAGACCCGCCAAAAATAGTTGGCAAGCCGCGGCACGTCCCCTTTGCGCTCCCGCAGGGGAGGCAGGCGCAACGTTACAACGCTGAGAGCAGAAAAAAGGTCTGCGCGGAAGGTCCCGGCACCCACTGCCTGTTCCAGGTCCCGGGAGCTTGTCCCGATAACCCGAAGCGGAACAGAATCCTCACCCCTGTCACCTGAAGCAAAGGATCGGAAACCTTGAAGCCACTGCAACAGCTCCAGCTGGCATCCCGGCATGGCATCGGAAACTTCTTCAACAAAAAGGGTGCACATCCGCCGCTCCGAATCCCCGTTTCCGCAGAAATCGTCCTGCCCGCCGATCCGTTGGGATTCCAGAAGAAAAGCGACTTCGTCCCTGGCACGGCCATTCAGGAACTGAGGTGTTAATTTCAGGAAGGGGGCATCCGAACCGGGATTGCAGGAGTGGATAAACCTCGCGAGTGTCTCCTTCCCGGTCCCCTTTTCTCCCACGATTAGGATTGGAGCGCTGGTGCCAGCAACTTTTTCAGCAATCTGCCACAAACCTGTCATGCCTTCGGTCTGCTCCCAAATCGCTCCCTCAGGGGGAAGGGCCTGGCAGGAAGTCAGCCGGCCATCAAATGTGTTTAAAATTGCTTCCATTCCTCTTCTCTCTCTTTCCCTGGTTCCCGATTGCACAGCAACCCTTAGGGCTCTTCCGGTTTACTCTCAGAAATTCATACCTGGAACTTCCTGAAGAAACCTGACTCTCATCGGAAATCTTGCCGGACAAAAGCTCAAAACCCCCTTTGCCAGGCAATCCGGTAAAAAGTGTTCACGTATCTACTCGCACACCGCGTGCCAAAGTACGAGGTGCTTCCGCAAACCAGCTGGTTGGAATCTCTTATGGCGTCGTGTGCTGCTATCACTATGATTTCCAATAAGTTAGAAAATTGATGTATCTGATGAGATTTCTTGCAGCCTGAAAAACCCAATTGGCCAATCCGCTTCACATCATGCAAACTTATTCATACTTGAGAACTGCCTTGCACCCCGTTTCGCTTGCTCTCTGCATTCCAAGTGGCTGTAACTGCATAGCGCTTAATGCTCTGTCCTTTACTGGAGAAAAACGCTTAAGGCTCGGGCGGGCGAAAGAGCTTGCAGATACGTGCAACGCTCTTGCTTAACCGATATTCGCACTCAGCCTGGGAGCGCCACCACCCCCAGGTGATGGCCGGAATTGGAGCGCCTTGTCAGGAAATTGGACGGTGCGGACTCAGGCAAATCAAGGATCCGCAGAGAATAGGCACCAGACAACACCGCTGATCCTGCTGGCCCGCCGGCGGGTCTCATGCTTTACCGGCACGAATATGTTCTACCCAAGGAGCAGGGCTCTGGACGTGGAAGATCCTGATAAGATCAACCTCAAGAGCTGCGACCTCGTCCGCCAGGGAAATCTCCAGCATTTCGTCTGAAACAACCAGGTGGGTCTGGCTATCATTTGCGTGGATCAGGAGACCGTCAATACCCTCCTGCGAACCTACAGACACTTGTGGCTGCTTTGCCTTCAGCAGGTACGAAATCGGGTCAAGGCCCTGGACAACAGAATCCTTCTTGCGCTGCGGCCGCGCACTGATGGCATAGGAATCAGCGTCTCTGACTGCATCTTCCGCCGCACGCCTTTTCAATTCTCTCGCTTCCAGTTGCTCCGGGGCCCTTGTGCCGTATTTTGGCTCAGTGAGATTTTTCAATTTTATTTCTCCCGCTTCACGTTGATTCTCTTGGGTGGTACTCCGGCCTCTTTGATCTTGTAAAGCAGCGTTCGGTAGCTGATGTTCAACACACGGGCCGCCCGTTTCCGGTTCCATTGTGTTTCTCGCAGAGTTCTGAATATAATTTTGCGTTCAACTTCCCTCGCTTCCTGCTTCGCCAGTTTCTTCAATGAAATGCCACGCGCGGCGGAAGCTCTGTGTGCTGGCGCCGAGGCTGCTTTCGCGGCCAGATCATCCATGATCCTGCTCCCGGAACCCAGAAGCACATAACGTTTCATCACGCCGGCAAGTTCACGGATGTTCCCGGGCCAGTCGTACCCTTGAAGGGCATCTACCAGGCTGTTGGAAGGCGCTGGAGTCATTGAACCAAGCTCGTTACGGTAGCTTTTCCAGAAGTACCGCGCCAACCCCGGAATATCCTCGCGCCGAGCCCGCAAGGGCGGGAGGTCCAGGGTGACAATGTTGATAGAGTAGAAGAGGTCCTCACGAAAATTTCCAAGGCTCATAGCCCGTTCAAGATCATGCCGGGTGCTGCAGATAACCCGAAAAAGCGGAGGAGCATATTCGGAGGTATTGAGACCGGGGGCCTTGTCGTCACGCAGCAACTGCGCCAGGGTACGCTGAGAAGCGAAATTCAGTTCAGCCACCTCATTAAAAAAAAGCGTCCCAATGCAACCAGGGCTTGCCGGAACACCGTGAGCCTGATAGCCATTTCCACCGGCACCTTCAACTTCCTGGCACAGAGGCATGGAACTGGCGCTCTGGTGCCACCCGGCTCGTCCTGCAGGGCTTACCTTGTGAAAAGGAGTGGCTTCCCCAGGGCACCTTTTGTGAATAAGCCTGGCCAGAACCTCTTTTCCACTACCAGCTTCTCCCCGGATGAGGACAGGAACATCGGTATAAGCGATCTTCTCGAGTTTGTCCCTGACTTCATTCATGGCACTTGAAGCGCCAAGGATTGCTTCTTCCGGAGGGAGAAGCCCGTAACGAGTTGTAACAGCCATGTTCTCTCTGGCCACGTGCACTACCTCTGCTGAGTGTCAACCTGTCTGTTCGAGAGCACATCACCTGCCAAAAGCTCAGCACCTCGCAACTCTGTCGGGCACGAAATTCGTAATTGCCTTGTAACATTCTTGTACTGTGTAGCTTACGTCTGCAGGGCGGAGGGGACTGCAGCGTCGCTGGCATCCATTCCAAAGGGTGGACTGCACGCAAACTTCTTCCTTTTGCGGAAATGTTTTGCAGATGGCAACCGGCAACTTTGCCAGTGTGTGCAGCCAGGCAGGAACATGGGGCAGGGCGGAAAGTCGGGAGACTTTTCCCGGAGCCAGTGTCCCCTTCCAGGTCCGATGCAGGCGTCCAAATCGCCAGCTCAAGCGCCCGCAGGCCGTTATATTTCAAAAGGGTTTGACACTTTACCCGATATAGAGCAAAACTCTAGACGATGAAGTAACGTCAGGGGTGCATGATAACTTCCTTGCATTGCATCCAGGTTTCGCACCGATGCTGACAAGCACAACACCTTCCGGATCAGCTTTCGGCTGCAGATTAACCGAATGCCCATTGAAAACCGTATGTGTTTTTCCGGGCTATCCGTCAAGACCTGTCTTTCAATATTTGGCATTTACAGCTACCGCGTAAATCTAAGGGCAGGATAAGATTTAGCCAGGACGAAGGAGGAAGTTTTTCCATGGCTGCCGTCAGAAAGAAAACCAAACGTCCTCGATCCCAGCGCGGGTCCGCTGATGTCTTTTCTGATCTGGTCGCTCATCTGCGCAAGAACAGGGCTCTGCTTCAAGAGGAATGGGCGCAACGCATTTCTGAAGCCCGGTTATTAACGGCCATCAGCGATGAGGAGATTCTTACTGAAACGACTTCCATCTATGATAACTATGTCGACGTCCTCGAAACCGGGGCCGTCGAGGCCTTGCAGGCCTACGCTCGTGACCTCTCTGAACGGATCATCCCTCGCGGCGTGGAAACTCATGAAGTCATAGGCATTGTTCTCCTCCTGCGCGACGTGCTGCTGCGGTCGCTCTTTAAGCAATTTCAATCGAGCTTTGAGCTGCTCAGTCGCATGCTGGAAGCTTTTGAGCCTGCCGCCCGCCGGATCACGGTTACGGTGGCAGTGGGCTTTGTTGACGAGCGCGAGAGGATCATCCATGCGCAACAGGATGCCATCCGGGAACTCTCCACGCCGGTCCTGCCCGTCCGCGAGGGACTTCTCATCCTGCCTATCGTCGGCGTCATCGATCCCCAGCGCGCTCGCCAGTTGACCGGGCAACTGCTGCAGGGCATACGCGCCAACCGCGCCAAGGTGGTGGTGATTGACGTTACGGGCGTCCCTTCCATCAACTCAACCGTCGCCAACCACCTGGTTCTGACAGTGGAGGCCGCCCGTCTGCTGGGAGCAACAGCCATTGTGACCGGGTTGTCCCCTGAAATTGCTCAGACGCTGGTTACGCTTGGCGTCGACCTGACCAAGATGAATACTGTCTGTGACCTGCAGGGTGGAATCGAAGAGGCCGACCGGGCACTGGGTTTTAAAGTGACCCGGATCGACGAATCTTCGGATGAGGAGAAAGGCTGGTAAAGCATGCAGGTTCCAATCCTCAAGCAGGGACCCTACCTGATCGCTTCGGTGCAGGCGGCGTTGAAGGACGCTGACCTGACCGGGCTTCGGGACGCCTTGACCGAACAGGTCGGAACCTATCGGTCCCGCGGGGTGATTGTCGATGTCACAGCTCTGGACGTCCTCGACTCATTCGCCTGCCGGACCCTGAGTGACATCGCCAGCATGATCAGGTTGCGGGGGGCGCAGACGGTGATCGTAGGCATCCAACCCGAGGTTGCTTTTTCAATGGTTCAATTAGGGCTCAAGCTGGAAGGCGTGGCAACGGCGCTCGACCTGGAAGAAGGTCTCGAGTACATGAAGCGAAGGACGAAACGGATCCAAAATGGCTTGTACGAGAAATGAAGTTCGAGTGATGATCAAGTCGGATGAAGACATTCTCGCAGCCCGCCAGGAAGGACGGGAACTTGCGGTTCGTTTGGACTTTGGCCCATCGGAACTGGCCGTGATTGCGACCTCCATCTCAGAACTGGCGCGCAACCTCCTGCTATATGCGAAAAATGGATGCATCGTGTGCTGGGCAATTGAGAGTGAACCGAAAACAGGCATCGTGATTCAGGCCACGGATGAGGGACCCGGCATATCAGACGTCGAGGCCGCGCTGAGGGACGGTTATTCCACATCCGGCGGTCTGGGCCTGGGTTTGCCGGGCGTGCGGCGGATGATGGATGAGTTTGCCATCGTTTCCCACAAAGGGCGCGGGACAACGGTGACTACAATCAAATGGAAGGAATGAATTCGAATCTTGTCGAATGGGGAGTGGCGGAAAGGCAAAAGCCGGGGGAAACTCTGTCCGGTGACCTCCATCTGATCAAAACGCTGGAGTCCGGGGTGCTGCTGGCCGTCGCCGACGGGCTGGGCCATGGCGAGGCAGCTGCGGAAGCAGCAAGGCTCGCCCTGAATGCCGTGGAAGAATATTCTCAGAAACCCCTGGTCGAGATCATGGAGAGTTGCAACAGGAAATTGCATGGGACACGCGGAGTGGTGATGAGCCTGGCCTTTCTGAATGCTCTGAACAACTCCATGGAATGGCTGGGCGTAGGCAACGTTGAAGGCGTGCTGGTGCGTTCGGCTCCGGACGGAAAGCCTGCCAGAGAGTCCCTGCTGTTGTCCTGCGGAGTCGTAGGGGGACAAATGCCTCCGTTGCGTGCGGCCGCCCTGGAGATTGCCCGCGGGGACACCCTGGTACTGGCAACCGACGGTATCCAGCGTGGATTTGAGGACAGCATGGTCCTCCTCAAGGGGCCACAGGAGACCGCCCAGGACATTCTCGAGCGTGACGGTCTGGCAACCGATGACGCACTGGTGCTTGTCGCCACGTTTCAGGGGAGGCAGCAATGAAAGCCAGCCAGCGCGAACTCATGGACCAGTACGAGTCGGCACTGCGGGGCTACCTGGAAAAGACAGACGAAGCGTTGCTGGAAGAAGCCTATGAATTGGGCCGGCGCGCCCTGCGACTGGAAATCAGCCTGATCGAGATGGTCACCCTCCATTTCGACGCACTCAACCGTGCCCTCTCGCAAATGGCCGACGCGGGGGATTTCTCCGAAGTGCTGAAAGTTTCCGCAAAATTTCTGATCGAAACCCTGGCCCCATACGAAATGACGATCAGTGGCTACCGTGAAACCAACGTCGCGTTGCAGGCCAGTGAAGAACGCTACCGGGAACTGTTTGAAAACGCGAATGATATTGTTTTCACGGTGGACGCCGAAGGCAGGCTGACCTCCATCAACAGGGCTGGCGAAAGGCTCACCGGATATCGGCGTGATGAGCCTCCTCCCAGCCCGGTCAATCTCCTGCCCATGGATCATATCGAGGACGCGGCCAGGATGTTCGGCCATCTGAAGGGCGGCGGCGATCCACTGACACATGAACTTGAGATTCTGACCAAAGAAGGGCACTCGCTGACCGTTGAGGTCAGCGCCCGTCCCATTCTGAACGGGGGGGAAGTCATCGGCATCCAGGGGATTGCCCGCGACGTCTCTGAGCGCAAGCGGGCTGAGCAGGCCCTGCACCGGTTGAATGAAGCCCTGGAAGAACGCGCCAAGCACATTGCCCATGAGCTCCATGATGAGGCCAGCCAACTCCTGGTCTCGGTCCACATCGCCATTGATGGAATGGTGAAGACCCTGCCGCAATCCGGCCAACAGACGATCGGTGAAATCAAGGATCTGATCGAGCAGATTGAAACCGAATTAAGGCGGCTTTCCCATGAGTTACGCCCTACCATCCTGGACGATCTCGGATTGCTCCCCGCCGTCGAGTTCCTGACCCAGGGCATTTCAAAGCGATTCGGAATTCCTATTGCGGTCGAGGGAGACACCAGCGGGCGGCTTCCGCCCCAGGTGGAGGTCGCGCTCTACCGCATCGTTCAGGAAGCCCTGAACAATATCACCAAACACGCCAGGGCCAGTCATGTTACGGTTCGGCTCCAAAAAGAGGAGAGCAAGATCCGTTTGACCGTCACTGATGATGGCGCCGGCTTTGATATCCAATCTGTCTTGGGACAAAAAGGAAGGTCCGGCCTGGGTCTGATCGGGATCAGAGAACGGCTGATTCCCTTGCGTGGGGAATGTATAATTAAATCCAGTCCAGGCAAAGGTACTGAAATCTCGGTTTTGGTTCCATCGGAGGGAAAAGATGCCTATACGTATCCTTCTGGCAGATGATCATCAAATCGTGCGCCAGGGATTGAGGGCCCTTCTTGAGCAGGAGGGCTTCAAGGTTGTTGGCGAAGCCGCCGATGGCCACCAGGCCACCCGGTTAGCTCAGGAATCGTTGCCTGACGTCGCCGTGCTTGATCTGGCCATGCCCTTGATGAACGGCATCGGCGCGGCCAAGGCCATCAGCCAGGCAAGCCCCCAAACCAAAGTGGTCGTCCTGACCATGCACACGGAAGCTCAATACGTCCTGGAGGCGCTGCGCGCCGGCATCAGAGGTTATGTCCTGAAAAGCCGTGCGGCCAGCGAACTGGTCCAGGCCATTCGCGAAGTTTCAAGGAACTCAACTTTTCTGAGTTCCGACATCTCGGATACGGTTGTCGATGCCTTCTTGAACAAAGTCGATGCCCCAAGCGATACGTTGAGCCCGCGGGAGCTTCAAGTCCTGCAACTGGTCGCCGAGGGAAAAACAACCAAAGAGGTGGCTGCGCTGCTCAACATCAGCGCGAAAACGGCGGAGTCGCATCGAACACGGATTATGGAAAAGCTCGACATCCACGAAACCGCCAGCCTCGTACGGTATGCCATCCGCCGCGGATTGGTCCAGCCCTGATCACCTTCCGGCAAAGTCTGCCCCGGCATTCTTGCCCCATGCCCCCGTGGTAATCTCAAGGTGGTTTTTAAGGTCTTTACCGGATTGACCGCTAACTTTATTGGAGAATAGGATTGAGGTGTGTGTCATGCGCTGCCCCACCTCGCGCAAGGCTGGCCGGCTCCTAAGTGTAGCGAAGGTATCACCGTAGGGTAGCAAGCTTGAACATTCAAGTTGTGCCGTGCGGCTCAGCCACTGGGGTCAGCAGACGGATGCCGATCATTCATATCCCCTGTGAATGTCAGGTGGTGAATTATCCGGTCCCGGGATATGGGGGTTCTGACCAGAGGGATAGAGGAAAGTGATCAAGCCTCTGATGACACTTCGACTCATGCTGGCCGATGATAACGGACCGGTTCGCCGGAGCCTCAAGTCTCTCCTTGAGCGGGAAGGTTTTAAGGTTGTTGTTGAGGCCTCCGACGGAGAGCAGGCCGTCTCCCTGGCCTACCAGCACCGGCCGGACGTCATCATCCTTGATCTCTCAATGCCCCACCTGAACGGGATTGAAGCCGCCCGCCGAATTCACAAGTCGCTTCCTGAAGTCCGAACCATCATCCTGACCGTGCATCGCGAGTACCATTATGTTGTGCGGGCTTTGGAGGCGGGCGCCCGGGGCTACATTCTGAAGAGCCGCGCCGTAGATGAACTGGTTCGTGGAGTTCACCAGGTGGCCGAGGGCAAACTGTTCGTCAGCCACGGGCTTTCACGGCCGGTCGTCCAGAAAGCCTGACCACCTGCCGGCGGGGCAAGACCTTCCGGCATTAGTCATGCCAGTTTTGTCAGCTTCTCCTTTTGTCCCCTCGTCTTTAACTCCAATTTGCAGCACACGCCGCTTGGCGCACGCCACGGGGCGGTTCCTGCCGTTGCGCTCAGCCCATCCTTTTTGAACCTGCGCCGGCAATGCCAAACGTGCTTCCCGGCAAAGCGCCAACCATTCTGTCGGGCGGAATCCAGTTGAAGAAAGTTAGCGGATGGTGCATAATCCGTCAATCTGACACCTTTCAACGGGGTAATCCATCCTCAGCAACTCAGGTAGAAGGAGAGACCGAGTGAATATTGTGGCCAGTACCTTGAAACACATTGAATCCCGCATCGCCGAACGAAACCTGCTGCTCCACCCTTTCTACCAGGCGTGGACGCGGGGAGAATTGCCGCGGCCCGCTCTGCGCGATTATGCCCGGCAGTACTATCACCACGTGGCCGCGTTCCCCACCTATCTTTCAGCGCTACATGCGCACACGGAAGACCAGCGCGTCCGCCGGCACATTCTTGCTAATTTGATGGACGAGGAAGCAGGTGATCCCAATCACCCGGAGCTCTGGCTTCGTTTTGCGGAATCAACGGGCCTCAGCCGCGACGAGGTCTCGAATGCCAAGCTCTGGGGTGAAACCGAAAAGCTGATCGGAACATTCCGCAGGGTTTGCCGCGAGGGGAGCGTTGCACAAGGAATTGCCGCTCTTTACGCCTATGAATCACAGATTCCGGAAATTGCGCAATCAAAGATTGAAGGCCTTGTAGATTTCTACGGCATGAATACGTCCGACGCGCTTGATTATTTCCGCGTCCATGTTAAAGCCGACCGAGAACATTCTCGTGTGGAGCGGGAACTGCTTGAATGCACTCTGAAAGCCGAAGATGCGCCTGCCGTTGCAGAGTCGGTTGAGGAGGTTCTGAATTCCCTGTGGGACCTGCTTTCCGGCGTATGCCGCCGTCACGGCATCGAGTGCTAGGCCGGCCCGCGACTCCCAATTTCACTCATCTTCAACGCAGCACGCCCCGGGTGGGGTCTAACCGATTTCACCCGGGGTGTTCACAACGCGCGCACTTTCGGCCACACTCCCCGGAGAATCAGCCGCCTCGGCTTTCCGCAGACGTCAACCGTTCGGCGGAGAACGTCTCTTCGTGAGCGGGCTTCGGATCGCCGCAACTGGGGCGGGGCCTGCCCGCGTGCTCTGCCGCATAACCGCATGGGCTGCTATCTTTGAGTAGAAATCAGGAGGGCGGTTCAAAAGGAAACAATTTCTCCCCGGTCCCTGATAAAATAGCCGCCGGTACAAAGCGGCAAACCGCGAAAAAACAAGGTGGAGGCTTCAAATGGAAAAACTGGGCGTGGGAATTGTGGGAACGGGATGGGTTTCAGGCGAATACATCCGGGCGTTTGAGGCCGACCCTCGCACCGAGGTGCATGCCATTGTCAGCCGGGATAAGGAACGCGCCCACGCCAAGGCGGAAGAATTCAAGCTGCAGCGCGCGCGCGCGTATGAACATCTGGAAAAGTTGCTCGATGACCCCGGCATCCAGATCGTCGTGCTGGCCACTCCCCACCATCTGCACGTCCAGCAGGGCATCGCAGCGGCCCAGGCCGGCAAACACATCGTGATTGAAAAACCGGTGGCGCTCAACCTGGAGGGAATGAGGGAACTGCAGGCCGCTGTCCACGCCGCCAAAGTCAAAACCGTGGTCAGTTTTGTGCTGCGCTGGAACCCCCTGTTCGAAACCATTCGCGCGATGCTGGCCGACGGATTTATCGGAAAGCTCTTTTCCGCTGAAGTCGACTACCTGCACGGCCTGGGCCCCTGGTATGCGCAATATTACTGGAACATCAAGAAAGAAATGGCAGGCAGCAGCCTGCTCACCGGAGGTTGCCACGCCGCCGACGGTCTCCGCTGGTTTGTGGGCAAAAAGGCCGTGGAGGTTTTTGCCTATGCCAACACCAGCCCGGACAATCCCCTGCACTACGAGTACGAAGCCAACAGCATCACGCTGGTCCGCTTTGAAGACGGCACCATCGGCAAGGTGGCCTCTTCGGTCGAGTCTATCATGCCCTATGTTTTCCGCATCCAGTTGCTCGGAGACCGGGGCGCCATCCGCAACAACGAGGTCTACACCAACCGCTGGCCGGGCCAGAACAATTGGGCGGCCATTCCCACCGTTCTCCCCGACAGCGGCGACGTATCCCACCATCCTTTTCCCCAGGAGGTCAGCCACTTCGTCGACTGCATCCTGGAAGATCGTGAATCGCACGCCAACCTGGATGACGCCGCGCTCACCCACGAAATCTGCTATGCCTCGGAGATTTCCGCGCACGAACACCGGCCCGTCTCCCTGCCGCTCAAATAGAGAGGTCCCGCCGGAACGCCTCATCATCGGGTGGCGTGTACCCCGATTGATTGGGGTGTGCGAAAAGTTCAAGAACCCGCTCCCTCACCGCAAGAATCGGATTGCGGCTTCCCCGCAATCGTCCCAAGATGGTGCTCAGGGGGAATTAGAAGATGCGTTCAATGCCAGACGATTATTCGCGGATCGAGAAGGCGATCCATTATCTTGACGAGCGTTTTCCGGAGCAGCCCGATCTCAGTGAGGTTGCGAAAAGCGTCAACCTCAGCCCGTTCCATTTCCAGCGGCTCTTCCGGCGCTGGGCGGGCCTGAGCCCCAAGCGCTTTCTGCAATTCCTGATGCTGGATTACGCCAAACAGGCGCTGGAGCAATCCGGAAACGTTCTCGACGCCGCCTACGCCGCCGGCCTTTCGAGCCCCAGCCGGCTGCACGACCTCTTCGTCAGTGTTGAGGCCGTCACGCCCGGCGAATTCAAAAAGCGCGGCGCAGGGCTGCGCATCGCTTATGGGTTCCATCCCAGCCCCTTCGGCGAATGCCTGCTGGCGGTGACCGATCGCGGAATCTGCGCCATGTACTTTGTGACCAGCATGCGCAAAGCTGTCCTGGATGAGGTGCGGCATCGCTGGCCCGGAGCCGGCTTTGTGGAAGATCCCAAAGCAACCGGGCAGTATCTCGACCGGATATTTCCCTGCAACGGCCGCCCGGGAAAGCTGCCCATCGATCTGCGTGGAACCAATTTTCAGATTAAGGTGTGGCAGGCGCTGCTGGAAATTCCGCCCGGCGCCGTGGTTCCTTATGGAGAACTGGCTGCGCGCGTGGGCAATCCCAGGGCGTCACGCGCCGTAGGAAGCGCGGTCGGGCAGAATCCCATCGCCTTCATCATTCCCTGCCACCGCGTCATCAGAAAAGTAGGCGCCGTGGGGAACTACCACGGCGGCGTCAGCAGAAAGCGCGCCATCCTCGCCTGGGAAGCCGCCCGAACCCACGGCTCCGAATGACACACTCCAGGTCGGAGTCAAGGTTGAATGGCTTCGACCACGTCGAGCTGTTCCTTCCAGGGATCCGTTTCTCCCTTGGGACCTTCCATCGTGAAGTCCAGCAACTGATTGCCGTCCGCCGTGATGGGGGACCAATGCGGAAGGCCGGAACCGTTGGGGTTACCGGTCTTGGCAAAGTTGGCCCAGTACTCGTTGGCCTGGCTGGCCACCCGTAGGTCTTCGGAGGTAATGCCCCTGCCGAAATCGCTCCACACGGATTTGCGAATGGTGTCGAACACGTAAGGGACTTCGGAGGAATGGGGCGCACCGGGAAAGCGCTGGCGCAGAGCGTGGGCTACATAGGAGAAGCGGTATTCATAGGCGGGCTCGCCCGCACGGGCAAACGTGCGGGCCACAAAGCGGGCAGGCTCAATCATCATTTGCACGGCAGCCACGTGCTGTGCCACCTGCTTAAAGTCCCCGTGGCCAGTTGGATCGAAAACCTTCCTGGCTGCGGCCGCGTGCGCGCCGAAGGGAGCAAATAGCTCGTGAAGGGTCTTCGCCCGGGTAAAGCCGATGTCGAGACTGTTGGCGCCCACCACCACTGGAACCTTGGCTTCCTTCCCTTCCTTATAAAACTGCTCAGGCGACTGCACCAGCAGGTTCCCATCAATCATGGGGCCGGAATAAGTCTTCCCCTGCTGGTCCATGGAGGCCATGTTGAGGCCGTTCGCGATTTTTTTGGCGGGCAGGCGGCGCAGAGCAGCTAGGGCTGTGGCGCCGGTCCCGTGGATGCTCATCTCGCGGGCAAAGTTGATGCCATCCTGCTCGGCGGAAGGCTGACCGTGCGGGCCGGGGTGGTCGATCGGCGGGGGGGGAAGAATCGTGTCCCGTCCACCGCCGGACTCAATCATGGCGCGCTGGAACAATCCGCGGGACAGCGGCGAAGTGAGCAGCGTGTTCACCGACATCCCGCCTGCGGATTCGCCAAAGATGGTGACTTCATGCGGATTGCCGCCAAAGGCGGCGATGTTGTGCTGCACCCACTTGAGAGCTGCGATCTGGTCCATGAAGCCGTAGTTACCTAGCAGCCCGCCCTTCCTGGTAAGTGCTGGGAAAGCAAAAAAACCGAAACGCCCCAAACGGTAGTTGAAGCTGACAAACACGAGGCCACGGTGGGCAAAGGCCGCGCCACTGAACTCCGCCGGCGAAGTGCCTCCGTTGACGAAACCTCCGCCGTAGATCCAGACCATTACCGGCCACCGTTTTTTCACCGGGTGCGCTGGAGCCCAGACGTTAAGGTAAAGGCAGTCTTCACTGGGGGTGGTTCGCAACCATTTATCAGGCATCTGCATGCAATCATGGCCGTAGTCGAGCGCCGGCCGGATCCCGGCCCAGGGCTTCACCGGTTGTGGCGGCTCCCATCGCAGCTTGCCCACCGGCGGCTGTGCAAAAGGAATGCCCTTGAAAACCTCAAGGCCATTCACCGAGACTCCCTGTACACGGCCGGCGGCAATGCGAACCACTGCTCCGGAACTGCCGGCAGCTCCGGCGCGGGCTGGCGAGGGGAGCAACAACATACATGCTACAAATAAGAGAACAAGTTCAAGTGACGCTTCTTTGAGGAATTTTTCAGTCATATTGGGTCTGCTTTCGCGGTTCGTGTTGATGTTACTGCCGTGCCGCTCTGAGGTTTAGTACCCCAACCGTGCACTGGAGAGGAACTGATTTTCGTATCTGAGGTACGGCGCAAAGGATATCACTCGGCATGGCCCGTGTCACGCGCCCGTGATTGGGAAAAGAAAGGCGCTGCCCTCCCGATATGGCAGCTACGGCGGCGATTGATCTGCTGTGGCCTTGTTCGCCGCGCTTGGATCAGGACTTTAAGATGGAAGCTTCTCCAGGAAAGCAGCCCCTTGCGAGCCGCTCAACAGGCTCACCACAATGGTCACTGCAAAATTGAGGATGAGGGCCACGAATCCTGCGTTCAATCCCATAAAGGGATCGTGCCCGCTCAGCATGAGGGACGCAACCGCGACAATACCGACGACAAGCCCGGAGAAAACTCCAGCCTTGCTTGCGCGCTTCCAGAAGAGTCCCAGGACAATTCCAGGGAAGAACTGGGACACGCCGGCATAGCCGATCAGCAACAGCGCGACAATGGTTCGGCCGCTGGTGAGCGTGAAGAACAGCGCCACACCCATCAACGTCACGGACGCCCATTTGGCCAGCCTCGCCACGCTGCCGTCGCTCATGGATGGCGCAAGGACAGGCCGGTAGAAATTCTTGGCGAACAGCGTGGCAGCCGTCAGAATCAGAATGGCGGAAGGCACCATGGCTGTCAGCGCTCCAGCCCCGCCCACGATCCCCAGGAACCACGGCGGGAATGTTTTCTGCACCACAGTAAGCAGTGACAGGTCACCATCCTTAAGCCCGGGAACAATCAGCACGGCGGCAAAGCCTGCAAAAAAGATGAACGGCAATGTCAGCGTGTAGAGTGGCATCACAATGGCATTACGCCGCAGCGTGTCGGCACTTTTTGCGGTGAAGCAACTGCCGATCAGATGCGGCCACATGTAGGCGCCGAGTCCGGTCAGCAGGACGGTGGAGATGAACCATGCATGTCCCATGTTCTTTGTGGCGCCGGGCATGGTGAGGTGCGCGGGATGAGCGTGAGCAAGCGCCCGGAACATAGGGCCGATCCCACCAAACCAGTAGTATGGAACAGCGATGCCGATCACAACCGCAGCGCCAAGCAGCAGCAGGTCCTTCAGAATGCTCACCCGCGCCACGCCCAGGACACCGCTGGTAAAAACAAATCCGGCCACCAGCACCCCCGCAATCATCATGGCCGCTGTTCGATTGAGTTGGCCGAAGCTGGCCACTTCCACAATGATGCCCATCCCCTTCAGTTGCAGTTGCAGATAGGGAACAATGAACACGACACCGATCACGGCCACCAGTCCCGCCAGCGGTTTGCTGCCGTAGCGCTTCTCGAAAAAGTCCGATTGCGTCTGCAGACCGCGGGCACGGCCGACTTCCCACAGGGGAGGAAGAATGAAGAAGCCCATAACGTAGGCGAGCGAAATGTAGGCGAGGATGTAGAGCGCCGGACCGCCGCGCGAGTAGGCCCAGCCGCTGGCACCAAGAAACGAGAAGGTGGTATAGGCCTCTCCCGCCATCAGCAGCCAGACCAGCACCAGGCCAAAACCCCGGCCGGCCACCGTCCACTGCTCCAAGTCCATCGTCTTGCTGGCACCCGCGCGAAAGCCAATCAACGAGCCAATTCCTACAATGGCAAGAATGATGACAAGTGCGATGACGGTTGGGCTCATCGCGCCCCGCTATGCGATCCGGCGGAATGCCGGGAATCGGCCCGCTTCTCAAAGTGGTAGGCGCCCCAAAGGCAGAGCGGCGTCAATAGTGTCCACAGGATCAGCCAGAAGAAGTTAAAGGGAAGGCCCAGCACAAAAGGGTGGACGCGGTCCCAGAATGCGACCGTGAAACACACGCCCACAAATGGAATCAGGCCCAGCAACACAGCAGGCAACGTTGGCTTTCGCGCCATGACGGGTCCTCCCGTAGGGCGGGCAACACCGGTCACTTTGCCGTCCCCCACTCACTCTGTAAATTTGAGCTTTCAGCGCTCCCCAGCGCTCGAAGGATTATACGACACGAACAATAGGATTAAATGAGATTATGGGGTTGGCGACACCCCAGTCCGCAGCGGTCCCCCGAAATCGTCAGACCTTCAAATCCGCCGTGGGCAGAAACTTTGGTGGCTTGCGGAACTTTGTGGCCTGCTCGAAGGCGTAGGCCAGCTTGATCAGCGTGGGCTCGCTCCAGGCGCGGCCGAAGAAGGAGATGCCGACGGGCAGCCCGAAGACGTAACCGGCGGGCACGGTCACGTGGGGATAGCCGGCGATGGCGGCGGGGCCGGAACTTCCGCCCGTGTCGTGATCGCCGTTCATCAGGTCGGTGGGCCAGGCAGGCGCCCCGGTGGGAGCCACCAGCGCGTCCAGCTTGTATTTTTCCATGGTGGCGTCGATGCCCTTCTCGCGCGAGAGCGTGCGGCATTTCTCCAGCGCCTTCTGGTATTCCGGGCTCGTGAGCGGCCCTTTGGCCTCGGCCTTGATAAAGATGTCCTGGCCAAAATAGGGCAACTCTTCGCGCGCGTGCTTTTCGTTGAAGGCAATAATCTCTTTCAGAGAATGCACCGGGGCTTTTGGCCCTAGCGATTCGAGATAAGCATTCAGGCCGGCCTTGAATTCGTAAAGCAGCACGGTGAATTCCCCATCGTCCAGGTGCTTGAACGTCTCGATGTTCGCTGGATCGACGATCACGGCTCCCTGGTCCTTCATGGCGGCGATGGCGGCATCGGCCAGCTTGTCGACAAATGTGTTGTAGCCGAACAGTTGCCGCACCACGCCAAGGCGTGCGCCCTTGAGGCCGCGCGCGTCCAGAAACTTTATGTAATCCGTCTGCGATTTCCCCTTGCTCGCAAGCGTCGACTTGTCATTCGGATCGACACCCGTCATGGCGCCCAGCACGGCGGCTGCGTCGGCCACGGTACGCGCCATGGGGCCGGCGGTATCCTGCGTGTGCGAAATGGGGACCACTCCATTGCGGCTGGCCAGTCCCACCGTAGGCTTGATGCCCACGACGCCGTTATTGGACGACGGGCACACAATCGATCCGTCGGTTTCCGTCCCCAGCGCCACCGGACACAGATTGCCGGAAACGGCCACTCCCGAGCCGGAACTCGATCCGCAGGGATTGCGATCGAGCGCGTAGGGATTGCGCGCCTGCCCGCCGCGCCCGCTCCATCCGCTCGACGAGTGCCGCGACCGGAAGTTGGCCCACTCGCTGAGGTTGGCCTTGCCCAGGATGATGGCTCCGGCCTTGCGAAGCTGCGCCGCCACAAACGAATCATGCAGTGGAATCGAGCCCTCCAGAGCATAGGAGCCCGCCGTGGTGGTCATGCGGTCGGCCGTTCCGATGTTGTCCTTTACCAGCACGGGAATGCCGTGCAGCGGCCCACGGGGGCCTTTGGCCTTGCGCTCGCGGTCAAGCTGGCGGGCGACGGAAAGCGCGTCCGGGTTGACCTCGATCACGGAATGGAGCGACGGCCCGCGGCGGTCGAGTTCCTCGATCCGGGCCAGGTACTTTTCCGTGATGGAGTGCGAGGTCATCCTGCCGAATTTCATCGCGTCCTGGAGCGCGGTGATGGTGGTCTCATCCAGCTCAAACGGCCGGATGCCCTGTTCTGCTGGACTGGGTGCTTCCGACTTGCAGTTGGAAAACGGCACCGCCATTGCGGCTGTGCCACCGGCAACGCCGAGCTTCAAAAAACCTCTGCGGTCAATTTGACATTTGCCTGAGTTCGTTGTTTTTTTCGGGTTCACGGTTGTTGTGTCCTTTGAATGAATTCCTTGCGTCCGCCCATCATACTCCAACTCTCGAATGCCGGGAGGCGCTTGCTCTTCAAAATGGAATCTGCGATGATCTTGTGTTCAGCTTTGAATCAACCCAATTTTCTGGAGGCCTCATGCCAGTCGATCCGCAAATATCCAGCCGCGTCATTTTGGAAGGGCGCGATCGCGCGGGTGCGCGTTCCATGCTGAAAGCCATCGGCTTTACCGACGAAGACCTCGCCCGGCCCATCGTGGGCGTTGCCAACACCTGGATTGAAACCATGCCCTGCAACTATCACCTGCGGCGCCTGGCCGCCAAGGTGAAGGAGGGCATCCGCGCGGCGGGCGGTACTCCCATGGAGTTCAACACCATTGCTATTTCCGACGGCGTTACCATGGGAACCGAGGGCATGAAGGCGTCGCTCGTCAGCCGCGAGGTGATCGCCGATTCCATCGAGTTGGTGGGTCGCGGCCACATGTTTGACGCCATGTTCGCCTTGGTGGGCTGCGACAAAACGATTCCCGCCGGCGCCATGGCGCTGCTGCGGCTGAACGTGCCCAGCGTGCTTCTCTACGGAGGCTCAATCGCCGCGGGCCAGTTCCAGGATCACGACGTCACCATCCAGGACGTTTATGAGGCGATCGGCGCAAATGCAGCCGGCAAAATGTCTGACACGGACCTGCAGCAGCTTGAAAACGTGGCCTGCCCGGCGGCGGGCGCCTGCGGCGGCCAGTTCACCGCCAACACCATGTCCACGGTGATGGAATTCATCGGCCTCTCGCCCATGGGACTCAACGGCATTCCGGCCATGGTCCCCGCCAAGGATGAAGCCGCCTTCAAGGCGGGCCAGCTGGTGATGGACATCTTCAAGCGCGGCGTCCGGCCTCGCGACGTGCTCACGCGCAAGGCCTTTGAAAACGCCATCATCAGCGTGGCCGCCACCGGCGGTTCCACCAACTCGGTGCTGCACCTGCTGGCCATTGCGCGCGAGGCAGGGGTTGAGCTTTCGATCGACGACTTTGACGCCATCAGTGCACGAACTCCCCTGATTGCCGACCTGAAACCCGCGGGCAAGTACGTGGCCGTGGATGTTTACAAGGCCGGCGGCATTCCGGTGATTGCCAAAAAACTGATCGAGGGCAAGCCGGGCCTGCTGCACGAAGACCAGCTGACGCCCAGCGGAAAGACGCTGGGCGAAGAAGCTCGCGCCGTGAAAGAAACGCCCGGCCAGGACGTGATCCGTTCGGTTGCCAACGCCAAGAAAGCAACCGGTGGGCTGGTGATCCTGAAAGGCAACCTGGCGCCGGATGGCTGCGTGGTCAAAATTTCCGGCCACGAACCGCTCAAGCATCGTGGCCCGGCGCGTGTGTTCAACAGCGAAGAGGAATCCATGAAGGCCGTCACCAGCAAGAGCATCAAGGCGGGTGAAGTGGTGGTGATCCGCTACGAGGGGCCGAGCGGCGGCCCCGGCATGCGCGAGATGCTGGGCGTGACGGCGGCGCTGGTAGGCGAGGGGCTGGGAGAATCCGTGGCACTGCTGACCGACGGCCGCTTCAGCGGCGCGACCCGCGGTCTGATGGTGGGCCACGTGGCGCCTGAAGCCGCTCGTGGCGGCCCGATTGCCGCCTTGAAAGACGGCGACATCGTGGTGTTTGACGTCAACGCGCGGAGGCTGGACGTGGAACTCTCCGATGAAGAAATCGCAAAGCGCCTGGAAAGCTGGAAGAAGCCCGAGCCGCGTTACAAGTGGGGCGTTTTTGCCAAATACGCCTCGCTGGTCTCTTCCGCCGCGGAAGGCGCCGTTACGCAGGCCAAGTTCTAGCGTCGTCCGCCAGTCATACTGGCGCCTGTAGCGCCGCCATTCAGGGCGGCAAGTGCCGCGCTGAAGCCCGGCGCTGCAGGGGGAAGCCGATGCAGGGAATCAACCTTGAATTCAAGGCCCGGATGCGCGATGAAAAGCGGGTCCGGGCCGCTCTCAAAAGTCTGTGCCCGCGCGTGGCGGGAACCGACTACCAGATTGACACCTACTTCAACACACCCACCGGAAGGCTGAAGCTTCGCCAGGGAAACATTGAAAACGCTTTGATTTTCTACCAGAGGCAGAACACGGCCCGGGTGCGGACCTCAAAAGTACTCCTCTGCGAATTCCCTGATCCTGCACAGATCCGGACGCTCAAAGAGGTGCTGGCCTCGGCACTGGGGGTTGCCGCCGTCGTCGACAAGGTTCGCGAAATCTACTTTGTGGACAACATCAAGATTCACCTGGATCGTGTTCGGGGGCTTGGCAAATTCCTGGAAGTCGAAGCCTTTGTCAAGAAAGGAAACCTGCGCCACGGGCGCAAGCAGGCAGAGCAAATGAAAGAAATGTTTGGAGTTCTTCCCGATGACATCCTCTCCCACTCCTACTCAGACCTGATTCTTGAACGTCGCGGCAAGCGGCCACCAGCGCGGCGACGACCTCGTATTCTGCCTATAGCTTGATGGCCGCCGGGGATTGTGCCACAATGGGTTCAGCGGGAGTATGAGGAAAAGGGTGGCTCAACTGATTCGAATTGATACCTTAACGCAAGTGCTATTCATAGCGCAGGAGAAGAAGTGTACTCCGATCTTAAAACACTGATCGATCTCCAACATGTAGATCAGCAAATCGCCGATCTTTCATCCCAAATTGATACCTTCCCCAGCAATATCCAGGCCATAGAAAAACAACTGAGTGATTTTATCCACGCGCACGAGGAGCGCCAGCAGCATCTGAGCGCCAACCAGAAAGAGCGCCGTGATATGGAAGGCGAAATCCAGATGATTCGCCAGAAAATTTCCAAGCACAAGGACCAGCTTTACCTGGTAAAGACCAATGAGCAGTACCGGGCCATGCTGAAGGAAATCGAGGGCGAGGAAGCCAGAATCCGGGGCATTGAAGACCGCATCCTGGAAAAGATGATCGAATCCGAGGAACTCCAGAAGCTGGTGACGGAGGCCGAGGGCCGTCTGGAGTCTGAAAAACAGCGCGTGGCGCAGGAAAAAGCCGATCTCGAAGCGGCCGCCAGGGCCGCCACCGATGAACGCGACCACTCGGTCAGTGACCGCCAGGAGCTTGCGGCAAAGCTCGGCGACGGTATTCTGAGCCATTACGAGTTTGTCCGCAAGGGCCGGGGCGGCCTGGCTCTGGCGGAAGTCCGCGGGGGAAAGTGCATGGGGTGCAACGTCATGCTGCGCCCGCAGCTTTACTACGACGTCCGCGCGGGCGAAGGCCTTTACGAATGTGAAAACTGCGCTCGCATCCTCTACTCCAGTGAACGCCTGAGCCCCACGCCGGAGGCAGAGGGAAACGGCCAGCCGGCAGTGGCGCCAAATTAGATTCCATCCCTGGCCGGGTAAGCCCCGACAGGAATTAACTCGCATTGCGCTTCTTCGCCATTTGGCATCCCGGCGCTAAAAACTCCTGACCCATGCCCAATCCATCATCCGAAGACAAACAAATCATCGCCCACATTGACGGCGGTTCACGCGGCAATCCCGGTCCCGCGGCCTACGCCGTGGTGGTCAGTGCAGAGGACGGAACCCGTCTGGATTCGCTTTCCAGATACCTGGGACATGCCACCAACAACGTGGCGGAATACGAGGGACTGCTGGCCGCGCTCGACTACGCGCTGGAGCACAACCACCGGCGGCTGAAAATCATTACGGATTCGGAACTGATGGCGCGCCAGATTAACGGCCGGTACAAGGTCAAGAATCCCAGTCTCAAGGTGTTGTACGACCGAGCGCGGACGTTGATCGCGCAGTTCGACGCGTTTCGCATTGAACACGTCCGGCGCGAACACAACCGCGAAGCAGATCGACTGGCAAACGAAACCATGGACGCTGCTTCAAAGCACAAGAAACCGCCACAGGCGCCTCCCGCCGAACCCCAATCTCTCCGCGCAACAGCCACCTACCACCAGGGTGTGCTGGAACTGGACGGCTCCCTTCCACTTGGCGAAGGCGAACAGGTCAACCTGAAAATCGAGCGCAAGAAGTAGCGGCCCATTTGCCTGCAAACCTCCCGCCGAATAATTCTTTACAAGATAAACCGGGCCAATTAAACTGCCGCAGATTAGGACGTTATAACCAACGACAATCAGGTTCTCAGCACTTTTTCATCATTAGGACGGGGGTATAGCTGTGAAATTCAAAAGCGTTCAGTAGTATTTCATTTTAACGTTAGTTCAGGCCGTTCTGGCCATCAATTGCGGCCAGAATCAGGCGGTCAACATCGTGCCGGTTAACGACCCGAACGCGGTTTCCGTATCCATTTCTCCAGACACGACCACTGTGATGGCCGGTC
>Ga0315535_1000383_pt1 | contig 31275 bp, 32 predicted proteins | sample SalMarSW160220MG_2_FD_203092 | JGI IMG/M metagenome (GOLD analysis project Ga0315535, IMG submission 203092) | Salt marsh sediment microbial communities from the Plum Island Ecosystem LTER, Massachusetts, United States - Salt Marsh Sediment SW1602-20 ... | reverse complement strand
TCGCTTGCCCACGGGGAGGTATGGAGGGAGATCGAACGGTGGACTCCGTCGCTGACGTCGGATCCATTCCCTCCACCAACCACCTGAGCCTACGCAGCGAGACAGGTATCATGACAGGGAGACCATGCCACTCGACGAACGAGAACAGCGGATCCTCCAGGAGATCGAGAAGGGCCTGTACGCCCAGGATCCGTCACTCGCGCGCAAGGTCGGGCGCCTGAACAAGGTTGCGTCTCGCCGGAGCATCATCACCGCCGTTGCGTTCGTCATCGGCCTGGCGGTGACGATCGGAACGTTCGCGTTCAACCCGTGGCTCGCGCTAGGCGGATTCGTCGTGATGGTGCTCGCCGGGAGCGCGTTTGTTCGAGCTCGACGAGCCGTTGGACCCTCCAGAAACGCTGATTGGATGGGACGTTTTCGCGATGGCGGTTCGAATCGTCAGTGATCGGTTCGGCACGCTAGAGTGAAGCTCCCGGCGAGCGGGCCGGAGTGGTTGAGGCGGCGGCTGTGAAGGCCGCTATTACATCGGGAGCAGCTTCGTGGATGGATTCACGGCCCAACAAGCATGCAACCTGACTGGTTGCACACCACACCAGTTGCGGTATTGGGATCGTGTTTCCCTCCTCCAACCATCCATTCAGACAACGGGTGGCCGACCGGGTGTTCGGCGTCTGTACTCCTTCAGGGACCTGGTCGCGCTACGGGTCATCAGAAGTCTGCTGGACAACGGCATGTCGGTTCAGCGTGTTCGACGGGCATGGGACTACCTACGGCGGAACGGAGCAATGGACCGCCATCTGGCCGAGGTCAAGCTGGTCACCGACGGTCAGAGCATCTTCTCCATCGCAGAGGACGAGGCGCAACTCCTCGACGCGTTGCGAGGAGGCCAGCTTGCCTTCTTCGTTGCGATCGACACGATCACCCGTGAAGTCCACGAGGATGTGACCAAGTTCGAGCTGGATCGCGAACGTTTCCTCGAGATGATCCGGCGGAGCGAAGAAGGTGTGGTGGAGGAAGCCACCGGATCCTGACCGCTACCTGCGAATCAACGATCGCAAGCCCATTCGTGCCCTCATCCGGTTCCCGACTGGATGGACTGTCCTCAGGTAGGACTCCGTTTCGATGAACGATCGGGTCGCGTCGGCGACAATCGTCCCGTCGAGGTGATCGGATCGACCAAATCGTTCCTGTGTCACCCCGACGGCCAGAGGAACCATCGATCTATGGACAGACTCGGCCACTTCGAGTGGCGTTGCTGCCGGCGATGGCCCTCTCTTGAGATCGTCGAGGTTGTCGATCAGCTCATCCCAGACGGCCGAGATGTATCCGCGCTTGAGACGTGCGATCCGGCCACGTCGCCGGACCGTTTTGATCAGCAGCGGTGAGAAGAGGATCAGGAGCAGCGCGAGGAGGACGATGCGGGTCGGGGTGAAGAAGGGGCCTCGTATCGTCGGCCCGTCACCTTCCGAGCCGAGTGGCACGTCAGGACGCTCGCCAAAATCGGGATTGAACTCCGGGCTGGCGGTCGCGCCGTCTGACGGCGAGGTGGTGTCGGTCTGGTCGGGTGGTGGTGGGATGTACTGGCGTGCGTCGAATCCGACCAGACCAACACTGGAGCCCCCGGTTCCACCTCCGCCAGGTGTCGGATCGAACCTGATCCACCCCTGATTGTTCATCCACAGTTCCACCCATGCGTGGGCGTTGCGATCCCGCACGATGATCGTTCCGTCGGGTTGCACCTGACCGGGCCCGAAGCCGGTCACGACACGCGACGGGATGTTGATGGTCCTGGCCATCACCGCCATCGCGGTGGCGAACTGCTCGCAGTAGCCGGTTCGGTAGGAGGGAGTGTCGATAGCGAAGAGCCAGTCGGCGAGGTCGGTCGCACTGTGACCCGGATCGATGTCGGTCGAATAGGTGAAGTTTTTCGGGTCACGGAACCAGGCTTCGAGAAGGAGTGCTTTCTCGAACGTGCTGGTGCCGTCGGCGGTCAGCTCTCGGGCTTTCGTCTGGATAATCGGATCCAGCTTGGGGAGTTCGAGATCGTCCGAGAGCGACGCAGGGCGTCTGATCGCCGGAGTGGGCACCGCGTGACCATCGAAGACGCCCTTGTCGGCGGCCTCTTGGAAAACGGGGGTCAGTGTTCCGCCCGTGCTCGCCAGCGCGTCGACGTCGGGAGTCGGCACGAGCGCTGCCTCCTGGTAGGTGAGATTCTCGAACGAGAAGAGGTTGAACTGCACGGAACCGTCGGTTCGCACGCCGTAGCTGTCGTTGAAGATCGCCAGATCCGATCCCAGCCAGGTGGGGGAGTAGAGGACCGGAAGGAAGTTCTGCTTGAGGCCGGCAATCCGTACGGACGCGGACACCGGTGTGGTCGGTCCGAAGAACGCCATCTCCGGGTCTTCCCACGTGTCTGCGTCCGGGCTCTTGACGTCCCTCGCTCTTGGTATCCAGTTCTGACCGTCGTACTCCTCCAGCGTGATGAGCTCCCAGTACAGGGTCGAAGGATCGACATCGCCTTCGACTTGAGCCGTGAACACAGGTGTGTCGGTCGGAGACAGGAGGTCCTGACGAATGCTCGTGAACAGGTTGTATGAGACGCCGATGAGTACTCCGCCTCCCAGACCGGTGTGGCTTCGCCAATCGACGAGGCCACTTGCGGGGATCGCCTTCGCGACGACGTGCACGCCACCGAACGCGAGCACGATCGATGAGGCCATGAACAGAGCCGGGTAGACGAAGGGCGAACGGGTCTCCCGGGAGGAACGCATTCGGAGTGTCGAGTCGAGCTGCCTATCGCGAGCGATCGCCCACAGCACGAGCGCTATCACGATCAGGAACGCCACCGTCCACAGTGTCTCGGCGCCGTTCTGATCGATGACGGCGAGCTGGAGATAGAAGAGAAGTGGCGGGAGGAGGGCGACAACAGGATGGTGTGTCCGAATGCCCCACGCGATGAGTGCCGCGAGGACCCAGAAGACGGCCGTCAGAATGATGACGAGCCCGGCAACAGGGAGGACAGGGGCAACGCCGAAGCGAATGATGTCGATCCCTAGTCCGAGTTCGGATCGAAACTCATCGAGCGAACGGGCGGTAGGGAGGACGCCGGCGACCAGCGTGTTCGGGACGACGATTCTGAGTGTGACGACGAACAGCGCCGCGAGGTTGGCGAACAGCATCGACCAGCGGTTCCGCATCGCCCATGTGATGGTCGCCCCCATGATCGCCCCTGCGACGACCGCCACCTGCCAAGGCGCACCCTCGACGGTAGGTGCGAGGAGTCGCCCGAGCCGGGTCAGAGCGAGCGCAAGGCCGGCGCCGCCGGCTAGCCAACTCCAGCGGTTGCCCACTGCATACCTCTCATCCACGCTTGTGCCCATTCCTCCCCCGGGCGGACCGACACGATGGTGGCTCCGCCGTGGCCGAAGCCTCCGGGAACCGGTCTCTGACTGACGGTGAGAAGCACCACCGCGCCGGCATGGTGGGTCAGGTGCTGTATGACCGAGCCGACCTGTGCATCGGGCGCTCCGGTCACGATGACGAGCGTCCCTCCTAGGCCCTTCACCCGAAGACGGCCGGCAGCGGTCCCGAAGTCGAAGCTCCGGAGCGGTTGGAGCACCGCGAGCGCACGCATCGCCGCCTGGTAGGGGTTCTCCTCGAGTCCCGTCAGCTCACCGCCCGCCCAAAGGTTCGCTCCAAGACCCGCACTGAAGAGGTGGTGAACCGTCGAGGCAGCTCCCCGTATCGCCGTCTCGAAAGCTTCGGGGTTGTCGTACGAGGAGGCTCTAGGATCGACCACGACGAGCGCACGCGGTTCCCACGGAGCCTCGAACTGGCGGATCATCAGCTTGTCCCTGCGGGCGGTCGTCGGCCAGTGCACCCGGCGGAGATCGTCACCCGTCTGGTGCTCACGCAGACTGAAAAAGTCCTCGCCTCCTCGCCGAACCGACTCGGCTCGTGTGGCCTGGAGCGACGGGTCCGCTCCCCGAAGATTCGGCAGGCCTGTGAGCCGCTCGACTCGCGGGTAGACGACGAGCCGGTCGACCGCGCCGACAGGTCCGCCGACCCTGATGAACCCGAAGGGATCGGTCTTCGACACGATCGTTGGGCCCACCTCGTGGATGCCTCTCGTGTGACAGCTCACGTCGTACACCCCGGAGTAGACGGTCCCTGGAGTCAGCGAGGGGATGTGGAAGCGCGCGCTCCCGAGCTGCTTGATCTCGTCTTCGATGACGACGTATCTGACGTTCTTCGACTCAGTCCTCGTGACCAACTCGACAGTGACCGAGTCTCCTTCACTCACCAGTGCGGGATGGAGACGCCGGGCAACGGTGACCCCCGTGATGCTCCGTCTGACCGTCAACCATCCCACCACCACGGAGGCAACGAGCAGAAGTGCAAGAGCAACGAGCTCGACGTCGCCCAGAATCGCCCACAACACCAAGAGCGCCAGTGCCGCCCCTAGCGCGGCCCATCCCCACTCGGTGATCTTCACCCGGCCCTACCTCCAGGTATTCGAACGTGCTGGAGCACGCTGTCGATGACTTCTCCGACGGTCGAGCCCCTCATGAGGGCCTCGGGACGGAGGATCATCCTGTGCTCGAGCACCGGCCTCGCGATCGCCTTGATGTCATCGGGCGTCGCGAAGTCTCGGCGGTGCATCGCCGCCCTGACCCTGGCCACCCGCTGGAGGTGGAGTGCTGCTCGAGGCGACGCTCCGAGCAGCAGTTCGCTGTGACGCCTCGTCGCTTCGACAACGTCGACGATGTAGGCCTGCAACGAGTTCGCAACATGGATGTTGCGGGCAATGTCGGACAGCTCGAGCACGTCGTCGGACGTTGCGACAGCGCCTAGATCATCGAAACTCGAGTGCCTCCCATGTGTCTCCAGCATCTCCATCTCTTTGCCGTGTACCGGGTAGCCGACCACGAGGCGCATCATGAATCGGTCGAGCTGGGACTCGGGGAGCGGATAGGTACCTTCATGTTCCAACGGGTTCTGCGTCGCGATCACTATGAAGGGAGGCGGAAGTGCACGGGTCACACCGTCGACGGTCACCTGGAGTTCCTCCATCGCCTCGAGCAGCGCTGCCTGAGTCTTGGGTCCGGCCCTGTTGATTTCGTCGCCCAAGATGATGTTGGCGAAAATCGCGCCGGGCTTGAACTCGAATTCCGACGCGGCACGGTCCCAGATCGAGACCCCTGTGATGTCTGAGGGCAGGAGATCCGGGGTGAACTGCACACGGTTGAAACGGCAGTCCAGAGATCGCGCGAGCGACTTGGCCAGTAGGGTCTTGCCGACGCCTGGCACATCCTCGATGAGCACGTGACCTTCGGCCATCAGCGACATGACCACCAGCTCGATGACTTCCCGCTTCCCCTGGACGACCCTCTCGACGTTCGAGACGATGGCCTCGAAAAGGTCTGCGAAGTGGTCAATACGGACCGGAATCGTGGCTGTCAAGAACACCTCCTGCTGGGGGAGGTTATCAGCGGAGGGAAGATCCGTGCCAAGCCCCACTGTCGAACACGTGGATGCCGGGGGGACGAAGGGGTATGATCGGTCGCGACTCTGGGGAACTGAGGAGGCATGTGGGCAGGGTGACGTGGGCCGTTGCCCGAAGACCTGACTTGTGGACGCACGCCGTTCGCGCTCTGTTCGCGTTCGCCCGGCGTGGATGGTGGCGTCGCTTTCCGTTCCTGCCGTTCCCTGATCGCGGATACATGGCGTTTCGCCAATTCACGGCGTACGGATCGACCGATCATCCACTCGTTCCGTCCGACGTCGTTGCGTTTCTCGAATGGCGGCGAACGGTGATGTCATGAGTCTCGAACGAACGATCAACGAGATCCCCGGTGTCATGTCCGCCAGCGTTGAGCGGAACGGATCGGTCATCGTCGGTGTGCGGGTCGAGATGGAGGAAGGCGCCGACGAGCAGGCGGTCGGGGCGATGGTGAGCGAAATGCTGGAGGAGCACGGATATCGGTCGCGAGTCGCGCCCGAGAAGGTGCGTGTCGAACCGGAAACGCCCCCGATGCCGCCCATCTCCGCGAGGTCGGACACCCATGCCGATGAGGGGACCCCCGAAGGGGCGGATGTTCCGTCTCCGGCGTCCTGGAACCGGACGCTGCGGTCGGTAGCGGTGGATGAGGACATCGCCGGAGCGTCGGTGACTGTGACGGACTCCGGTGGTGCTGTCGCTACGAGGCCTGGGGGGATGACTTGGCCTGGACGCCAGATGGCCATCGCCGCTGCCGTCGCCGATCTGCTCGGCCATGGAGATCCCCCGCCGCGCGTGGTCGAGGTCGTGGAGCGAGACGTGGGGGTGATACTCGTTGTCCTCGAAGATCGCATGGGAGCCACGCGCGCAGGGGCAGCGGTCGTGCGCTCAGGGTTCGACTTCGCGTTCGCCGCGGCTGTCTGGAGCGCGCTCAGCGATTGATCAGGACGCGTGTTTGTCGACGGTGACCAATTCGATCATGACGTCGTCATCACTGGTTGGGAGTCGTTCGGGTCGCGGTGGAGCGAGTTGTTCGTCGTCGTACTGGACTCGGCGGTCGAGGACGTCTCGGATGAGCAGCCTCGCAGGGTCGAGGCGAGGTTCCGAGAGGATCTGGGCATCTTCCTCGATGGTGCTGATCACACTGACGTCTCGACTTCTCAGGTCGTGCAGGATGACCTCCTGCGTCAGCAGGTCGGGTGACAGGATGTCGAGAGAAGGAACCACTACGGCGTCTGCATGCCGGGTGCTGACGACTTCCATCAGCGCTCGAAACCCGTCACCACGCGGTTCACCACTTGGCCCGCGAACGTCCTGGCACATTGCGATCAACTGGTAGCCGTGCTCGGAAGTCCACCGCCGCACGCGTTCCGATTGCGCGTACAGAGACTCGCCCCCGGCCGGCAGCTCACGGGCATAGCCGGCAACCCTCATAGGACGAGTCTCGTTGGGGCCGAAACGGGTGTCAAGGATCAGGCGGTAGTCGCGCAAACGGGCTGGCTCAGGTACGTAGCAGGAGGACGGGGCACGCTGCTCGGCGCGCGAGGCGCGTGCTGGTAGATCCCAGGAGCCCCTCGAACATGCCGAGCCCGCGAGACCCGACACACAAGAGATCGACAGCCAATTCCTCGACCGCCTGCAGGATGGGCCGTGTCGGATCCGGGCCTTCGAGAGCGATGGCCTCGACCGTGAGCCCTTTGGCGGCCAGCGCATCCACGAGGGGACGAGTGCGATCCTCCTTCTGGTCCTGGATGAAGGCATCGATCAGCGCATCATCACCTGGCCAGCCGGGAGAAACCGTCGTCGCGTGCGTCGACGAGACGTACTCATTGTCGGTGTCCGCGCCCTGGATGATCTCACGACGTTCGTAGAAGGCGCGAAGATCCGAGAGGAGCGATCGGGGGATTTCCACGATGGTGAGGACCGTGATTCGGTCTCCGGGCTGGGCGAGGTGTCCAACGGTCTCCGACGTTGCGGTCGGATCGAGACTGCCGTCGGTCGTGACCATGATGTGCATGCTGACTCCGGGCGATGGGCTGGTTGAGAGCCTAGAGGACGGCGGCCACCCCTGCTTCGTGCCACAGACGTGGCCGCGTTCTCGAGGCTGGTGACTGTTCGCTGCTCGCGAAGCGAGCCTTGCTTTCGGCTGCTTCGTCTGCCCGCGCAGTAGGGGAGGGTTTCTCGTTTTGGGGGTTTCGGTCGCGCTCTGGCGGTGAGCTGTTGGCTGTCGGCTGTTCGCTGCTAGCGAAGCGAGCCGGGTGGGCCCCCAGCCCCTTTTTGGGGATGTTGGTGAAGGAAGTGGGCTGAATGAGTTGACATGTGGCGCGGAATGGGTCATAGTGGCGCGCAGTGGAGGACCGTAGATGCAATTGTCGGAGACTGGGCCGTGTTCCTCGGTGAATACCGGCACACCCTCGACCCGAAGGGGAGAGTCGTGTTGCCCTCGGATTTCAGGCCCGAGCTCGCCGAGGGTTGTGTCATCACCAAGGGACAGGAGCGATGCCTCTACGTCTACCCCCTCGCCCGATGGGCGCAGGAGGTGGAGGAAATGAATCTCCTGTCCCGCAAGGACGAGAACGTCCGCTTCTACCGACGTGCGGTCTACTCGGGAGCGAGGCAACAGTTGCTGGATGCTCAGGGTCGTGTGATGGTGCCCGAGCAGCTCAGAGCATACGCGGGCCTCGAACGCGACGTCGTGGTGATCGGTGTGGCGGACATGATTGAAATCTGGGATCAGGAGTCGTGGGACGAGTTCTCGAAGAGCGCCGACGAGTACTACGCATCGATAAAGGAGGGATTCACGGAAGAGAGGGCGTAGACGCGTCTGGTGTATTGCCAGCCCCCCGGAACCATGAGGAAAGCCCCTTACTCCGCCCGCTTCCCATTGGTGCCAGCGCCCGGGGGGCTGGCAATGGATCAGACACCGGATACATACCACAACCCAGTGATGGTGGACGAGGTGGTTGACCTGTTCCGTCCCGTACCCGACGGGGTCATCGTCGACGCCACCTACGGCGGCGGTGGCCACAGCCGGGCGCTCTCCAGCGAGCTGGGGCGCAACCTCATCGCCTTGGATCGTGATGCCGACGTGCACGGAGAAGCCGTTCATCACCGGAATTTCCGGTATCTGGACTCGGTACTCGAAGAAGTCGATGTACGCGAGGTTGCCGGAGTGCTGTTCGACCTCGGTGTTTCCTCGCATCAGCTCGATGAAGCTGACCGGGGTTTCTCCTACCGCCTGACAGGTCCTCTCGATATGCGCATGGGACCGGACGCCTCCGTTGCAGCCGGAACCATCGTCAACGAGTGGGACGAAGCTGTTCTTGCTCGGGTGTTGCGCAGGTACGGCGAAGAACGTTTCGCCGAACGCATCGCGAAGGCCATCGTGCGCGCCCGACCGATCCAAGACACCCTCCACCTGGCAAACGTGGTGAAGGAGGCCGTGCCTGCTGCGACTCGCCGCACGGGTGGCCATCCGGCAAGAAGGGCGTTCCAAGCGCTCCGCATCGCCGTCAACGAGGAACTGGAAGCGTTGGAGATCGGGCTCGATGCGGCGATCGATGCCCTCGTTCCGGGAGGGCGGTGCGTGGTGATCTCGTACCACTCTCTCGAGGATCGCATCGTCAAGCAACGATTCGCGAAAGGAGCGGCAGGTTGTGTATGCCCACCAGACCTGCCGGTATGTGGTTGTGGCAGAACGGCCGAACTCCGGCTTCTCACCAGGAAACCCGTCACGCCCTCTGAGGACGAGGTGGCCGGCAACCCGAGAGCGCGGAGCGCCAAGCTGCGGGCGGCCGAGAAGGTGGCGGCGTGACTGCCCGCCCGGTGCCCGTCCAGGGCAGTCGCCGGCTCAGGGTGATTCGCGGCGGCCAACACCTGCGTCCGACGCTCGGAACATGGCTGGTCTTCACGGCCGTCGCGATCACGCTCTTCTTTGCATTGATCCTTTCGAGAGTTGCGCTGGACAAGCCGGCGCTGGAGCTGAGCGACCTTCGGACGCACATCGAAGCTGAGCAGGCGCGCTACCAGCAGCTCCGCCTCGAGGTCGCTGAGCTGCAGTCGCCCGATCGGATCATGTCGAGGGCGGACGAACTGGGGTTGGTGTACCCGGACAGTCTCCAGATCCTCATCGCAGACGGTGTAGGAGACGGGACCCCCGCCGAAGGCGACCGCTTCGCCGACGTGAAGTCGATTCTCACGGCAGCGCCATGACGGGGAGCCGACGTCTTGCGGGTCGTTCCGTGGTCGCTCGGCCACGGGGTTAGCCCGTGGCGGGGCGGGGGAAGGGCCGCCGCCCTGGGCGTGCACGTCTGATCGTCGTCGCCTCGATCGTTTTTCTCTCGTGGATAGGGGTTGGATTCAGGCTGTTTCAACTCCAGATCGTGCAAGCCGCGGATCTCAAGCAGCTCGGTATGGATCAGAGGATGAAGGTCGAGACCCTGGCAGCCGAGCGCGGGACCATCTACGACCGAGACGGACGGGAACTGGCGATCAGCGTGGAGGGCAAGACGATCGGTGCGGACACCACCCGTATCCAGGACCCCGTATCGACCGCTCATCTGCTGTCCCTCACGCTCGGTCTCGATGAGAAGGAGGTTCTCGCAACGCTGCAGTCGGATCGTCGCTGGGTGACCATCGCCCGGCAACTCGACCTCGACACGGCCGCGATGGCAGAAGATCTCTCGATACCCGGCATCTACTCGTACCCTGAAGCGATGCGCGTGTATCCGGAAGGCACGCTTGCTGCACAGGTCCTCGGGTTCGTCGATCCCGACGGCAATGGGCTCGAGGGTCTCGAGTTTCGCTATAACACCCAGTTGGCAGGGACGCCAGGCGAGGTACGATTCGAGACAGATCGCGAAGGCAATATCATTCCCCAGGGGCTGTACGACCTGACCCCCGCAACTCCAGGCAGTGACTTGGTCACCACGATCGACCGGGACATTCAGTACATCGCCGAGCAGCAGTGCCAGGCGACGCTGCAACGTAGCGAGGCCGCGCGGTGCACTGCGGTCGTACTGGATCCGAGCACCGGCGAGATCCTCGCGATGGCATCGGTGCCCGGGTTCGACCCCAACAACCGGAGCGCATCGACGGAAGACGACTGGACGAACTGGGCGGTGCTCGGTGCCTACGAACCGGGCAGCACCGAGAAACTGATCACGATCGCCGCCGCGCTGGAGGAGAGCATTGTCACCGCGGGAACGACGTTCTCGGTTCCGGACACGATCGAGGTGGTGAAGGGCGCCTGCGAGGGCCGTGTCACTGCGACCGGGGCCGAGATCAATGGCTGCTACCACGACGCAGAGTCGCATCCCACCGAACCCCTCACCGTCAGGGACATCGTCACCAGATCTTCGAACGTTGGGACGATCAAAGTCGGCCAGAAGCTAGGTATCGACCTCCTCTCGCAGTACATCCACGCGTTCGGTTTGGGCGAGAAGACCGGCGCGGACGTTCCCGGCGAGTCCCCCGGGAACCTGAATCTGGACCCGACCTGTCCAACATGCCTTGCCTCCGCCTCGATCGGCTACGCGGTCGCCGTGACACCGCTCCAGATGGTCGCGGCCTACGGTGCCGTCGCGAACGACGGCATCTGGGTACAGCCGCATCTCGTCGATGAGGTCGTCGACGGTTCCGGCATTCATCGACCGGCCAGTCCCGAGACACGACGCGTCATCTCGCAGAACACCGCAGCGACGATGCGAGCGCTGTTGAGGAGTGTCATCGAGAGCGGCGAAGGGACCGGCAACGGCGCGCAGGTGAACGGGTACACGGCTGCGGGCAAGACCGGCACCGCACGCAAGTTCGTTCCCGAAGAAGCAAAGTACTCGAATGACTACGTGGTGAGTTTCATGGGGATGGCGCCCGCCATCAATCCGAGGATCGTCGTCGGCGTGGTCGTCGACTCCCCGAAGGTCGGTGAGAGCGGCGGTAGGGTCGCTGCCCCGGCCTTCGCGGCCATAGCCGAAGATACGTTGCACCATCTCGGAGTACCGCCCGATGCCCCATGAGACCACCCTCATCGAGATCGCCGAACTCACCGGAGGCGAAGTCGTCGGAGATGGCATGGCACCGATCCTGAACGTCGAGCATGACAGCAGAAGATGTCGCAGCGGGACGTTGTTCGTGGCCATTCGCGGTTTCGAAGCGGACGGACACAGCTACATCGACAATGCGATCGCCAACGGCGCTACCGCCGTCTGCGTCGACCACCCCATCGACTCCAACGTTCCCCAACTCGTCGTCGAAGACACTCGGCTCGCGCTCGGTCCGGTATCTTCGGTGCTGTACGGGCGCCCGACGGAGCACGTGCCAGTGATAGGCGTGACCGGAACCAACGGCAAGACCACCGTCACCCACCTCCTCGAGGCAATCGGAAACGCCGCCGGCAGGAACGCCGCCGTCATCGGCACGATCGGTGCCCGTATCGCAGGCGAGCGTATCCCGTTGGAGCGGACCACCCCGGAGGCATCCGAACTCCAAGCTCTCTTTGCCGAGATGCAGGAGAGGTCGGTCGACCTGATCGCCATGGAGGTCTCCTCACACTCGTTGGCTCTCCATCGCGTAGATGGGACGCACTTCCAGGTCGTCGCATTCACGAACCTGTCGCAGGATCATCTCGACTTCCACAAGGACATGGATACCTACTTCGCTGCCAAAGCGCAGTTGTTCTCTGCGGCGAGGGCCGACAAGGCCGTCATCTTCACCGACGACCCCTACGGCGCGCGTCTCGCATCGACGATCGATGTTCCGGTGACGAAGGTGGGATTCGGTGCCGAGGCCGACATACGGGCGGAGGCGGCCATCACGTCCACGTCGCACAGTGACTTCGTCATCATCACGAACCAGGGGTCGTATCCGGTGCGCCTTGGCCTCGGAGGGACCTTCAATGTTGCCAACGCCCTCGTTGCCGCAGGATGCGCGCTCGGTGTTGGTATCGCGATCGAGCACGTCGTTGAAGGTCTCGAAGCGATCAGACCGGTACTCGGAAGATTCGAGGTGGTGAGTGGCGAGCATCCCATCTCGGTGATCGTCGACTACGCGCACACGCCGGACGGTATCCGGGCGGTGATCGAAGCCGCACGCGTGGCAACACCGGGCAGAGTGATCGTCGTGGTTGGAGCCGGTGGCGATCGCGATCAGTCCAAAAGGGCGGCGATGGGAGCAGCCGCGTCGGCAGCCGACCAGGTGATCGTCACGAGCGACAATCCGAGGTCCGAGGATCCCGCGTCGATTGCAGAGGCCGTCAGGTCAGGCATCACGAGAGGTGACCCGATCGTCGAACTCGATCGCAAGAGGGCGATATTCGAAGCGGTTCGAGTCGCGAGCGAAGGGGACGTGATCCTGGTGCTCGGCAAAGGTCACGAGACCACGCAGGCGTTCAAGGACCGAACCGTGCACTTCGATGATCGGGAGGTTGCCAGGGCGGCGTTGGAGGCACGACCGTGATCAGGTTGGGAATGGCGGCAGGGATGGCGTTTCTCGCATCCATTCTCGTCATGCCGTGGGGTATCAAGAAGCTACGTGAGCACAACATCGGGCAGTTCATTCAGGAGGAGGTCGAGGGCCACTTCCACAAGCAGGGGACCCCCACCATGGGCGGCGTCGTGATGATCGGCGCCGTGCTCGTCGCCTATCTGATCTCCCACATCCGAGTGTGGGATCTCGACCGGGTGCATCTCTCTCTGGAGCCGTTCTCGACCGAGGGAATGCTCGCCATCCTGGCATTCGTCGGCATGGGGGTCATCGGGCTCGCCGACGACTACCTGAAGGTCTCCAGGAAGCGAAGCCTCGGGCTCTCCAAGGCGGGCAAATTCGGAGGACAGCTCATGGTCGCCGCCGCATTCGCGTGGGCGGCCACCGAGGCGGGTGTCTCGACCCAGCTGTCGTTCACCCGACCCCTCAACATCGACCTCGGGGTCTTCTTCGTGGTGTTCGTCCTGTTGTGGCTTTCCGGTATGGCCAACGCCGTGAACTTCGCCGACGGGATGGACGGACTCGCTGCCGGGTCGGCGGGCCTCGTCTTCGGAGCGTTCGTACTGATCGGCTACTGGAAGTTCCGCCATCCCGAGTTCTACCCGAACGCAAACTCCGCTCTCGAGATGGCCGTGGTGTCTGCGTCGATGCTCGGGGCCACGCTCGGGTTTCTCTGGTGGAACGCCGCTCCGGCCCGGGTCTTCATGGGGGATGTCGGCTCACAAGCGCTCGGAGGGCTCATGGCGGCACTCGCCATTCTCACCAACACGGAGTTGCTGCTGCTCTTCCTGGGAGGGCTCTACGTGGCCGAGATGGTGTCGGTGATACTCCAGGTCGCCAGCTTCCGCCTGTTCGGTAGGCGAATCTTCAGGATGGCTCCGTTCCACTACCACTTCGACCTCAAAGGGTGGCCCGAAACCACTGTCGTGGTTCGGTTCTGGATCATCGCAGGGTTGTGCGCCGGTATCGCCCTCGCGATCTTCTACGGCGACTTCGTCAACAGCGGCCTGCTCGACCTACCGGGAGTCGGCAGATGAGGACACTGGTGCTCGGAGGGGCGGTGTCGGGCAGCGCGGCGGCCCGTCTTGCCGCGAGAATCGGATATCGCGTGACCGTCTACGATGCGAACCCCGCGGTCGCGCAGTCGGCACTCGCGGAGGGGTTTTCTTCGGTCGGGGGACCATGGGACCCATCGCTCCTGATGGGCATGGAACTCGTGGTGGTCAGTCCGGGGATACCCGAACGTGCAGACCCGATCACGGACGCGCTCGAGGCCGGGCTCCCCGTCTGGTCGGAACTCGAGTTCGCCTCGCGCCATGTCGACGCACCCCTCATTGCCGTCACCGGGACGAACGGCAAGACCACGGTCACCGCACTCATCGCCGACATGCTGAAGGGAAGCGGACTTCGAGCCATCGCAGCCGGGAACATCGGCCTCGCGTTGTCCGACGTCGCCGGCGGGACATGGGACGCAGTTGCGGTCGAGGCGTCGAGCTTCCAGCTTCGCTTCATCGACTCGTTTCACCCGAGGGTGGCCGTCGTGCTCAACCTCGCTCCCGACCATCTCGACTGGCATGGGAGCTTCGCAGCGTACGGAGCTGCCAAGGCGAGGGTCTTCGAGAACCAGGGCATCGGAGACGTGCTCGTCTTCGATGGTCACGACCCTGACGTCGTTCAGCTCGTGAGAGGTGCAGGCATCCGCAAGGTGGATTTCTCTGGCGGCGCCGGCCTCGACCACGGTGACGTCCGCATCCCCGAGGACGCGTTCCCGGTCGACGACGAAGCCTTCGTCGGGGACCTTCGAGCCGCGGCCGTCGCCGCCCTGGAAGCAGGGGCGACCGGCGCGGCCGTCGAGAAGACCATCCGGGACTTCCATACGGGCCCGCATCGGCGAGAACACGTCGGGACATGGGATGGCGTGCGCTGGGTGAACGACTCCAAAGCGACCAACCCGCACGCTGCGGTCGCCTCCGCAGAGAGCTATGCGTCGGTGGTGCTCATCGCCGGAGGACGCAACAAAGGGCTCGATCTCGCCCCTGTCGCAAACGTGGAAACGGTACGTCACCTCATTCTCATCGGAGAGAGCGCTCCGGAACTGGCTGCTGCTGCGGCTGCAGGGCAAACCCCCCACACGGTGGCTTCGTCGATGGAGGAGGCGGTGGCGATTGCCGACGGAATCGCGACATCGGGCGATACCGTTCTCCTCGCGCCAGGCTGTACGAGCTGGGACATGTATCCGTCCTACGCTGCGCGCGGTGACGATTTCGCAGAGCTGGTGCGAAAGCGAAAGGAGTTGGGATGACGGTCACCTCGATCACCCGTGCGAGAGCCGTACAGAGAGCCGTCGCTCACCGCCGTTCGGCGAACACTCGATTCACAGTGCTCCTGCTGGTCCCAATCGCGCTCCTCACCGTCATCGGCCTCGGCGCCATCCGCTCCGCATCATCGGTAGTGAGTCTCGAGAAGTATGGAAACGGGTGGACATACTTCAGCAAGCAGGCGGTGTGGATTGGTGTCGGCATCGTCGTCGCCGTTATCGCATCCAGGATTCCGTACAAGGTCTACAGACGAGCAGCGGTGCCGCTGCTGATCGCGTCCATCGTCGGGCTGATCGTCGTTTTGGAGATCGGTGTCGTGGGAGGCGGATCGCGCCGGTGGATCGCTGTCGGACCGGTCACCATTCAGCCTTCGGAGTTCGCGAAGTTCGCTGTCGTCGTGTTTCTGGCCTCCGTCCTCGAACGCAAGGAGCGTCTCCTCGGTGACATCTGGCACCTGCTGGTTCCCCTTGGAGCGTCGGCCGGTATCTGCGGAATCCTGATCTTGCTCGAGCCGGATCTCGGTACTGCACTTGTCGTTCTCGGGGGAGCGTTCGCCGTTGCAGCCGTGTCTGCCGCCCGTGTACGGCACCTCCTTCTGGCGGGAGTCGGCGGGACCCTCGCCGCTGCACTGCTCGCGGTCGCATCGCCCTACCGGAGGCAGCGGATCCTTGCATTTCTGGACCCATTCGCAGACAGACTCGGCAGCGGCTGGCAGGTGGTCCAGAGCTACGTCGCCCTCGGAACCGGTGGCGCTTTCGGTGTCGGTCTGGGTGCGAGCAGGGCTCGGTGGTCGTACTTGCCGAACGCTCACACCGACTTCATATTCGCCATCATCGGCGAGGAAACCGGGTTCGCCGGTGGCGTGATGGTGCTTCTGCTGTTTGCCGTCATCGGGGTGGTCGGCTATCTGATCGCGATGCGGGCGCCTGACCGCTTCGGACGGATGCTCGCCGTCGGTATCGTGTCCTGGATCTCCCTGCAGGCGCTGGTGAACCTGGGCGGTGTCGTAGGACTGCTGCCCATCACCGGCATGCCTCTCCCGTTCATGTCGGTGGGTGGCAGCTCGATGATCACCGCGTTCGGAGCGATCGGCGTTTTGATCAACGTCGCGCGCAGCGGTATCAACGGGAAGGTATGAGCTACGCGATCGCAGCAGCGGGGACCGGGGGACACGTCTACCCGGGGCTCGCAGTGGCCTCGGAGCTCGTCGGAAAGGGCGTCCCGAGGGAGGACGTTCTGTTCATTGGTGGCGACAGGCTCGAAGCGAAGGTGTACCCGGACAACGGCTTCCCATTCTGCAGTGTGAGACTCCAGAGCCTGAAGCGGAGCCTCTCGCCCGACAACCTCCGACTCCCAGGTGTGCTGCGCTCAGCGGTCCGTCATGTGAGAGGAGAACTCCGGGATCGTGGTGTGCGCGTGGTCCTTGGAATGGGTTCGTATGTGACGGTGCCCGTCGCGTGGGCAGCTCACAAGGAGCGAGTGCCGTACTTCCTCCACGAACAGAACGGCGAGGCGGGACTCGCCAACAAGGTGATGTCGCGTTGGGCCGTTTCCACGTTCGTCGCCTTCGACGGCACCCGCGGGGTGCACCGGCCGGAGCTTGTCGGGACACCGATCAGAGCGAACCTCACCGACTATCGGAGATCGGATCTCCGGCATGAGGCGTTGACCCGGTACGGGATCGAACCGGGAAACGTCGTTGTTGGTGTGTTTGGCGGCAGTTTGGGTGCGGGTGCCATCAACGACGCGATATCCCACCTGGCGACGACCTGGAGTGGCCCCAAAGTCACCCTGCTGCACCTGGTGGGGGAACGAAACGTAGATCACATCGACACAGCCGGCTCGCGTGTACCGTGGATCGTCGTGGGGTTCGAGGAGTCGATGGAGTACTTCTATGCAGCCAGCGATCTGCTCATCGCTCGTGCAGGTGGATCCGTCGCCGAGATTGCCGCGACACACACGCCGTCGGTGCTCGTACCGGGCGGTTTCGGCGGGGGGCATCAGACTGCCAACGCGGAGGCGATGCAACGAGCCGGGGCTGCGGTGATGCTCCCCGAGGAGCGGCTCGGGGAACTCGCAGAGGTGATAGACGGGCTCGTCGGCGATGCCTCGATCAGAAGATCGATGGCGCGTTCGGCGGGATCCATCGCCCGAACCGATGCAGCTTCTCGCATCGCGACGCGACTGATCGATGCTCATGGCTGAACTGGCAGAACACGTACACATCATTGGAGTCGGGGGCTCTGGGATGAGCGCGATCGCCAGATTGCTCGCCGGGCTCGGTCATGAAGTGACCGGCTCGGATCTTCATCCGGGTCCCACACTCGACCGACTTGTCGATGTCGGCGTTCATACCTGGGTCGGTCACCGACCCGACGCGCTACGGTCGGCCGATCTCGTCGTGGCCTCATCCGCCGTACCCGAATCCGATCCCGAACGTCGAGCAGCAGCGCGCTTGGGCATTCCGGTCTGGGATCGGCCTCAGCTGCTCGAAGTCCTCTCCGAGCAGACACCTACGATCGGGGCAACGGGCACTCATGGGAAGACCACGTCGACAGCTCTGATGCTGTTCGCCGCGAGGGGTGTGGGACTCGATCCATCCTTTGTGATCGGGGGTGAGCTCGTCGGTCTCGACACGAATGCAGGAGTGGGGGAGGACGATTTGTTCGTCCTCGAGGTGGATGAGGCATTCGGCACATTCCTCGGCCTACGCCTTCGAGGGCTGGTCGTCACGAATCTGGAAGCGGACCATCTCGACTACTACCAGACGGTCGAAAGGCTGGAGGATGCCTTCGTCGACGTGGTTCGGAGAGTCGACGGACCGGTGGTCCTCTGTGAGGACGATTCCGGGGCCCGGAGAGTCGCCGGCCGTACCGGCCGACCGACCTACGGGCTTTCATCGGAGGCGAGCATTCGGATCGAAGACGTAGACGTGGACGGATCGGAGGTACGTTTCCGATTCGAGGGCAGACCGGTCGTCGTGTCCAAGCCCGGTGTCCATATCGCGAGGAACGCTGGTGGAGTGCTCGCCCTCGCCGGCGAGCTTGGCATGGACATCGATGCAGCAATCGAAGGTCTGAGGGCATTCCGAGGCGTCAAGCGGCGCTTCGAGTTCCTCGGCAAGGCCGCCGGGGTGACTGTCATCGACGACTATGCGCACCTGCCCACCGAAATCGCGACGAACCTCGACGCGGCCAGGAACGGATCGTGGAGACGGATCTGGGCGGTCTTCCAGCCCCATCGGTATACCCGCACCCTCGAACTCCACCGGGAGTTCGGCATCGTATTCGCTGCGGCCGATGAAGTCGTGGTCACGGACGTGTACCCGGCAGACGAACCGCCTATACCCGGAGTGAGCGGGGAGCTGATCGCCGACGCGATCCGTGCCCACCGGCCGAACGTGTCGTATGTACCGAACAGAGGGGACCTCGCGACGTTCATCGCACGGTCGGTCCAGGATGGTGATCTCGTGTTGACGCTCGGTGCGGGAGACATCTCGCGTCTGGGTCCTGAGCTGATCGACCTGCTGGAGCGCCGATGACCACATGGGACGATGTCGCAACGCGAGACGTGCCCCTCGCGCCGCTCACCACCTACAAGCTGGGTGGTTCAGCCCGCTACCTCGCCACGCCCGAACGCGAGCAGGAACTCGCGCGCATCGTCGACCTCCTCAGAGACGACCCTCTTCCCGTCGCCGTACTCGGGCGCGGGAGCAACGTCCTGATCTCGGATCGAGGCTTCGACGGTCTGGTCATCCGGCTCGGCGGGGGGTTCTCCTGGGTGTCGGTCGGAGAGACCATCAGCGCCGGATCGGCTACGCCCCTCCCTCTCCTTGCCCGAACAGCGGCGAGAGCCGGGAGATCAGGGCTGGAGTTCTACGTGGGGATACCAGGATCGGTCGGTGGTGCGTTGACGATGAATGCGGGGTGCCATGGGTCCGACACCAAGGACGTCCTCGCGACCGCGAGCGTTCTCGACCTCTCAGACGGTGCAGTGCGACAGGTTGACGCCGCAGCACTGGACCTGTCGTACCGTCACTCCAATCTTGGTCCTCTCCAGGTGGTCCTGCAGGCGGAGTTCGCGACTGAGCCGGCAGACGCTGCCGACTGTGAGCGCCGCATTCGAGAGATCACCCGGTGGCGCAAGGCGCACCAACCCGGCGGTGTCCTCAACGCAGGCAGCGTGTTCAAGAACCCACCCGGTGACAGTGCAGGTCGCCTCATCGACCGGGCCGGCCTGAAGGGTTTGACCGTCGGAGGGGCTCGCATCTCGCCCATGCATGCCAACTTCATCGAAGCGGGAAGGAACGCAACGGCACTCGACGTCTACCGCTTGATCCGGACCGTGCAGACGAAGATGGAGGAACGTGGCATCCACCTCGATCCCGAAGTGCGACTCCTTGGCAGCTTTGAGGATTGATCGTGGACCCGCGGATCGAACGAAGACGGCGCACGGTGAGGGAGAACACCCTGCACCGACGGTTGAGAACGATCCTGTGGCTATGCGTACTCGGTGCGCTGGTCGGTGCAGTGGTCTGGGTCCTGCAGTCTCCCCTACTCGAGGTTCGGACCATCGGCGTCTACGGCGTGAATCGATCCTCGGTCGCCGAGGCCCTTCAGAACGCAGGTGTCGAGGTGGGTTCACCGATGGTTCGGGTCAGCGTCGCCAAGCTCGAAATCCTCCTGGAGGAGGACCCGTGGGTTGCCTCCGCGCACGTGGAACGAACGTTCCCGCATACGGTCGAGGTAGATGTCAGTGAGCGGTCGGTCGCTGCCGGGGTGACGTCCCGCAGTGGGTGGATGCTGCTTTCGATGGACGGCATCGTGCTCGGTCCCGCGGACTCGCTTCCAGACGGGGCGGCCAGACTGGTCATGGAGAATGTAGATCCCGGACCGGCAGGGGAGCCGCCCCAGAGCGAGATGATTGCCGGCGGCCTCGAGTTCGCGACCACCCTCCGGCCGGATCTTCGAGGTGGTGTGAGCATCAGAATACGAGACGGTGAACTGTGGGCGAGCATGGACTCCGTGTCGGTACGGCTCGGACCACCCCTCGAGATGGCAGCGAAGGCCAAGGCTCTCGAAGCGCTGCTCGAGACCGGAGTGCCGGACGGCGCGGTGATCAACCTCATCGCTCCGTCTCGTCCCGCGGTCCAAGGTTCTAGTTGAGGGTGAAGGTATAGACATTGGCTGACCGTCTACAGTGGCCTAAAGTTGCGATAGAGAGTGAGGTGTCGAGCATGGCGTCGTCGAGGACAACATCACCACAGAGCTACCTGGCCGTTATCAAGGTCGTCGGTGTCGGAGGTGGCGGCGTCAACGCCGTCAATCGGATGGTCGATGCCGGAGTGCGAGGAGTCGAGTTCATCGCGGTCAACACGGACGCACAGACGCTGCTGATGTCGGATGCGGATGTGAAGCTGGACTTGGGACGAGATATCACGAGGGGATTGGGAGCGGGTGCAGACCCGGACGTGGGGCGTTCAGCCGCAGAAAGCCACAGGGAAGAGATCGAGGAGATTCTGCGTGGCGCCGACATGGTGTTCGTGACCGCCGGTGAGGGTGGTGGCACCGGCACCGGAGCGGCCCCTATCGTCGCCGAGATCGCGAAGGAGAGCGGCGCGCTCACCGTTGGTGTCGTGACCAGGCCGTTCGGCTTCGAGGGCCGCCGACGGTCGCTGCAGGCGGAGCAGGGGATCCAGAACCTCCGCGAGGCCGTGGACACCCTGATCGTGATTCCGAACGATCGTCTCATGGAACTGACCGATCCCAAGACTCCGATGATCGAGGCGTTCAGGATGGCCGACGAAGTTCTCACCGGCGGTGTCGCTGGGATCACCAATCTGATTACGACGCCGGGGCTCATCAATGTGGACTTCGCCGATGTGAGGACGATCCTGACCGACGCCGGCACGGCCGTGATGGGAATCGGACGTTCCTCTGGAGAAGGCCGTGCAAGCCAAGCGGCCCAGCGGGCGATTTCGAGCGGCCTCTTGGAGACGTCGATGGAGGGCGCCCGTGGAGTGCTGCTGATGGTTGCAGGGCCGGAGGACATGACGCTTCACGAAGTGAACGACGCAGCGAACCTCGTCAAAGACAAGAGTGACAACGAGGCGGACATCATCTTCGGAGCGGTTGTCGACGGTGGACTTGGAGATGAGATCCACGTGACCGTCATCGCTGCCGGCTTCGACCGGACGCGCTCGGTGACCGGTTTCACGTCGGGCCGGTTCCGCGGCGACGATGACGACCTGATTCCCAGTTTCGTACAGGGATGACGTGTCTCGGGGCAGCGTTCAGCACGGCCGTCGACGGTGACCTGAGGGCCGACCTCGGAGCCCGGCGGGTGTTCGCTACACGGCTAGGCATCCCCGAAGGGTGGGCCACTGTGCGGCAAGTGCATGGAGCGAACGTTGTACGTGTCCACGGACCGGGAGATGCCGGGGAAGCCGATGCGCTATTCACGAGCCGGCGCCGGCTGCCGCTGGTCGTCTTCACTGCGGACTGCTTCGGCGTTGCACTGCTGGGTCCCCGGGCTGTGGGCATTGCGCACGCAGGGTGGAGAGGGGCTTCGGACGGGGTCGTCGGCTCCTTGCGCCAGGCGATGGATCGTGCGGGGGTCGCGCCGGAGCGAGCATGCATCGGGCCCGGCATTCGGTCGTGCTGCTTCGAGGTCGGTCCCGAGGTGCTGGCTCGTTTCGAGAGCCACCAGGCGAAGACGACCTGGGGAACTCCTAGTGTGGACATCGAAGGTGCGTTGCGCGACGAACTCGCAGGACTCGAGATCGTCGCGTCCGGCGGGTGCACTCGTTGTGATGTCGGGTATTTCTCTCACCGTCGCGACGGCACTCGAGATCGAATGGCGGGTGTGGTGTGGTTGCAGTGAGGCTCACCGAGGTTGAGGAGCGAATCGAGCGGGCGGTGGCCCGGGCGGGGCGCCGACGCGCAGATGTGAGGCTCGTGGCGATTGGAAAGAGCCAGCCCGTCACAGTCCTTCGTGAGGCGTACGCACAGGGACAGCGGCTCTTCGGGGAGAATCGCGCCCAAGAACTCGTCGCCAAAGCAGCCGAGCTTCCGGAGGACATCGAGTGGCACTTCGTCGGACACCTCCAACGCAACAAAGTCCGTCACGTTCGTCCGATCGTGAACCTGCTCCACTCGATGGATTCGGCGTCGCTCGGCACGGCATGGCTGAAAGGTCCTGGCTTCGCTCCTCCGGTGCTCGTCGAGGTGAATATCGGAGCGGAACCACAGAAGCCGGGTGTTGCCGTTCCGGACGTCGAGCGGGTCGTCGGTACGCTCGTCGAGCTTGGCGTGGATGTGCGCGGTCTCATGGCGGTTCCACCGATGGTCGACGACCCCGAGAACGCCCGTTCGTTCTTTCGAGATCTCCGGCGCCTGCGCGATCGGATCTCCACAACCTGGTCGACGGTACGCGAGCTATCGATGGGTATGAGTGACGACTTCGAGATCGCGATCGAGGAGGGATCAACAATGATTCGCGTCGGACGGGCTATCTTTGGTCCTCGCATGACACAGGGGACCGTATGAGTTCGATGTTCCAGAAGGCGCTGCTGTACCTGGGGCTGGTTGACGAGGAGAACCTCGAAGAGGAAGAGCCTCAGATGCCTGCTACCTCGACGCCACCCCTGCAATCGAGTATCCGGACGGTCACGCCGAGTGAGGCGCCGTTTCGGGGACGCAGGGTGGAACCTCCGCAGGAGTTCGGGTACGGCTCATCGGTGCGACATGCCACCCGTGACGAACTGCGGGCCGATGTCGTGGCTGCGGTCTCCTTCGATGATGCGAAAGCGCTCGCGGATCGTATCAGGAGCCGTAGGCCCGTCGTTCTGAACATGCGAGACACGGACCCCGACATGGTTCGTCGCTTGATCGATTTCGCGAGTGGACTCACCTACGGGTTGGACGGCACCATGAGCAAGATCGCCGAAGGGGTGATTCTCGTTCTTCCGCACGGGGTATCGCTCGGTCGATCGGAAACGCAGCGTTTGGCGGAGTTGGGTCTGTACGCGTTGGATGACCTGTAGATGTCATTGTTGTGCAACCTGATCTTCCTCTATGAGCTCGTGGTGTTCGCGCGCATTCTGCTCGACTGGATCCACCTTCCGTACGGTCACCCGGTTGCGAAGTTGCGCGACGGCCTCGGCGTCGTCGTCGATCCGGTACTGAGACCGATCCGGCGAGTGATCCCGCCGGTACGTCTCGGGGGGGTAGGGCTGGATTTGTCCCCTCTGGTGCTACTCGTCGGCCTGTCGCTTCTTCAGGGGATCGTATGCCGCTAGTTTCAGGGTTCGAACGATGATCCAGGCTATCCTGCGCTTGCACGACGAGAGGTGATGCTATGGCGCTGAGTGCGATCGATATCGAACAGAAGACATTTCGTGTGGCCCTCCGCGGCTATGCCGAGGAAGAGGTCGACGCGTTCCTCGATGAGGTCATCTCCACGGTACGTTCGCTCGAGCAGCAGCTTCAGGAGTCTCGCAGTCGCATCGCGGATCTCGAGTCGAGGGTCGGCGACTCGAGGGATACCGAAGACCGTCTCACCCGCACGCTGGTCCTCGCGCAGAAGACCGCCGATGAGGTGGTACACGAGGCTCGATTCGAGGCGCAGCAGATCCTTTCGCAGGCTCGCCTCGACGCGTCCGAGATCGAATCCGAGCATGCCAGCAAGAAGGAGAGGCTCGGGTCCGAGGTGCAGTCACTTCAGAGCGCCGTCACCGAGCTGAGGGCGCACGTCAGGAGCCTGACCGACCGACTGTTGGAGCAAGTGGACGAAACCGAGTCCGCAATGAGTGACGTGGTGCCGGCCGAGCTGGAAGACGTCGAGCCGATCGCCGATGAGGACTTCGAAAGCCATAACGGGATGGAAGTCGAAGACATGCTGGATGAGGGGTTCGAGGACGCGCTCGATGAAGTCGACGACGGAGTCGATGACGACGTCGACGAAGCTCGGGACTCGGGCGAGGTCTATCTCGGTTCTGATCGACGTCCCTGGGAACGCTACGGCGACTAGCTCGCTGCGCTCGCGGTCTTCGGTCTTCAGTCATCGGTCTGCTGCACGCGGCCGCATCTATTGCGAGAGGTCAGGGCGGCTGGACTTGCACGTCACAGCTGCGTTTCTTGCTGGGAACTGACGATCCGTCGGGACGAAGGAGCCGTCATGCCAACTCAGATCGCGTCGCTTCTCACCGAGAACCGATGACCGACAACCGAGAACGGCTCGCGAAGCGAGCCCTCAGGTTTTCTCCACCCGTACGGTGACTGCCGAGTCGTCGATGTCGAGCGGCGTGCCGGATGCGACTTCGTCGAGACGCGTGAGGTCGACGGCCAGCACCTCCGCGGAGATCATTGCACGATGAACCTCGATCGCCGCGGCAGTGGCAGCGTCGTCGGTTGACCACGACACTTCGATGCGGTCTGTGACGTCGAGGTCGAGGTCTCGCCGCACCTGTTGGATGCGGTTGATGAACTCGCGAGCGAGCCCCTCAGCGATCAGTTCATCGGTCAAGTCGACGTCGAGAGCGACCGACACCTTCCCTTCGGCGGCAACCACTTTCCCAGCCTTTGGGGTGCGCTGCACGGCGATGTCGGATGCCGTGATGATGTGGCCGCTCAGCTCGATGGAACCGCCTTCGAGCAGTGTCTCGATCGTCGGTCCGTCGAGCGCGGCGATGGAGGCGGCCACCTCCCGGACGGACGGGCCAAGCCTCGGTCCCAGAACCTTGAAGTCGGCCTTGGCGTGGATATCGACGGCCGCCAGTTCGTCGGCGCCGGTTGACACCTGCTTGACGTTGAGCTCGTCGGCGATGATCGCAGTGTGCGCTCTGGTCGCGTCGAGCACGTGCCTGTCGCGGGTGAAGACGGTGATCGACTCGAGTGGCTGGCGAACACGGATGCCGGACGTGACTCGTAGCGACCGTCCCAGTGTCACCACCTGACGAATCGTTGCCATTTCGCGTTCCAGGCCGAGATCGATGAGGTCGGTGTGCGGGGTCGGGTAATCGGAGAGGTGCACGCTGGCGGGACCGTCCTCCTGGGGTGTCCTGTGGGTCACGACCAGTCCTTGATAGATCTCCTCGGTCACGAACGGCAGGACCGGTGCGATCACCTTCGCAAAGGTCACGAGGACGTCGTACAAGGTTGCGAACGCAGACAGTTTGTCGGTATCGCTCGCCTCTCTCGCACGCCAGAAGCGCCGTCGCGAACGACGGATGTACCAGTTCGTGAGATGGTCGATGAACTCGACCATCGGGGGCACGACTGCGTACAGGTAGTACCCCTCCATCATTTCGTTGACCTGCGAGATGAGACTCTGCAGCATCGACAGGATCCATCGATCCAGCTCCGGCCGGGACGTGGGCTCAGGGGCGTCGGCCAGGTCCTGACGTGTGATGCCATCTGCCTCGGCGTACGTCGTGAAGAATGAATAGGCGTTCCAGAGGGGCAGGATCACCGTCCTCGTCACCTCCTTGACGCCTGCTTCCGTGAATCGAAGAGGCTCCGCTCTCAGCAGTGGCGAGGTGATCATGTAGGCCCTGAGCGGGTCTGCGCCGTAGGCGTTGAGCAGTTCCATCGGATCCGGGTAGTTCTTGAGGCTCTTGGACATCTTTCGTCCGTCCTCGGCGAGGATCATCCCGTTCACGACGCAGTTGCGGAACGGTGCCTCGCCGAAGATGGCTGTTGCGAGTACGAGCAGTGTGTAGAACCAACCTCGCGTTTGGTCCAGACCTTCTGCGATGAAGTCGGCCGGGAACTTGAGATCGAAGGTGTCGGCGTTCTCGAAAGGGTAGTGGTGCTGCGCGTAGGGCATCGAGCCCGACTCGAACCAGACGTCGAACACCTCCGGGACGCGGCGCATCTCCGACCCGCACTCGGTGCACGGCATGCTGACTTCATCAACGATGTGTTTGTGGAGATCGGTGAGGCGTCGACCCGACGCCGCCTCCAACTCATCGATCGATCCCATGCAGGCCTGATGACCGCACGATGGGCACTCCCAGACGGGAATGCAACTGCCCCAGTAGCGGTTGCGGCTGATCGCCCAGTCTCTCGCGTTCTCCAGCCAGTTCCCGAATCGTTTCTCGCCGACATAGTCGGGAACCCAGTGCACCGTGTTGTTGCGGTCGACCATCAGGTCCTTGAACGATTCGACGTTCACGAACCAGGAAGGGATCGCCTTGTAGATGAGTGGTGTGTGGGTGCGATAGCAGAACGGGTACGAGTGGCGGATTTGCTCACGCTTGACGAGCAGGCCCTTGCGCTTGAGGAGGGCGATGAGTTCGTTGTCGGCATCCTTGACGTACATGCCGGCGACATCGGGAGCGTCGTCGGTGAATCTCGCCTGTCCGTCGACCGGATCGACGAGGACGTCGAGACCCGCCGCCTGGAGGGCGTAGAAGTCGGCTTCTCCGTAGGCAGGAGCCATGTGGACGAGTCCCGTGCCTTCGTCCGTGGTCACCTCGTCGCTGGCGATCACCCGGAACGCGCCGTGGTCACGTTCTTCTTCGAAGTAGGGGAACGGCGGTGTGTAGGGCGCACCAACGAGTTCGGTGCCTTGTGCCGTCGCGACGACCTCATCATCGGGCCACAGCTCGTCTTTGCGTGACTCGGCGACCCAGTGTCGCTGATGGTCGCGAACGACGGCGACGTAGGTGATGTCCTCACCGACCGCGACCGCGAGGTTTCCCGGCAGCGTCCAAGGTGTGGTTGTCCACACGACGAGGAAGTCACCTTCGCGCACCGGACCATGCGACGCCGTGATGGGGAGTCGAACGGTGATGGCGGGGTCGTCGACGTCCATGTATTCGAGGTTCGCCTCGAAGTTGGAGAGCGGTGTCGCGGCACCCCATGAGTACGGAAGCACCTTGAAGGCACGGTAGACGAGCCCTTTGTCCCAGAGCTGCTTGAACACCCACCAGACGCTCTCCATGAAGTCGAGGTCCATGGTCTTGTAGTCGTCTCGGAAGTCGACCCACCGCCCCATGCGCCGAGTGATCGTCTCCCACATCTCCGTGTTGGTCTCGACCCTGGCGCGGCACGCCTCGTTGAATCTGGCCACACCGTATGCCTCGATGTCGCGGGGGCCGTTGAGGCCGAGCGACTCTTGGACTTCCATTTCGATCGGGAGCCCATGGGTGTCCCAACCGAACCGTCGAACCACCCGATGGCCACGCATTGTCCAGTAGCGGGGCACGATGTCCTTGATGGTTCCTGCGAGAAGGTTCCCGTAGTGGGGACTGCCCGTCGGGAAGGGTGGTCCGTCGTAGAACGTGTACTCGGACGCTGCCGGCCTCATCTCGACAGACATGTGAAACGCGTCGATTCTGTCCCACAGTTCGAGGATTCCTTCCTCGATGGAGGGGAACGAGACGTTCGGTTGGACCCGGCTGAAGCTGTTCATGTGGACTCCGCATCGTAGACGGAAGGTGTCCGGAAACCGACCCAGCTGAGGTTCACTGTGTGAACCGTCTTCGGTTTTGGGTTGTCGGTAGTCGGCAAGACGATCGTCTGCCGGTTCGAGTCGCTCGAAGTCGCGTGCTGAAGGCTGTCGGCTGTCGGCTGTGAGCCGTCCGCTTTGCTACGTTTTCTCCTATGGGTCCCCTGCGAGCACATCCCGAAGGCGTCGAAGTGCTCGTGTGGGTCGTCCCTGGAGCTTCCCGTAGCGAGATCATCGGCCTCCACGACGGAGCCATCCGGATACGAGTCGCGGCACCTCCGGAGGGAGGGAAAGCGAACAAGGCGGTGATCGCGATGCTTGCCGCTGCGACCGGCGCACCCGCGCGGTTGCTCTCGGGGGACGCCTCCCGACGCAAGAGGATCCTTCTCGAAGGGGTGACCGAGCAACAAGCCCGGGCAGCGCTGCGTCTCTGACCCTTCTGTGAAGGGTGTCGAGTGTGTCCGGTCTTCTGCTATCTTGCCGTGGATCATGACCCGCACACTCTCGCCGGCAACGCTCAAGAAGCTGCGACGAAGGCTGGAAGCGGACCTGCACGAGCTCCAAGAGACGATCGACGATCATCTCCAGGATCTCGAAGAAGCACGGCTGGCGCAGGCAGCGGGCGAGCGAAGCGCCGACCCGGCCAGTACCGAAACAGGATCCGCCGCCACCGTGTTCGAATCCGAGCTCTCAGTGGTCCGCAATAGTCAGGAGCTCCTTGGGCAGGTCGAGGACGCGCTGGAGCGGCTCGATGCAGGGACCTACGGGATATGCATCAACTGCGGAAGGCCGATTCCGGCCGCCCGCCTCAACGCGCTTCCCTACACGACGTTGTGCGTCGCGTGCGCAGCCAAGCGCTGAAGCAGAAGGCGGCCGCGCTGATCGTGGCGGCCGTGATCGTCGTCGCAGATCAGATCACCAAAGCGTGGGCGCTTCGCTCGATACCCACCGGAACCAGCATCGATCTCATTTCGGGTGTGCTGCGACTCCGGGTGTACGAGAACCAGGGTGTCGCATTCAGCATGTTCCAGAACGCCGGAACTGTCCTCGTCATCGCCATCATCGTCGCAGTGATCGTCATCTTGTTCGCCCTCAAGTCTTCGGAGTCGTGGTGGCAATCGATCACACTGGGACTGGTCCTTGGCGGGGCGATGGGCAATCTCGTCGACAGGTTCGTCCGGGGAAGCGGCTTCCTCAACGGCAGGGTGGTCGACTGGATCGAACCGTCGTTTTTCGCCACGTTCAACCTCGCCGACGCATCGATCACGATCGGCGTCATCGTGTTGTTTGTCATCAGCTTCCGGCAGTCGTGAACACGAGTGTCGGCCCCGAGTTGGCAGGCGAACGCATCGACAAGGTCGTTTCGATCCTTGCCGGGCTGAGTAGACGAGTGGCGCGGACACTGGTCGAATCGGGGGACGTGCTCGTCGATGGAACCACCATGTCACCGAAGGATCGGGTGGTAGGCGGCGAACGGGTCTCGATCCGCATACCCGTCGAGCAGACACTCGAACCCGAGGATGTCTCATTCGGTGTCTGCTACGAGGACGAGAACGTCGCGGTCATCGACAAACCGTCGGGCGTCGTTGTCCATCCAGGCGCGGGCGTCAGTCGCGGAACCCTCGCTGCCGGCCTGCTCCATCGATGGCCACAACTCGAGGGCGTCGGCGTGAAAGACCGGTGGGGGATCGTGCATCGGCTCGATCGGGACACGTCAGGGCTACTCCTCGTCGCACTGACCGAGGAGGCCTACCGGTCACTGACCGATGCGATGGCTGAGCGATCCGTCAAGAGGACCTACCGGGCCCTCGTCGAGGGGCTGTTCTCACTACCTGCCGGAACGGTCGACGCTCCGATCGGGCGCGACCCCCGAAACCCGAGACGGCGGGCCCTCCAGCGCGATGGCAGACCTGCCCGGACGCACTACCGGCGGCTCGCCTCATGGGACGGGCCCAACCTGAGCCTTCTCGAGGTGCAGCTCGAAACCGGACGGACGCACCAGATAAGGGTGCACATGGCATCGATCGATCATCCGGTGGTCGGCGACACCATGTATGGAGGACAACCGTCCGAGCGTCTATGGCTACATGCCGTGGCGTTGTCGTTCATGCACCCTGTGCGCGGCGAAGAGATCACCGTGACGTCCCCACTGCCCGACGAACTCCGTGGTCTGCTGGACGAACTGGGCGAGCCGGACGTCGGGGCGGTGGATCAGCCCCAGAACACCTGAGCCGTAGCGAACAGCTCCTCGTCGACACCTCGGGTGCTCGCACAGGCTTCTTCGAGAGTGACCGGCACGATGTTCCGCCCGCGGATGGCGACCATGGTTCCCCACTTGCCTTCTGCGGCGAGGTCGGCTGCGCCGACACCGAAACGGGTGCCCAACACGCGGTCGTACGCTGTAGGTGTCCCGCCCCGTTGAACGTGTCCGAGCACCGTCACGCGGGTCTCGAAGCCTGTCATCTCTTCGAGGATGGGCGCGATCTGATACGCAACCCCGCCGAACCGCTCGAACCCGAACGCATCGATCTGGCCGCGACCTGCGTCCCCGGATGGCGGCTCGACGCCCTCCGCGACCACCACGACGGAGTAGCGGTGACCCCTCCTGTGTCTGGTCCTGATGATGTCTGCGCAGGTCTCGAGATCACAGCGAACCTCGGGGATCAAGATGGCGTCGGCGCCCGACGCAATGCCCGAGTAGGCGGCGATCCAGCCACGAGTTCGGCCCATGACCTCGACGAGCATGATGCGGTGGTGCGCCTCGGCGGTCGTCGTGATCCTGTCGATCGCTTCGGTCGCGATCTCCACAGCGGTGTTGAAGCCGAACGTGGTGTCCGTAGCTTCGATGTCGTTGTCGATCGTCTTCGGGACTCCGATGACCTTGAGGCCCTCTTCCGAGAGCCGAAGTGCCGACGCAAGAGTGCCATCACCACCTACAACGATCACACCGTCGAGCCCGTTGTCTCGCACCGTCTGCGCGATGCTCGCGTAGCCGTCGCCATGGACGTACGGGTCCATGCGGGATGATCCGAGGATGGTGCCACCACGCTGGAGGATGCCGCGCACGGCATCGCGATCGAGGGGGACGACCTTGCCCTGCATCAAACCTTCCCATCCATTGAGGATGCCGACGACCTCGGCGCCATGCGTGAGGGTCGCTCTCGTGACGACCGCCCTGATGACGGCGTTGAGCCCCGGACAATCGCCACCGGCGGTGAGAACGCCTAGAACATCCATCAGTACAGGAACATCGGTTTGCCGGACACGTGACGAACCTTAGGTCGGTAGGCCTCGGCGTTGTACAGCTCTTCGACGTCGACCCGCTTGACGCCCTCGCGAGTGACGCTGATCGGTACGCTCGTGTACGTGCCGCCCCGCAACGCCACCATGCGACCGGACGCGCCTTCGAGCGCGAGATCTGCTGCCATGACCGCGTAGTTGGTGGCGACCATCAGGTCCAGCGAGTCTGGGTTTCCCGACCTCATGAGGTAGCCGACCTGCTGGTAGACGATTCCGAGGCCTGTC